>ERZ761607.2039-NODE-2039-length-23104-cov-7.133151_pt1 | contig 23104 bp, 19 predicted proteins | sample MGYA00511164_ERZ761607 | MGnify/ENA primary metagenome ERZ761607 (study PRJEB28899, sample SAMN02445080) | bioreactor sludge metagenome | biome: EBPR sludge | place: Australia: Brisbane, Thorneside Wastewater Treatment Plant | collected 2011-06-22 ... | reverse complement strand
TGGGGGCCCACGTCGGCCGCTGCCGCCGGCGCCTGAGGTCCGCACCACCCCGCGCAGTAGGATCTTCGTCGCCGCCGTCGTCGCCCCGGAAACCACTCGGACGACGCGGGTGGCCGCGACGGCGTCTCCGTGAACGCCCGTGGAGGGAGCACGGAGGCGGCGAGGGCGACGTGGGCCCCCTCCGCCCGCGCGCAGTTCCGCAGCTCCCCGATGAAGCGCCGCCCTCGCGCGTGCGGCGCCAGCCGCAAAGTGGTCCGGGTGAACACGACCGCTCGCGTTCTCGCCAAGCGAGGACTGTTTGAGCACGGGCGGATGGGGGCCCACGTCGGCCGCTGCCGCCGGCGCCTGAGGTCCGCACCACCCCGCGCGCCACGATCGCCGCCGTCGTCGGCGCGCTAGCCCCGGAGGCTCGTGACCTCGAGCTCGTCGGCCCACGCGTAGAGCTCGGCGCCGGTGCCGCGCGGCATGGCGCCGACGCGAGCGACGTTCGCGGGCGTCGCGGCCCCGCCGAGGAGCCAGGCCGGCAGCTCGTCGACGGCCACGCCGCTCGCGAGCGCCACCAGGTCGACGACCGCGCGCACGTCGTCGGCGGTCGTCGCGCCGGCGACCGGCGGCGTCAGGCCCGAGACCAGGAGCGTCGGGATCCAGCTCTCGGCGATCACCACCGTCGATGGGCCGATCGCGCCGTGGACGCCGCCGGCCTCGTGGATCGCCGTCACCGCGCGCGCGAGGCGCTTGAGCAGGCGGATCGTGTCCTTCGCGTCGAGCGGGGGCAGGCGGCGGTCGGCGCCCGTGTCGTCGCCGAGCGGCGCGCCCGACGGCGCCTCGAAGACGGCGGTGCGCGTCGCGCGGTCGTACGACAGCGCGCGCTGCAGGAACGGCGTGCCGGCGCGCGCGAGCGCGAGGAAATGTGCGATCGCCGCGTCGGCGTCGGCGTCCTCGGCGAAGCGCTCGATCACGACCGAACGATCGAGCACGCGATCGACCGCGCGGTAGAGCCGGGACACCGCCGTCTGCCCGAGCGGCGTCTCGAACTGGTAGCGCCCGGTCTCGGCCGGCGCCGGATCGTCGGCGGCGAGCTCGGCGATCGAGTGCGGGCGGCTGTCGCGGCGCGGCCGCGGCAGCGCGACGGCGGGGCCGGAGCGGTCGCCGAGCTGGAGCTCCTCGAGCTCCGTGCGCAGCTCGGCGATCGAGCCGTGCCGCTCGGTGGGGCTCTTGCGCAGCAGGCGATCGATGATGACGTCCCACCCAGGGGCGACGTCGGCCGCCACCGCGCTCGGCGATGGCGGGGTCTCGCCCAGGTGCTGCGCGACGAAGTCGGGCCCGAGGAACGGCAGGCGCCCGGTGAGGAGCTCGAAGAGCGTCACGCCGAGCGCGTAGAGGTCGGCGGCGATCGTGATCGGCGCGCCGGTGATCTGCTCGGGCGCCATGTACGCGAGCGAGCCGATGAGCCCGCCGGTCTGGGTCTGGCCGAGGTCGACGAGGTGGGCGACGCCGAAGTCGCCGAGCTTGGCCGCGCCGCGGCTGTCGAGGAAGAGGTTGGCCGGCTTCACGTCGCGATGGACGACGCCGCGGTGGTGCGCCAGCTCGAGGCCGCCGAGCAGCTCCAGCGCCAGGCGGCGCACCTGGGCGCCGCCGAGGCGGTCGCCGGCGGCGAGGCGCTGCGCGAGCGAGCCGCCCGGCAGGTACTCCATCACCAGGAAGCCGTGATCCAGCGAGACGTCGTAGACCTCGATGAGCGCCGGGTGGCGCAGCGCCTGGGCGAGGCGGCTCTCGCGCACGAAGCGCTCGTACGCCGCGCCGCCGCGCGCGCCGGCGGCGAAGAACATCTTGAGCGCGACCGTCTTGCCCGTGATCTCGTCGACGGCGCGGAACACGCGCCCGGCGGCGCCGGCGCCGAGCAGCGCGACGAGCCGGTAGCGGCCGGCGACGACCTCCTTCTCGCCGGTGGGCGCCGGCTGCGCGGCGCGCGCGGCGCGGAGGAACTGCGGCAGGTCCGCGGGCGTGTCGGGGGCGACGCGGCGGAGCTCGAGCAAGGTCGTGCGCGCCGCGTCGGAGAGGCCCATGGCGGCGAGCGAGACCACGAGGTGCCGCTTCGCCTCGGCGGCGACGGCGTCCGAGGCGGGCGGCCGCGTGGCCTCCTGCAGGTGGCGCGCGGCGGCGTCGTGGCTGCCGCGCCGACCGAGGATGCGGCCCAGGCGCAGGTGGACCTCGGGCCGCTCCTCGCCGACGACGAGGTCGAGCGCGCGCTCGAGGACGCGCGCGGCCTCGCGATCGCGTCCGGCGCCCTCGAGCAGCCGGGCCGCGTCGAGATCACGGTGGGCGCGCGTGTAGTGATCGATCGCGCGCTCGACCTCGCCCAGCCGCTCGGCCAGCTCGGCGGCGGGGCCGTGCCGGCGCTGGCGAGCGAGCACGTCGAGCGCGACGCGCGCGCCGTCGTCGGTGGCGGCGAGCGCCCGGCCGAGCTCGTCGACCAGCGGCTCGTCCTTGGCCTCGATCGCCGCGCGCAGCGCCTTCGCCGGATCGCCGGCCGCCTGCCAGGCGTGGGCGGCGGCCGTGAACTCCCAGATCCGCTCCCACAGCGCGGCAGCGCGCGCGTGGTCACCGGCGGCGGCCGCGGCGCGCGCGGCGTCGGCGTGCCGGCCGGCGGCGGAGAGCGCGTCGGGGTCCTCGTTGATCGGCACGCGTTCAGATGGTACACGGCCCGGGCCCATGAAGAACAACAGCGCTCATCGCTCCATCCTCGTCGTCGGCTCGGTCGCGCTCGACGACATCGACGGACCGTTCGGGATGCACCGCGACCTGCTCGGCGGGTCGGCGTCGTTCATCGCGCGCGCCGCGTCCTACTTCACCCGGGACGTCAGCGTGGTGGCGGTCGTCGGCGACGACTTCCCGGCCCACCACGTCGACGAGATGACCGAGCTCGGGATCGACACGACGGGGATCGAGCGCAAGTCAGGCGAGACCTTCCACTGGGTCGGCAAGTACGCGCCGGACCTCGCGACCCGCGAGACCCTCGACACGCGCCTCGGCGTGTTCGCCACGTTCCAGCCCCTGCTGTCGCCGCGCCAGCGCAAGGCCGATCTCGTCTTCCTCGGCAACATCCACCCCACGCTCCAGCGCGACGTCGTCGAGCAGACCGAGCGCCCGCTCCTGGTGGCGCTCGACACCATGAACTTCTGGATCGGCGGCCACCGCGTCGAGCTGGTCAAGACGCTGGCCCGCGTCAACACGCTGCTCCTCAACGACGAGGAGGCGCGCCAGCTCGCCGAGGAGCACAACCTGTGCAAGGCGGCGGCGCGGATCCTCGAGATGGGGCCGACCTCGGTCGTCATCAAGCGCGGCGACGCGGGCGCGCTCCTGTTCTACCCGGGCGGCGTGTTCGGCGTCCCGGCGCTACCGCTCGAGGACGTGCGCGATCCGACCGGCGCCGGCGACAGCTTCGCCGGCGGCTTCATGGGCTACCTGGCCTACGCCGGCAACTTCGAGCCGCAGACGGTGCGCACCGCGATGATCGTGGGCAGCGTGATGGCGTCGTTCGCCGTCGAGCAGTTCTCGGTCGACGGCCTGCGCGGGCTCGACGCCGGGAAGATCCAGTCCCGCTTCGACCGCTTCGCCGAGCTCACGCACTTCGAGCGGGTGCGGCTGTAGGCATGTTCGGGGCGACCACGGTCGCCCAGAGCCCGGCCACGCCGCCCACCGCCCAGATCGCGGCCGGGATGGTCAAGACGACCATGCGGGCGCGACCGGCGAAGAGCGCGTCGGAGAACTGGTCCCACGTGAGATACCGGCCGTAGCCGTACAGCTCGTCGAAGGTCGGCGCGCCCATGATGTTGATCATGTGGAGCGCGATGGTCAGCGGGATCATGAAGGTGAGCGCCATGCCCATCGGCCGCAGGACGAGGCCGAAGGTGTCCCATGGCCCCTTGGGCGCCGCGATCGACAGGCCGGCGGCGGCGGCGACGAGCGCCATGCCGAAGAGGTTCCACATCGAGAGGAAGCGCACGGCGAGGTGATGGCCGAAGCCGTCGAGCGAGGCGGTGAGCAGACTCTGGTCGAAGAGGTCGCGGTCGTGGCGGACGAGCTGGAACTCGGCGGGCAGGTGGGGGCGCGCGTCGGTGTGGGGCAGCGCCATGCCGATCACGACGAGCACGGCGCCGGCGACGACCAGCCAGCGCGCGTTGGCGTCGCGCGGCTTCATCGCGCGCACGGCGACGCCGGCGGCGGCCAGCGGGTAGCCCAGCGAGAGGAACCACGCGGTCTTCTCGGGCATGCCACACGAGCGCCCGAGCGGCGCGAGCGCGAAGAGGAGGACGGCGAAGCCGCCGGCGGCGAGCGTGCCGGCGACGGCGGCCGGCGGCAAGATCCTGCCGAGCGGCGTGGCCAGGGCGACGCCGATGACCGCGCAGATCGCGGGCAGGACCAGCGCGAAGGTCGGCCCCTTGCCGGCGACCGACCACATCGCCTTCGCGCTGGTGAAGTCGAGGTTGACCGGCAGGATCGCGGCGACGCCGAAGAAGACGGCGCCGATGATCGCGAGCAGCCGCAGATCGCTGCCACCCTCGAGGCCGAGCCACCGGATCCCGAGGAAGCGATCACCCATGAGGTTGATCTCGCCGTCCTCCTCGGTCATGCCCCCGACCGGCCGGCCGAGCTGCTGCGCGAGCTCCGGGTCCTCGAAGTCGGCGCCGCACGACTTGCAGCGCCGCGCGTCGCGCGCGTTCTCGCGATCGCAGATCGGACAGGTGATCGAGGTCGCCGCCATACGCCTACGCGGCGTCGCCCGCGGCCTCGGCGCCGTCGGGATCCGGCGCGCGCGGGGCGTAGAACTCGGCGATGAGCTTGTCGTCGAACTCGTCGGCGAAGCGGCCGACGCCCGAGACCATCACCGCCAGCTCGTGGGCGTCCATGCCCTTGCGCGAGCGGCCGGCGTGGAGCACGACCCAGCCGTCGGGCTGGATCGCGAACGAGGCCATGCCGCCCATGAACGCGTTGTGCTCGAGCAGGCGCTTGTAGAACACGTCGGTCTTCTCCGCGGGCGGCTTGCGGAAGAGCGGTGCGATCACGACGATGGCCTGGCCGGCGACGCCGACCATCACGAAGGCCGAGCCCCACTGCATGCGGAAGAGCCCGTTGTCCATCGGCTCCGCCTTTTCGCGCAGGCCGGCCTGTGTGAGTAGCTCCTCGAGCCCCAGGAAGTCCGACATGCGCGGACTATAGACCCACGTCCGGGGGCGTGGTTCGATGCCGCCGTGGCAAATCGCAGCCTGTGGGCCTGGGGGACCGTCGATCGGTTTCCGGACGACGCCGCGCGCAGGCGGCTCGCCGGCATGGCGCGGATGCTGACCGGCGGCGTCGAGGCGACGCTCTTGCCGCTCCCGCGGGACGAGGACGCGCGTGTGCCCGAGCCGCGCGTCGCGGCGCCGGCGTCGCTCGCGGCGATGGCGTCGGCGGAGCCGCGCGATCGCGCGCTCCACGCCCACGGCCGCGCGTATCCGGATCTGGTGCGCGGCTTCCGCGGCGACTTCGCGGCGGCGCCCGACGTGGTGCTGCGGCCGGCGAGCGCCGCCGGGGTCGCGGCGTGCCTCGACTGGTGCAGCGCGGCGCACGTCGCGTGTGTCCCGTTCGGCGGCGGCACCAGCGTGGTGGGCGGCGTCGAGGTCGCCGCCGACCGGCGCGGCGCGTTCGCGGGTGTGGCGTCGCTCGATCTCGAGCGGCTCGACACGCTGCACGAGGTCGACGCGGCGTCGCTCGCGGTGCGCGCCGGCGCCGGCTTCCGCGGCCCCGCGCTCGAGCGCGCGCTCGGCGAGCACGGGCTCACCCTGCGCCACTACCCGCAGTCGTTCGAGCACTCGACCCTCGGCGGCTGGATCGCGACGCGCGCCGGCGGGCATTTCGCCACCGGCCCGACGCACATCGACGACTTCGTCGAGAGCATCACCGCGGTCACGCCACGCGGCGTGGTGAGCACGCGAAGGTTGCCGGCGTCGGGCGCCGGCCCCGCGCCCGAGCGGCTCTGGATCGGCTCCGAGGGCGCGCTCGGCGTCATCACCGAGGCGTGGATGCGGGTGCAGCACAAGCCGCGGTTCCGCGCCTCGGCGTCGGTGAAGTTCAAGACCACGCTCGCCGGCGCGATGGCGGCGCGGGCGCTCGTGCAGGCGGGGCTGCGTCCGGCCAACTGCCGGCTGCTCGACCCGGCGGAGTGCCTCTTGCACCAGGTCGCGCTCGACGGGACCGCGGTGCTGCTCGTCGCGTTCGAGTCGGTCGACCACGATCAGGGGCCGGCGCTGGCGCGCGCGCTCGAGCTCGTGCGCGATCACGGCGGCGCGGTGGCGAGCGGGCCGACCATCGTGACCGAGGGCGACGAGGCCGGCGGCGCGGGCGAGGCCGGCACCTGGAAGAAGGCGTTCGTCGACGCGCCGTATCTGCAGTCGGCACTCGTGTCGATCGGCGTCATGGCCGACACCTTCGAGACCGCCTGCACGTGGGACCGCTTCGACGCCTTCCACGCCGCCGTGACCACTGCCGCCCAGGACGCGCTCCGGCGCACCGTCGGCGGCGGCCTCGTCGCGTGCCGCTTCACCCACGTCTATCCGGACGGACCCGCCCCGTACTACACGTTCATCGGGCCGGCGCGCGTCGGTGACGAGCTCGCCGTCTGGCGCGAGGTGAAGGGCGCCGTCTCCGAGGCGCTGCACGCCGCCGGCGGCACGATCACGCACCATCACGCCGTCGGGCGCACACACCGCCCCTGGTACGATCGCGAGCGCCCCGCGCTCTTCGGCGACGTCCTCCGCGCCGCCAAGCAGACGCTCGATCCCGCGGGGATCTTGAACCCCGGCGTCCTGGTCGACTGATCAGTAGCCCGGTGGCGCCGACGGGCCGGCTGGCCCGGGCGCCGGATACGCCGGGTAGACCGGCGCGGTCGGTGTGGCGGCCGGTGGCGTGTCGCGGCGACCGAGCGGGATCGTGAGCGTCGCGGCGAGGCTCGGGCCGTACTTCGCGGGCAGGCCGTGCACGACCTGGTAGATCGTCAGCCCGGCGCGGAAGCCGCCGCCGAGCTCGAGGTCCCCGCCGGCGGAGAGCACGGTGTTGAACGAGCCCTCCTCGACGTCGTCGCCGATGTCGACGCCGACCTCCGTGCCCTTCTGCTCGATCGTCGGGTGGTTGCGGAACGAGAGGCCGCCCCAGAAGGTCATGTTGCCGGAGCGGAACGTCGGCACCACGCCGACCGCGAGCTGCGAGATCGACGCGCGATCCTCGCGCACCACCGTCCACTGCACGCCGCCGCAGTTCATCACGCAGGTCGAGTACTCGATCCAGGGCACGCTCCAGAACACGAGCTCGCTGTTGATGCCGACGGTGAGGTTCGGGTTGCTCGTCGGGATCATGCCGGCGAGCGTGAAGCCCCAGCCGCGGACGTTGCCGCCCTCGACGTCGGGCTGCGTCTCCTTGATCTTCTTCGCGGTCGAGTCGAAGCCCTCGGCGTAGAGGAGCCCGAGCGCCACGTGCTGGCCGACGCGCAGGCGCATGTTGCCCTCGGCCTGCGTGCCGGGGACCTCGACCGCGGCGGTGTCGTCGGTCGATCCCAGGGTCGTGTGGGCCAGGCTCGACGCGCCGATCGTGATCTCGCCGGGCGTCTCCATCGGCGCGCCGTTGCGCAGGGTCGGCGTCATGTGCGGCACGAGCGCGGCCCGGTTGACGCGGTTGACGTTGCAGGCCGCGATCGTCGCGAGGGCGAGCGCGGCCAGGAGGAACGGACGAGTCGACGTGCGCATGGCGATCACCCCGACGCCGATCATGCCACGACGGCCGGCGGCGGCGGCGCCTTCCCGCGCCCGGCGTGAGCTATCCCTCAGCCGGCGGCACCTCGCGCGGCGGCGGCGGCCGCGTCGCCGTGAGGTCCACCTGGCCGGCGATGACCGCGACGCGCGCGCCGAGGCGAAGGAGCGCGACGCCCTGCCGCAGGGCGAGGAGCGCCAGGGCGCCGCCGCCGCCGAGCATCGCGCGGCCCTGCGCGAGCCACGCGAACGCGAGCGAGATCCCGACGAAGAACAGCCAGTAGACGCCGACGTGCAGGAGCGCCACGGGGCGGCGGAAGACGTAGCCGGTCGCGCGGAACGCGGCGCGCGTCGCGCCCAGGGACTCGTGGGTCGGACGGCGCAGCACGAGCTCGGCGCGCGCGTAGTCGATCACGGTGGACACGATCACGTGGGCGATCGCCGCCGGCAGGAGCCCGACCAGGAGCGGGACGACGAGCTCACCCACGGTGAGCGCGTACTCGAGCTCGGTCGCGATGTGGTCGAGCCCGAGGAACAGGAGGAAGAGGACCGGGAGGTGGTAGAGCGCGGTGACGAGCGCCAGGCGCGCGAACACGAGGAAGTGGCTGGCGCCGCCGGCGCCGAAGCAGCGCGCGGTCTCGGTGCGCCCGCGTGGCCGCTCGGTGAAGACCGAGAGCACGCCGCCGGCGAGGAACCAGCCGATCATCACCCACGCGATCACCGCGCCCACCGCGACCCAGCGCACCGAGAAGAAGACCGCCTCCGCGTTGCCCAGGACCTCGAGGAGCGCGATCAGATCGCCGTCGACCGCGTCGTCGAAGAGCGGCCGGTGGGCGAAGGCCTCGGCGAGGATCTGCATGATGATGATGCCGGCGCCCCACGCGACGAGCAGGTGGATGACGAAGAGCGCGAGCAACATGCCGGTGTACTGCGACACGGCGCGCACGCCGCTACGCACGAGCTGGCCCAGGCCCGGGATCACGGCGCCACCGCCTGCATGAGGCCCTGCGTCCAGAAGACGATGCGCGAGCTCGCGCGCCACGACGCGTCGGTGTTCGGCGTCAGCCGGACCCGGTCGTCGAGCGGGTTGGCCGCGAGCAGCACCTTGCGCTCGGGATCGATGGCCACCTCGACGATCGGCGCCGAGCGCGCGAACGTGAAGCGATGCCAGCGGCTGCCGTCGCGCGCGTCCCAGCGCTCGACCTCCCGGCTGCCGTCGGCGAAGCGGAGCTCGACGTCGACCGGCACCGGCACGACGCCGAGGTTGACGACGACCACGTCGCACGTCCAGCCGCCGGTCTTCTCGGCCGCGGTCACCAGGTTCCGACGCTCGCCCTCACCGAACACGCCGCGCGGCGCGTGCGCGGGGTTGCACTCGGCCGATCGCACCGCGAAGTCGACGCCGCCGGGCTGGTAGAACGCCGGCTGCCAGAACCACGCGAGGTCCTCGCCCACGGTGGCCTCGAGCGCCTGGAGCAGGTCGCCCCCGTCGGGGTGCTGGAACGCGTGGGTCTGGGCGTAGCGCTTCATCGCCTCCGCGAACGTCTGGCTGCCGACGACGTTCTCGAGCGTGCGCAGCGCCGCCATCGTCTTGCCGTAGGTCACCGACGCGTAGCCGTCGAAGTCGACGAACGCGTAGGCCGCCGTGGCGATCGGCGTCGGCACCCGGTAGGCGTCGCGATCGATCGCGCGACGCAGCCGGAACACCTCGGCCGACCAGCCCTTCCACGAGAGCGCGCTCGCCTTCTGCCCGTACATGCGGTGCATCACGACGGCGTCGGCCCACTCGTTCACGCCCTCGTCGAGGTAGCCGGCCTCGACCTCGTTCGAGGCGAGGATGCCCTGGAACCAGTTGTGCCCGACCTCGTGGATGGTCACGTACTCGGGCACGCGGATGCCGTCGCGCACGAGCACGTGGTCACCGGCGGTGGTCACGAGGGTCGGGTACTCCATGCCGCCGGCGCCGCCGGCGTCGGGCGGCGGATCGACGATCGTCATGATCGACCACGGGTAGGGGACGAAGAGCTCGCTGAAGTGCTCGACCGCGCCGATCGCCGCGGCCAGGTGACGGCGGGCGAAGGCGCGCTGGCGCGGCCGGTGCACGACACGCACGATCACGTCCTTGCCGTCGACCCTGGCCACGCCGCTCATCACCTCCATGTACGGATCGATCATCCACGCGAAGTCGTGGACGTCCTCGGCGCGGTAGGCGAGCGTGCGCGTGCCGTCGTCGTGGTCCTGGGCGGCGACGAGCACGCCGGTGGCCGCGACCACGTGGGTCTGGGGCACCGTGAGCGTGACGTCGTACACGCCGAAGTCGGCGAAGAACTCGGTGTTGACGTGGAACGGCTTGCAGTGCCACGTCTCGAAGCCGGGCGTACCGACCCGCACGCCGATCTTGGGGAACCACTGCGCGACCATGGCGAACGCGCCCTGGTAGCCGGTGCGCGCGAAGACGCGCGGCAGCTGCGCGGTGTAGACGAGCTTCACCTCGACGATCGCCCCCGGCTGGACCGGCGCGGGCAGCGGCACCTCCAGCACGGTCTCGTCGGGCCCGACGTAGCGCGCCTTGGGGCGCAGCTCGAGCGCGCCCACCTGGATCGACGACACCTCGATCCATCCCCACGCGCGCTCGTCGGCGGTCTCGCCGCGGTGGCGCCCGCCCGACGAGCGCATGAACAGCGTGGACTCGTTCTTGAAGCCGTTGAGGTAGAGGTGGAAGGGGAGGGTGTCGACGGCGCTGGCGCCGGTGTTGGTCCAGGTGAGGATCGCGGTGGCGTCGAGCTTGCGGGCCACGGCGTCGTAGCGGGCGTCGATCTTGTAGCTCGCGATCCGCGACGAGCGCGGCCCGGGCGTGAGCAGCGCGGGCACGCCGTCCGGCGCCGGGGCCGGGCGCTGGCGCGGCGGGCCGAGCGAGCTCTCGCAGGCGGCGGCGCCCACCAGCAGCGCCGCGCAGAGGAGGAGGGCACGACGGGCTCGCATCTGGCCGACGGCATACCGCGCTCGGCCCCGCCGCGGCAACCACGCCCGGGCTCGCCCTGGCGGCTTGCGCCGGGGCCCGGTTCGCGCGACCGTGGGGACATGCCGGACAAGGCCTTGGACAAGGTCGGTCAGTACCTCGAGCGCTTCGCGAAGGAGCGCGATCTGGCGCTGCCGCCGCTCGGCCCCGACGGCGTGGCCCGCATCCAGCGCGGCTCCGCGGTCGTGAGCGTCCACGTGCTCGCCGATCAGGGGGTGATCCTGTTCCTCGCGCGCGTCGCCGATCGTCCGCGCGAGGACGACGCGGACCTCCTGCGGCAGCTCCTCACCGCGTCGTTCACGGCCACGGGCGACGCGGCGTTCGCGCTGCACCCCGAGAGCGGCGACGTCTACCTGCGGATCCTGCGCTCCGTCGACGGCCTCGACTACGAGGAGCTCGAGGACCTGCTGCACACGATCGCGACCGTCGCCGATCACTGGGACGATCGGTTGAAGCTCGTCCAGAACGCCTGACGTCATGGAGATGCGCGAGCGGTTGCCCTTGCCCGACGCGGGCGCGACCGCGGCGGCGGGCGAGGCGCTGGGCCGGCTCGTCGCCGGTGGCGACGTGATCGCGCTCGTCGGTGAGCTCGGCGCCGGCAAGACGTCGTTCACGCGCGGGCTCGCGCTGGGCGCCGGCGTCGATCCCGACGACGTCGCCAGCCCGACGTTCGCCCTGGTCAACGAGTACGAGGGGCGGGTCGCCGTCGCCCACGCCGATCTCTATCGCCTCGAGCGCGAGCGCGAGCTCGACGAGATCGGCTGGGACGACCTCGTCGAGCGCGCTGACGCGGTGATCGTGATCGAGTGGGCCGATCGCTTCGCCCACCGGCTCCCCGCCGATCACCTGCGGGTCACGCTCGCTTACGACGGCGACGCCCGCGTGCTCGACGCCGTGGCGACGGGGCCGCGGTCACAGGCGCTGCTCGCGCGCTGGTCCGCGTCGTAGCGGTCACGGAATCTCGACGGGCTCCCGGCGCTCGGCGTAGTCGCCGCTCGCGCCGTCGTTGCCGCGCTTGCCGTACGCGCTCACGTCGGACGCGCCCCGGGCGTCCGATGGTGCGCCGCCCTTGCCGCCCTCGCTGACGGGGACCAGCTTGTAGCGCCGCACCGATGGGTCGACGGTCACGGTGATGTCGCCGCCGTCGCCACCGTTGCCCCCGTTGCCCCCGGCTCCGCTGGCGAGCTGGACTCCGTGGCCGCCCTTGCCGCCATAGGTGCCGACGTGGACCGGCGCCGACTCGCTGGTCACGAACACCTTGCTCCGGCCGTCGCAGCCCACGCGGTAGCGCAGGATCTGGCGGCCGTCGTCGGTGGTCCTGCCGGTCGTCGTGATCTCGACGGTGAGGTCGGGGCCGTCCTCGCCCTTGCGGCCGTGGTAGTACATGCCGCGCGCCGAGTCGAAGTCGTGACCCGTCAGCCCGGCCTTGCCGTGGCACTCGAACGTGTGCTCGATGTCGAAGCTGTAGCCGATCTCGCGCTGGTCGCGGATGGTCTTGTCGTCCCGGTACCAGACCTCGACCATCATCGCGGTCGTCCCGTGGACGATCTTCGTGCCGAACGCCTCGCGGAAGATGGGATCGCCCTGGCCGATGCGCATGGTCGAGCCGTCCTCCAGGGTCGCGGTGACGCTGAGCGACACCTCCGCCTTGGGGCCGCTGGCGCCGGCGGTCAGGCGCAGCGACTCGATCGCGTCGAGGCGCTCGAGGCGGTCGAGCTGCTCGTCCTCCGCCGCTTCCGCCGCCTCCGCCGCCTCCGCGTCGGCCGCGGCCTTCGCGCTGGCGGCCGCGACCTTGACCACCTCCGCGCGGCGCGCGGCGTACGCGTTCAGCTCCGCGTCGTGCTGCGCGGCGCTCTTCCGCGCGGCGCGGTCGAGGTCGCCGTCGACGGTGCAGACCGCGAAGGCATGGAGTGGCTCGAGGGACTTGTGCTCCGTGAGGTAGATCATCCCGTCCAGCAGCAGAATCCCTTGTTGCGCGTCCCACGCGGAGCTGCGCTTCGTCTCGAACTGGGCGTCCTGCTCCAGGTACGTCGACTGATGGCGATCGGGCTGATCCTCGAAGTAGGTGTCGATCTGGCCCGCCGAGATCGTGTACATGCGCTCGAAGCGCGGGAGGTCGCTCTCGACGTAGGCGCAGCGCGCCTGGAACTTGCCCTCGGGAAAGGCCGCCGCGAGCTCGGCCTGGGAGGCCGTCGTCGTCGACTCGATCGTCACCTGCGCGGGGCCCCTGGCCGCCGCCGAGGGCTTGCCGCCGCAGCCAGTCGCCAGGGCCAGCGACGCGCCCGTGCCGAGACACACCCAGGTCCGGAGATCCATCGCCCGAACGTATCACCGCCCGCTCGCGCCTCGCGGGTACGGGACGGTGAGCGCTACCGCGCCGGGCAGGCGCGCGGCAGGAGGAGCGCGTCGCCGTCGTCGGTCCACGCCGTGCGCAGCTGCTTGTTCCCCGAGAGCGTGCGCACGCGGTCGCGGACGAGCTTGCCCCGCTTGCCGGGCGCCGCCTTCACGTGGTGCTCGGGGAGCTTGTGCAGGAGCGCGGGATCGAAGCGCGCGCTCGTGCAGCCGGCGCCGTCGACGGTGACGGTGAGCACGCCGGTCTGGCGCGGCAGCGGCAGCGTGTTGTCGAAGAGGAAGTTGCCGAGCGAGTAGGCGATGAGCCCGCTGCGATAGCGCTCGATGCCCTGCAGCACGTGGGGATGGCTGCCGATGACGAGATCGGCGCCGGCGTCGATGAAGCCGCGCGCCGCGTCGACCTGCCACCTCGACGGCTGATCGGCGTACTCGACGCCCCAGTGCATCGCGACCAGCACCAGATCGTGGTCGGCGCGCGCCTTCGTGACCAGCGGCGTCACCAGCTCGCGCAGCTCGCGCGGCGTGGCGAACGGCAGCAGCGGCTCCTGTTCGCGCTGGGTGCCGTTGCGCACCGTCGTCGCCGCGATGGCGCCGACGCGGCGGCCGCGCACCTCGATGGTCTCGATGCGGAAGCGCGGCTCGTCCCGCGCGGCGCCGATCACGGTGAGCCCGGCCGCCTGGCAGAGGCCCGGCGTCTCGGCCACGCCCTTCGTGCGCATGTCGTAGTGGTGGTTGTTGGCGAGCGAGACGACGTCGATCCCGGCGTCGGTGAGCGTGGCGAGGCGCGACGGTGTGGCGACGAAGCGCATGCGCGTGCCCCACGAGCTCGTCGACGGCGGCGCGGTCATCACCGGCGTCTCCAGGTTCACCATCGCCAGATCTGCGCGCTGCAGAAGCGGCTTCACGCCCTCGAACGGAGGGAACTTCTCCGCCTCGATCGCGGCGAAGCCACCCTCGACGAAGCGGCCGAACATGACATCGCCCGCGAACGCGAGCGTGATGGTGTCGGGCGGTTCGGGTTTCCGATCCGCGCGCGCATCGGCGCAGCCGACCAGGGACACCGCGACCAGGAGGAGACGTCGCACCGAGACGCGAATTTCGCACATCGGGCGCCCTGGCTACCACTGTAGCCAGCCCTGGCTGCCGCGACTGCACCCGGCGAGCGCGCAAGGGTGCGACGCGCCGCGCCCAGGCGCGTCCTCGGGATGGCACGGAGCCTGCTCCTGCGCCGCGCCGTAAGGAGCTCTCAGGACTATGACTTCCCGTTTCATTCTTGCCCTCTCCCTGGTCGCCCCCCTCGCGACCGCCGCCTGCACCGACGTGAGCGTCGAGGACGAGTTCCTCGAGGACGACGTGGTCGACGTCGACGACTCGAAGGCCGACATCGCGGGTGGAACCTACACCTTCTACAGCATCACGCGTGACGCGCGCCGCTGCGCGTTCCCGTACTGCGGCGGTTACTGGCTCGAGCGCGTGAACGCGTCGAGCACGAAGTGCCACGACGGCCGCTACGCCGACCGCTGCTACGTCCCGACGCTCGATACGGCGCGGCTGGGGCTCGGCGAGGCCGCGGTGGAGAAGATCAACGGCGAGATCAGCGCCCTGCGCGAGGGCAACGTGCTCGTGCGCGGGACCTTCGGCCGCCGCACGTACGAGCAGGTCGGCACCTTCGGCGAGTTCCGCCCCACCGAGGCGTGGCTGGGCCAGGGCCCGAACGCGCCGGTGGGCCCGTTCGCGATGGTCGAGGACACCGGCGTGCGCTGCTTCACCTTCCCGTGCAACTCGATGCGCGAGAAGAAGCTGAACAGCTCGGCCAGCGCGTACCTCGCCGAGATCGGCTGGGACGTCTCGGGCGCGACCGAGGAGGCGATCGGCGCCGGCGTCAACGCGCTCGTCGAGAACGCGGTCATCATCGCCGGTGAGCGCTACAGCGTCCGTGGCCCGGGTGGTCGCGGCAAGGCGCGCACCGCGACCAACTTCTACGTCCGCGCGACCGACGAGGCCGAGAAGACCTGCTACGTCGGCGGCTGCTCGGGGCAGATCTGCAGCGAGAACGAGGGTGCGATCTCCACGTGCGAGTGGCGCCCGGAGTACGCGTGCTACCGCGAGGCGACGTGCGAGGTGCAGGACGACGGCCGCTGCGGCTGGACCGCGACGCCCGAGCTCGACGCGTGCCTCGCGAGCCCGCCGCAGGAGTGACGCACCGGTCACCGGCGGCGTAGGCCGCTGGACGCGAGCTCGAAGCGATGCGCTCCGTCGGCGAGGCAACGCTCGCTGACGATCGAGCGCGTCGCCTCGATCTCGACGAAGAACCCGCCGTCGGGGCGGTTGATGTAGCGCACGTCACCCGTGCAGCGCAGGGCGGGGCGGTCGGGGAGGTCGGGGTCGACGCCGTCGTAGGCGACGCGGATCTTGCCGCCGTGGCGGAGCCGCCCGCCGCCGACGCGCAGCGCCTCGAGCGTGGTCTCCTCGCCGTCGGCGCTCGTCGCCGTGCGTCGGGCCATCACCTCGTCGACGCCGTCGCCGTCGAGGTCGATGGCCTCGTAGGTCGCCTCCGGCGGCGCGCCCGGGCGCAGCGCCGAATCGGTGAGCGCGCCGCACGACGGCTGCAGCACGAAGACGGCGCCGGCGACGCTGGCGCCGTCGCGCGCGACGGCGTGGATGATCCATCCGGCGCCGCCGAAGTGTCCGGGCACGCACCGCGCCGTGATCTCGACGCGTGGCTGGAGGCCCCACCGCTCGCGCAGGTGCGTCCCCAGCGCGGGCTCGGGCGGACATGCGACCAGCGCCTCGGATGGCGTCACGCCGCACTGCAGATCGTCGGAGCGATCGGGCGGGCAGCCGCCGAGGCTCGTCACGGTCGCGAGAGCGACCAGGAGCTTCGGCGCGCGCGGCGTCACTCAGCCAAGGATAGCGCGGGCCGTGAACGCGCGCGTGACGTACGGCACGGAGACGACGTCGAGATCGGCGGTGAGCGCATCGATCGCGGCGAGGACACGGGGCAAGGCGGCGCCGGCGGACTCGGCGAGGCGGTTGTGGCTGCGCCAGAGGTTGCGAAAGCGATCGCGCGACATCGTGACGGCGTGGAGCGACTCGTCGGTGACGACGTCACCGAACCAGCCGCCCTCGGCGAGGATGGCCGGCCAGTCGCGCGCGCGGTAGAGCTCGTCGAACGCGGGCGCGTCGCGGCGGATGATCGTCATCACGTCGCGCAGGAGCTCGCTCTCCGCGTCGCGGCGGTCGTTCCACAGGCAGGTGAGCGCGCCGCCGGGCGCGAGCACGCGATGCAGCTCGGGCAGCGCGCGCGGCGGATCGGCCCAGTGGAACGCCTGCGCGGCGGTGATCCAGCGAACCGAGGCGGTCGCGAGCCCCGTCTCCTCGAACGTGCCGTCACACCATTCGACGCCGTCCAGCACCGGTGCCTCGGCGCGCATCGCCGGGTTGGGCTCGACCGCGACCACCACGAGACCGCGCGCGACCAGGAGCTGCGTGAAGATGCCGGTGCCCGCGCCGAGGTCGGCGACCCGGTCTCCCTTCACGACGCCCACCCGCGCCACCAGCGCGTCGACGAGCTCGTCCGGATATCCGGGGCGCGCGCCGTACGCCTTCGCCTGCGGCGCGAAGTCGCCGAGCGCCATCAGCGTCCCTTGCGCCCGTGCTTGCTGCTCTTCGCGGTGATCTTCGGCTGCGGCGGCAACCCGGTGTGCTGGGTCAGCGCCGTTCCGGGCCTGGGGGCCCGAGGCCGCTCTTCTCTGGCTCTTCCCGAGGCCCGAGGCCCGAGGCCCGAGGCCGGCCGCCCGCCAGGGCGGCCCGTGCCCGTGCCCTGCGGCTGCCAGCGCGGCACGAGGTGGTGCTTGCCGTTGCCGATGAGATCCTCGCGGCCCATGCGGGTGAGCGCCTCGCGCAGGAGCGGCCAGTTCTCGGCGTCGTGGTAGCGGAGGAACGCCTTGTGGAGCCGGCGCTGCGCGTGGCTCTTCACCGTCGACACCGTCTCGCGCGCCTTGAGCGAGCGCAGCGGGTTCAACCCGGTGTGGTACATCGCCGTCGCCGTCGCCATCGGTCCGGGCAGGAACGCCTGCACCTGGTCGGGGCGGAACTTGTTGGCCTTGAGCCAGAGCGCGAGGTTCAGCATGTCCTCGTCGGTCGTGCCCGGGTGCGCGGCGATGAAGTACGGGATGAGGTACTGCTCCTTGCCCGCCTCCTCCGAGTAGCGATCGAAGAGCTCCTTGAAGCGCGCGTAGGTCCCGATGCCCGGCTTCATCATGTGCCGCAGCGGGCCTTCCTCGGTGTGCTCGGGCGCGATCTTGAGGTACCCGCCGGTGTGGTGCTGCGCGAGCTCGCGCACGTATTCGGGCGAGCGCACGGCGAGGTCGTAGCGCAGGCCCGAGGCGATGAGCACCTTCTTCACGCCGGGGAGCGCGCGGGCCTTCCGGTAGAGCGCGACCAGCGGCCCGTGGTCGGTGCCGAGGTTGTCGCAGACGTCGGGGAAGACGCACGACGGCTTGCGGCAGGCGGCCTCGATCTCGCGCGACTTGCACGCGAGCCGCCACATGTTGGCGGTCGGCCCGCCGAGGTCGCTGATGATGCCGGTGAAGCCGGGCGTGCGATCGCGGACCAGACTGATCTCGCGGAGGATCGAGTCCTCGGAGCGGTTCTGGATGATGCGGCCCTCGTGCTCGGTGATCGAGCAGAAGCTGCAGCCGCCGAAGCAGCCGCGCAGGATGGTGACCGAGAAACGGATCATCTCGTACGCCGGGATCCGGGCGCCGTCGTAGCCGGGGTGCGGGACGCGCTGGTACGGCAGCTCGTAGAGCCGGTCCATCTCGGCGGTGGTGAGCGGGATGGGCGGCGGGTTGAGCCAGACGTCGCGATCGCCGTGGCGCTGCACGAGGGCGCGCGCGTTGCCCGGGTTGCTCTCGAGGTGGAGCGTGCGCGAGGCGTGGGCGTAGAGCACGCGATCGCGAGCGACGTCGTCGAAGGACGGCAGGCGTACGACCGAGGTCGCGCGATCCGCGGGGCGGCGGCGCCCGAGCTGGACGAGCGGCGCGAGCGTCGATCGGTCGGCTCCCGCGGAGACGCGGGACCCGACCTGAGTCTGACAGATCGCCTCGCTGTCGCGAGGCGGGGGGGCGTAGGGATCGGGCGGCGGGGTGACCGGGCCGGGTGTGTCGACCCGGGTCGAGTCGATCTCGGTGAAGCCGTCGCGCAGCGCGCCCGCGCGCGTGACGAAGCCGGTGCCGCGCACGTCGCGGATGGCGTCGACCGGCGTGCCGGCGGCGAGCCGGTGCGCGATCTCGACGATCGCGCGCTCGCCGTTGCCGTAGACGAGCAGGTCGGCCTGGCTGTCGACGAGGATCGAGCGCCGGACCTTCTCCGACCAGTAGTCGTAGTGGGCGATGCGGCGGAGCGACCCCTCGATGCCGCCGAGGACGAGCGGCACGTCGGGGGCGACCTCGCGGCAGCGCTGGGCGTAGACGATCGCGGCGCGGTCGGGGCGCAGGCCGCCGGCGCCGCCGGGCGAGTAGGCGTCGTCGGAGCGCGGCCGGCGATCGCTCGTGTAGCGATTCACCATCGAGTCCATGTTGCCGCCGGTCACGCCCCAGAAGAGTGCGGGCGCGCCGAGGGCGGCGAAGGCGTCGGCGGAGCGCCAGTCGGGCTGCGCGATGATGCCGACGCGGAAGCCCTGGGCCTCGAGCAGGCGGCCGACGATCGCCATGCCGAAGCTCGGGTGATCGACGTAGGCGTCGCCGGTCACGATGATGATGTCGCAGACGTCCCAGCCGAGGTCGTCCATCTCGGCGCGTGTGGTCGGCAGGAACGGCGCGGGGCCGAGCCGGTGCGCCCAGAATCGGCGATAGCCGAAGAGCGGCCTGGCGGGCTCGGTGACGAGGGCGGCGACCATGACGATCGGCGCAATCTAGCAGGTCGGCGGAGGTGGACCGGGGCGTAAAGAGACTTTGCAGGCGTCAAGGACCTTGGCTCCGCCGCCGGTGTCAGCCACCGGTAAGGGTGCGAGATAGCAGGTGATCGGTCGGGCGGTGGCGTGGCGCGGGCGTTGCTGAAGAGAGGGCTCGGCGCGCGCGACGAGCGGGCGTCGAGGAGGCACCGATGCTGCGCCTGGCCGCCGTGGCCGCAGCGATGGCCCTGGGCTGGGCCACGCTCGAGCTGCGTTCGATGATCGACAGGAACGAGGAGAGCGTGCACGCGATGGCCTCCTTCGACTCGCCGCTGCGCGGCTCGCTCAGGATGGACGCGCGATCGCACGCGCCGCTGGTGCAAGGTCACGGTCCGCGAGCGCGAGCGCTGGCGAGCGCGAGTCGAACGGCGGACTGCGACTGCCCGCGCGCCGACACCGCTGGCGGCGTCGCGCGCACGGCACGCGCGGTCGAGGCCGCGCTCGTGAAGCACGGGCTCATGGAGCACGGCAAGGCGTGGCTCGGCCCGCTGAGCGGCGTGGGCGGCGGGCGCGACACGCTCCTGTTCGTGCCCGACGGCACCGATCTCACCCGGCCCGTCGAGCTCGTGGTCTACATGGAGGGCCACGGCTCCTTCGCGGACGCGGCGATGGATCACCGGCACGCGAGCTCGATCGCGCGCCTCCTGCGGCGCGGCGACAACGTCGTCTACGTCGCGCCCGACGCGCCGTCGAGCGCACACGGCCAGCGCACCGCGAGGACGCCGTACTGGCGCGAGGGCTGCGCCGCGCGCCCGTGCGCGGGCGGGCATGCGGCGCCCGGCGACTTCCTCGTCTTCCTGGCGCAGGTGAAGGCCAAGCTCGCCGAGATGATGTGCAGCGACACCGAGGTGAGCGTGCGCTTGCACCTCGTCGGCTTCTCCAACGGCGGCAAGGGCGTGTGGAACGCGATGCAGCAGCTCGAAGGCACGGACGAGATCGTGCGCGAGGTCGTGTTCGCCGACGGCAACTATGGCGACGCGTGGCTCGCGGACACGTGGAGGGCGCTCGAGGCGCACGGCGCGGCGCTCACGATCCTGGTGATGGACGGGTCGTTCACCGGCGACGACCGCGGCGCCGGCAACCGGCGGCGCGCGGCGGCGTTCTGGCGAGGCGCCGCGCCCGATGCGGCGGCGCCCGCGGCCGGGCGCGAGGTGAGCGCGCCCCGCCTGCGCCTCGTGCCGCTGCGGGCGTCGCACCATGGCGTCGGCGACGCCGCGGTCGACTACCTGGCCGCGCCAGCAGAACGCGATGTGCTGGCCGGGTCCTGAGGTGCGTCGGGGCGCGGTCCGGGCGGCCGGCGCGCTACATTGGACGGCGGGCATGGCCGTCCTGATCCTCCTGCGCGACGAGGTCCCGCTGGTGCGCTTCCCGCTCGGCGAGGTGGCGACGCTCGGGCGCGCATCGGAGTGCGAGGTGCAGCTCCTCGACACCGAGCTGTCGCGGCGGCATGCGCAGGTGCGGCGCACCGAGCGCGGCTGGGAGCTCGAGGATCTGGGCAGCCGCAACGGCACGCGCGTCGACGGCGTGCGCGTCGAGGGCAGGGTGGCGCTCGCGCCCGGCGCGGTGATCGCGCTCGGCGTACACACGCTCGTGTTCGATCCGCCGGTCGACGTCGTCGGCGACGCCGACGGTGATCACCGGCTGCTGCTGCTGCAGGACGAGGCGTCCGCGCGCGGGGCTCGCGCGTTGCCTGCGGGCGCGGCGCTGTCACCGGCGGAGCTGGCGCGGCTCCATGCGCTCGGGCTGTCGCTCGTGGCCACGGCCGATCGCGGCGGGCTGCGCGAGGTGCTCGCGCGGGTCGCGGTCGAGCTCGGCGCCGAGCGCGCGTGCCTCGTGGCCGCCGCGCCGGACGCGCGTCGCTTCCGTCCGCTGTGCGTGCACGGCGCGGCGACCGTGACCACGTCGACGACGCTGATCGCGCGCGCGCTCGCCGAGGGCACGCCGCTCGCCGTCGACGACGCGCAGGGCCACGTGTCGTTCGCGGGCGCCGCGTCCGTGCTCACCCACGATCTGCGCGCCGTGCTGATCGCGCCGCTCGTGCACGAGGGCGCCGCGCAGGGCGTCGTCCAGCTCGATCACCGCCGCCGCGGCGCGTTCGACGACACGGCGCTGGCGCGTGTCGCCGCCCTGGCCCCGGCGATCGCGCTCTGCGTGGCGCGCGCGGTGCGCCCACTCGCGCCGCCGGCGCCGCTGCCGGCGACGCCGATCGTCGGCGGCGATCCGCGGCTGCGCGCCACGCGGTCGCGCGCGCGGCCGCCTCCGGCACGCAGGTGCTCGTGCTCGGCGAGAGCGGCACCGGCAAGGAGCTGGTCGCGCGCGCGTACCACGCGGCGAGCGCGCACGCGTCGGGGCCGTGGGTCGCGGTCAACTGCGCGGCGTTCAGCGAGACGCTCCTCGACAGCGAGCTCTTCGGCCACGAGCAGGGCGCGTTCACCGGCGCCACGCGCCGGCGTCGCGGCTGCTTCGAGCAGGCCGACGGCGGCACCCTGTTCCTCGACGAGGTCGGCGAGCTCGGCGCGGCGACCCAGGCCAAGCTCCTGCGCGTCCTCGCCGACCGTCGCTTCTACCGGCTCGGGGGCGAGCAGCCGATCGACGTCGACGTGCGCGTCGTGGCCGCGACCCACCGCGATCTGCGCGAGCGCGTCGCCGCCGGCGCCTTCCGCGACGATCTCTACTGGCGCCTCGCGGTCATCCCCGTCCTCGTCCCGCCGCTGCGCGAGCGCGGCGCCGACCGCGCCGAGCTCACCGCGCACTTCTTCGCGCGGCTCGGCGCCGAGCTCGGCCGCCGCCCGCCGACGCTCTCGCCGGAGGCGCAGGCGCTGTGGGATCGCCACCCGTGGCCGGGCAACGTGCGCGAGCTCAAGAACGCGGTCGAGCGCCTGCTCGTGCTGTTCGACGGCGGCGTGGTCGAGGTCGACGACCTGCCGCCCGAGCTGCGGGCGCACGCCGGACGGCCCGCGCCGGGCACGCTCGGCGACGCGGTCGCCGCGCTCGAACGCGAGCGCATCGCCGCGGCGATGCAGGCGAGCGGCGGCAACAAGGCGGCGGCGGCGCGCGCGCTCGGCATCTCGCGTCCGACGCTCGACAAGAAGCTGAAGGAGCTCCTCTCGTGAACGCCGCGACGCGCGCCAATCACGTCCGCTGTCCGTCGTGCGGCGCGTCGATCGCGCTCGCCGCCGGCGACACGCGGCTCGCGTGTACGTCGTGCGGCCTGGCGGCGCCGGTGTCGCGCGTCGGCACGGCGCCGGGCGCGGCGCTGGTGGAGCTCGAGCGCGACCTCGTCGGCGCGACGCTCGGCGGCCACGAGGTCGTCGAGCGGATCGGCGCCGGCGGCATGGGCACCGTCTACCGGGCGCGTGGGCCGTCGGGCGACGTCGCCGTGAAGGTGCTGCGCCCCGGGCTCGGCGTCGATCGCGCCGCCGTGCTGGCCCGCTTCGCCCGCGAGGCGGCCGCGCTTCGCCGCCTCGATCACCCGCGCGTCGTCCGCTTCCTCGACCATGGCCAGGACGGCGACACCGCGTTCATCGTCACCGAGCTGGTGCCCGGGCGCGACCTCGCGGCGCGTCTCGCGTTCGGTCCGATGCCGTTCGCCGAGGTCGTGTCGATCTTCGAGCAGGTGTGTGACGGGGTCGCCGCGGCGCACGCGGCCGGCATCGTCCACCGCGATCTCAAGCCGGCCAACATCCTCGTCGGTGACGGTGGCGTGAAGGTCGCCGACTTCGGGCTCGCCCAGCTCGGCCCCGACGCCGCGGTCACGACGCTCACGCGGACCGACGTGGCGATGGGGACGTTCCACTACCTCGCGCCCGAGCAGCGCAAGGACGCGCGCGCCGTCGATCACCGCGCCGACATCTGGGCGCTCGGCGTCATCCTCTACGAGATGCTCACCGGCGAGCTGCCGCTCGGCAGCTTCGCACCGCCCGGCGATCGCCGCGCCGCCGCGATCGTGCGCCGCGCGCTCGCGCCGGATCCGGCGGCGCGCTTCGCGTCGGTGGG
>ERZ761607.2038-NODE-2038-length-23110-cov-27.459813_pt1 | contig 23110 bp, 22 predicted proteins | sample MGYA00511164_ERZ761607 | MGnify/ENA primary metagenome ERZ761607 (study PRJEB28899, sample SAMN02445080) | bioreactor sludge metagenome | biome: EBPR sludge | place: Australia: Brisbane, Thorneside Wastewater Treatment Plant | collected 2011-06-22 ... | reverse complement strand
TTCGGCCCTTTAAGATAGAGCTAATATCCATAAAATTATCGGTATTGTTTTGTAGATTTTCGTCAAACTCGTGTACCATAAATTTAGGATCTTTTTCTTTGAAATAGCTCAAAAGTAAATGATCTTTAAAAAAATGCATTTCACGTGCATATTCGATATTCGCCAAATCAACCGCTTGTGTACCCGCCACTTTACCCGATGGCTCGAAGGTGGACAATCGGGCATTTTTATTGTCTAAGGCTTGTAAATTCCCGTTTTTATCGAAAGCTAAAGCAGCAATGTCTGAAAATTCGCCTGGACCTTGTCCTCTTTTACCGATTACGTGAGTAAAATTGCCTGAAGCATCAAACACTTTAATCGAATTTGACATCATGTCGGCAATATATGTATTTCCTTGTTTATCGCTAATAACACGGATCGGTGCGCCTAAAATCTCTTGTCGTGTTCTTGGTGGTTTTTTTTCAATTACAATGACTTCCTTGATCCGAAGTTGCTTTAAGCTATCGAGTTGTGCTGTATCCTGGACTGTACTGCTTTTACAGGAGGTCAAATTCAAAAACAATGAGAACGCCAATAAAAATGAAACCATCATATTTTTCATGAAACTTGGTGTTTATAATTTAGCCTATAAAAGGTTTTGGTAAAGCTAAAAAGTTAGAAAAGTTGATAGAGGTATGTTAGAACGTTAAGGGCATAAAACAGCTTGTTCAGTATGGTGCATTCCAAAATTTCCCAAGTACTTCGTGCATACCTATTTCTATCCCTATGGGTTCTGGTATGATATTGCTCCTACGGGGCCTTATTTGTACAGGGTTGTTTTGTTTGGTTTCCTATTATGATAGCGCCCCTATGGGGCTTTTTAATGTGTTTCTGCTGCCGTAAGGATCAGTTGGTGTATATAATCACTTCATAAACGGTAGGAAAAGATAGTCTTTCACATACTGCCTGATTTAAGTGCGTCGTATGTTGAGTGGCATTTTTTGAAATGCACCATTGTAGGGCTATCTATTAATCGAGATGTTTACTTTCTTTACAATTCTAACAATTCCTTGCTTACTATTATTAAACATAATTAAATAGAAGTGGTCATTTTTATCTTTAGCAGAAAAAATAACCGCGGGAGAAATGGCTTTTACATAGTTTTTATAATTATTGAGAAACAAAAAATCTGGTGTTGAATAACCCAGTAATCTACCTGTATGATCAAATAATTCTACAATAAAACGTTTTTTATTGTCAATCAATGTATAGATAAAATGAATTATGTTTCCATTTTTTAACGTAAAAACGCCTAAACTTTCAGTGTTCACAGTCCCATACTTGGTATCTCTACCAAAATGATATTTTAACGTTGTAGTTGTTTCACTTGCTTCTTCAATTACAGGTAATTTATTCACCAATGTGTTTTTAATTATCTTGTTATTACTCCAATTTTTTTTGGTATCTGCGCGAAAAGAATACATTTTACCCTCGTAAAAATATGGAGCATATATAAACTCATTCCCCTCTTTATTAACACGACTAATTGTACCAGGTTGTATTTCTTCCTTCAGGTCTTGATAAGAACCATTTTTGCTCTTTGGTAATAAAGCACTTTTTTCTCCAAAAGATGTTTTATAATTGAATAAAGAATCAAACTCATGAAATAAAAAATTATTCATCTTAGAAGCTTCTGATAAATAGTAAGGAATCTTATTTAGGAAGATTATATTTCCTTTGTAGACAAACATGTCTCGGGGCCACAATAACGAAGTCACACGAACTGTTTTAATAACCACACCTTTAAAATCTAATACTGTAACTCTTTTATTAAACTCATCATAAATATAGACGAGAGATGAACCCAATAAAACACATGTCATTTCTAAATACTCACCGGGAGCACGCCCCCTTTGCCCAAATTCACTCAAGAGTTTACCCGTTCCATCAAATACTTTAACAGACATTGATCCTTTGTCAAAAATAAATACCTTACCATCCTCACTCAATCTAACAAAAGTAGGATCAGTTAATGCGTTATTTTCTGTATCTCCAATCGTTAGCAATTCATCAAATTTAACATTCAAAGTTGGAATATGTTTATATGGATTGGCAACAATATTCCCTTGTGAATTGCGATTACAACCTTGTAGAAGGTAGCAAAGTCCAAATAAACACACGAACAGTACACCTTTTTTTATAAAAATCATATTCATAAAGAAGTCTTGAATTTACAAATACGCGATAAAATTCACGCTACTATACACTTTTGTAAAGGATAATGATAGAAAAGAAGAAAGTAATTGTGGATTATGTCGTAACTTTAAGTTTTTTAAAAATAAGGAGTTACAATATAGTGAAATTACTTTCGTGACAAGCCTATAATCTATTTCTTACAGTTTCACTTGTAAGAAATAGATTATAGGCTTGTCAGATTTTTAAGTGGAACACTTTTATCGGTTAGTTATCTATTCCCATAAATAGTCCCACCATCTAAACAACCTCTTCCACTAAGTTGGCAGATAGAAACCGTGTCGTAACCTGAGATCGGAAACTCACTGTCAGTGCATCCCATTCTGCCTGTTTGAGAACTGATACAATTTTGGGGACCAAATTTGTATCCTCCAATTTCAAACCAATAAGAACAATCCCAACATCCTGGAGGTTCTTCAGCATTAACTCGAGAATAAGTTGAAGCGCCAAGCGCAAGGACAAGAAAAAAGGTGGATAAAATGAGTTTTTTCATGTAATTGACTCCTAATAATTAATTTGATTTAACTTGAATTTTTGAGAAGTAACACTGTTATTAGAGAACTTCAGCCTTAAAACTGTTTTGTCTGGATAGCCCTGTTTGTAAACCCAAATCTGAAATCCTTTTTTTAGTTCTTCAGATTTCACAAGATTACTTTCAACAATAAAAGTATTGGCATACTTTATTAAATTTCTTGTTTTGATAAATTTTTCTACATAATTGATTGTTTGAGCAGGAAATTTGAGTACTATGAATATGTATTCTGTTCTACCTGTACTATTTTCTTTTAAGGAGTTAATATAATCTACTGCTTCACTTAATCCTGCACTACAAACCATCGTATTTAAAAATACTAAAACATGATCAATATTGTAATTAGGGTTATCACTGTTGCTATTTAGTATAGAATATCCTATTCTTTTATCGTAAAAATTATCTAACTTATAATTCAGATTAGGTAGTCGAATGTTAGCTGTATTTGTTTTTTGTTTTGAGAAATATTCATGATATATTCCATAAAATAACCATAATTCAAGTGTAATAATGAATAGACTAAGGGTAGAATATGTATATCTTTTGGAGTCATTATTCATGGTTATCTCTACAATTGACGTTGTCAGAATACATTAAAAATAGTTCTTAAACTAAAATAATGACTAACATTGAGACGATTAAGTACACCCCCAATATACGCCATGTTTATTTCGCACACCTTCATTTTTTTCTCACATGGGTTGTTTTTGCATTTTTTGTCGAAAGGCTTGTGGGCAGCATCCTGTTTTTTTCTTAAAGAGCATGGTAAAGGAGTGTTCTTCTCGGAAGCCAATCATGATCCCAATATCCGCGATGGTGCAATCGGTTTCGGTGAGGAGTATTTCGGCGAGGCGCATCCGATGATGTACCACGAATTGCTTCAAGGAAACGCCAGTATATCGCCGAAAGGCAGTCGGGGTGTTATGCCCCTTAATGTGATGTTTGGCTTTCAAGGTTTCGATGGTGTGTTCGTTCACAGGAATATCATTCACAGCATCCAAGTACAAATCGCGTAGCATGGTCGGCTCAGGCGGCGCATTGTGTATCAATGGCGCGAGGTAGTCAGAGATGTGTACTGCTGCGTTTTTTAAGGCGTGCAGGTCTGTTTTGCAAATTCGTGGCTCCTTTTTTGTCATGTACTTACTTATTTTTATTATTAATATCTAAACTTCTAATTCCATTCAGTTTTATTGATTTATCAAAAGATATTTTTTCTTTTTAACAAAAATATTCTCCTTTTTATGATCTGTATTATTATAATATATGTTAAGAACAATAATCAAGATATGTAATATTAGAAGACGCATAGCTGAATCTTTTAATTAGAACAAGAGGCAGCAAGAAGCCACCTTTTGCGCTTGTGATCATTAATTGGGAGGATAACGATAGGTGGAATAGGCATTACATGTATTGCTCGATGAGTACAAACAAGGAGCGCCTCAATGTGTTTGCGGGCAGATCAGTGGATAATAAACATAGTAAAGGGCATCTGTTATTGGAAATTTGTATAGTAATCATATCCAAGATAACGATTTTTTACTTTATTTTTTGTTTTTCTCGGTAAGCGATCAGGCTCATCCCCATTACTTTTTGAAACCGCATGGTCAGGGCATGAGGCTGCTCATACCCCAAAAGGGTCGCAATATCCCCCATGCGAAGATCGGTTTCGGATAGCAATTGCTTGGCCAATTCGATGCGGTGGTAGGTTATAAACCCTTTGGGTGTAAACCCTGTATATTGCTTAAATTGATTCCAAAGTGGATTGAACCGCCAGCCGAGTCGTTTTTGCAGGTTTAATATGGTATGTTCGTGATTCGTAACCCCATCTATGAGATAGTAGGTTATTTTTTGCAGCGGAAAAGGCATAGAATATACCTGATGATGAAGGCCTGAAAGGTAATGACCGATCACGGTATCCCCCACCTTCATGTTTATTTGGCTTTTGCACACCATTGAATTCATGTTTAATTCAATTAAATTTTTGTTTGATTGAAGCCTTTATATAGTGTTGGGCGCAGTAGATGAATCGCTTATTGGCATAAACTGGAGCTTGCCGCATACACAATTAATCCCTGATGTGTAAGAAGTTGCATCTGTTAGATAGAACAAAAATAATGGGTTAGCATGTTCTGTGTGTTTTTGAAGAACACTTAGATGCAAAATAGGATAGGGGTAACCGAAATGCACGGAAAATATTCCGTACTCATTATTAAGTAGGCGTATTCGCGAGCGACTGCTATTTCTTTGTCAGGCTTTCGTAAAGGACGGGTACTACAAAAAGGGTTAGGACTGTGGCAATGGTCAATCCTCCTGCGATAGAGATGGCCAGCGGCATTCGTAATTCCACTCCTTGTCCAACGTCGAATGCGGAGGGCAACATCCCCAACACGGCAGTGATGGTATTAATGATAATCGGACGAGCGCGATAACGTCCAGCCAGCAAGATGGCCGTCCGAGTGTCGTGCCCCTGCTGTCGGGCATAATTAATAAAATCTATTTTAAGGATGGCGTCATTGTCCACAATGCCGACCAAGACAATACACCCGGTCAGGCTCATCAGGTTAATGGTTTGACCTGTTAGCCAGAGTGTCAGAATAACCCCGGCAATGGCCAAAGGAACCACCGTCATGATAATGAGGGGTTGCTTCAAGTTTTCAAATTCGGCGACCAAGATTAAATAGACCAGGACAAAAGAAAATAAAAGAGACCAAATAAGGGCTTGTAAACTGGATAAAAAAGCTTCGTTTCCTCCGTGGATGTCCGCTTTTATTTGTTGCGGTACGGTTTTCTGAATTACTTTTTCTAAGGCACTCGTGGCCGATCCAAGGTCCGCATCTGGAGCGACATCTGCGAGAATCCGTACCACATTGGCTTGGTCGTACCTAAACAGTGCTGCAGGTAACTCAATAAAACGGGCTTGGACAAAAGTTGAGAGAGGCAACAGGCTTCCAGAAGTTGTGGGGATTTTTTGTGTTAATAGCTTCTCGATGGTGTCAATATTGCTGGTTTTAAGTACGATTGGAATAGATTCATTGATACTTCTGAGTTCGGTGGTTTGTTTTCCGCGTGCCGAAGCTTCCAGATAATAGGTTACTGTGGCAGCAGAAACCCCAAACCGAACAAGTGCCTCTCGGTTGAAGATCAGGGAATAAGCGGGAATATTTACGGCGTTTGCTTTCCGTACATTTTGGATAGCGGTTTCTTTCTTGAGGGCTTCCATGAGGGTGGGAATGATTTCTTCTGCATCGCTTCGCCGCTCTGTGCTTAGGTCTAAGTATAGGTCTGCATCGTTAGTGGTTAATATTTCATCTAACTCACTAGGTTGCGGTTCCACTTCCCATTGTGTATCGGAGGGTAGTTTTAATGTGTAAAGGTATTGGATTACCCTCTTGGTTTCTTGGTCTTCGGGCAATAAAAAGGTAAGATCTGCCTGATAGGGTGGTCGTGGGTCTGCGTCCAAACGGGTTTCGTCTCGTTCACCAAGATCGGATAAGATTCGTCGAATAGATTTAGAGGCATTGGAAAGGTTTTCAATTGTTTGTATCCGTTCTTCCAAAAGGGGAAGGTCGGCGTCCGCGGGTAGTGTAACCCGTGCGTGAATACGTCCCTGGTCGGTTTTGGGTACAATTTCACGGCCAAGCATCATTGCCATAAGGCCCGCGATTGCGAGAAACAACACACACCCGATAAGAACCTGTTTTTTATGGTTTAAGGACCACAAAAGAAAACGTTCATAACCTACCATGAACCGTCCAAGTTGTACCTCGATAGCAGGAATTGGAAGTGTTTTGTTTTTTAAACGAGATCGGGTTTTTCTTCCCATTAAAAGGGGTACGACAAAGAGCGCCACCAATAATGATGCACTTAACGAGCAGATTACGGCCAATGACTGATCTCGGAATAAACGTCCAGCTAAGCCCTCTGCAAAGGTAATCGGAATGAAAACAACGAGATTGGTAAGGGTGGAGGAAATAATAGAAGGGGCTACTTCCGCCGTGCCCTGTAGTGCGGCATCGGACCAGCTTTTCCCTTCATCGTGCAGACGCATGACGTTTTCGATCACCACAATGGCATTGTCTAGAATCATCCCCACGCCCAATGCCAACCCTCCCAAGGAGATCAGGTTAAACGTGACTCCAAAGACTTCAAAGAGTAGAAATGTTAACAATAAAGAAAGTGGAATGGTAATTCCTACGGCCAGTAAAATCCGGCGTTTTCGTAAAAAGAGGAATAAAACAAGGGTTGCACATAGACCGCCATACCATAATGATTGGGTGACGCCGCCAATGGCATTTTCAATGAATGCCTTATCGTCCATCACTACATCCAACTGAATGCGGGGTAATTCTGTGGAAAGTTCTTTTAAGACTTTTTCTACCTCCTCTACTGCTGTAATGGTATTGGCATCGGGAGTACGTTCTACAAGTAATAAAAGGACCTCGGTTCCATCCAGTCGGACGGCGCCGCGCCGGTCTGCGATGCTTTCACGGACGGAAGCGACATCGGAAAGACGAATGGGGGTAGCGCCCACATGGGGGATTAGGGTTGCCCTAATATCTTCTAAATCTTTAAATTCCCCACTAATCTCTACTGCATATTGAAATGGTCCACGTCGTATTAAGCCGCCAGGCAGTGCGATATTGGCTGCGCGTAGGCCTTGTTCCAATTGTTCGAGTTGTATGCCATAGGCGGACATTTTCTCTACTTCCACCTGTATGTCAATTCTTCTATCGAAGCCCCCCGTTACTCGTACACGCGATATAGACTCCAACTGCTCGATTCTTCGTGCGATAATCTCTTTCCCTACTTGCTTTAAGCCCAATAAATTACCTGATTTCCCTCCTTTTTCGCTTAAGGCGATATGCATAATGGGGCGATCACTGGGGTCTATTCGCAGAACAATTGGCCGACCAGCTTCGGCTGGGATGGCCGCGCCCAATCGGTCTAACTGCTCCCTCACTTCCAGCATGGCCAAGTCTAAATTGGTATTCCAGCCAAAGTCCAAACGGGTGATACTTCCTCCCAATTGGGCGCGTGATGTTATGCGTTTAAGGCCATTGGTTCCGGCAACGGCTTCCTCAATGGATTCGGTGATGCTTCGTTCCACACGTTCCGGCGGCACATCTGGGTAGGAAGTCCAAACCATGAGTGCCGGATAATGTAAGTTGGGCAATAACGCAACGGGAAGCCGCCACCAAGAGGCGATGGAGATAAGTATAAGTAACAAGAAGAGTGCGCTGATGGCAATGGGCCTGCGAAAACTCCAAGTAATGATACTATGCAATTTATACGAAGATTAAGATGAGTACAAGAGTGTTTAAATTGAAGATACAAACTTCAAAGCCATCTTTCTTCACTTATTTGTGGAAGTGATAAGGTTTGACGTGTGCCCTAAGTGGCGTTCTTATGAAGAACATTGGTTTCGTACAGGCGTGTTTTTAGCCTGTTTATGTTGTACCTTATAAAGTTTATCTTTTCAAGGGAAAGTCTTTATAGGAAAAGTTTAATCTTGAACTTTTATGGTTTTAAGCGTTAAAAAAAATCATAAGAGTGATAAATAAATATCTGACTCAAAGGTTTGGTAATATTGATTTTAAATAAAGCAATTTCATATAAATCATAACATATTTTATGCTTATGCACGCAAAAGAATTTCTTTGGGAATTACTTCAAACGCCAAGCCCTTCGGGCTTTGAAGCGCCCGGCCAACGGGTTTGGGCACAATACACGCGCACATTCGCCGATCAGGTAGAGAACGATGCCTATGGTAATACTTGGGCCATCATGAAGGGAATGTCTTCGCAGCCTACGGTGATGCTGGAAGCCCATGCAGACGAAATTGGGTTTATGATCCACCACATCACATCCGATGGCCTGCTTTATGTACGGCGGGTAGGTGGGACAGATCATGCCATTGCACGTGGAAAACGGGTTGTTTTTGCAGGTGATTTGGGAGAGGTCGTGGGTGTTGTGGGCAATACAGCCATTCATATTCGGGATCGTGAAGGCGAGAAAGTACCCAAAATGCATGATTTATGGGTAGATATTGGGGCAGATACCAAAGAAGAAGCCGAAGCCCGTGGATTACGGATTGGGCAGGTAGGTGTTTATGTAGATGGGCCTTTAGAATTGACCCCCAATCGTATCATTGGGCGTGCCCTTGATAACCGGATTGGAGGGTACATCATTGCAGAGGCCATCCGACGGCTTCAGATGGGGCAAAAGCCCACCGCAACGGTATATGCCCTCAATGCCGTACAAGAAGAAATTGGTGGTAATGGCGCTAAAATGGCTGCCTATCGGCTATATCCCACTGTTGCTTTGGTAGTGGATGTATGCCATGCCACCGATACACCGGGAATCAATTCCTTGGAACATGGTGAAGTGAAATTGGGTGCTGGTCCCACGCTCTCGCATGGTGGGGCAAACCATCCGTTGGTGGTGGAACGTCTTATGGAGGTCGCACAATCGGAAGAAATCACGGTACAACACGAGGCTATCTCTCGTTATACAGGAACCGACACCGATGATATTTTTGTGGCCCAATCTGGTATTCCGAGCGCCCTCATTTCCTTGCCTATGCGTTACATGCACTCCACCATCGAAATGATAGACATACGTGATGTAGAAAATATCATCCGGCTAATGGTTGGGTTTGTTCAGTCGGTAAAGTCAGAAGATCGTTTTGTAATCAAAATCTAACCTTTGGTGCTGCACCCTTTTGGTCGGTTGGCGTACAGGGTTGAACACTTTTGAATCAACCTTAACCGGAGGCAGAATGAAACGTATTTTGGTGATCATCATTTTATTGGGATTTGTACAAGCGGCATGGAGCCAAAACCTGCAACACGGTAGTGGTGGCTGGTACACCTATGTAGGTAACTATCGTTTGAATGGCGATTGGGGCTTACACTTTGATTCGCAAATTCGGCTCAAAAACCTGACCGGAGCCATGCAACAATGGAAAAATCGCGTTGCCATAAACCATCAGATACGCTCCAACCGAACAGCCAGTGCAGGCTATGCTTTTGCAATCTTAGGAGGAGAAAAACGGCGATATGAGCATCGTATTTATCAGCAGTGGATTCGTCGTGCGCCTTTGGGGAAAGCGGATGTGGCCCATCGCTTGCGGCTGGAAGAACGCTGGATAGACAGCGCTTTTCAGTTGCGCACCCGTTATTCGGTTCGGGCGACACATAAATTGAACCAGAAAGGCAATTGGTATATGGCGATGGGTAATGAATACCACTTTAGGCTTTCGGAAGGAAAAACGGATCAAAACCGTGCCAATTTTGGCATTGGACACAAAGTTGGGCCCAAACTATCGTTAGAGACAACGTATATTAACCAATGGATTCCCGGAAAAACCCAGAACCAAATGAACCATGTGGTACAATTATCTGTCTTAACACACCTGACATTAGACTGGGATTAAAATAAAAGCGAGCCAATGTCTGCAAAAATGTGCCCACAAATATCCGTGGTCAGTCCAGTATATAATGCCGAAAAAATCGTGGCGAAATTGGTTACGGAATTAGAGGGCGTTTTGCAGGAAATGGCGGTTTCGTATGAAATTGTTTTGGTGGATGACCGAAGTCCAGATAGAGCATGGCAAGAAATGAAGCGGTTGGCGGGTGAATGCCAATATGTGCGTTGCATCCGCCTAAGCCGCAATTTTGGTCAGCACCCAGCGATTATGGCGGGCCTAAAGGCTGCTAAAGGGGAATGGGTTGTGGTGATGGATTGTGATTTACAAGATCGTCCGGCGGAAATTCCTCGGTTGCTCCAAAAAGCAAAGGAAGGATTTCAGGTCGTGCAGGCAAAGCGCCAAAACCGCTCGGATTCATGGCTGAAGAAAGCTTCTTCCTATATGTTTTCTAAAGTATATGGTTTTTTCACAGATACCCGGTACGATCACGAAATCGCTAATTTTGGTATCTACCACCGTAAAGTTATCGAGTCCGTTTTAATGCTTGGAGATTCGATTAAATTCTTTCCGCTTTTTGTGAATTGGGTTGGATACGAAAAGACCACTATTGCCGTAGAACATGGAGGGAGAGCCGAAGGAAAGTCTGCATATTCTTTTGGTAAGTTGATCGAATTAGCATTTAATACCATTGTGTCTTTTTCTAATAAACCATTGAAGTTGATGGTTAAATTCGGATTGTCTATATCGCTGTTTGCTTTCTTTATTGGGCTATATTATATCTTTCAGAAGATAACCGGCGAAATCGTGGTTATTGGCTATGCTTCAATGATGGTTTCAATTTGGTTTTTTTCAGGAATTATCATTACTACGATTGGCGTTGTAGGTATTTACCTTGGGAAAATATTTGACCAAACCAAGTCTCGACCTATTTATGTCATAGATGAGGAGTTGTGATGATTCGTAAATTGGAATGGGACAGTGCTTTTTTTGGAATCGAAATTGGAGTATATGAATCTGGAGAAATCAATTACTCCAATCAATACGATTTGATGATCACCAAAAGTCATCTTCCTGGTGCTTTCTTTTTACAAGGTTATGAGATGGCGATGCAGGAAGAAAAGCGTATCTATGAAAAGGAATTATGCCATATTCCATCAATAGCGTCCGAGGTTCAGTTTTTTTCTTTGTCCGGCCTTGAAGCGAGAGACTTGTACCCTTTAGCGTTTGAAGCCGGAAAATTCAGTCGTTTTCGTTTGGATCCACATTTTGGTGAAGATGCTTTCCGTCGCTTGTATCGCCGTTGGGTAGAGGCGTCTATTAATGGTACATTTGCGGATGCCGTTTTTGTTCTGGTGCAAAAAGAAGCACTTAGAGGATTTGTTACCGTTAAAATAAAGGAAAAAATAGGATATATTGGCTTGATTGCATCCGATCCGTGCCACCAACACCAAGGTGTGGGCTCTACGTTATTGGTGTATGCCGAGCAATGGGCGATGATGGCGGGCGCTCAACGGATGAAAATCCCAACGCAGGCAATGAATCGGGGCGCTTGTGTCTTTTATGAAAAAAAGGGATATCTGCTTGCAGAACGTTCCTATATCTCGCACTATTGGAGACTAAAGAAAACATAAGTTATGCCATTGTTACACGATGACTATATTGAAGTTATTTCTAATTATTCATTGGAAAAATGGAAACCTTTAATGGATTTTATTAATGTATTAGAGTTAAAATATTCGACAAATAAACAGTATTCAAAAAATATTTTCCAAACTCATTCTGTTGAGTTAAGGCAATTTTTAGATATTGTTCATCATCAAATACCTATTATGATCGTTTTTGATTGGGGAAATTGGACGGAAGGAAAAAAAATATTACAAAGCATGGATACAGATTTGTCTTCTCTTTCAGTACCAAATTTGTGTAAGTTGATTACAGTTTTGGTGCGTGCAGATCGATTCAATGAAGGTTTATTACAGTCTTCGTTAGAGAATGGGTTGATTCTTAAGTTATTAAAAGCCATACAGTCAAGGCTGGCATTTTAACCATTAATATCTTTAAAATGGAAAAGATTCCCTTTAATAAACCTTATCTGACAGGCAAGGAAACACAGTATATTCAAGATGCAGTTAATTGTGGAAAAATTAGCGGAAATGGTAAATATACCCAGATGTGTCATCGGTTTTTTGAAGAACATTATGGCTTTGGTAAATGCTTATTAACCACTTCTTGTACCGATGCCCTCGAAATGGCCGCCTTGTTGTTAGATATTCAACCCGGCGACGAAGTAATTTTACCATCTTATACATTCGTTTCGACGGCAAACGCCTTCATACTTCGTGGGGCAAAATTGGTTTTTGCAGACTCAAGACCAGATCATCCTGGAATAGAAGAATCCCAACTAAAAGCACTGATAAATTCTCGTACAAAAGCCATCATTGTAGTACATTACGCCGGAGTAGCCTGTGACATGGAAAAGGTGATGGCGCTCGCCAATGAATTTGGGCTGTATGTGGTTGAAGATGCAGCCCAGGCCATAGACAGTTTTTATACCTTTTCAAGTGGCAAAAAAGCTGCTTTGGGTAGTATCGGTCATTTGGCTGCTTTTTCCTTTCATGAAACCAAAAACATCATTTCGGGCGAAGGCGGTATGTTGGTCGTAAATGACCCCAGATTTGTACAACGTGCCGAAATAATATGGGAAAAAGGTACCAATCGTGCGGCATTCTTTAGGGGAGAAGTGGATAAATATGGTTGGATAGATGTGGGTTCTTCATTTTTACCCTCAGAAATTGTGGCAGCATTCTTATTTGCCCAATTAGAACATTTAACGTGTATTCAAGAGAAAAGAAAAAAAATATGGATACAGTATTTTGAGGGGTTGAGATCTGTGGAAGGGGAGGGGATCCGTTTGCCGTCTATTCCACATTATGCCACCAATAATGCCCATATGTTTTACATGGTGGCCCAAAGTGGGCTTCAACGCCAAAAAATCATAGAGGCATTAGGTGCTAAAGGATTTCATGCAGTTTTTCATTATCTTTCCCTTCATAGAAGCCCATACTATGCCCCAAAGCATGATGGCCGTAACCTACCAAACACCGATTTCTATACCGATTGCCTAATTCGTTTGCCCCTATTTTATGAATTAGACGCAATAAGCATAGATCGTATGATTCCAATCATAAGGGCATCTGCACAGATGGGATTGGCTGCATTTTAAAATAATCATCTTGTATAATGCAGCTACGTCTTAGTGTACATTAATGCCTGATGCGCAGTAGAATCTTCTTCGTAGGAACATAAAAAACAAATACTTGATTAAGCGAAACAGACTATTGGATTTTACAAAGTCCAAACCAGAGCAATTGGTATTTCCAAAGGGGTTTGCATTTGGTGCGGCTTCGGCAGCTCACCAAATTGAGGGTGGAACCTGGAACAATAACTGGTCTGCATTCGAAAACTTTATCCGTCCGGATGGGGCGTCGGGCATACGTACCGGCGAAACCTGTGGTTTGGCAGCAGATCATTGGAGTCTTTTCCCCTCAGACGTTTTGTTAATGCAGGACTTGGGCTTGGGGATTTATCGTTTTTCCATCGAATGGAGCCGGATTGAACCACAAGAAGGGCGTTTCGACGACGGGGCCTTAATTACGTATCGTAATTGGTGTAAACAACTCCGAGAAGCCGGGATTCAACCAATGGTAACGCTCCATCATTTTTCGGAACCGATTTGGTTTTCGGAAAAAGGCGGCTTTGAAAAAAAAGAAAATATTGCTTTTTTTGAACAATTTGTACGATTTGTAGTCCCTGCCTTATCGGATTTTGTTGATTATTGGATTACCATTAACGAACCTGAAGTGTTCTCGGTGATGGGCTGGATGTTGGGCGAATTTCCGCCTGGAAAAACCGAACCCCATACGATGGCAATGGTGATGGAAAATATCTTGTTGGCCCATGCCCGTGCCTACCACTTGATTCATGAGTTGGATAAACTTGATGCCGATGGAGATGGGGTGGCATGTCAAGTAAGCATTGCCAAAAATATTCTACTTTTTGATCCCAAATCCAGATGGAATCCGGCAGATCGTTATTTATCCAATCTAATGAACCGTCTATACAACGAGGCGATCTTGGAGGCGCTTCAATCTGGTGTGTTTCAACTGTCTATGCCGGGCCAATTTGACCAGAAGTCGTATTTGCCTGAATTGGCCAATACATTGGATTTTATTGGCTTAAACCATTATACGAGAAGCCTGATCCGTTTTAATCCATTCAAACAGCCTCCTTTCACCATGCACACAGATCCTCGTTTTGAGACGAATGACATGGGATGGGAAATATGGGCACAATCCTTTTATGATGCGTTGATGCTGGTGCGTACCCTGAATTTGCCCATTTGGGTAACAGAAAATGGGATTTGTGATAACGAAACGCCCGATAAAAGACGGGTGGCTTTTTTGGGAGATTCTCTATACGCACTTCAAGAAGCCATTCGCGATGGCGCTGATGTAAGAGGGTATATTCATTGGTCGGTGATGGATAATTTTGAATGGGCGCATGGGTTCCAGCCTCGTTTTGGGCTCTTCCGTGTGGATTACACGAGCCAGTCGCGGACACTCACCGAAGGGGGAAAATTGTATAAATCCGTTATTGAAAAACAAAAAAATGTATCCAGCACTAATTTCCGTGCAGACACTGTTTGAGCACTTGGACGACCCGTACTGGGTGGTTCTGGATGTACGTCATAACCTTTTGAAGCCCGAAGAAGGGCAAAGGCTATTTGAACAAGGGCATATTCCGGGTGCACAATTTGCGGATTTAGACCACGATTTGTCTGGTCCCATAATCAAAGGAAAAACCGGACGCCATCCGTTGCCCAATCCATTCGTACTCGCCGAGAAAATAAGCACTTGGGGTATTGGCGAGGGGATACAAGTGGTGGTCTATGATGCCTTTGGTGGGGCTTTTGCGGCAAGGGCATGGTGGTTGTTACATTGGTTGGGACATCCCAAAGTAGCCGTTTTGGAAGGAGGTTGGCCCGCTTGGTTGGAGGCGGGGCTTCCGACCACGCCCATCGTTCAGGCCAAAAACCGGAGACCCTTTGTTGTACGACGACTTTGCACGGAAATGGTGGCAGGGATAGTGGACGTATGGGCGGCGGCAGATGAAGGGCGGCTTTTAGATGCGCGTACATTTGACCGTTATTGTGGAGAGAATGAAATTATAGACCCAGTAGCAGGGCACATCCCTGGTGCTATTTCTTATCCTTTTATAAATAGCTTTGATTCAAATAAATCAGATAGTGTAAAATATTTCAAAGCCACTCCAACACTCAAAAAGGAATTACAGCACTATAACCATCCCGTTTGCTATTGTGGTTCTGGAGTGACGGCAGCACATTTAGCGCTTTCTTTTGTCTATGCAGGCTTTCCCATGCCGCAGATATACCCCGGTTCGTGGAGCGAGTGGATTACCGATCCTGACCGTGGAGTACAAACAGGACCGCAACCTTGAACTTAATTCAATCTTTATGCTAAAAATTGTCAATCATCCGGTTCTAAAACGGGACCTCACCATTTTAAGGGATAAAAACACCCCGCACGGAATTTTCCGGAAGCTCTTGGCCGACGCCTCGGCGATCTTGGCCTATGAAGCGCTCAGTCATGTTACATTGGCGGAATATCCAGTGGAAACGCCGTTAGAAACCACAACAGGTTATCGGTTTGCACAGGAAATTATCATTGTGCCAATCTTGCGTGCGGGACTTGGGATGGTAGATGGCTTTGTGCGCTTTGTGCCAGAAGCCCGAATTGGCCATGTGGGGGTTTATCGGGACGAAGTAACCCACCACCCCGTAGAATATTACCTAAACTTACCAGATCATTTACCACAAGCCGATGTTTTTATTGTGGATCCAATGCTGGCAACCGGAGGGAGTGCTATTTGGGCTATTCATATGCTAAAGGAAAAGGGGGCAAAAAAGGTGCATCTGGTCAGCTTGGTTGCTGCTCCGGAAGGTGTTCAGGCAGTTGAGGCGGCACATCCTGATGTGGAAATCATTGTGGCGACTTTAGACCGCGTGTTAAATGAAAACAAGTACATCTTACCGGGCTTAGGTGATGCCGGTGATCGAATTTTTGGAACCTAAGGGCCAAATTGTTCAATTTTATGTTGTGATATATGAGGAGAGACCTGTATTTTATTACAAGGTTTTATGAACCTTATACTATCGTTCACCTTTTAATTGTTTGTAACATGAGAAAAAACATCATTATGTCGGTATGGACGGCAATCCTGTTGGGATTTGCTTCGGTTAGTTCTGCACAAGATTCTCCTATTATTGGAGGTGACCAAGATGCACATGGCTGTAATCCATCCGCTGGATACACGTGGTCTGCCCTGAAAAAAACGTGTATTCGTATCTTTGAAGATGGAATAGCTTTAGATCCACAAGCAACTGGTTTGCCAAGTAGCACGAGGGCATTTGTTGTCAAAAAAACTGGAACTGACGTCAAAGTGGAGGTGTTCCTGCCGGATGCTACCAAGGGTACATTATTAAATCGGGTTAAGAAAAACAAAAAAGGATCGGAATGGAAGGGTGGAGGCTTGACCCTTTCTATGACTGGAAAAAGTTATAAGCTATTTAAAAACAAAAAGTTAATATATGCGAGTAGCACGTGATCTGCCTGATAGATTAAACGTTAGCGCTTGCATTCTTGTCCAGCCTTGGTATTTTTTACCGAGGCTTTTTTATTTTAAAGAGGAGAAATATATGCACAGGTTGCTTTTTGTTGGGTGCAGTTCAAAACTTCCCAAAACGTAGAGCGAAACTGTCTTTCACATCCTATTTAATATAGGTGCGTCGTATATGCCATACCTTAGTTTGTTAAAATAGGCCCAGTTTCAGGTGAAAATATAGCTCCGTAGGAACGCTGGTAGTTTAGGATAGTGGGGTGATGCTTATAGGCTTTAAAACAAAAAAAACGCTTTCATTTGACAAAAAAACATTCTATTTTAACACGCTTTGCCGGAGTAGGCCTTATATGCGCACTCCGATATTTTGATGTTCCAAAACAATAAATAGGTATGATGACCCTACATTGGTTAGACCTAACCATCATCTTTCTGTTTCTTGCGGGTACGCTCGGTATTGGTTTTTGGCTGGCCAAGCGGGCGTCGCAGAGTGTAAAAGCATACTTTTTGGCCAGTAACGACCTACCTTGGTATGCGCTGGGTCTTTCCAATGCTTCCGGTATGTTTGATATTTCTGGAACCATGTTTACAGTAGCCATTCTGTTTATTTATGGTCTAAAGAGTGCGTGGATTCCATGGCTTTGGCCTGTTTGGAATCAGATTTTTATGATGGTGTTTTTGGCAGCATGGCTTCGGCGATCGGGAGTGACCACAGGTGCAGAATGGATCACGTTTCGGTTTGGCGAAGGACGTGGGGCACGGTTGGCCCATGGTGTGGTGGTGGTTTTTGCGGTGATAACTGTAATTGCATTTATGGGGTATTTTGTGGAAGGGATTGGGAAATTTGCGGTGACTTTTTTGCACTGGGATTTGTCAATTGCAGCCATTGGTCTATCTAACGAAGATGCATACGCCTTGTTGATTATTGCGATCACAACGATTTATAGCGTAAAAGGTGGTTTTTATAGTGTCGTTGGGACCGAGGTGCTACAATTTGTCATTATGACTATTTCTTGTATTGTGGTAGCGGTCATAGCAATGTGGGTAACCGATCCGGCCTTGTTTGCGGCCAATTTGCCTACTGGCTGGTACGACCTTTGGGTAGGCTGGAGATTGGAATTAGATTGGTCGCAAATTCTTCCTTCTGCCAATGCACAGATTGAGAAAGATGGGTACGGAATGTTTGGGATGTTAATGACCCTCATGATTTTTAAGGGCGTTTGGGCTAGTTTGGCAGGGCCAGTCCCCAGTTATGACATGCAACGGGTACTTTCGGCACGAAGCCCCAGTGATGCGGCTCGGATGTTTGGCTTAACACCTGTTGTTTTGACTTTGCCGCGTTATTTGATGATTGCTGGGTTTGGGGCACTGGCCGTAGCCTTTTTTATTCCAGAACTTGCCAAGATGGGCGATCAGGTGGACTTTGAACAAGTGTTACCCTTTGCCATCAACCAATACATCCCTATTGGGTGGAAAGGGCTTTTGCTTGCTGGTTTATTGGCCGCGTTTATGTCCACCTATTCAGCGTTTTTAAATGCCGGCCCGGCCTATCTGGTCAACGATCTCTATAAAAAGTATATCAATCCAACCGCACCAGAGAAAACCTATGTCCGTATGAGCTATTGGGCAAGTGCCAGTGTGGTCATGGTTGGAATTGCTTTCGGGTTTGTAGGAGGGAGTATTCAGCAAATGACCGAATGGATTGTCGGCTCGCTCTATGGCGGTTATGCCGCTGCAAATGCCCTGAAATGGATCTGGTGGCGTTTTAATGGGTATGGATATTTTTTCGGGATGCTCGCGGGTTTGCTGGGAGTGGTTGTAATTCCACCATTTTTCCCCGATTGGTCTCCGATGGAACAATTTATACCCCTTTTGCTCTTTTCACTCCTTGGCTCAATTGCAGGATGTTTATTAACACCAGAGGACGACCGTGAGGCTGTTAAAAACTTCTACAAAAAAACCCGCCCATGGGGGTTCTGGGAACCCATTCGCAGGGAAGTAATGGCTGAAGATTTGGCATTTCGTCCAAATACTAATTTCCGCCGTGACCTCATTAATGTAGTGGTTGGGATTGCTTGGCAAATGTGTCTCGTGGTTCTCCCTATCTATCTTGTCTTTAAAAATTGGTCCGGATTGGGATGGAGTGTTTTGGTCTTACTGGTAACCTCGGCCTTTCTTTGGTTTAATTGGTGGAAAAAACTGGAGGACTAGTATCTTTGTGGGCTATTCGTTTGCCACACCCCGTAGTCAAAAGTTGCGGGGTGTTTTGGTAATCAGAATAAGCGCAACTGATCCCCGTTTTTTGGGGGTACCTGAAAAAGGTCGGTTCTGGTTTTTGGAAACTTGGTTGAATAGCCGTTCTTGCGATGAGCCACTCGAAAGATATGGCGGACGGTCTCTGCCCAGATTCCTTTTCCCCTCATTCGGTGACCAAATCGGCTGTCACGGAGTTCTTTTCCATGTAAATCTTCTAAGCGGTGTTTGATTTTTTGTGCCCGAAGTGGCAGTTCCTTGTCTAACCATTCTATAAAAAGTTCGCGAACAGTACCGGGTAGTCGAACCATCTGGTAGCCTGCTACCTCCGCGCCATAATCGCGGGCCGCCTTTAAGATTTCCGGAATTTCTTCATGCGTGAGTCCGGGAATGACTGGCGCTACCATCACACCGACGGGAATATCCGCTAATGCCAACGATTCAATGGCTTTCAGGCGTGCCAATGGGCGGGAGGTACGTGGCTCCATCTTGTTGACCAATTCGTCACGTAAGGTGGTAACAGAAAGCATGGTTATTACCAAGTCTTGCTTTGCAAGGTCTTGTAATAGGTCTATATCGCGGGTAATGAGGGCATTTTTGGTAATAATGCCCACCGGATTTCGGAAATCACAAAAAACCGTCAGTAGCTTCCGTGTAATTTGCATGTTTCGCTCTAAAGGCTGGTAACAATCGGTATTGCCAGAGAGTGCAATTTGTTGCGGAATCCAATTTTTGGCTCTAAAAGCCTCTTCCAAGAGTTTGGGCGAGTCTGGTTTGTATAAAATCTTGGTCTCAAAATCCAGTCCTGCAGAGAAGCCTAAATATTCATGAGAGGGTCTTGCATAACAATACACACATCCGTGTTCACATCCTCGATATGGATTAATACCAAATGTGAATGGAATATCAGGACTGTCGTTCTTGGAGAGAATACTTTTTGAGGTATCCAAAAATGTTTCGGTAGTGATTTGGCGCAAGTCTTCTGCCGCTAATGCAGCCGGATCGTATTGAACCCGATGTGTTTCAAAACGGTTTTGAGGATTGTGGGTGGTTGCCCGGCCTCGCCGCCTAGGCATTTCGTCGTGTATGTCCATGAAGTTATATGTTCTACATGTATAATACATATTTGACTTGGTAAAATCAAGTCACCTACGTATCTTTTGATGAAGGGTCGCGTACCAAAGGCTTACATTTTGTTCATCCGTCTTTTGACCGTTTTCCAAGGGCACATGCATAACCTCCGCAAACCCATTACAGCTAAACCGCCCCCTTTGCCCGTTAAAAAACGTCGCTTGGCTTCTGTTACACGCTTGGTCTTCATTGGCTTGTTTGGTCTTGGGCTATTGGTAGGCACAACAGCTTGGCTTACGCGGAGTACAAGCAAACTCATGTATGAAACACCAGAAGCGGTGCCGGAAGCCGAGGCCGCATTGGTATTGGGGACCAGCAATCGGACGCGCTCTGGTGGTGTAAATCTTTACTTCAAATACCGCATGGATGCGGCGGCGGCGTTGTATCTTACGGGCAAAGTTCGGTACCTCTTGCTAAGCGGCGATCATCGCAAAGACAACTACAATGAACCAGGTATGATGCGGAAAGCCCTGCGGGAACGAGGGGTCCCAAATCGGGCGATGAAAGAAGATGGTGCTGGGTTAAGAACTTTAGATTCGGTAGTAAGGGCGCAAAAAGTATTCGGCATTGAGAAAATGGTGATCGTTTCGCAAAGACAACATTTGTTCCGCGCCTTGTATATTGCAAAACATGAAAAAATAATGGCTTATGGCTTGGTGGCTCAAACACCAACAGTTACACGACCCACCTGGATCCGTCAGACTGCACGGGAGGCATTGGCGCGTATTCGGGTCTTTTTAGACCTCTATTTGTGGCGCGAAAAACCCAATCTAAACCGTAATCTTTAGAATTAAAATACATAAAATATGAGTATCCGTACCGAACGGGTAGCAAGGCTAATTCAAAAAGAAGTAGCAGTCTTGCTCCAAACCGATTTTTTCGAGCCCTCGCAGGCAATGACAACTGTTACGCAAGCCCGCGTTACACCTGATTTGTCTATCGCCTATGTCTATATTAGTATCATGGGCGAGGTGGTTGAACGAAAAAACGCCTTTAAACGACTACAAAACATAACCTCCGAAATTCGCCATGCCTTAGCTGCCCGAATTCGTCATCAGGTTCGGGCTATTCCTGAATTGCGTTTGATGCTGGATGAATCGCAGGAACAAGCAATGAAAATGGAACACCTATTTGCGGATTTGCAGAAAGAACGAGAAGAAAAAGGTGAAGTGGTGGTGGATGCCGCTTTGTACCCACATCTGAAGGAAGATTGAGCACCAAAAATGTGCTTTAGCCCCAATAATGATGCATCATCCTTTGCTTATACCCACCGGAATGTTTCCTTCATCATTTTCGGCGGGGATTTTTTTGGTGGATAAACCGAGTGGCTGGACCTCGTTCGACGTGGTAGCCAAGATGCGGCGCATCCTGCGAATCAAGAAAATCGGACATGCGGGCACGCTCGACCCAATGGCTACCGGATTGTTATTGGTGTGTGTTGAACGTGCTGCAACAAGTCAAATTGATATATTTATGGGTATGGAGAAGGAATACACCGGAATATTGCGATTGGGCGAAACAACCGAGAGCTACGACGCCGAGTCGAAAGTCCTTAAAACGGTTTCCGCAGAGCATCTTTCATTAGAAGACGTACAGCAAGCAGGCCTTACTTTTCTGGGAGAAAGTGGGCAACGACCACCCATGTTCTCAGCCATAAAAATAGGGGGCGAGCGCCTGTACAAAAAAGCCCGACGTGGCGAAATGGTGGATATTCCCGAACGAAGAGTCACGATTCATGATTTCGACTTGTTGGAAAAATTGGGTAATGATGTGCAGTTCAGGGTACGGTGTAGCAAAGGAACCTATATCCGCAGTTTGGCACATGATCTGGGCCAAGTGCTGGGAGTTGGGGCGCATCTTACAGCGCTTCGTCGGACGGCAATCGGGGCATTTCGGGTGGAGAATGCTTGGACGATGCCCCAACTGATGCAGCTACAACGTCCGAATATTAGTCAAAACGGCTAAAATCGGGCTTACGTTTTTCAAAAAAGGCTGTTGCTGCTTCCTCGAAAGCTGGGCCTTTTAGCGCTTCCTCAAACGCATCCAATTCGCTTTCGATAACCGCTTTCAAAGCCAAGTTTCGCTTTTCAGGGTTTAATAATCCTTTGGTATCTCGGACGGCATTTCCGGCAAGGCGGGTGAATTGTGTACAAACCTTTTCTGCTTCTTCATAAGTGGTTTCGTCCTGACAAATATGCGTGGCCAAACCCATTTCGTAGGCACGGTCCCCACTAAATGGCGCTCCGGTCATTAGCAAATGTCGTGCGCGGGTGTGCCCAATAATGGAAGGTAGAAGCCAAGAAGACCCAAATTCCGGCAATAATCCTAATTGCGAAAATGGCAACGAAAGCCGGGCATCGTTAGCCACAACAACGGCATCACAGTGCATCAAAACAGTTGTTCCAATCCCTACAGCCAATCCTCGCACAGCAGCAATTAGAGGTTTTTCTACATTAAGTATAGTATAAATAAAGCGTACTGTAGCCGTTTCGCGCAAAGGTGTTCCGGCTTGGGCAAAAAAAGCAAAGTCCATTAGGTCGTTGCCCGATGTGAAGTTCTCGTTACCGCGCAATAAGACTGCGCGTACTTCTGGACGTTTTTGGGCGGCAGCAAGGGCATCCGCCAGATGGCCATACATCTCTTGGGTAAGGGCGTTTTTTCGTTCAGGGCGGTGAATGGAGAGGATCAGTACCCCATTCTCTAAGGATTCTTGGATCATCTTTGAAAGTGGCTTTGGAGTTTTTTTTGGGTTAAAATACGGAAAAAGTGCAAGTTAACCTCGTTAAGTGCTCAAAATCTGATTGGTGGAGAAGGCCAGTGCAATTTTTTTTCCAGAC
>ERZ761607.2036-NODE-2036-length-23121-cov-6.970910_pt1 | contig 23121 bp, 18 predicted proteins | sample MGYA00511164_ERZ761607 | MGnify/ENA primary metagenome ERZ761607 (study PRJEB28899, sample SAMN02445080) | bioreactor sludge metagenome | biome: EBPR sludge | place: Australia: Brisbane, Thorneside Wastewater Treatment Plant | collected 2011-06-22 ... | reverse complement strand
GCGCTCGGCGTCGGTCCACGCGGCGGCCGCGGCCACGAGCTCGCCGGCGGCGGCGGCGACCCGCGCCTGCGCGGCGAGGCTGGTGGCGTCGGCGACCAGCGTCACGGCGTTGGCGGCGTCGGCGGCGGCCGGCCCCCGGTCCCCGAGGACCTCCGCGCGCAGCACCGCGGCGCGGGCCCAGTCGCGCGCCGCCCGGCGCGGGTCCGCCGTCGCGCGCGCGCGCGCCTCGAGCATCGCCGCCAGCTCGGCGAAGCGTTGCTCGTCGGCGAGGCGCTCGGCGAGCGATTCGCCGGCCTCGGGGTGATCGGGCCAGTGGGCGAGCACGCGCTGGTAGAGCGGCGTCGACGCCGTCGGATCGAGCACCCGCAGGAGCCGCGCGGCGGCGATCGCGGACAGGGACGCCGCGCCCGGGTCCCCGGTGCGGGCGGCGACGTTCGACAAGGCGACGAGCCGGCTCGCCGCCTCCGTGGTGTCACCCTTGGCGAGGGCGATCGACGCGAGCGCGGCATGCGCCGCGGGGAAATCGGGCCAGCGCGCGAGCGCCTGGCGCGCCAGCTCGAGCCCGTCGGCGAACCAGCTCGGCCGGGCCGCGGCGATCGAGAGGATGCGCTCGAGCAGCGCCGGCTGATCGGGTCCGGCGGCAGCGAGCAGCGCGCGATAGCCGCGCATCGCCTCGTCGAGCATGCCCTTGCGCACGAGCTCGTCGGCGGAGCGCATCGCCTCGTGCGCGATCGCGAGCTGGCGCGCGCCGGGGGTGGTGGCGTGCTCGCCGCTCGCGCCGGGTCCGTAGCCGACCACGACGACGCCCCGCGCGGCGCGCAGGCCGACGACGCCGACGCCGCTCACCGCCGGGAGCCGCCAGCCGGCTGCGGGGAGGAGGCGCCAGAGGATCGACGTGATCGCGTCGAGCTCGATCTCGCAGAGCCCGACCACCGAGACCCCGTCCTTCGTCGCCAGCGCGAGCTCGAGCACCCGGTGGGCGAGGAGCGGGCCCGGCGTCGGGAGGTGGCCATGTACGCGCACGGCCGTCGCCAGCAGCCGCACCGCGGCGCTGCGGGCGACCGCGACGATCTGGAAGGAGACCTCGGCCGACGCGAGGCCGTCGGCGACGCGCGTGGTGACCGAGACGTGCCCGTCGTCGATGCGGGCCCGCAGGTCGACGTAACCCTCGGCGGCGAGCGCGGCCGCCCGGCTCGCGACGTGGGCGTCGAGCGCGCGCTGGTCGATCCGCACCGCCAGGGCGCCGAGGCGCGTGCGGCGCCGCTGGTAGCGCTGCACGATGTCGGCGGCGGGGACCTCGGTGCTCGCGTCGCCGGGCACCTCGAGCTCGAGGTCCACGCGCAGGTTGGCGATCGCCTCGAGGTCGCCCAAGGCCAGCCTGACTCCGTCCCCCTCGGAACGGAGCGTGAAAGGCAAGGCAGTCGTCACCCGAAGGCGACGATATCACCAATCAGATCGGGCACGGGCACGGGCACGGGCACGGGCACGGGCACGGGCCAGTCGCGCTACTGCACGTTGAACGAGATGCAGGGCGTGTACGTGATCGGCAGCTTGTTGCCCTGGTCGTCGTAGCCCTGCACCGCCTCCCACAGCGGCGTGAGCTCCTTCTTCTCGGCGAGCGCCATGCACCGGGTCCGCAGCCAGTCGATCAGGTAGCGGGCGCCGCGCTCGCGCGCGAGCGTCGCCGTGTACTGGGCCGCGTCCTTCTCGAACGCGGTCACGTCCGCGAGCTGCTTGGCCGTCACCTGCACGACGACGTACATCGCCGGGGCGACCACGCTCGGGCGGACCTCGTAGACCTTGGGGCCGATGGCGCCGGTGGTCAGCTCCTCGAAGAGCGCGCGGGCCAGCTCCGGCGACTCGCCGAGCGGCGTGCGGTTGGCGGCGCGCGCGACCGGCCCGAACGTCTCGAGCGTCGGCGGATCCAGCGGCCCCATGGCCGGGAGCACCTCGTCGGTCGCCTTCAACGGCGCCGCAGGCGCCCCCGTGCCCGTGCCCGTCGGCGCCGCAGGCGCCCCCGTGCCCGTGCCCGTGCCCGTGCCCGTGCCCGTGCCCGATCCCGTCCCCCCGCCGCTCTGCGTCGGCACGTCGACGAAGTCCTTGTCGACCACGAGCGCCCCGGTCTTCTCCGCCGGGAACACGTCCTTCAGGCTCTTGCCCTGCACGGCGGCGTGCGCCGCCAGCGCCGCGCGCTTGGCCGCCTCCTTCCCCCACGCCTCGCGCGCCAGCGGCTCGGCCAGCTCGCGCTTCACCTGATCGTAGGTGAGGTCACCCTCCCGGCGGTCGTCGATCGTCAGGATCGTGAACGCCTCCTCGGTCTCGACCAGCGCCGAGACCTTGCCCTTCTCCAGCGTCTTCGCCGCCTCGTCGAGCAGCGGATCGTTCAGGTTGGGCGCGCCCTCGTCGTGCCAGCCGACGTCGCCGCCGCGCGCGGCCAGCTGCGGGTCGCGCTCGTTGGCCTTCGCCGCCGCCACGAACGTGGTGCGGCCGGCCTCGATCGCGGCCTTCAAGCTCTCGAGCTTGGCCTTCGCCGGGTCCGGCTTGGCGGTCTGTCCCGGCGCCGGCGGCTCGGCGGCGTCGGCCGGCTTGGGCAGCGAGATCCGGCGGACGTGGACCTGCTTCTTGCCCTTCCACGCGTCGGCCGTGTACGTCGCCTTGACCTCGGCCTCGTGGGCGGCGGCCCAGCGGTCGAGATCGGCGTCGGTCACGAGCAGGTTGTCGCCGTAGCGGCGCGGGTCGAAGCGGACCGCCTCGAACGAGACGGTCGTGTTCTTGGCGATGTAGCTCTGCATCGCCTCCTCGCGGCTCGCCGGCACCGACCCCATGAGGATCTGGCCCATGAGCGACGCGAGGATCTCGCGATTCTGCTGCTTCTTGTACGACGCGACCGAGAGCCCGCGGTTCTGCACCCAGCGCTTGAACTGGGTGTAGTCGAAGATCTGGTCCTCGTTGTAGAAGGCCCGCCGGAAGTCGAGGACGGTGTCGCCTTCCTGGAGCAGCGCCCCCTGGAAGTGGAGCTTGCCGTCGGCGATGACGTGATCGACGTACCCGTCCGGCACGCGGAGGCCGCGGCGGTCGGCCTCCTGGGCGAGGAGCTCGCGCATGATGAGCGACTCGAACGCGACCGCGGCGCGATCGGCGTCGCTCTCACCGGGGATGAGGTTCATGGCCCAGCGAAAGCCGGCGTCGTCGACGGTGGTCTCGCCCACCGTCAGGAACGTCCGCTTGCCGCCGCCGCTGCACCCCTGCCCCGAGCCCGGCGACTGCGGACCGAAGTTGACCACGAAGACGGCGATCAGGATGCCGAAGATGAGCCAGATGAAGACCGACGCGCCTTGCTTGCGCATTTGTTCGAGCATGGGGATCCCTGACCTGTCAGAAGGGTCGGGCACTCTATAACGGCTGACACCCCGCGTCGCAAGTCGCTTGCATCAAGCGTTCCACGCGTGCTACTTCCAGCCCGCGCGACGCCTCCAGCGCCAACCCATCTGCTTGGAATTCTGGCGGGAATCCCAGCGTTGGTAAGGCGACCATCAACGCGCGCTCCGGACCAACCCCACATGCTCTTCGATTGGGTCTACGGCATGTTCTCGAACGATCTGGCGATCGATCTCGGGACGGCCACGACGCTCACCTTCGTCCGTGGTCGCGGCATCGTCGCCAACGAGCCGTCGGTCGTCGCCGTGCAGGCCAACTCGAGCGGCCCCAAGCGCGTGCTCGCCGTCGGCAAGGAAGCGAAGGAGATGCTCGGTCGCACGCCGGGCAACATCGTCGCCATCCGGCCGATGAAGGACGGCGTCATCGCCGACTTCGAGGTCACCGAGGCGATGCTGCGGTACTTCATCCAGAAGGCGCACCAGCGCCGCACGCTGGTGCGGCCGCGCGTGATCGTGTGCGTCCCGTCGGGGATCACCGAGGTCGAGAAGCGCGCGGTGCGCGACTCGGCGCTCGCCGCGAGCGCGCGCGAGGTCTACCTGATCGAGGAGCCGATGGCGGCCGCGATCGGCGCCGGCCTGCCGATCACCGAGCCGTCGGGCAACATGATCGTCGACATCGGCGGCGGCACCACCGAGGTCGCGGTGATCGCGCTCGCCGGCATCGTCTTGTGGAAGTCGATCCGCGTCGCCGGCGACAAGATGGACGAGGCGATCGTCCAGTACATCAAGCGCAAGTACAACCTGCTCATCGGTGAGCGCACGGCCGAGATCATCAAGAAGGAGATCGGCTCGGCGTATCCGCTCGAGGAGCCGCTCACCGTCGAGGTGAAGGGCCGCGATCTCGTCGCCGGCGTCCCCAAGACGCTCGTGGTCAACTCCGACGAGATCCGCGAGGCCTTGCAGGAGCCGGTCAACAGCATCGTCGACGCCGTGCGCTCGGTGCTCGAGCGGACGCCGCCCGAGCTCTCGGCCGACATCGTCGACAAGGGCATCGTGCTCTCCGGCGGCTCGGCGCAGCTCAAGAACCTCGACGTGCTCCTGCGCGAGGAGACGGGCCTGCCGGTGATGGTGTGCGAGAACCCGCAGCTCGCGGTCGTGCTCGGCACCGGCCGCGTGCTCGACGAGCTCGGCCTCCTGCGCGAGATCGCGCTGAAGTAGTGCGGTGGCGATGACCCTGCGCCGGCGGCTGGTCGACTGGGGCCTGGCGGCGCTGTTCCTCATCCTGCCCGCGCTCGTCCTGCGGGCGAGCCTGCGCAGCCCGAACGAGACGTCCGCGCTCGATCAGGCGGTGCTGCGGGTGTCGGCGCCGCTGCAGGCCGGCGTGTCGTGGATCGTCGAGAGGCTGGGCAGCGTGTGGAACGGGTACGTCGCCCTGGTCGACGTCGAGGACGAGAACCGCGAGCTCCGCGCCGAGAACGAGCGGCTGCGCAAGGACCTGGCGGTGATGGCGCGCAAGGCGTTCGACATCGAGGCGCTCGAGGACGTCGCCATGCTCAAGCGTGCGACGCCGGCCGACACCGTCGGCGCGCGCGTGATCGCGGCCTCGCTCTCGCCGGCGTTCCGCGTGGTCCGCGTGCGCATCGATCGCGGCGCGACCGACGTCCAGTCGGGCATGCCGGTGATCTCGTCGGAGGGCCTGGTCGGCCGCATCCAGGACGTGTACGGCGCCCACGCCGACGTGCTGCTCACGACCGATCCGCGCTCGAAGCTCGAGGTCGTGGTCAAGCGCACCGGCGGCGTCGGCATCCTCAGCGGCACCGGCGCCGCCGATCGCTACGCCTGCCGCATCGAGTGGCTCGAGCGCTCGACCGATCCCACGGTCGATGTCACGGTGAAGGAGGGCGACGAGATCTTCACCTCCGGGCTCGGCGGCGCGTTCCCCGCCGGCATCAAGGTCGGCACCGTGCGCAGCGTGTCGACGAAGGACTACGGCATGTTCCAGGAGGTCGAGGTCGCGCCCGCGGTCTCGTTCTCGCGCCTGCGCGCCGTGCTCGTCCTGCTCGCGCCGCCGCCGCCGCCGGATCCCAGCGCGAAGAAGAAGGATCGCTCGAAGCCGGCGTTCGACGTCCGCCCGTACTGACGCGACGCTCAGAAGGGCAGCGCGCCGAGACCGGCCGTGAGCGCGATCATCCGCGTGCCCAGCGCTTCGTCGTAGGTGACGCCCAGGAGGAAGGACGTGCGGCGCGCGCGGCCGAGCCACAGGCGCGCGTCGAGGGTCAGCTCGTCGCTGCCGAGCGTGGGCGATCCACCGGCACGCCGAGCGTCGTTCTCGACGAGCCACGCGACGCGCACGCGCGCCGTGGTGGCGGCGCGGTCATGGAGGCGCTTGCCGACCTCGACGGTGAGCGGGATCCGCAGCATCACCGGGATGGGATCTTCGGGGAGAGAGAAGCTGTCGTCGTCGCTCGCGGTCTGCCCGCCGATCGCGCCGCCGATGGTGAACGACGCGACGAGATCGTCGCGTCTCAGGGCCGGTCCGATCGCCAGCTCGACGTCGAGCCGGAGCGCGCTCGTGCTGGCGCGGCCTGCTCGACCCTCGATCCGCGCCGCGATCGGGTCGACGAACACGCCGAGCCGTCCGGCCGCGTCGTAGAGCGTCGACGCGCCGCGAAAGCGATCGGGATCGGAGATGCGCGTCACCTGGAGGCCGAGTGACAGCGCGAGGGGGACGGCGCGCCCGGGCGCGCGTGCGCGCAGCATGGCCTCGGTGGCGGCGGCGCTGGCCATGGGACCGTTCGCGGCGTCGATGAGCGTCTCGGCGAGACGCTGGGACGACGCGCGATCCCAGCTCGTCGGATCTTCGACGGCGATGATGATGACGATCCGACCGCGCCGGGTCGCGTAGCACCCCTGTTCGACGTCGCGGAGCCGGCTCTGCCAGACCACCTCGAGCTCCTCCGGGAAGAAGCTCGTCGGCGCCTCGGTCCAGGCCGCGCCGGCGGGCCGCGGGCATCCGGCCTCGGTCAGGAACACGTGGGCCTCGGCACCACGCGTCGCGAGCATGTCCGCGCGCACGCCAGGGTGAAAGCGCGTGGTGTCGACCTCGGCGTTGTGCCAGCCGTTCGGCAACGCGAGCGTCAGCCGCGTCGCCTCCAGGGTCACGACGTCGGCGTGCGCGTCGCGACCGGCGCCGAACGCGCCGAACGCGCCGATCGCGAGCAGGATCCCGAGCTTCGACGGTGCGTGCTCGGTCATGTCGAACCGGGGCTCGCGAGCCCGGCGCGCGCGGCCGCGTCGACGGCGGCGAGCAGCGTCTCGCGATCGCTGGGGCGGTGCGGATCGTCGGGGTCGAGGGTGAGGAGCGGGATGGCGCGCGTCGACGGGATCGCGGTGAGGCGCGCGCGCAGGTCGGCGATGTACGCGGGCGCGGACGAGGCCGCCAGGATCGCGGCGGGCTGGAGCTGGCGCGCGAGCTGGAGCAGCTCGTCGGCGTCGCGCGCGACCGCGGCGACGTGGCCGCCGGTGCGCAGGTGGCCGCACACCAGCTCCGCGGCATGCGGATCGGCGGCGATGACGAGGACGGTCGACGACGCGGCGGTCGCCGACGACGGCGCCGGTTCGGGCGCGCGCGGCAGCGTGAAGGTGAAGGTGCTGCCGCGTCCCAGCTCGCTCTCGACCGACATCCGACCGCCGTGGAGCTCGACCAGGTGCCGGCTGAGCGCGAGCCCGAGGCCCGTCCCGCTCTCCTTCGCGTGGGCGCCGGTCTCGACGCGCTCGAACTCGTGGAACAGCCGGGACAGGTCCTCCGCCGCGATGCCGTAGCCCTGGTCGCGGCAGACCACGCGGATCATCTCGCCATCGCTCTCGCCGTCGAGCTCGGCGCTCAGCTCGATCACCTTGCCCGGCGTCGAGAACTTGATGGCGTTCGAGATCAGGTTGACGACCACCTGCCGCACGCGCCCCGGATCCATCCACGCCGGCGGCAGGTCCGACGGGACGCGGATCACGAGCCGCTGCTGCTTGCCCTGCAGGAGGGGCTGGGCGAGGGCGCGCGCGCCCTGGAACACGTCGGCGAGCGCGCAGAGGCTGCGCTCCAGGCGGAGGCGTCCCGCCGCGACGCGGGAGAGATCGAGGATGTCGTTGACGATCCCCAGCAGGTGGCGGCCGCCGGAGAGGATGTGCGCGACGAACTCGGCCTGGGCGGGTTCGAGCTTGCCCACGGCGCCATCGAGCAGGAGCTCGGAGAAGCCGAGGATCGCGTTGAGCGGCGTCCGCAGCTCGTGCGACATGCCGGCGACGAAGCGCGACTTGAACTGGCTCTCCTGCTCGGCGCGCTCGCGCGCGACCTCGAGCTCGCGGTTGCGCGCCTCGACGGCGAGCGTGTACGCGCGGAGCCGTTCCTCGGCCTGGTGCTCGCCGGTGCGGTCGAGGACGAAGCCGACGGCCGTGGTCGCGCCCTCGAGCCGGACCGCGCCATGGAGCACGGGGATCCGCGCGCCGTCGTCGCGCACCAGCGCGAGCTCGCGCGGCGCGGCGGTGCCGCCGGCGCGCAGCTCGGCCGCCCCCTGCTCCGCGGCGGCGCGTGACTCGGGCGCGACCAGCTCGTTCCAGCGCAGGCGGCCGTCGCCCAGCGCCTCGTGGCCGTGGCCCACGAGGCGGAGGAACGCGTCGTTGGCGTCGACGATCGTGCGGTCGTCGTCGACCAGGACGGCGCCGATGATGCTCGAGTGCAGGAGCTGGTGGAAGCGCAGCTCGCTCTCGCGTCGCACGAGCTCCTCGCGCACGCGCCGGTGCTCGGCCTCGAACTGCGTGCGGCGGAGCTGCGCGCGCAGGCGCGCCATCAGGATCTCGAAGTCGGCGCCCTTGGCGACGTAGTCGTCGGCGCCGGCGTCGATGCCGCCGATCATCGCCGCGCGATCGTCCATCGCCGTGACCATCACGAGCGGGATGTCGCGCCAGCGCTCGGACTGCTTGATACGGCGACACGTCGCCTCGCCCGACAGGCCCGGCATGATCCGGTCGAGGAGGATGCAGTCGACCGACTGCGACTCGAGCAGCGCGAGCCCTTCCTCGCCGGAGGTGGCGAGCACCACGTCGTAGCCCTCGCGCTGGAGACGCTCGCCCAGCGCCTCGAGGTACGTCGGGCTGTCGTCGATCGCCAGGATGCGCTTGGGGGCGAGCAGCCCGGCCGCGGCGCGGGAAGGCGGCCGCGCCGTCCGCAGGAGCGCCGCGATCCGGACGAGCACCACCTCGAGCGACTCCGCCTTGGTGATGTACGCGTCGGCACCGGCCTCGAGCGCCCTCAGCTCGTCGACGGAGCCGTCCGACGCGGTCAGGAGCACGCACGGCGTGCCGCGCAGCGTGGAGTCGGAGGACAGCCGCCGGATCACCGTGGCGCCATCGATGCCGGGCAGGATCCCGTCGACCACGATGGCGTCGGGCCGGGTCGCCGCGGCCACGACCAGCCCCTCCTCGCCGCTGGTGGCCTGGAGGACGCGGTAGCCGGCCTCGGCCAGACGGTGTGCGAGCTCCTCCCGGAACGTGGGGCTGTCGTCGATGATCAGGATCGTCCGGCGCGTCTCGGCGGCGAGCGGTCGCTGGATCAGCGCGCGGGCGCGCGCGATGATCTGGCCGAGGTCGTAGGGCTTGCCGACGTACTCGTCCGCGCCGGCCCGCATGCCCTCCACCCGGCTCTTCACGTCGCCCTCCGTCGACAGCAGCATGACCGGGGTCGCGGACGCGGTCGGGTGTGCGCGCAAGCGGCGGAGGAGGTCGAGGCCGCTGCCGTCGGGCAGGAGGACGTCCAGGATGACCAGCGCGAGGCCGGGTTCGTCGAGGCTCGCCGTCGCCTGGGCGAGATCGCCGCACGGGAAGACGCGAAGCCCGATGCCCTCGAGCGCCTCGGCGAGATCCATGCGCACGGTCAGGCTGTCGTCGACGACGAGGACGGCGGGGCTCACGACGTCTGGCCCCCGCGACCCACGAGCCAGCGCGACAGCGCACGTCCGATCTCCGGCAGCGGGAGGATGTGTTGCGCCGCGCCGAGCAGCGCCGCCTCCCGTGGCATCCCGTAGACGACACACGTGCCTTCGTCCTGCGCGATCGTCAGCCCGCCGGCGATGCGGATGCGGAGGAGGCCGGCGGCGCCGTCCTTGCCCATGCCGGTCAGGAGGCACGCGGCCGCGCGGGCGCCGTAGTCGCGCTCGATGGACTCGAACAGCACGTCGACCGACGGCCGGCACGAGTGCCGTGGCGCCGCGTCGCTGAAGCGCAGCAGCTGGTGGCGGACGACGAGATGTCGTCCGGGCGGCGCCATCACGACCCCGCCCGCGAAGGCGGCGACCGGCGCGCCGTCGGTGGCCATGACCACGCGGCGCTGGCTCCGGGTGCCGAGCCACTCGGCGAGCGCGGCGCCGAAGAGCTCGCCGATGTGGATGACGAGCACGATGGGGACGTCCATCGCCGGCGCGAGCGCGGCGAGCAGCTCGGCGACGGCGCCCGGGCCGCCGGTCGACGCGCCGATGGCGAGGACGTCGCAGGGGGGACGCGCCGCGATCGCGATCGGCGCCGTCGTCCGCCGCGCGCCGATCGCCGCCGGACGCGAGTCGCGACCGAGGTCGCGCAGCTTGGCACGCGGGTGGGTGATGACGCGGATACGCGCGACCATCCTCACCGCGGCGAGGAAGCTCTGCTCCCACGCGCCGTCGGCCTCGTCGCCGCGCGGCTTCTCGAGCACGTCCACGGCGCCGGCCGCGAGCGCGTCGTAGGTGCGAAACAGCTCCCCGCGGTTGTTCGAGCTGGACACGATCAGGATCGGCGTCGGCTGGCGCGCCATGATGTGCTCGGTCGCCTCGAGCCCGGTCATCCCGGGCAGCATCATGTCCATCGTGATCACGTCGGGGCGGTGCAGCGCGCAGAGCTCGACGGCGCGGCGGCCGTCGTCCGCGCTGGCGACGAGCTCGAGCCCGGGATCCGAACCGATCACCTCGCACAGCCGCTCGCGGACCGTGATCGAGTCCTCGACCACGAGCACGCGGAGCCGGCGCTCGGCGGTCACGCGCGCACCAGGTCCTCGATCAGCGCGCACAGCGCGGCCTGATCGAAGTCGCTCTTGACGACGTAGCCGTTCGCGCCCACGTCGCGACCGCGCCGGAGATCGTCGGGCGCGTTGCGCGAGGTGACGAGCACCACCGGCAGGTGGGCGAGCGCGGGATCGGCGCGGATCTCCTCCACGACACGGAAGCCGTCGATGCCGGGCATCTCGACGTCGACGAGGAGCAGCGCGTGTGCACGGGCCCGGGCCGCCGCCAGCCCTTCTTCGCCCGACGCCGCGAGCTCGACGTCCCAGCCCGCCGCCTCGAGGATGCTCTTCTCCAGCATGCGCGTCGTGAGCGAGTCGTCGATCACGAGGATCGGCGGTCGCACGTCGCGCGCCGGCGACGACTCGCGGCCGGCGACGTGCGCCAGCGCGACCAGGCCGGCGGGGTCGACCGCGAGCCGGGGCGCGCCGGCGTCGTCGAGCGAGGCGCCGGCGACGACCGGATCGGCCGGCGCCAGGCGGGACAGCGGTCGGAGGACCACGCTCGCCGTGCCGACGATGCGGTCGACGCCGACCGCCGCCCGCCGCGCGCCGCCCTCGACGACGATCGCGGTCCACCGGCGCGTCGTCGGCGGCGGCGGCGGCGCGCGGAAGGCGCGGGCCATGTGCACGAACGGGATGACCTCGCCGCCGTGCACGATCGACACGCCGCGCTCGCTGCGGGTGAGCTCGGCGTCGCGGATCCGCAACGCGCCGCGCACGGCACCGAGCGGCAGGGTCGCCGCCGTGCCGGCGGCCTCGACGACGAGCGCGTCGGTGGCGGTCAGCGACAGCGGCGCCTCCAGCTCGCAGACGGTCCCCACGCCGGCGGTCGTCCGGATGCGCACCGTGCCGCCGAGGCGCTCGGCGGCGGCGCGCACGAGATCCATCCCCACGCCGCGGCCGGCCAGCTCGGTGAGCGACGACGCCGTGCTGATGCCGCCGCGCAGGAGCAGCGCGACCGTCTCGTCGACGGTCGGCTCCGCCGCGGGGGCGAGCTTGCCGCGCGCCCGCGCGGCGGCCCGCACGGCGGCGACGTCGATGCCGCGTCCGTCGTCGGTCACCGTGAAGAGCACGCGCTGGTCGCGCTGCGCGATCGAACAGCGGACGAGGCCCTCCTCCGGCTTGCCGCTCGCGGCGCGCGCCGACGGCGCCTCGATCCCGTGCGCCACCGCGTTGCGGACGAGCTGGACCAGCGCGGGCAGGACCACGTCGAGCACCGTCACGTCGAGGCGCGCGTCGCCGCCGGCGGTGGCGAGCCGGACCCGGCGCCCGGTCACCCGCGCGGCGTCGCGCGCGGTGCGGTCGAGCGGCTCGAAGAGGACGGAGGCGTGCGCGAGGCGGAGCTGCTCGGCGGTGTCGCGGACCTGCGCCAGCTCGCGGCCGAGGTGGTCGACGCTCCGGCGTAGCTCGCGCTCGGCGCCGGCGTCGAGCCCGGCGCGGTCGAGGAGCCGGTGGTGCGCGTCGATCATGGCGCGGCACTCCGCCAGCCCGTCGAGCAACGTGTCGACCTCGGCCAGGTCGGCGCGCACCGTCGGGACCGGGGCGTCGGCGCGCGCCGCCGCGCTCGCGGTGGTGTCGGTCGACGGCTCGGCGCTCGGCGCCTCGATCGAGCCGAGGGCGGCATCGAGCTCGTCCACGCGCGCGCACAGCGCGTCGACCTGCGCGCGCGGGACCCCGCCGCGGTCGCGGTACGGCGCGAGCACGCCCTCGATCGCGTGCGCGATCTCGGCGATGGGCGCGTGCCTGACCACCCGCGCCGCGCCCTTGAGCGTGTGGGCGACGCGGAGGATGCGCGCGACGTCCGCGGCCTGGCCGCCGCCGGGGTCCTCGAGCGCGCGCGTCTCCCGCGCGAGCTGCGCCGCGAGCTCGCGGGCCTCGACGCGGAAGTAGCGGTACGGGTCCTTCGCCATCGCGCCTCGGGGTTCAGGCGCCCGCCTGGACCACGCGCAGGAGGTCCCTGGACAGCTTGCTGAGCTGCGTCGCCGTCGCGAGCGTCTGCGTCGAGCTGGCCTCGGTCTCGCGGCTCGCCTGGCCGACGTTGGCGATGGCGACGTTGACCTGCTCGACCGCCGTCGCCTGCTGCTTGGTCGAGAGCTCGATCTCGCGCGCGGCGTCGGTCGCCGTGCTCACCTGCTGGACGATGTGGCGGAACGCGGTGGCGACCTCGCCGAACTGCTGGCCGCCCGCGTCGACCGCCTTCGAGCCGGTCTCGGTCGCCATCACGGTCGTGTTGACGGCGCTCCGCACGGTGTCGATCATGCCGCGGATCTCCTTGGTGGAGCTGCCGACGCGATCGGCGAGCTTGCGGATCTCGTCGGCCACGACCGCGAAGCGCCGGCCGGCGTCGCCGGCGCCGGCCGCCTCGATCGTCGCGTTGATCGCGAGGATGTTGGTCTGCTCGGCGAGCTCGCCGACGATGTCGAGCACCGCGCCGATCTGCTGTGAGTTCTTGCCCAGCTCGAGCATGTGGCCGACGATCTGATCGACCTGACGCCGGATCGCGGTCACCGACTCCTGGGCGCGATCGACGGTGGCCGTGCCGCTGCGGGCCGCGCCGGCCGTCTCGGTCGCGATCTGGGCGACGCGCTGGGCGCTCCCGGCGATCTGCCGCGAGGTCGCGAGCAGCTCGCTGATCGTCGTCGTGATCTCGTTCATCGCGGTCGCCTGCTCGCGCGAGCCCGCCGCCTGCTGGCTGGCCGCCGCCTGCAGCTCGGTCGAGGACGACTGGACGTGGCGCACGGCGTCGCCGATCTGCCGTGACAGCGACCGCGTGATGAGCCCGCCCAGCGCGACGACGAGCACGAAGCCGCCGATCGCGCCCCACAGCATCACCGCCGCGGCGCGATCGGCCGACGCCTCGGCGTCCGCCTGGCGGCGTTCGAGGAGGCGCACCTCCTCGCGATCGAGCTCGGCGATCAACGCGCGGAGCTCGGCCATGAGCCGGTCACCGTCGCCGCCGGCGACCGCCGCCGCGCTGGCCTCGATGCCGCCGGCCCGGCGCTGCGCGATGAGGTGGTCGGTCGCGGCGAGCTTGCGATCGATGAGCGGCTGGAGCCGTTCGACCCGGCTCGCCTGGCCGGCGCTCGCGTGGGTCGCGTCCCGGACCTGGGTGAGGAGTGTCCCGATCTGCGGGCGCGCGGCGCGATCCGGCGCCAGGAAGTCCTGGTCGCCGGTGAGCGCGAACCCTCGCCCGCTGGTCTCGACGTCCTGGATGGACGCGACCAGCGCGGACAGGTCACGTCGCAGCTGATGGGTGACCGCCACCGCGCGCGCGTCCTCGACGAGCCCGGCCGTCGTGCGATAGCCGACGACCGCGATCACGGCCGCGATCACGGCCGCCAGCGCGAAGCCGGTGCCGATCTTCCGTCCGAAGGTCCATGCTCCCATCTCATCTCTCCCGGTGCACGCGGTCGGTCGTCCGTCGATCGATCTGATCGAGCAAGACGGGCAGCGAGATCATCGTTCGCGGCACGCCGTCGGCCTCGAGCACCCGCACGGCGCCCCCGATGATCGCCTCGCGCGCGACGCGGAGGTGGCCCTCGAACCTGGCGAAGGCGAGCGCGACCGGCGCGCCGGCGGCGACCACGAGCCACCGCGGTCGCTCGGCGGGCGAGGCCCCGAGCAGGACGTGCAGGTCCCACACCGGCAGGATCGCGCCACGGAACGCGGCGAGCCCGCGCAGCGCCGGCTCGGGGCCGGGCACGGCCGTGATGCGCCGATCCACGTGCACCGCGCGCACCTCGGCGAGGGCGAGCGCGCGGGCCTGGCCGGCGACGCGGATCGCGAGCAGGTCCTCGTGGGCCCCCGGCGCCGCCGCGGGGGCGCCGGCGAAGCCGCGGTCGAAGGCCTCCCGCATCGCGGCGGCGCGCGCGCGTAGATCGCTCACGCCGTCCCTCCGCACGCGCGCAGCTCGGCGCGGCAGAGCGCCTCGAGCGCGTCGCGACGGAAGCCGCCGCCGAACAGCTCGAGGCGCGCGGCCTCGTCGCGCGCGAGGAGCTCGAGCGCGCGCCCCAGCTCGTCGCGCGCGGCCGCGACGTCGCCGGCGCGGCGATGGAGGAGGCCCAGGTGGAGCCGGGCCATGGCGAACCCGGCGTCGGCGGCGATCGCCGCGCGATCGTGCCGGGCCGCGCCCTCGCGGTCGCCGGCGCTCTCGCGGCACAGCGCCATGAGGTAGTGCGCGCCGGGGTCCGCCGCGGAGCGCGCCAGGAGGCGCTCGCACGCGGTCTCGGCGTCGGCGATGCGTCCCCGGTTGGTGCACAGCACCGCCCGCAAGAGCAGCGCCTCGGGATGCTCGCGGGTCGCGGCGGGCAGGCCGTCGAGCTCGGCGAGCGCGTCGTCGACGCGCTCCTGCTCGAAGAGCGAGCGCGCGCGCGCGAGGGTCGGCGCGGCCCCGCCGGGCGCCGGCCGCGCGTCGGCGACCTCGGTGATCAGCGGCCGCGCGCTCAGGCTCGCGATGCGGTGCGACGCGCGATCGATCTCGTCGATCCATCCGAGCCCGCCCGGGGCGGCGCCGGACACCTCCGGCGCCGGGGCCCCGTCGACCTGGTAGTAGAAGGTGTCGTGGGTGTGGCGCAGGCCGAAGCCGCCGGCGCGCCCGCGCAGCGTCTCGGCGTGGCCGAGGAACAGGTACCCGCCGGGGACGAGCGCGCGCCCGAGTCGGTCGATCACGTTCGCGGCGATCTCGGGGCTCATGTACATGAGGACGTTGCGGCACAGGACGACGTCCCAGCGTCCCGGGGTCGACCACGCCGCGGCCGGCTCGACGAGGTTCTGCTCGGCGAAGCGCACCATCGCGCGCACGGCGGGATCGAGCACGTGGTCGCGCCCGTCGATCCGGAACCAGCGCGCGACGACGTCGGCGGGGGCCGCGCGTAGCGCCCACGCGCCGTACCGCCCGCGCTCGGCATGCACGATCGCGTCGGGGTTGACGTCGAGCCCCACGACCTCGAGCGCCCAGTCCGCGAGGTGCGGGCACCGCTCCCGCAGGAGGATCGCGACCGAGTACGGCTCCTCGCCGGTGGCGCAGCCGAGGGACAGGATGCGCAGCTGCCGCGCCGCAGCGTTGTGGCGCACGCGCTCGGGGAGCACGTGCTCGAAGAGCGCGCGGAAGTGATCGGGGTTGCGGAAGAAGTAGGTCTCGCCCACGGTCAGCCGCGTCGCCAGCGTCCGTCGCTCCTCGGGCCCGGCGAGGCGCGCGTACGTGTCGAGATCGCGCGCGCCGGTCGCCTCGAGCCGCGCGCGCAGCACCTCGGCGAGGAGGTCGAGCCGGGAGTCGTCGTGTTCGAGCCCGAACCAGCCGCGGATCAGCTCGCCGAACCGGCGGACCTCGCTCATGGGCGCGCCCCCGCGGGGATCACGCGTGCGGCGCGCAGGACCGCGAGCAGCGCGCCGTCGAGCGTGCCGAGGACCTCGATCGCGGGGTTCTCCTCGGCGAGGAGCGGCGGCGGATCATGGAGCGCGACGCCGTCGAGCGGCCGCACGCCCACGACGCCGCTCACCGCGAGCGCGACGGTGCGTCCACCGGCGTCGACGGTGACGAACCGCCCCACCTCGGCGCCGTCGAGCCCTTGCATGGCGGCGAGGTCGACGACGGGCACGGGGGCGCCGCGCACGACGGCGACCCCGAGGACGAACGCCGGCGCCGCGGCCACCGGCTCGATCGGCAGCGGCCGCATGGTCTCGATCACGTGGGCCACGGGCAGCGCACAGCGGCGCGCGCCGACGGTCATGATCAGCACCTGATCGCCCCCCATCGCGCCTCGATGGTATCGCGTGCGTGGGTTCGAGGGCAGCCGCGCTCCTCACCCCGCTACGGTGACCGACGCGGTCCGGCCGACGAATTCTCGGTCGATCTGCGGACTTGCCCGTGGTAGGACGGCGGCGACATGCGCAACGCCGCGCTCGTGCTCATCGGCTACGCCGTGACGCTCGTCCTGGGCGTCGTGTGGCCGGTGCTGCCGCTCGGGCCGCTGCGCGAGGCGCCCCCGGACGTCGCGGCGCTCACCGCCGGATACCTCGGGCTCACGGCGCGGCGCGGCCTGGCGAGCGCCGTCGCCGCCGCGGTCATCGGCGGATACCTCGCGGATCTGCTCGCCGGTACCCCGCCCGGGTTGCTCGCGCTGGTCGCGGGCTTCACCTGCGTGCTCGGCCACCTCGTGCAGCGACGGATCCTGGTCCGCGGCTGGGCGGTCATCGGCTTCGCCGCCGCGCTCGGCGCCTCGGGCGCGCTGCTCGGGTTGCTCGTCCGCGGCGCCGTCGGGCTGCCGCTCGGGGGCATCCGCGAGCTGGCGATGATCGTCATGCTCGCGGTGACGACGGCGCTCTTCGGCACGCTCTTGCTCCGGCTCTACCGTCGCGTCGACGCCGCGTTCGCGCGCACGCACCGCGAGCGGGAGCACGCGCTGGAAGGGCTCGTGTCGTGAGGGCGCGGCGATGATCCAGGGCAGCCCCGAGCTCGTCCGCCGCATGCGGTGGGTGCTCCTGTTCCTCCTCGTCGCGTTCGGCGGGCTGGTCGTCCGCCTCTGGCAGCTCCAGGTGCTGCGCGGCGATCGCTATCGCCACGAGACGGTCGAGAACGTGGTGCACGAGCGCTACCTGCCGTCGATCCGCGGCCGCATCCTCGACCGGAACCTGGTGCCGCTCGCCGACAACCGGCCCGCGTTCAACATCTACGCGACGCCGCGGAGCTTCACGCCGATCATCGCCGCCCAGCTCCGCCGCCTGCTCGGCCTCTCCGACGAGGAGATGGAGCAGGTGAACGCGCGCATCGAGAGCGGTCGCAAGCGCGCGTCGCGCCAGCCGGTGCTCATCCTCGAGGATCAGGAGCGCGCCCGCGCCGCCCGCGTCGAGCAGGAGCGCTTCCGGCTCCCCGACGTCGAGGTCCGGCACGAGCCGTATCGCTACTACCCGCAGGGCGATCTCGCCGCCCACGTCGTCGGCTACATGAGCCAGATGACCGCGGTCGAGCTCGCGCGCAACGAGGACGAGGGCATCGCGCCCGACGAGCTCGTCGGCCGCTACGGCCTCGAGGCCGAGAAGGAGCACGTCCTGCGCGGCAAGAAGGGCAAGGAGCGCTACGCCGTCGACGCGCGGGGGCACCGCCTCGACGAGGCGACGGCGCGCGGGCTCATCAAGGGCGATCGCATCGTCGAGCCGGTCGCCGGCTACAGCCTCGTGCTGACGCTGGACGCGCAGCTGCAGAAGCTCGCCGAGAAGGCGGTGTCGAATCACGCGGCGGCCGCGGTCGCGATCGTCGAGGTGAAGACGGGACGGGTGCTGGCGCTCGTGTCCAAGCCGTCGTTCGACCCCAACGTCATGACCGGCCACCTCACCAAGGCGGAGGCCTACCGGCTCAACAACGACAAGCGCAAGCCGTTCATCGACAAGACGCTGCGCGCGCAGTACCCGCCGGGGTCGACGTACAAGTTCGTCAGCACCATCGCCGCGCTCGAGGATGGCCTCGCCCAGGAGGACGAGGAGGTCGCGTGCACCGGGTCGTACGAGCGCTCGGGCACGCGGTTCCGCTGCACGGCGTCGCACGGCAAGCTCGATCTCGTCGAGGCGGTGCAGCACTCCTGCAACATCTACTTCTGGACGCTGGCCGAGCGCATCGGCATCGATCGGATGGCCGAGGTCGCGAACGAGTACGGTTTCGGCTCGCGCACGGGCATCGGGCTCAATGGTGACAGCCCCGGCCGGGTCCCGACCCGGGAGTGGTACGAGGGCTTCACCCGCTTCAAGGTCGGCTACACGATCAACAGCGCGACCGGACAGGGCGACGTCGAGGTCACGGTGATGCAGCTCGTGATGGCGTACGCCGCGCTCGCCAACGGCGGCACGCTCTACGTCCCGCAGATCGTCGACCGCGTGGTGCGTGCCGACGGCGGCACGGTCATCCCGTACGCGCCACAGGTGAAGCAGACGATCTCCACGCCGCCCTACGTGGTCGACCTGTGGAAGCGCGGCATGTGGAAGGCGGTCAACGAGCTCGGCGGCACGGGCTACGAGCACGCGCGGAGCGACGTCGTGTCGATCATGGGCAAGACCGGCACCGCGCAGGTGAAGGCCAAGCGCGCCAGGAAGGACGAGCCGGAGATCAAGAACTGGCACCCGTGGGTCGATCACGCCTGGTTCGCGGGCTGGGCGCCGGCCGAGGACCCCGAGGTCGCGATCGTCGTGCTCATCGAGCACGGCGGCTCGGGCGGCAAGGTGGCCGGCCCGGTCGCGCGCACGATCCTCGAGGGCTGGTGGAAGGACGTGAAGCCGTGAGCTACCTGTCGGGGCGCGGCTTCGATCTCCCGCGGGCGCAGGTCGGCGTGTCGCGCTGGCGCCGCTTCCGCGCGTCCGTCGACTGGCCGCTGGTGCTGGCCGTCCTCGCCATCGCGGCGATCGGCCTGTTCAACCTGTACAGCGCGACCCACGGCACGCGCCACGCCGGCAAGTTCGACCAGCAGGTGCGCTGGATGTTCGTCGGTGGGGTCGCGTTCCTGGTCGCCACCGTCATCGACTACCGCGCGATCGTCCGGCTGTCGTGGATCGCGCTCGCGATCGCGGTGATGGCGCTGATCGTGGTCGACGTCGTCGGGCGCGGCGCCAAGGGCAGCGAACGCTGGATCCAGATCGGCGCGCTCGGGGGACAGCCGTCCGAGCTGACCAAGCTCGCCGTCATCGTCGTGCTCGCGCGCATCATGCAGGAGACCTCGGGCGCCTCGCCGAGCTGGCAGTGGATCGTGCCGCGGGTCGTGGCGGCGGTGGTGCCCGTCGTGCTCATCGCGCTCCAGCCCGATCTCGGCACCGCGAGCCTGCTCACGCTCGTGATGCTCACCATCGGCTTCCTCGCCATGCGCGACCTGTGGCCGATGGTCTACACGCTCTTCCTCATGGTGCTCGCCGTGCCGATCCTCTGGGAGACGATGCACGCGTACCAGAAGACCCGCGTCCTCGCCTTCCTCGATCCGTCGGCCGACCCGACCGGCTCGGGATGGCATACGCGCCAGTCGATCTTCGCGGTCGGCTCGGGGAAGATCACGGGCAAGGGCTTCCAGGAGGGCACGCAGAACCAGTTCGACTTCCTCCCCGAGCACTGGACCGACTTCCCGTTCTCGGTGTGGGCCGAGGAGTGGGGCTTCCTGGGCTCGCTGGTCCTCCTCGGCCTCTTCGCCTTCCTCATCATCTGGATCCTGAACGTCGCGATGAACGCGCGCGATCGCATGGGCGCGGTCCTGTGCATCGGGGTCGCCGCCATGACCTTCTGGCACGTCGTCGTGAACGTGGCGATGGTCCTCGGCATGGCGCCGGTGGTCGGCGTGACGCTGCCGTTCATCAGCTACGGCGGCAGCTCGCTGCTCACGTTCTTCCTCGGCACCGGCATGGTCGCGAGCGTCTCGCTGCGCAAGCACGGGTATTGACGCCGCCGGTTCGCTACTGCCACGGATCGTCGCCGCCGCCCGTGCCCTTGCCGCGGCGCGCCGACGCGAGCAGCTCCTTCATCGCGCGGTCGAGCGCGCGTTCGTCGTCGCGGTCGAGCGCGTCGAGACACCCCTGCACGGCGTCGAGGCTCGTGGCCTCGGTCACGCAACGGACCGCGACCGGTGACCACCGGCGGGACACACACTGCTCGACGATCACCGTCTTCACGCGCCCGGCGATGCCGGCGAGCATCGCCATCTCCACGTCGCGCGGCGACTCGGTGCGCAGGAGCGCGAGCGCGTGGTCGGTCATGCGCGTGCAGCCCTCCTGGTCGCCGGCGAGCTCGGGCAGGAGCGGGCGTGGACACGCCGCGAGCGCGTCCTCGGTCTGGGCCTCGAGCAGGCAGCGGCCCTCCCGCTTGCCCAGGTGCGCCTGCTCGCACAGCGCCTGGAGCTCGCGCACCGTCGGTTCGCGGGCCTCGCGCGGCGCGTAGTTGCCGAGGCGCACCGACGCGAGGCGCTCGCCGACGGCGCGGCAGTCGGCGAGCGGCGGTCGCACGCAGCGCTCGGACCAGCACTCGAGGCCGGGGTCGCACGTGCCGTCCTTGCGGCAGATCGTGCGTTCCTCGCCGGGGCGAGGGACGACGTCGTAGGTGCACGCGCCGAGGACGAACGCCAGGCAGAGCCACCGCACGCGTCCAGCGTATCAGGGCATGCCCGGGTCTTGCCCGCCGTTCGCCGGGTCACAGACCTGCCAGGCGTACGACTCGCACGTCATCGGGTCGACGCCCTGCGCGAGGCAGTCCTGGAAGACCTGCTCGACGCACAGCGGATCGGGGCCCGGCGGCGGCGGATCGGTGCACGGCGGATCGCCGGGCGGCTGACCGGGGTCGCCGCACGAGTCGCCGGCGATCTCCCAGCACGTCATCTCGTCGACGCCCGCGGCGACGCAGTCCTCGAAGACGCGCTCGTGGCAGTCGGGATCGCTCGGATCGCCGGGTGGCTGGCCGACGCCGCCCAGGCAACGATCCTCGATGAGGACCGCGCACAGCTCGGGCGGGAGGTTCTGCGCGTAGCACTCCTCGATGGTGTCGCGCAGGCAGGACTGGACGGTGGGATCGGTGAGCGCGCTGGCGTTGTCGTCGTTGCCGACGACGTCGCAGGCGCCCAGCGAGGTCATGGCGACGAGCGCCATGCCAAGGAAACGGGAGCGGGACATGGATGGGCCTCCGAGGTGGATGCCCGGAAGAGCCCGCCCGCGCCGAAAACGGCTCAGCGGTTCTTGTCGTCGTCGGGGCCGCGCAGGAGGCGGGCGCGCACGCGCTCGTGTTGCCGCGCCTTGTACGAGTCGTGGCTCTGCGGTCCGGACTCGTTGGAGAGCGCGGTCGCCTTGTCGGCGACCTGGAACTCGGTCAGCACGAAGACCACGTGACTGTCGTCGGGGCCGAGCTCCAGGTTGGGGACGAGGCGCTCGAGCCGCAGCGGCAGGTCGGCGATGAAGTTGATGATGCGGTACTCGGGGCCCGAGAACTCGTTGGTCGGCGGCGCGACGCCATCGCCTTGCGCGGGCCCGGCGATGCGGGCCAGGCGCGGGCGCCGCGCGAGCACGTCGTCGAGATCGATCAGCTGGTTCACGGACTCGCCGGGGACGACGTAGTTGAACGGGATGAGCTGCCGGGTGAGGGTCGCGAGCGTCGGGACCAGATCCTCGTGCGTCGGCACGATGAGCCGGAAGCGGAGCTTGTCGTAGATGTTGGCCGCCAGCGTCGACACCTTGGCGAGCAGCTTGGTGATCTGCGAGTCGCGCGGCTTGCGGCTCCACTCGAACTCGGCGACCGCGCAGCCGGCGGCGCGCAGGTCCTCGACGACGCGTACGACCTTGAGCTCGATCTCGCGGAAGATCGCGTCGTCGGAGACCGAGAGGCGGAGCAGCGCCTGGCGTCCGGCGAGGTGATAGATGATGTGCATCACCTTGAGCACGACGCACGCGGCCTGCTGGTGCGGGCCGCTGCGCGACGCCATGAGGAAGAGGTCGCGGGCGGCGACGTCCTCGGCGACCTCGTCGGGCAGGGGCAGGTGATAGACACGCGTGAGGTAGTCGACGGCGTCGGCGCGCACGGCCTCGAGGCGGTTCATCTCGGCGTCGGACGCCGGGTCGAGCTCGCACAGCCGCAGGAAGCGATCGACCGCCGCCTCGTCGTGGAACGCGAGGCTGTGCCAGTCGACGACCGAGTCGCCGCGCAACAGCAGACGGACCGACTCGAGGTCGTCGAGATCGAGGTCGTCTACCGTCGGGGGACGTCCGACCCGGGGCAGAACGTTTTGTCCCGGCACGCTGACAATTGTACACGTCCTACGGCAGGAAACAGGGTCCGACGACGTCCGAGCAGACCGGGGTGCACGTCCAGACTCCCGCCTCGCAGGTGCAAGCGGTGGCCATGCACGAGGCGCAGCCGAGGGGCATGGGGCACTCCATGCGACATCCGAGCGGCGCGGGCTCGGCGCATCCGGACGCTGCGCAAACATTTGCGCAGCCCTCGTGCTGCCCGGGCATGGCGCCGTCGGCGCAGACCTGGCCGGGGTAGCAGACGTGCGACGGCTCGCAGGACATCGGGTCGCCGCCGACGTCGCACTCCGACGGCGGCGCGCACGTGCAGGTCGCGCAGCCGTTCTGGGCCAGCGGCTCGGTCCCGGGTGGGCACGGCGGGCACTCCATCGGGCACGACGACTCGACCAGCAGGCGGCCTTCGCTGCAGATGGCGAAGAAGCTGCAGCAGGCACCGCCGCTGGGGTCGGCGCCGGCGCCGGACCAGGTACACACGCCGTCGAAGTCGCATGCTTGCAGGTCAAACTGACGCAGCTCGACCTCGGCGCAGCTGCGGAGCGTCGGGCCCGCGGTGAGCACGGGCTCGTCGACGGCGACGCAGGCGGCGGCGATCCAGGCGGCGGCGAGGGCCGTGACGCCGGCGGCGACCGCGGAGGGGCCAGGGCGGCTCGTGAAGGTTCTCACCGGCGCACCTCGAGCGCGGCGCCCAGGGTCCACCCGGCGAGCACGGCGGCGGCCTCGGTGTCGACACGGGCGACGACGCCGCGGCTCGTGCCGAGCGCGGCGATCGCCGCGACGTCCACGCCCGCGATCCGTCCGGCGAGCGAGAGCTCGACCGCGGCGTGGGCGTAGGTCGCGGCGAGAGAGCGCGCGCTGACCTCCATCGGGTCGGCCGCGGTGGCGTGCACGGCGATGCGACCGAGCTCGCCG
>ERZ761607.2030-NODE-2030-length-23162-cov-7.529277_pt1 | contig 23162 bp, 14 predicted proteins | sample MGYA00511164_ERZ761607 | MGnify/ENA primary metagenome ERZ761607 (study PRJEB28899, sample SAMN02445080) | bioreactor sludge metagenome | biome: EBPR sludge | place: Australia: Brisbane, Thorneside Wastewater Treatment Plant | collected 2011-06-22 ... | reverse complement strand
CACGCGTGTCCTGGCATTCATGCCGCGTTTCGAACCGCTTGGCGCGACCACGGTCACACCGGGTTTGATGGCAAAGGTTTCTTCGTCAACGGTCATAAGCCCCTCGCCTTCGAGGAAGTGATACATCGCCGCCTCCCCCGGGTGGACGGGAATCTGCTGACCCGCCTCCAGCCCTACCACAAGCGCTTTGAACTGCGGTGTCTGGATCAGGAACTGTGGCTTGGGTCCGTCTGGGGCAAAGACTGCAATTGATTTTGTATCCTGGAAATATACGTCGGGCATATCTTTCCTTTCTGATATGCCTCACTTTAATGGAAGTCCCCGCTTCGCGCCCCGACTTTTGTCGGGTTTTTCAGCCCAACCTTTAATCTCCCCGAATCATGGCCCGCTCCGCCAAGCCTGCATGGTTCACAATGCGGATCTGCTGTTTGTCCATCTCGATCAGACCTGCCTTTGTCAGCTCGCGGATGACGCGGCTCAAAACATCAGGGACGGTGCCGAGGCGCGCTGCCAGTTCGGTCTGGTTTGTCCAGCGGCGGCGTTCGATCACATCCCCTTCAGCTTGTTCCAGCAATAGATTCGCGAAGCGCGACTCGACGGTTTTCAGCGACAAATCCGCAGCAAGAGTGACAAGGCTGGTGATCTTATCTGCCATGTTCTCGATGATCTGCATAGCGGTCTGCGGATGGCTCATTACGATCTCTTCCAGCACATGGCGTGGGATCAGCCAGATGCCTGATTCTTCCAGCGCCACCGCTGTGGCAGGGTTGGGCTTTTTTGCAAGTACGCCGAGCTCGTTGAACACTTCACCCGTATTGATAAACCTTAGAACCTGCTCACGCCCATCCGGCGAGGTTTTAATGGCTTTCAAGGACCCATACTGTAAGTAAAACAGGTTCGACTCAACATTCCCCTCCCAGAATACAACTGCATTGGGCGGGTAGACTTTCCAAACGGAGTTTTCAGCGAGGCGGGCGAGGGTGGGTTCATCCAATCCGCGCAGGAAGTCGAAAGTCTGCAGGCGCTTGAGAAGCGAGCCGGTTGTGCTGTTGAAGGTGTTATGAATGTGGGTCATTTATTTTCATTGTACAACATGTCTTCCCCCTACCTCGTGCTCGATCGTGATTAACCATGGACGATGGACTGCGATGCTGGTCCATCGTCCATGGTCTATTGTCCAATTAGCCTTTCTTTATGAATCCCAATGCATAAGCGCCAGACATCAGGAAGAGCAGGGGAGTGAGGATAAGCATAACGAATTCCGGGCTGAAGAACAGCAATTGTTTGCCCATGGTGATGAACGCCAGCGCTATGCCGCCCAAGCCGATCAACAAACCGCCGATGCCAACCCACCAAAAGCCCTTCGGCGCGCCTTTGGCAACGAACGGACCCGCAAAGATCACCAATCCTGCCACGCCGTGGAAGAGCGGAACAGCGATCTTCTTAAGCGTGTCCATGCCGCCGATGCTGGTCACAGCAATGGCAAGGAAACCGATGGCAGCAAACCACTTGAAGTAGGTCTTCCATGCAGGGAAATATTCCTCAGCCAACCCCATGGAGATTCCCAGCGGGATGAGGCTGGCAACCGTCAGCACATAGGGCGAGGCGAGGATTCCCATACCGAGGAAAATCAACAAAAGCCCGGAAACCAAAAGCACCGCAAAGCCCATCAGATAATACAGGTTATGCAGTGCTTTGTGTAACTGGTAACGCTGATAGAAGTACCAGCACAAGTACGCGGCAATCAAGCCGGTGAGCAAGAGGAAGATGATATCTTTCATGACATTCTCCGTGAATGTGAGGTTGTCGTACGTTGTGAATTATTGCACAAGCAAGTTGGGAACACTGTAACTAAAGTCACATTTTTTTCTTTACAGCGGAAAAGGCATCGAAAGGGCGATATCAAATAGCTTAAATCCCATTCCTGGTGATACGCCCTACTGCAACCCACACCGCTAATGGCATTGTGGGTAATTATGCGTTGTAATGCTAATCATTCTTTTGAAACCGGAAATTGAGTATATAATTTTGAGCGACGAGCCGTTTATCAATATGTACCAGCGATTAAAGAGCACACTATTTTCAGCGCTAAAGACGCGATTTGGGGAACATAATCCGTCTCTTCACGAATGGCGCACGCAGTTATTAAACGGCATTCTTGGAGGGATTCTGCCCTTTTGGCTGTTGGCGCTGATCGGGGGCATCAATAATGTCATCAGGACCTATCGTGAAGACCAAGGCGACCTATTCGAAGACCCCATGGCTGTTGCCGCAGCTGTGATCGTATCCTATATTGCGGTTACGGTCATTTTCATCATTATCACTCTAAATCGAAGGCTGCCCTTCAGGTTACGGGCTGGAACCTTTTTGTTGATTTTGTACGCTCTGGGTGCGGGCGGCATGGCGTTTACTTCCTTCAGCGGCGATGGGCGGATCTTTTTCTTTGCTTTTGTGATCTTTTCAGCCACCCTATTCGACCTTCGTTCGAGCCTGGCTGCGTTCTTCCTGACGCTCCTGACCCTGGCTGTGATCGGGTATGCCCAGTTATCAGGCATGTTATTTGTATCGCCGGAGTGGCAGGCGAATGCGGCAACTCCCGGGGCGTGGATCACCGGGGGATTGGTAATGATCCTTTTGATTATTGCCGCTATTTTTTCGATCAATTATCTTTTGCAGGCATTTGAAAGCAGCCTGCTTGAGGTCCGCGATGCGCTGAACCGCGAACAAAGATTGGGGGGGATTCTTCGCACGGTGGGTGAGGTGAACCGCCTGACAGCACGTGCGAAAGACCGTCAGACTCTCCTGGATGGGGTGTGCAGGTTGTTGAAGTCGCAAAGGGGATATGCACTTACCTGGCTCGGACTTTTAAGCCCGGACGGTAATACCCTTCAATCCGGCGTTTGCGATGGAGATTACATAGATGAGGGAACGGTTGAACTCGACCTGAAGGCGCATCCCCCAGCTTGTGTCCATGCCGTGATCCGTGAAAAAAGGTTGATCCAATTCAAAGCAACAGATCAGGGTGAAATCTGCAGAAACTGCCCGCGCAATTTGAAGTTCCCCGAACGTTCTGGCGTGGCTGTGCCCCTTCTCCATAACGACCGCGTGCTGGGGGCGCTAGTCGTGGATTATGAAGACCCGGCTTTGGTTTTCGATGAGCAAGAGATCATCCTTCTACAGGAATTGGCGGATAGCCTTGCTTACGCCTTGGATAACATTGAGGCGTCCAACCGGCTGGAGTTATATGCGAGCCACCAAAAGTTTTTGAATGACGTCACCCAGCTTGCTCTTGGAGACTTCGACCTTGAAACATTGTTGAAGGAATTTGTGAAAAGCCTGGAAGGCGCCTTGAATGCGGATGGATATTATTTCGCATTATGGGATGAATTGCGGGACACGCCCTCAAAATTTGTTGGCTCAGAAAGCTTTCAAAATTTGTTCGATCACATGCCGCCACTAAAGCCGGAGGAAAAAATATTCAGCCGGGCAATCCTTGAGGAAGGGCGCATCCTGGTAGTTCCCGACGCGCATAACACACCGTATTTCAGCGTCCGGTTGGCGGAATTGTTCAATGCCCGTTCCGCACTGGGGCTGCCTTTGGTCGCAGGCGACCGGCGGCTTGGCGCGCTTGTGTTTGGTTTTCGTGAACCGCACATCTTCACCGCCGAAGAGTTGGAATTGGCGGACCAGGCTTCGCATCAATTTGCGCTTGCCCTCCTCAAAGCGAAACTCAACGATGAGACCCGCGCCAAGGCGGCGGAGCTCGAAGTCCTCTATGCCGCTGCCAGCGACATGGCGTCCAGCCTGTTGGACCCGCCTGCTCTCCTCGAAAAACTTGCGCGTCATATGACTGAGTCTCTTAAGGTTACCAGCGCAAACATCATGTCTGTGAACCTGACGGTCGGAACCATGAAGGTGGTTGGGGAATTCTGGAGCGACCACGCCCTTCCAGAAGAAATTCACCCCGACCTCGGGCGTGTCTTTGAAAATGAGCCCTATTCCACGATCTTAAATTCCATGCTGGCGGGGAATGTAATCGAATTGCATTTCGACGATGAAGAGATGACGCCTGCCGAGCGCGCGCAATTTTCGGAATTCGGAATCAAGACCATGTTGTTCGTGCCAATCATGGCGCGTGGACAATTGTTCGGTGATATCGAACTTTGGGAAAGCCGTTACCGCCGCGTTTTTACCGAGTCGGAGGTCCGTCTGGCGCAAGCCATGGCCGGTCATGCCGCCTCCATCATCGAGACAGCAGAGTTGTTTGCCCGAACCCGTGAGCAGGAAAGCGAATTGCGCGCCTTATTGACGGTCTCCCGCGCTGTGTCCTCCAGCCTCCATCCCTCAGATGTGTTGAGGCATGCGGCAAGCACCCTGGCGCGGCTCATGCGCGTCGATTTCTGCTCCCTTTCCGATTATTTCCCTGAACGGAATGAGATCGTCACGATTGCGCTCTACTCCGCCGACGATGATGTCAGCGGGCGCGGCGATCTGGGTACGATATTTTCACTGGATGAATACCCCGCCACCCAGCATGCGCTTCAAAACGGTCAGCCATATGTTGCCCGGCTCGATGACCCTCATACTGACCCTGCCGAGATCAGGCAACTGCGCCACGATGGGATGTTCTCCTCCCTTCTCATTCCGCTGCGCCTGCGAGGAGAGTCATTGGGTCTGGCGGAATTGTTCACCTCAGACCCGGGCCGAGTCTTCACGGCGAGTGAAATTCAATTTGCGAGCGCGATTGCCGACCAGATTACGATCGCGGTCGAAAACGCCAGACTTTATCAGCGGTTGGAAAAGAGCGAGTCATATTTCCGCGCCCTGATCGAAAATTCCGCTGAAGGGGTGGCAATCCTGAACACCGAAGGAAAGATCATTTACCTTGCTCCTTCGGATGAGAGATTGACCGGATATTCTCTTGAGGAAATCGTGGGCGGAAGTGCTTTCCAATATATTCATCCGCAGGACATGGCTGAAGTCCTGGATATTTTTTCCGAAGGTATGGCGATTCCCGGCGCTGTGCGGACGGCCGAATACCGACTTCAGAGAAAAGATGGGGAATGGCGCCGCTTTGAGGTTACCGGTCACAATATGCTGGATGACCCGCATATCGCGGGGATCGTTATCAACTACCGCGATATCACTGAGCGAAAACTCGCTGAACAGGCAATGGAAGAGTCCGAGGCGCGCTATCGCACGATCTTCCAGTCAGCGGGAGTTCCCATCTGGGAGGATGATTACTCGGCGCTGATGAAAAGAATCAATGAGATCAGGGGATCAGGTGTGGAGGATTTCGAAGCCTACCTGACGGAGCATCCGGAGTTCATCAAGGAAGCGGCAGGGTTGATCAAAATCCTGGATGTCAATATGGCGGCTGTCGTGTTGATGGAGGCGGACGATAAAGCCGAACTGGTTCAACCATTGAGCAGGTTTATCTCCGAAGGGGAGTTAATCTATTTTGCCCGTGAGGTAGCTGCCCTGGCAAAAGGGATGCGGCAGTTTGTGCATGAGTCTGTTTTATATACATTGAAGGGCAGCCGCCGGGATGTGTTGATTTCGATCACGCTCCCGCACTGGACGACGAGCTACGAGCGCGTACTGGTCAGTACACTCGACATCACCGAACGGAAACAAACGGAACGTTCCCTGCAGGAAAGCGAGGCGCGCCTTGCGGGGATCATCGCCACAGCTCCGAACGGTATCATCACCATCGATGGCTCCCGGAAGATCGTGCTCTTTAATCCTTTTGCTGAGAAGATTTTTGGGTGCATGGCTGAATATGCCATTGGGAAGCCTCTAACGATTTTTATTCCTGAAAGATTCAGACACTCCCACGATGATAATGTAAACAACTTTGGCAATTCCAGCGTATCGAACCGGAAGCATGGGCGGCTCGACAATCTGTATGGGCTGAGGGTCAATGGCGATGAATTCCCCATGGAGGCATTCATCTCCCAGCATACTATTGGTGATGAAAAGTTCTTTACCGTCATCCTGCGCGATATTACGGAGCGCAAACAGGCAGAAGAGGCATTGAAGGAAAGTGAGATGCGATTCCGGGCATTGGCGGAAAATATTCCCAGCACTGTCTATATCTGCCTGAACGACGAGCGCTACTCGATGCTGTACCTCAACGATTCTGTGGCAGACCTCACCGGTTATCCAAAGGAGGCATTTGTCGAGCAGGGGTTGAGTCTCTCCGACCTCTACCACCCGGAAGACTCGAAAAACATTTCCAATGTCTCGGTGGACCCCGAAGCAAACAAGAGGGCTTTTCATATCACCTATCGCATCCGCCACAAGGACGGGGACTGGCGCTGGGTGGATGAGTGGGGGACCGGCGTTTTGGATGTGAACGGCAACGTCCAATTTGTCGAAGGCGTGATGATCGACATCACCGAAAGGAAACGGGACGAAGAGACGCTGCGACGGCGCGCGGAGGAATTGCAATCTCTGGTGATCGTATCGTCCGCCCTGCGCTCTGCACCGAACGTGGAGGAGATCATACCGCTTGTCGTGCGTTATGCGGTCGAGATCGTAGGCGGGGACTTCGGCACCATCTACCAACTCGAAGAACCGTCCGGGCATCTTGTTTCACCGGGTTGGTTTTCCCTGGAACGGGGAGAGGATATCAAAATGACAAGCGGTCTTTCCCTCCGGCATGTGGATGGCAAAGGCATCACCGGTTTTGTGGCGAAAACCGGGCAGATCCATATCACAGAAAACCTGCATGAAGATCCGCTTGCTTATATCCTGCCCGACGAGGCTGAAGTCTTACGCGAGGCTTGCAGCGGGATTTCCCTGCCACTGCTTTCCCAGGAAAAGGTTGTCGGCGTTCTGCACGTCCGCTTGCGCATACAGCACGTGTTCTCAGAGACCGAAATACGCCTGCTGACTGCCATCGCGGAAATGGCGGGCAATGCCCTGCACCGCGCAAACCTTTATGAGCAAACCGTTTTCCAAAGAGAGGAACTCGCCCGGGCGTATGACAACACCCTCGCCGGTTGGGCGCGCGCCCTCGAATTGCGAGACGAATTGACCGAGGGGCATACCCGGCGTGTCACCGAATTGACGCTCGACCTTGCGCGTCTGATGGGCGTGTCGGAAGACGAGATCATCCAGATCCGGCGCGGCGCGATTCTGCATGATATTGGCAAGATGGGCATCCCCGATTCCATCCTCAACAAACCGGGTCCGTTGACCGCCCACGAAAAACAGATCATGCGAATGCATCCGCAATATGCCTTCGAAATGCTTTCCTTCATCCCCTTTCTTCAGCCTGCCCTTGATATTCCCTTCTGCCATCATGAATGGTGGAATGGGAATGGATATCCGCGCGGCATAAAGGGAGAAGAAATACCGCTCTCGGCTCGAATATTTTCCGTGATCGATGTCTGGGATGCCCTGACCTCAGACCGCCCATATCGCCTGAAATGGTCGCAGGAAAAGACGTTGAAATATATCAAAGATGGGTCCGATAAACAATTCGATCCCCGTGTGGTAGAGGCGTTCCTACAATTGATCCCCAAAAAATAACCCTGCGTCACGGGCAAACAGGTCTTGCGTTATTTCCCGCCGCTGGATAATTTGTACATTTCCCTGCTCAAGCCATAAGACGGCTGGTTTGCGTGCGCCATTGTAGTTGGATGACATGCTCAGGTGATATGCCCCGGAAACCGGAATGGCGATCAAATCTCCTGCTTCCACTTTTGACATGGGTAATTCTTCGATGAGGATATCGCCGGATTCGCAGTAGGGTCCCGCAATGGATACGACCTCGCTTCTTTCCGCGCCCGGGCTTGATACCGCTAAACAGGAATATCTCGCCCCGTAGAGCGCGTAACGCGGGTTGTCCGCCATGCCGCCGTCGACGAGAAGCCAGGTTTTCTTGCCGCGTTTCTTCACCGTCCCCACGCGGTAAATGGCAACCGCGGCGCGTGCTATCAGGCTGCGGCCCGGTTCAAGGTGAAGGTGCGGCAGATCTAATCCGCGGGCTTGGCAGCCTTCGACAACTGCTTCGGCGATCCCCTTTACGTAACTCTCAACGGATGGATGCGGCAATTCGTCTTCGTGGTACGACACACTCCAACCGCCGCCGGGGCAGAAATGCCATTCGCCAGTGAAGCCGATTTCCTTGGAGAGGTCCAGCGCCGATTCGATGGCGGGAATCAGCGGCTCTGGGTCGCGGAAATTCGAGCCTTGATGGAAATGGATTCCTCTCAAGGGTAAATTATGTTTTTTGCAGTAAGCCGCCGCTTCGAGTATCTCCTCACGCGTCATACCGAATTTGCTGTCATGTTGACCTGTTTGGGTATGTTTGTGATGTGTGGAAACCGTCACGCCGGGGAGAAAGCGCAGCCAGAGATTGATGCTGCGTAAATCGTGCTGCGTGATGCGTGCTAGCTCAGACAGGCTGTCCACGACAATAACACCGGCGAACTGGACTGCCGCTTTCAAGTCTCCGCTTGATTTGTTGACTCCATGTACAAGGATATTTTTGCGCGGCACGCCTGCCGCTGCAGCAACGCTGATCTCGCCTTCGCCGGTGCAGTCGACGGTTAACCCATGCGACTGAGTCCATTGCGCGATGGCAAGGCTGAGGAATGCTTTCCCGGCATAGGTGACAGAAGCAGCCCCGGGGTAGAAAGATGCGAGCGCTTTTCTATAATCAAATGCGGCGGCATCGAGAGTGGCGCGGTCGTAAATGTAGAGCGGGGTTTGATATTCCTCCGCCAAAGCGGAAAGGTCGTGCCCGGCGATGGTCAGTCGTTCGTTCGCGACTTTGGTGGTCACCGGGAAAAGGTCAAGACGTTTCATAATCACCTGCGAGTTTGATGCGGTTGCGTCCCTGTTGTTTGGCGCGCAGGGCGGCATGGTCTGCGGCGATGACCAGTTCGCCCGGTTGGACTGCGTCGAGAGGATAGGTGGCAATTCCCATGCTGAGGGTGTACCCCGACATGGGGATGCCTTCTACGGGAATATCTGATGCGCCCGTGAGTATCCCTTGCCGCAAGCGCTGGGCATACGAGAGCGCCTTGTATTGGTTGCAATCAGACAGGATGATGGCAAACTCATCCCCCCCATACCGCGCGGCGATATCGTACTTTCGCAGATTTTCCAGAATGATATTCGCCATCGCTTTCAACCTGGCGTCGCCTGCCGGATGCCCCCATGTGTCGTTATATTCCTTGAAATTATCGATATCGAAGATGATCAGGGATAATTGCGTCCCATTCCTTTCGGCGCGTTCGACCTCCGCCTGGATTGCCTGGTCGAACAGGTGACGGTTGGACAACCCGGTCACGGCGTCGGTTGTTGCCATGGCTTTGAGCTCGGCGTGCAGCCTCGCATTATCCACCGAGATGGCGATGGGGCCGGCGATTGCAGATAATAGTTCCACATCCTGATATGTCAGGCGCTTATCTCCAACCGATTCGACATTAAGCGTTCCAAGGACCCTGCCCTCCTTCAATAGGGGGACGCAGATCTCACTAGTCAGGTTCCGGTCTGCCTTCAGGAATGAATCGTCTTTCGACGTATCTTCAATGAATTGAATCGACTTGGTGCGGATTGCCCTTCCCATGACCCCCTGGCTGATATGGATGTTTCTGATGACCATTTCTTCGGGGTAGCTGACCTGGGCAGCGAGGTTGAGGTAGTCGTCCTTCAAAAAATAGATGCTGACGTGCGAATAATGGAAAGTTTCTTTCAGGTTTTTGACCACCGTTTGACTGATGGTCTCGAGATCAAGTGAACCGGCGACAAGCTTGGATGTTTCCTGGATCATGGAAAGCGTTTTCAGGTCAGACTGGGTCTGCGCATACAGCGCGGCGCGCTGCAGGGATTCGGATACCTGGCTGGCGAGCGTTTCGAGGGTGACAATATCCAATTCGTCGAAGGCGTTCTGTTCGAGACTTTCCACATAAATAACTGCGTAGATCTTTCCCTGCCTGAATATGGGGGTGCATATGGCGGAACCGGATTTGGTGCTGTTCGAATAATAATGGCGGTCTTCCGAGACGTTGCCCGAGACATATGTTTTTTGTAGGCTGGCGGTATAACCAATGATCCCTTCGCCGAGTTTTTGTCGATACCCGGGTCGGTAGCCAAAATCCTCGGCGCCTGAAATGGCGGCAATTTCCAAGGTCTGGTCCGAGGTCAGTACCGAAATCGCGGTTTCCGCATACCCAAAATTGTTCGTGATCGAATCCACGGCACGTTGAAGAATCTCCTTTTCGTCGAATGTGCCTGCGATCCGCCTCCCGGCTTCTTCCAGCAGGGATAATTGCTTGGAGCGTCGTTTTTCATTGCCCAGCAGCGCCAACTCTCGTGTGATGTCGTGGTATACGACCACCCGTCCGATCAATGGTTCATTTTCCTTGAGGATGGGAATGACCCGGACCTTGTACCAGGATGAATCTTTTCCGTGAGCGATCTCGAGTTGTATGGAGTTATCCGGTGAATCCCAGATTTTCCGTACCTGCTCTCCATGCGGTAGGATCGAAAAGACCGGCGTTTTCTCCCCGACTTTCTTGCTTCCGACCAGCCGAAGCGCTTTCTGGTTGATATCGGTGATTTCATCTTCCTGGTTGATGATGATAATGGCGTCTTGTAAATTTTCCACGACCAGAGCAGCAGCCAGGGGGAAGAGATTTGAAACCCCGAACCGATAGAATCCAACGGCGAGCAGCGGCGCGGATAAGCCAAAGGACAGCGGGGTGGGGTCGATGTAAACTCCGTTCTCCATAGCCAGAAAGACAACATTGGCGGCGGCGGTCAGGAGCGCTCCCAGCAGGATCAACCCCGATTTGATGCGCATCGTCTTTCCATGTTTGAAATAACTGGCAAGATACACAACGATCCCTGCCAGGATCATCGCATAGGAGATGACTGTGAACACCCAAAACCCTGGTCCATACTCGAGATTCAACGGGGATGGTGATTCGTGAGCGACGGAGATCGTTTTCCAAATAAGATGATGGTATTCATTTGTGATTCCAAACAGAAAGGCGATGATTCCTGGCAGGGTCAGAAGAAAGACCCGTCCCTTTTTTGACCACCATTTTCCGATACCCGTATAACGGAGCGCAAACCCAAGCCATAATGGCGGGGATAAAGCCATACCGAGATTAAGCATTTTTCGGGCGAAGATCTTTACAGGCAGGGAGGGATGCAGGATCTCGAAGAGATAAAAACCCGCCCAGACCGCCATCGCGGCCATAAGGAAGCCCAGTGTTCGCGCTCCGGGCATCTGCCAGGCGATGAATGTCCGAATGGCAATCCCCGTTATAAGCACCACCAGAATTGCCAGGCAAATCAGGTAAAACGGTACGAAAATTTCCATCTCTTTTTATTATTGGTCGAAGAACAATGTCCACCAGATTTCCCAGTTTTGCATCGGGGTGGGGGTGGGGATCGGTGTGTTGACGATCACTGGTGCGCTGCCCGGGATCTCTACGGGAATGACAGGCTGGTCGCCTTCCTGAAGGTAATGCCCGTCGGTGCGTGCCCATTCTTCCACAGCGTCGGTCGAAGCGGCATATGCCGCCTGGGTTTGCAACGCGATCTGCGTCTGTATGGATTGAGTGGCGGCAACGCGCATTTCGTCGCGCTGTTCGTTTAGGCGGTTCAATTCCTCGAGACGCGTATTGAATTCGATGACGAAAAGGATAAGGATGAAGATTCCCGCGAAAACTGCCACACGCCTTAAGCGGATGGGGAACTGGCTCATGCCATTATCTTAACCTGTATCGGGCGCATTGGCAAATCCCCCGGTTGTGGTAAAATCCCGGCTCGCGAGTCGTTGTACCCTTCGGCTCGACATCAATTTTCCGAAAGGGATTAGAATCATGAAAGTATTGCTTATCAAGGACGTTTACAAACTAGGACGCGCCGGGGAGATCAAAAAGGTTGCAGACGGTTTCGGGCGCAATTTCCTGCTTCCCCAGGGACTGGCTGTGCTTGCCACCGCCGGCGCTCTCAAGCAGGTGGAGAAGATCAAAGCGCAAGCAGAGATTCGCCGCAGTGCCCAAAATAATGAACTGCAAGGCGTTGCCGACCAGATCAAGGATGTCACCCTGATCTTCCCCGCCAAGGCAGGCGAGACCGGTAAACTTTACGGCTCCATCACCACCGGCGATATTGCCGCCGCGTTGACCGAGAAGATCCGTTACGAGGTCAAACGTCAGCATGTGGATACCCAACCGATCCGCACCCTTGGCGAATTCACCGCCCGCGTCCGCCTGACCATGGACCTGATACCTGAGATCAAGGTCATTGTCCACCGTGAAGGCGAAAGCCCTGAATCGGTCACCGGCGCTCATTCTGAAGAAGCGGAGAAACCTTCCAAGGCTCCTGAGAAAAAAGAAGATGCCGCAGGGGAAGCAAAAGCAGAATAGATAGAACGAAATCACTCACCCCGATTAGTCGCGGGTGAGTTTGTTTTTGGCACATGAATATCCGTATCCTGCCGGTGATGGAGATTGATCTATGACCACCTACTGCGACTATTGCAATTCCCACCCCGAAGACACCTTCAATAAAAAGTATCACGACACACAATACGGCTTTCCCTTGAAGAACGACGACGAACTCTTCGAGCGCCTCATCCTCGAGATCAACCAGGCGGGCTTGTCGTGGATCACCATCCTCAAGAAAGCGGAGAATTTCCGAAAATCGTATGATGGTTTCAAGGTCGTAAAAGTCGCGGGCTATAAAGCGAAGGACCGCGCGCGCCTCCTCAAGGATGTGGGCATCATCCGCAACCGGTTGAAGGTCAATGCCGCCATTGTCAACGCGCAAAGGATCCTCGAATTGCAGAAGGAACATGGCTCCTTCAAGAAATGGCTCGATAAACACCACCCGCTTTCGAAGGAGGAATGGACGAAACTCTTCAAGAAGACCTTCGTTTTCACCGGCGGCGAGATTGTGAATGAGTTTCTCATGTCCACCAGTTACCTCCGCGGCGCACATACGCCAGACTGTCCCATCTTCAAAAAAGTTGCCGCGAAGAAACCGGCGTGGATGAAGGGGAAGTAGTGGTTGGTAATTTGTAATTGAAGATATCCAAAATGCGAAACGAAATTCGTGATGAGTAAATCACAAATCACAAATCGTAAATAGGCATGCCCACTTTCGCCCTTGCAGGCAAACTTACCCGTGAATATCTTCTGCCGCCTTCGGGTCAGCCCCGCTTGGATTCTCCCGGCGGCGATTTGTTGTATGCCGCAGGCGGGCTAGCCGTTTGGGATATGTCCATCGGATTGATTTCCAAAGTCGACCCGTCTTATCCGCAAGAATGGGTGGATGATTTATCATCACGCGGTATGGATGTGCAGGGTATTCATCGCGACGATGAACTGACTGCTGATATGCGCAGTTTCATCGCTTACACTGAGGCAAACGAACGCAGTCATTCCAATCCGGTTTCACATTTTGCCCGCAGGCAGGCGACCTTTCCGAAATCCCTGCTCGGGTATCAAAGCCCGGGAGAAATGAAGAATCCCCTGCGGGATACCGACACCCTTTCTCCCGATGTATTGCGCATCCCAAAGGGCTATCGCAATATACGTTTCGCGCATATCGGTCCCTTCGATTTCACTAGCCAAAACCAGGTGATCGGCTTGTTCAAAGGCGGGGAAGGTCGTTTTGTCAGCCTTGACCCCGACCCCGGGTATATGAAGCCCGATCTCTGGCGTGGGATGCGTATGGTCCTGATCGGTGTGAACGCCTTTCTTCCTTCTGAGGAGGAATTGCGCTCCCTGTTTTGGGGTGAGACCAATGACCTGTGGGAGATGGCACAGACAGTCAGTAATTATGGTCCCGAAACCATCGTCATCAAACGCGGATCACTGGGACAATATGTTTACGACTCTGCGGCGAAAAAACGATATGAGATTCCCGCCTACCCCGCGCGCCTCGTAGACCCGACCGGAGCTGGGTCAGCGTTCTGCGGCGGATTCCTCTCCGGTTATGGGCGGACGAACGACCCATTTATGGCAGCATTGCATGGGAATGTCTCTGCTTCATTGAAGATCGAAGGGATCGGTCCATTCGCCACGCTGGATGCCATGCCCGGACTTGCAGATGCCCGCCTGCAAGCCTTGAAGGAAATGGCGCGGGAAATTTGACGATTTACGATTGACGGTTTTTGATTTACGATTGATGCAATAACCAATTTCCCCGGCCAATCATCACTGACCATGACACTCTCAAAACACCTCCTTGACCTCGCCATCCAAATCCAGCAAATCCCTGCGCCTACGTTTGCCGAGGGCCCGCGGGCGGAATTTGTGCGGGATTTATTCACAAAAGAAAATCTCGAAGATGTTTCGATGGATTCACTTGGGAACGTCTTTGCACGTTTGCCCGGGAAACAGAAAAAGGCAAAACCGTTGATCGTATCCGCCCACACCGATACTGTTTTCCCCGCGGGGACCAAACTTCAGGTTCGGGAAGAAGCGGGGAAGGTTTTCGGTCCTGGCATTGGCGATAATTCCATCGGTGTTGCAGCATTGTTCGGCATCCTTTGGGCGCTGCGCGAGCGGGGAATTTTATTGGAGCATGATGTCTGGTTTGCGGCGAACGTGGGCGAGGAGGGATTGGGCGACCTGCGCGGGATGCGCGGTGTGGTCGAGCGTTTTGGGGAACATGTGGTCGGTTATCTTGTTCTTGAGGGTCTCGCATTGGGGCATATCTATCATCGCGCCATTGGTGTGAGACGGTATCGCGTTACGGCGAAGACTCGCGGCGGACATTCATGGTCTGATTACGGCAATCCATCGGCGGTGCATGAACTTGCTTCGATGGTCACACAGTTGACGCAGATCCGGCTGCCGCGCGAACCGCGTACAACGATGAACGTCGGCACCATTCAGGGCGGGACGGGTGTAAATGTGCTTGCCGCCGAAGCCAAATGCGAACTGGACCTGCGATCCGAAGACCCGGCAGTTTTGGCAAAGGTGGTTGCGCAGGTCGAGGATATTATCCTGCATTGGGCGCGTGAGGGTGTGAAGATCCAGGCGGAGATCATCGGCGAAAGACCGGCGGGGGAGATTCCCGCAGTGCACCCGTTCGTGAAGCAGGCTGTGAACTGCGTCCGCGAACAGGGATTGGATGCTTCCCTGACCTCCGGTTCGACGGACGCCAATGTGCCGTTAAGCCGGGGTATTCCCGCGGTTGTCATGGGAATCACGACCGGCGGTGGCGCGCATACGTTGAATGAATTTATCGATACCGAGCCAATTGAAAAAGGCTTGGAGAGTTTAGTGAAGTTTGTCTTGACGACTTAAGTCGCCGAAACAAAAAAGACTCCCGAAACCGGAAGTCTTTCACCATTCTTTTTTGTCGTTTCCAATCCCCGAACTATCACTCTAATAGACTACTTTAACCCTAGCACTTCGAACACTTCCACCGGCTTCGACCTGCCTTTCACGGTCATTTCCTCAAGTGGTTTAACGTCCACTTGTTTCTTGACGCGTTCGTAGGCTTCCTTGCTGATGATGATCTGGTTCTTCGCCGAATTCTCCTGCAAGCGTTTCGCGGTGTTTACTGTATCGCTGATGGCAGTGTACTCGAGCCGCTTCTCGGTGCCGATCAATCCCAGCACGGCATCACCGAAGTGAACGCCCACCCCAAAGGAAAGATGTGCGTCACTGGCGAGTTGTTTATAGAGATTTTCCACCGACTCGCGGATGGCAACGGCGGTCTTAACAGCACGCAGGGTATGGTCGGGTTGGGGAATGGGGGCATTGAACCAGGCCATGATGGCGTCGCCCATGAACTTATCCACGGTACCTTCTTGCGCGAGGACGGCATCCGCCATGGCGGCTAGATACAGATTGAGGATGCTCACCAGTTTTTCTGGCGCGAGTTTTTCGCTGTATGAGGTGAACCCGCGGATGTCGGCAAACAGGGCTGTGATCTCGGTGCGTTTGCCGCCGAGTTGCAGACTGTTCGGGTCAAGCTGGTCAATGACAGCCGGGGAGACCATGCGCTCGAACAACCGCCTTTGTGCCTCTAGTTTCTTTCGCTCTGTCAGGTCGTCCAAAACGATTGCCACACCCTGGGTCTTCTGGCTTGCGTCTTTCAATGGAGAGAGATTCAAGCGCCAGTCCACATTTCCGCGCTTGGGAGATGTGTGGCTGATCTCCAGATCCACAATCGGTTTTTCGGTATTGCGGACTTCCTTTAGATGCGGGCCCAACTCAGCAGAGACGGATGCAAGCGCTTCATTCAAGTGATGACCGATGATCTCCTGTGTGGGTGACCCGAGGATGTTTTCCGCGGCGCGGTTGGCAAGCGTGATCGTATCCTGCACGTCCGCGGTGATGACCCCGCTGGCGATGGAGGCGAAGACGTTATCCATCAGGTTCTTGAGCGCGGTCACTTCTTCGAGAGTCTGCTTGAGGGAGGAGAAGAGCCGCGCATTGTCGATGGCGACCGCGGCCTGATTGGCAAAGGCTTCCAGTAAAGATTTTTCGGTTTCGGCAAAAATTCCCGCACGGATGCGGTTGTCAGCATAGATCACCCCGATCAATTCGTTCTTGACCTTGAGCGGAACGCAAAGGATCGAGCGCAAGTTGAAAGCCACAATGCTTTCCTGTCCGACAAAACGCTTATCCTCCTGCGCGTTCGTGGTGACAACGGATTCCCCCGTATCGATCACGCGCTGGACGACCGTACTGCTGACGTTCTTTTCGGACGAATTGATGGACTCCATCTCCCAGTTGCGGGCGATGCGCGCCGTCATCTCGCCGTTCTCGTTGCGCAGCATCAGAAAACCGCGCTCGGCTTTGGTGAGGCGCACGATATTGTCCATCACGATGCGCAAAACTTCGTCAAGTTCAAGCGACGAGTTGATGACCTGCCCTGTTTCCACCAGTGCCAGCATGTTGCCATGCTCACGTTGAAAGGTTTCGATCTTACCGCTCACGGTTTCCAGCGTGCTCTTGAGGAAATGCATCTGTTCGAGCATATCCTTCGGCGCTTTCAATTTTCCACCGGCAAGTTCCGTGTGAACTTTCCCTGCCAGAATGGCAAGCGCGGTCAATTGGTCGTGAACGGTGCGGGGACGTGTGGTATTGTCATTCATAAGGGATACGGCGGATTTTCCTGTACCTCCGCGTAATTGTATCCCAAGATGGCAATTTTTACTCTCTTTTGTAAAGTTTTGTAAAGAATATCCAAGGCAGACCTTCTCGCGCGCACCAGGCTGCCTTCATGTGGTGTGAATAACTGTGTTTGATGCTCGTACAGGACCGTTTCGATGGAGTCTGCTGCATCCGGCAGCAGGCGCTTCAAAAGCTGTGCTCGTTCGAATGCAGTGATATGCAATGGTTGAGGTCGCTTCATCCAACGCAGGCTGATATTGACGCTGTGGAAATAACGTTCGATGGGAGGGCTGTTGCTCAGGACAAGCCAACGGCTGAACCATCCTGGCGGAGTCCATCCACTCTTTTCGATGGCGCGTTTAATGAGGGAAGCTGCCGTGGCTGCAGGGGCGAATCGCCGTTTGAGAGTGAACCCAAGCAGGATTAAGAACACGCCTCCGAGCCACGGGAGGGCCGTCCCCAGCCTCTCGGTCCATGTCGCCGCTGGAGCCTGATCGTCTTCAGCCGCGTCTGGAAGCGGAGGTTGGTCTTCCTCTTCAAAAGGCTGCTGGTCCACTGGGTTGGCGAACGGCGCGGCATTTGGCGTGTTCTCGTCACGATCCAATGGGCGTTCGAGCGGGTCCTGATTCGTTGTTGGTTCGAACTCCACCCAGCCGTATTCGGGGAAATACACTTCGGGCCAGGCGTGCAGGTCGCGCTCACGCACCACATAAATGCTGTTCTGCTGGTTCGGCTCGCCTTGGGCGTATCCAACCGCCAGCCGGGCGGGGATGCCAAGCGAACGCAGCATCAGAACCTCGGCGGTGGCGTAATAATTGCAGAAGCCTTTTTTGCTTTCGAACAACATGTATTCCAGCGGGTCGACGTTTCCATCCGGCAGGGAAACGAGCGCTGTATACTCGATCTCCTGCCGCAGGTAATTTGTGACAGCTGCCGCCTTGTCGAAAGAATTGTCATAAGGTGCGGCGATCTGGCTCGTAAGGGCGCGGATGCGCGGCGAAAAATCCTCCGGCATTTGCAGGTATTTTTTCATGACCCATTCGGGGTAATTCTGCCCTGCCTCACGCAACTGGCTGACGGTGGGATCGCCGATTCGCGCACCAGCCCGATATAAGTCGCCGATCTCCAGTGTGGGTGTTGCACGCAGCGCCATCACATCGAGGGGGATTTCCTCAGCAGCGGGATCGCCAGGCAGTTCCGAGTAAAGCATGATGGCATCGTGGTTGACCCACACCGGCTGGGCGGGTGTGTAGAGAAGCCTCTGTCCTTTTGTCAGGATATCGAAAGTGAAACCGTACCGGCGGGTGTGACTGTCGTCCGGGATTTGAATATCCCCATCCGAAGGCTGGCGGCGGGATTCGTCTTCGCCGGTGGTCTGCCATGCACCATCTTCGTAGTGGTCATAGACTTGTCCGCGCCAATACAGACGGGGAAGGTCCGCCGCGCTTTCCGGGACGAAGACCCGAAAGACCACCAGGTCGCTTTGCGGAATGCGCGTACCGAGCGCAAGTTCAGTCTGGAAGTTGCGCGGCTTGGGCTGGGCTTCCTTATCCACCGAGGCGAAGATGTTTTCGAAGCGGCTCGATGAAAAAACCTCACCATACGTCTTTCGCCAGAATTCGCGTCCCTCGGCGGTTGCGGGAAGAATGTACGGGATACCCCATGCCAGAAAGATCAAAACCGCCGCCATGGCGAACGTAGTATTAGTCATATCCAGCCCGCTTTCGCTGGAGACTTGAACGCGGGTTTCTGCCCATTTTTTACGGTCTGCCAGGTATTTCAACCGGCTGAGCAGAAGCAGGGCAAGGAATAAATACACACCGAACATCCAGGTGTAATCCCTGGATGTATAGTGATAAGCATGGATGATGAACATCAGGATGCCGTTTGGCAGGATGGATTTGAGGAAATCACCCCGGCGCGTCAGGTGATATCCACTGTACAGGCTGGTAAACCAATACGGCAGGCACATCAGCGCCACAACGAAAAACTGGTCCTTAACCGCCCTGCCTGCCTGTAGTTCTTTAATATCCGTTGCCAGCCGCCCGAAGAGGACTGCAAATTTATCCAGCAGCCAGGTTTGATCTTCGCCGAATTCGATCAGCCTGATCAATTGCCAGGCGGTGATGACCAGCATATATGCGAGCGAAAAAAAGATCAAGCCACGCTTTTGATAGCGGCTGTATCCAAGCGCAAGACCCACCAGGCAGCCGATGACCGCCACCGTGCGGATCTGCGCAAGACCCTCTGCCCAATCTGCAGTCTGCAGTCTCCATGCCGAGAAAAGGACAGCCAGAAAAAGGATGAAGCTGGCGGGAAGGTCCCACCGGCGCGGCGTCGATTTTTCCATATCATTGAGTGTACAATGGGCGAATACGAACCGTCAATCGATTCCGCATGAAAACCCTACTGGAGGACTGGATGCAAACCCTGATTGATTTTGGAATAGCCATGATCGTGGCATTGCAGCGCGCAGGGGAGTGGGTTTACCCCATCATGGATTTTTTCAGCCAACTTGGCACGGAGGATTTCTACTTCATCGTCATGCCGATGATCTATTGGAGCATCGATGCCGCCCTGGGTATCCGTATCAGTGTGACATTACTGGCAAGTGTATATGTCAATACGCTTGGCAAGGTGCTGTTTGCGGGTCCGCGCCCGTATTGGGTCAGTTCGCACGTCAGGCCGTTGTGGGCAGAGAGCAGTTTTGGCATCCCTTCGGGTCATGCCCAACATGCAATGAGCATCTGGGGCATGGCGGCTGTGGTCGTGAAAAAGACCTGGTTAACCATCTTGTGTGTTTTTTTGATCTTCATGATCGGTTTTTCTCGCCTGGTGCTTGGGGCGCACTTCCCGCATGATGTGGTCGTGGGCTGGCTTTTCGGCGGCATCTTGTTATGGGTCATCAGCCGCTATTGGGACGATGTCGTCCGTCGGCTGGCAGAGCAAACTTTCGTTCAGCATGTGCGGCTTGCCTTTCTGATTACGCTGGGAGCCATTATCCTCGGCATGGTTGTCTACGCCTTGCGAAGCGACTATCAGATCCCGCAGGATTGGATGACGAACGCGGTCCGCTCCGGTCTTGAGCCTGAGCCTGTTGACCCCAGTTCGATCTTCACCTCAGCCGGGACCTTTTTCGGCATGGCTTTGGGCGCGGCGTGGCTCCACACTCTGGGCGGGTACCAGGCTCAAGGTCCGGTTTGGAAGCGGGCTTTGCGGTATGTCATTGGTTTGATTGGCATCCTTATCCTCTGGCAGGGGTTGGGCGCGGTCTTTCCCCGTAATGCCGATGCGTTGTCCTACTTCCTGCGTTTTATCCGTTATACCTTGGTGGGATGGTGGATCATCGGCGGCGCGCCATGGGTATTTAAACATTTCAATTTAGCTACATCTTGATGCACCGGGTTTTTCATTCAACTTCATCTGATATAATGCCCGGCAATCAAGACAAGAAGATTGTATGTTTTTCATGAATGCGGGTCAGACCGCCTTATTCTCAAAATTTCAGGTAAACGATCTCAATGACGCTGGATAAAGGCACGCTCATACATAATCGCTACCGGATTATCGACATCCTCGGGCAGGGGGGGATGGGTTCAGTCTATCGCGCCATCGACGAAAATCTGGGGGTTTCCGTGGCTCTCAAGGAAAACCTTTTCACCACCGATGAATATGCGCGCCAGTTCAGGCTCGAAGCGGTCATCCTAGCCAACCTGCGTCATCCGAACCTGCCGCGCGTCTCGGACCATTTCGTGCTGGGTGATCTGGGTCAGTATCTTGTCATGGATTTCATCGAGGGCGAAGATCTGCGCTTCCGCATGGAACGCCTCGGTATGCTCGAAGAAGATGAAGCTGTGCATATTGGTGCCGCGATGTGCGACGCGTTGGCGTATCTGCACACCCGCAAACCTCCCATCCTGCACCGTGACTTGAAACCCGGCAACGTCAAGATTGCGCCTGACGGTCACATCTATCTGGTAGATTTTGGTCTGGCAAAGGTCTATCAAAGCGCAAGCCAGGCAACCACCACCGGCGCGCGCGCCATGACCCCCGGCTATTCCCCGCCGGAGCAATACGGCACGGCGCGAACCGATCCCCGAACTGATATCTATTCCCTTGGCGCCACCTTGTATGCAGCATTGACCGGTATCATCCCCGAAGACGGCCTGGCGCGTGCAATGGACAATGCTCAATTGACTCCACTGCGCAAACGCAACTCGAAGATTTCGCGCAAACTTTCCGCTGCCATCGAGAAAGCCATGGCGGTTGACCCCAGTGACCGTTACCAGGTCGCTGAAGAATTCAAGGCGGCTTTGCTTGCTTCGAAATCCATGACCCAACAGGCGCCCGGCTCATATAAAGTCATTCCGCCTCCGCCCGATCCCGCGCCTCTTCACCCCACGAGTTCAATTCAGGCGACGGTGGTCGATGAGGAAAAACCGGTAAATGGCGGAAAGAAAGCCCCGGGTCCTGTCCAGTCTGTATCTGCCCAGACACATGAAGACCAGCCATTTGTATCGCCATTGAAGCGGCAAAAGGAACGTGAACGTAAACGCCGTGCTTCCCTGGTAAGGTTTGCTATATTCGCCGCCATTTTCCTTCTGGCTGCTGGAATTTTCCTGTTCTTGTCGCCGGGTGTCCTTCCGGCTGAGGTGCGCGGAATGGTCCCCTTCCTTGCGCCAACCGCCACACAGACTTTTACGCCGACCCCTTCTGCAACTCCCACACAAGAACCGACCGCCACTGCCACTCTCCCGCCGACGAATACTCCAAAACCCTCTCCGACGGCAACATTTACATTTACTCCCACGCCGCTCGGATCGGTGACCGAAACTTTTCTTCTGGGTGATGCAACTGCCACGCCGGATACATTGGTCGTATTAGGCGGCGGCTCCGGGCAGATGGCGTTTGCCTCTGAACGGGTTGGCTCCCCGCAAATTTTCCTTTCGGACCTCAACGGCGAGAACGCCTTTCAGGTGACTGACATGCCCAACGGCGCATGTCAACCTTCCTGGTCGCCGGACGGGTTACAGATTGTATTCATCTCCCCCTGCCGCCGAAGCGAAGAAGCATATTCAGACGCCAGTTTGTATATCATCAATGCTGATGGTACCGGCTTGGTCACTCTCGATGCATCGCCTGGCGGGAATTTCGACCCAGCCTGGTCGCCAAAGGGAGATAAGATCATCTATACCTCCCTGCGTACCGGTCAAATGGAACTGTTCCTGATCGATGTAAACGACCCGACCCAGATCGACCAACTTACCCAGGGCGAAACACGCGTCGAGTCGCGTATGGCCGCCTGGTCTCCAGACGGCGCTCAGTTGGTGTATGTCGTAAAACGTGTGGGTGTGAATCAAATTTGGATGATGAATTCAGACGGTACCGAGCCGGCGCAGATCATCCGCTCCGGGCAGGCTTATAACGATTACCTGCCCGACTGGTCGCCCCGCAACGACTTGATCATTTTCAATCAACGTTGCGCCAAGACATTTTGTAATCCCTACCTTTTAAGCACGTCTGCCACAGACCATTCGACTGAGCAGGGCTTGCGCCTGCCGTTCAACCTGCTATATATCGAAAATATCGATTACTCGCCGGATGGCTTTTACATCGCCTACGAAGGGTCGGAAGAATCCTTGAATATCGATGTTTATCTGATGACCGTCTCCGGAGGCGACAGGGTGCGGCTCACCTCGGGTCCGGAAGGGGATTTCGACCCGGCATGGCGTCCGGCAATCATCAATCCATAAATACAAAACTCCCGCGTACGCGGGAGTTTTTCTTACACTGCTCTTATTGACGCTTCATTATTACCGCTGTTATCATTATTCAGCATTCAATAGCACTCTCGTGTCGAGAGTGCTAACTTCATGACATGAACCAACTCACCGAACGACAGAAAACCCTCCTGATGTTGATCATCCGTGATTACATCGACACCGCTCAGCCCATCGGCTCGAAGCGGCTGGTGGAGCATTACCACATCAACCTGTCGTCGGCGACCATTCGAAATGAGATGGCGGCACTCACTGAAATGGGCTACTT
>ERZ761607.2026-NODE-2026-length-23186-cov-5.133760_pt1 | contig 23186 bp, 19 predicted proteins | sample MGYA00511164_ERZ761607 | MGnify/ENA primary metagenome ERZ761607 (study PRJEB28899, sample SAMN02445080) | bioreactor sludge metagenome | biome: EBPR sludge | place: Australia: Brisbane, Thorneside Wastewater Treatment Plant | collected 2011-06-22 ... | reverse complement strand
TAGCTCGCAGCGACACCGTAGCTCGCAGCGACACCGTAGCTCGCAGCGACACCGTAGCTCGCAGCGACACCGTCGCTCCTCGTGAGCGCCGCGCGGCGGCGTCACCTCGAGCTCACCGCCTCGGCGCGGGAGCTCGACCCTGCTACCGTCGCGCGCGGTGTATCGGGACGCGCCGACCTCCACCTCGATCGTCCAGCACGGGATCGCGCTCGCGCTGCGGGGTCGATGTCCGTTCTGCGCGGAGGTGACGGCGCGGCCGGGCATTCTCTCGGGGACGCCCTGCGACGTGTGCGGCGGTGCGTTCACGGACGACGAACGCTTCGGCGAGCGTGTGGTGTCCGAGATGGAGGCGCTCACGCGCGAGCGCTTCGGCACCGTGCTGGCGACCGCGACCCTCGCCGCCGCGCTCGCGGGCACCGTGCCCTTCCTCGGGCTCGTGGCGAACCTCGTCGCGTTGATCGTGTTCCGGCTCTGGGTGGTCGGGCCGTGTCTCTCGCTGCTCTCGGGCACGCGCCGTCACGTGGTGCGCTGGACGTTGCGGCTCGGCACCGCGTGGTTGCTCGCGATCACCGGGCTCTTCCTCGCGATCCCCTGCGCGGCGTTTCTTCAAACCGCGTTCGTGGTCGGCACCGTGTGGTGGTCGGGGCGCGCGTATCTCTTGTGGCAGCTCCGACGCGAGCGTGCGCGTGAGCCGATCGCGCTCGGCGAGTGGTTGCTGCTCGGGGGCGTGATCGCGGCGATGCTGCTCGCGATCGGGCTGGTGCTCTCGCTCGCGACGACCGTCTACGGTTTCGTCGACGGGCTGCTCTCGTGGTCGCCTTTTGGAGATGGCTGATGGACGTGGTCGTCGACGCGCAGGGGGACGTGCTCAAGGTGGTCGAGGCCGGGATGCTCGCGGGCATTCGACCGAGCTGCACCGTCGCGGGTTGCTCGCTCGCGATCGGCTTCGGCGTGGTGCCGGCCACCGGCGCGATCGGCTGGCTCGGGCACCCGCTCGCGATGGTGATGTGTTGCGGTTTCGCGATCTTCGAGCTGCTGCACGCGCGCGACGCACAAGCGAGCGCGCTCTCGGTGATGGGCTTCGCGCGCACCGGCCTCGCGGCGGCGGCGGCGCTGGCCGCGGTGGCGACGATGGCGGGCGTGGAGGGCGTCGAGGTCGGCCCGCTGGAGCTCGCGAGCGGTGGCGGCGGCGCGGCGTTGATCGCGACGATCCGCAACGCGATCCGTGATCGCGTCAAAGAGCTCGCGCACGACGCCGCGAGCGCATGGGTGGCGCGGGTCGAGGACGGAGGCTTCGTGCTCTTCGCGACGTTGCTCTTCGTGTTCCCGCTCTTGCCGATCGTCGCCCTCGTGGGGTTCGCGCTCGCGTCCGCGGTCGGGTTCGGGCTCGCGATGGTCGCGGATCGTTCGCAGCGTCGTGCGTGTGGCTCGTGTGGTCATCGCGCGCGCGTGGAAGCCGTGCGGTGTCCGAGCTGTCAACGCGCGCTGGAGCCGCGCGTGTGGCTGACGCCGCCGCCGCGCATGTCGCGACACGTGGAGGCGCTCTTCGCGGAGCCACCGAAGGCGAAGGAGCCCGCGTGAGCGACGCGCTCGAGGACGCGACGCCGGATGCGCCGCACGACGAGGCGACGCCAGCGCCGCACGAGGAGTCCGCCACGACGGGCGCCGGGTCGACGCTGGAAGCGCCCGGTGGCCCGAAGCGCGCGGCAGAAGGACCTCGCGCGGTGCGGGGGCCGGCCACCGGATTCGCCGCGTCGCTCGCGCTGGTGGCGTTGTCGGTGATCGTGATCGCGTGGACGCGCTGTTGATCGCACGAACGCCGAGCCGCATCTCACCAGCGGACACATCAGCTCAGCGCTCGCGAACGGGCCTTCCACCGATTCGCGGCTGGCGCGCGCTCGATCAGCGGCGCTCGAGCACGAAGAGCACGGTGGCGCTGCGTGCGAGCAGACGCGTGACGCCGCCTTCTGTGACGACCGAGTACGTGAAGTTCGTCATGGCGCCTTCGTTCGGGCAAGTCTCGGTGCGCGCGAGCGCGGTGCCGGACGCGGTCCACGACAGGGTGCGCGGGACGATGGGACCCACGCCGGTGAGGGTGAGCTGCTGGATCACGTCCATGGTGCCCACGCCCGCGCCGGTGCTGCGAATGCTCCAGGTGCCGCGGTACGCGCCCGTCGCGCCACCCGTCGTTTGGTAGTCGACCGCGTCGTAGATGCCGTCCGGGATCGTGCCGCCCGTCATGGTCGGCAAGCTGTCGACGCGGCGGAGCGCGACCTCGTCGGCGCCGAAATCGAGGGAGTGGCACGTGTCCGAACCGGCGTCACGCGTGCCGAGGCCTGCGTCGTCGCCGCCGGCATCCGCGCCCGCATCGTCGCCGCCCGCGTCGAAGCCCGCGTCGTCGGCCCCGGCGTCGTCGTCGCTACCCGCATCACGGCCGGCGTCGCCGCCCGCGTCGAGGCCCGCGTCCGTCCCCGAGTCGATGGGCACCGAGGTTCCGTCGTCGTCGCCGCAGGCAAGCACGAGCGAGAAGAGAATCGAGGCGAAGGCAGACGCGCGGTTCATGAATGCTCCGAAGTCGCCGCGCTTACCGTGGATCGCCGTCCGAGGCCAGCAGAGCGCCGCTCGCAGAAGGGAGGCGCTCGACGATCCCGACTTCCACCGCACGCCGGGACTCGGCGATGCTCGCGCCGTGGTCCACACCCCGAGCCCGTCCGAGATCCGCGACATCCTCGCTGGCGTCGAGCCCCTCACCGACCTCGAGCCACGCGCGCTCGATGTGCTCGCGCAGATCGTCACATGTCGACATGCGAGCACGGGCGAGGTCGTGGTCCGCGAGGGCGACGCCGATCGCGCGATGTACGTGCTCGCGGCGGGCCACGCGCGCGTGATGCGGGCGGGCGTCGAGCTCGGCTCGCTCTCGGCAGGCGAGCACTTCGGCGAGATCGCGCTCGTCGCGGGCGGCGTTCGCACGGCCTCGGTGATCGCAGACGCGCCCTCCGTGCTGCTCGTGCTGGACGAGACCTGCTACGAGCAGCTCGTCGATCGCGAGCCGCGCGTCGCGATCCAGCTGCTGCGCGAGATCGTCACGAGCACGTCCTCGCGGCTCGCGAAGATGAACGAAGCGGTCGGCGTACTGCTCCGCGAGCGGGCGCTGCCGCGTCGCGTGGAGCTCGACGTGATCCTCGACGGCGAGACGCGACGTGTCCGGAACGGGATCACACCAGGCGAGCTTCTGCCGACGGAGATCGACGACGCGCCGGTGGTCGCGGCGCTCGTGGACGGTCGCGCGCGCAGCCTCGATCTCCCGCTCGGTGGGAACTGCACGCTCGCGGGGCTCACCACGCAGAACTGGGAAGGCCAACGCATCTTCCGGGGCTCCCTCGCGCTCGCGCTCCTCGAAGCGGCACGGCACGAGAAGATCGACGTGCGCCTCGGCCGCTCGCTCGGCTTCGCGCAGCGGGTGCGCGTGCGCTCGGAGGTCGGCGCGCTCGAAGCCGCGGCGCGGATCCAGGCAGCGCTCGATCGCCTCGTCGTCGACGACGTGCCGCTCGTGCGCGAGCGATTGAGCGTGCTCGAAGCGGTCGACTACTTTCGCCGCGAAGGCGCGGAAGGCGCCGTTCGGCTGCTCGAGACCTCACGGCGCCACAGCGTCACCGTCGTGTCCTACGGCGACGTGTTCGCGCTCGAGATGGGGCCGCTGCTCCCTTCGACCGGCCGGCTCGCGCGTCGCTACACGATCGAGCCGGACGCCCCGGACGGCGCCGACGCGGGCGACCTCTTGTTGGTCTTCGGGGTGCCCGGCCACTCGCGCACGATGCCCCCGAGCGCACCGGCGGCCGAGCGCACCACGGTCGAAGAAGGCAAGCCCTCGGTGCCGACCGCTCGGCGCGCGCGCGACGTCTCGAGGCACGTCGGGGCGATGACCGAACAGCAGGAGCGTTGGCTCGAGACGCTGCACGTGCGCAGCGTGGGCGACTTCAACCAGGCGTGCATCGGCGGCGAGGTCGCGCCGATCATCCGCGTGGCGGAGGGCTTCCACGAGAAGAGCATCGGACGCATCGCGGACGCGCTCGCCGCCGCGCGCGATCGGGTGCGTCTCGTGACCATCGCCGGGCCGTCTTCCAGCGGAAAGTCGACCTTCATCAAGCGGCTCAAGGTGCAGCTCCAGGTCAACGGCATCACGCCGCGCGACCTCGGGCTCGACGACTACTACGTCGATCGCGTCGACACCCCGCGCGACGAGAAGGGCGACTTCGACTTCGAGGCGCTCGAAGCGCTGCGGCTCGGGCTCTTGCAGGAGCACCTCGCGCGGCTGGTGCGCGGCGAAGAGGTGAAGACCTCGCGCTACGACTTCAAGGCCGGAAAGGGCGATCCGGAGGGCGGCCCACGCTTCCAGCTCGGGGCGGAAGACGTACTGATGATCGAGGGAATTCACGGATTGAATCCCCGCCTCGTGGAGTCGCTCCCGTCGGAGCAGGTGTTCCGGATCTTCGTTTGTCCCCTGGTGCAGCTCCCGCTCGATCGTCTGTCGTGGGTGCACGCGAGCGATCTGCGGCTCTTGCGACGAATCGTGCGCGATCGACACGGGCGCGGGCACGGCGCGGCGGACACCATCCTGCGCTGGCCTTCGGTGCGCGACGGAGAGCGGCAACACATCTTCCCCTTCCAGCACCACGCGGACGAGGTCTTCGACACCTCGCTCGTCTACGAGATCTCCGTCCTCAAGGTCTTCGCGGAGCTCTACCTGCTCGAGGTGCCCGCCGATCACCCCGCACAAGCCACCGCGGAGCGGCTCCTGGAGCTGCTCTCGAGCTGGGGCACGATTTACCCGGACGAGGTGCCTCCGACCTCGATCCTGCGCGAGTTCATCGGCGGTTCCGGGTTCAGCTACTGACGATCAGAGCGCGTCGTCGAAACGCACGATCCAGCCGGCCGCGAGGGTCAGCGCGCCCACCCGGCGCCAGGTGTCGTCGCTCAGACCGACGCGGGCGCCGAGCACGAGCGCGGTGCCCCCGAGGCGGAGCTCGGCTCCGACTCCGAGCGCCGCGAGCAGCGCCGCCTCGTCGGCCGCGGAGTCGCGCCCGAAGGTGAGCTGCAGCTCCGCGCCGAGGCTCACGTTCGGATGCGCGCGCCAGCCGACGCCGTACGTCGAGGCCCACGCGCGGAGGCCCGCGTCGGTGTCGACGAACATCGCCTGACGCGTGCGGAGCACGAGATCGCCGAGCGCGCGGTCGAGGTCGACGTGACCGCCGACGCGGAAGGTGTCGATCGTGCGCGCGTTCGTCATGCCGCGGCCCGACGGAGCGTGCAGCGTCGCGCCGCCGCCGATCCTCCAGGGCCCCGCGAAACGCGAGGTCGCGTCGAGCTCGAAGCGCACGTCTCCGTCGCCGCGGGGCGTCGCGCGATCGCCGAGCTCCACGAAGTCGCGCACGAGACCGACGCTCGCGCGCACCCGCTCCGCGAAGGTCGCCGCGATCGCCGCGTCGACCCGCAGATGGGCGTCGTGGCCCGGGTGATCGCCGAAGGAGGCGAAGCCGATCGAGAGCGCGAGATCGTCGCCCGGCGCGGCACGAAGCGCGGTCAGATCCGGATGACTCAGGATCGAGAACGGCGTGGGCGCGCGCACGAACGACACGGAGTCCTCTGCGGGCAGCTCTGGCGCGAGCTCGGATCCTTCGTGCGACGGATCGATCACCTGCGCGCGTGTCTCCGCGAGCACGACCTCCCCCACCACGACGGAGAGCACGAGCTCGGCGGGTGCCTCGTTCGTGTCGAAGCGAGCGGCCCACGCGCCGCCCTCCGCCACGAGCGGCACGTCGACGCCCGCGCCGCGGACGCGTAGCCCCTCGGGAAGCGGCGACGTCGAGCGGACGATCACCCGCGCGGTCTCGCCGCGCAGGAGCGTTCCTTCGGACACAGCGGGACCGCGACTTTCGGAGCTCGCCAGCTCGATCGCGAGCTCCGGCGCGCGCACGTCGACCACCAGGCGTCCCGTCGAGTGGCCTTCGGCGTCGACGCAGCGAATCTCCTGAAGACCGGTGGGCGTGAGCACGAGGGTGTCGATGGGCGTGGCGCCTCCGCTCACGAGCCCAGCGTTCGCGGCCGATGCTCCGTCGATAGCGTCTGCCCCACCCGCCGAGGCGAGCGCACACCGCGCACCCTCCGGCGCCACGAAGTGTGCGCCGAGCGTCACGGTGGGCGGCGTCGGCTCCTCCGAGGGATCGGGCAACGCGTCTTCGGTCGGCACGTCGAGACGTCCGAGCGCGACCTCGATCTCCCGCGCGTCCGAGGGTCGGCTCTCGAAGAAGTCGCCGTCGATCGTGGACACGCGCACCCGGTACGCACCTTCGGGGAAACGATGCAGCTCGAAGCGCGTGACCTCCGCCGGCACCTCGGTCGCCGCGACGACGTCACCCTCGCCGTCGACCACCTCGACGCGGTAGCGACGTGCGACCTCGACCGCGCTCCACGCGCCCGTGACCGTCGCGCCGTACGGGTGCACCCCCACGAAGCGACGCGGCCCTTCCGACCACGTCGGCGCGGGTGGAAGCGGACGCGGACGCGATGGGCGCGCGTTGCGGATCACCTTCGATCCGAAGCCTTCGCGCACCGCGACGCGACCCTGACGACCGCGCACGTTCGCGGGCTCGCCCGCGAAGTTCGACACGCGTGTCGTGCCTTCGTCGTCGACGCCGACCAGCGCGCTTCCTGTCGCGAGCTCCGCGCTACCGCTCGGGGTGTCGACCTGCAACCGAAGCTCCGCGAGGCGGCTCCGGAGCTGACCGCGTTCGAGCGTCGCTTGCGTGGTCTCGCGGCGCGCGAGCGACTCACCGCCGTAGATCACGATCAACGTGTTCTCGCGCAACGCGATGCGGCTCGCGTCGCGGAAGGTCACGTCGGCCGCGGCGCGCTCGAGCGTGTTCACTCGCCAACCGCGCCAGAGCGGCAACCCGCGTCGCGCGCGCTGCCAGTCGCGCGCTTCGGGCTCGGCCGCTTGGACCTCCCGCACGGTGCGCGTCACGCGGGCGTCGGGATCGGGCGCGCCGGCCGCCGTCGTCGAGGGTCCGTCCGCGGCTGACCCCGCGGACCCGAAAGGACCGTCCTCCGTGTAGACGCGCGGCAGCACGAGCACCACGCCAGGTCGCAGGTAGGGACCGCACGCTCCGCGCTGCGCACCCTCCGCGAGCAGCGGGTTGAAGCGAAGGATCACGCCGTAGCGACGCCACGCGCCGTAGAAGCGCTGCGCGATGCGCCCGCACGAGTCGCCGGTGACGACGGTGTACTCGAAGGTCTCGGCGGAGGTCTGGGCGCGCACGGGGTCGCCGAAGGCGAACGAGGCGAGCACGAGCGACGAAGCGGTGAGGAACGAAGCGATGGAAGAGAGGCGACGCATGGGATCGGACGCGTCAGCGACGACGCGCGGCACGGAGGAGCTTCTTGGCGAGGGACTCGGGCCCCGCGCTCGGAACGTAGACGTCGGTCGCGCCGGCGCGCAGCAGCGCGGTGAGCGCGGACACGTCGGCGCTCGATGCGGTGACCACCACGGGACGACCCGCGTACACGGTAGGATCCGCATCCGGCGACGCGAGGAAGATCACCGCCGCATCGTCCTCGGAGACGATCGTCACGCCGTTGGCCGCCAGCACGAGCTCGAGCCCTTCGTCGCGCGGCCCGATCCACGCGACGCCGACGTTCCCGGTCGGCACGTGCGCGGGCGGCATCTCGCTCGCGCCGCGGCTGATCATGCGCGCGCTCCGACCCATCCGCGAAGCGTCGCCCGCGTGGGCGCTCATGCGTTCGGCCGCGCCGAGATCGAGGTGCACGAGCCGTTCGCGCACCTGCGCGGCCGTCGGTCGGTCGCGCGGCTCCTTGGCCATCATTCGCTGCACGAGCTCGTCGATCACCGCCGGCACCTCGCGCCCTTCCGGAGCCGACTGACGCAGCGGCTTCGGCGGCACGAACAGATGGCGCGAGAGGATCAACGCCGTGTCGCCGCGAAACGGCGTGTGGCCGATCGCGAGCTCGTGGAGCATCACGCCGAGCGAGTACACGTCCGACGGAGGACCGAGCTCCAGGCTTCCGCGGCACTGCTCGGGCGACATGTACTCGGGCGTCCCCGCGAGCACGCCCTCGTTCGTCATGCGCCGCACCTCCTCGTCGCCCTCCGCGACGAACGCGAGCCCGAAGTCCACCACCACGACACGCTCCGTGCCGCTAGGCTCGCGGTGAAGGATCACGTTCTCGGGCTTGAGATCGCGATGCACGAGCCCGACCGCGCTCGCAGCGTCGAGCACGTCCGCGATCGCCGCGGTGATCGCGACCACGCGCGGCCACGGCAAGAGCGGCAGGTGCTCGTCGACGCACGAACGCAACGACGGACCGTCGAGCAGCTCCATCGCGAGGTAGAGCCCGCCGGCGTGCTCTCCGAAGTCGTGGATCGCGACCACGCCCGGATGCCGGAGAAGCGACGCGACGCGCGCCTCGCGGAGAAATCGTTCGCGCGCGGCAGGGCGATGCAGCCGATCGGGACGGATGATCTTCAGCGCGACCTCGCGCTTGAGGCCGCGTTGCTCCGCGCGGTAGACGGCGCCCATGCCGCCTTCGCCGAGCAGCTCGCAGACGAGGTACCGATCGGCGACCACCGCGCCGGGCACGAGGTAGCCGGCGTTGGCTTCGACCGCCGGATCGAGGGTGGCCTTCTCGTCGCTCACGTGCGCAGCTCCCACAAGTGCACGGGCGCCGCGCGGCCGGTGAGCGCGCGCGCGCCGAGGTCGACGAGGTCGAAGCGTTCCGGGCCCGCCGCTGCGCGCGCCTCCGAGGTCACGAGCACCTGCATCGGGCGCGCGATCGCTTCGAGGCGCGCCGCGACGTTCACGGTGTCGCCGATGGCGGTGAACTCCATGCGCGTCTCGCTGCCGACGTTGCCGACGATCGCTTCGCCGCTGTGGATCCCGATCGCGAGCTCGATCTTCACGCCGAACTTGGCCTCCCAGCTCGCGTTCCCCGCCTCGAGCCACCGCATCATGTCTTCGGCCGCCGCGAGCGCGCGCGCCGCGTGGTCGTCCTGCGGGGTTGGCGCGCCCCACATCGCCATCACGCAGTCTCCGACGAACTTGTCGAGGGTGCCGCCGTGGCGGAAGACGATCTGGGTGAGGATCGTGAAGAGCTCGTTGAGCAACGCGACCACGTCCTCCGCCGCGAGACGATCCGTGATCGGCGTGAAGCCGACGACGTCCGCGAAGAGCACGGTGATCGTGCGGCGCTTGCCGCCGAGCGCCATGTCCTGCTCGCGCTTGACCACCGCGTCGACGATCTCGGCCGGGAGGTAACGTCCGAGGTCCGTGCGGATCGCGACCTCTTCGGCGATGCGCGCCTCGCTCGCTTCGAGGTCGGCCGCGGCGTGACTCATCGCGTCCCCGAGCACGCCGAGCTCGTCCCGGGTCTCGATCGTCACGCGCCGATCGAAGCGTCGCGCCGCCAGATCGCGCGCGAAGGACGAGAGGGCCTCGATCGGTCGCGTGATCTGCTTGGCGACCACGAACGCCACGACGAGCGCGAGCAAGAGCACGATGCCGAGCGTGCCGAGCACGATCGTGCGCATGCGGAAGAGAGAGGCGTAGACGATCTCTTCCGGGCGCCGCACCACGACCACCCACGGGCGCGCTTCGAGACCCACGACCGAGCCCACGTAGGTGCGGCCCTCGTGCTCGTGCTCGCCCGATCGCTGCAGCCGCCCGAGCGCGCCGAGCTCGAGGCCTTCGAGCGCGGGATCGGCCGACGCGTCGCGGAAGATCTCGTTTGGATCCGCAGAGGCGATCACGAGGCCCTGCTCGTCGACCACGAAGAGCTCGCTCGCGCTCGCGCGCTGGAAACGCACCTCGCCGAGCCGCTCGACCCGCGCCTGCAACGACGCGAGCGAGAGGCGCGTCAGCACGAACCCCGAGAGCGCGTCGCCCACCCGCAGCGGCACCACGATCGGTGCACGCGGCGCTTCTCCCGCCACGCGCTCCACCGGCCCCGTCGCGACGCGGTGGGTCTCGGCTTCTTGGCGCCACGCGATCGGCAACGTCTCCGGCACCACTGCGCGCGCGCCGTCTTCTTTGATGACGTCGATGAGCGCTCCGTCCGCCGCGTACACCGCGACGTGATCGAGCTCTTCGGATCCGGACACGAGCGCGGTCGCCAGCGTGAGCGTGGCGTCCTCGGGCAACGAGCGATCCACGAGCACGCGACCGATCGCGTCGAGCGCGTCCTGCGCCGCCACGAAGCTCGTCCCGAGCGTGCGCGAGACGTCGTCCGCGACCGCGAGGTCGTGCTCGCGCGCGTGGGTGCGCACCGCGTCGGCGTTCACGTCGAGCAGGAGCCAACCGACGATCGCCAGCGGCACGAGCGCGAGCAACGCGCCCGCGATCGTGAGCTTGAGTCGAAACGGAAAGACGGCGCGACGCGTCATCGGGACCTTCGCAGCCGACAACCCTACGCCTTTCGCGGGGTTCGCGCGCAAGAGTGCACACGAGCCCGCCGAGGAGCCGGGCAGTCCGCGAGCCATTCCGTGCCAACTCCTACGGCACGCGCGCTGCTACGGTACCCGCCGATGCGCTCGCTCTCGGTGCTCTTCGTGTTCCTTCTCGCGTGCAGTGACTCGAGCGTCGATCCCGCGACGGACGCCGGACGTCGCGACGCCGCGCCCGACGAGGACGCGCCGCCGATCACGTGTCTGCCGCTCCGTGACGGCGACGGCGCGCCGGAAGTGATCGAGGGAGGCCTCGAGATCGGCGAGTACCGCGACGGCGCGTTCGTACCCTACGCGCCGAACGACACCGCGACGGTGGTCTTCGGTTTCCAGGGCGGCGTGATGATCACACCGGTGGTGCGCTTCTCCGACGAGCTCGCGGCGAGCGGCGACTGCGTCGAGGTCGAAGTTCGCCACCTCGAAGACCCCGCGCATCCAGGGCAGCTCGCCGACCTCACGAGCTTCGCGAGCTACGTCGAGCGCACGTACGTCGCGAACGTCGCCGGTCAGCCGCAGGTCGAGACGAGCGCGCTCCAAGATCAGGTCGGCTGGGCGCCCTTCTACGCGCGCTTCGTGCTCGACGTCACGGTGCGCAGCAACACGTTCGCGCGTCACGTCGCGATCCCGCTGCAGCTCGGCAGCGAGAACGCGTGCGACGATCTGGTGGAGACGCCGTGCCCAGGGTGCTGCTACCGCGCCTACCCCGGCGAGGCGGTGATCGAAGCGGTGGGCGACGTCGGCACGGGATGCGACGACACCACGACCGTGACCTACCGCTTCGAACCGTCGAGCGAGGTCGCGAGCTGCTTCGCGACGGAGACACCTCCCACGTTCCCCGACGCGACGGAGCTCACGATGAGCCGCGGCTGCCTCGACACGTACGCGATCGCGGCGGGCAGTCGGTTCGACACCACGTGGCGAATGATCGCATCGGGCACATGCTCGCCGTTGAGCGTCGAGCCCGCGCTGCCGCTCGTGGGGTGCCCGTGCGAGTGAGCTCGAGCACGCGAGTGAGCGCGAACGTACGATCCGGGTCGAACGTGCGAGCGATGACCGTGCGAACGACGACGCGCCGCTTCGTACCCAGCGCGAGGTTCGCGACCTGGGCCGCGTTCGCTGCGCTCATGGCCGCGTGCGACTCGGTCCCCGTCGATCCGAGTGACGCGGGGTTGGACGCGCCCTTCGAGGAGCTCGAGTGCGACGCCGCATGTTGGCCACGCCGTTGCGCGTACCTCGAGTACGACGAGAGCGAGCCGCTCGACGGGCTCGAGGTCGGCGCGATGGTCGACGGAGTCTTCGTGCCCTGGGGCGACGGCGACGACGTGACGTACGTCTTCGGATTCCAAGGCGGCGCGATGATCCAGCCGATCGTGCGGGTGCCCGAAGCGATGGCGGGCGACGGCTGCGTACGGGTCGACGTCGCGCACGCGCGCGACGAATCGTTCCCCGACGGCCCCGAGGGCGAGCTCGACGAGTTCGCGAGCGCGAGCTTCTTCCAAGCCTTCCGCCGCGACGGAGACGGAAACGTGATCGCGGGCCCGGTCGACGATCAGCTCGGCTGGAACGCGCCCGACGGACTGCGCCTCGTGCTCACCGTCACCGCGCGCACCACCACGTGGGCCCGCAGCCGCACGCTGCACGTGCGCGTGGTCGACGCGGACGGCTTCCAAGAGTGCGACCTCGTGCCTTCGCAGGGCCTCGCGGGCTGCACCTACCGAGTGTTCTACGGCCAGGCGACGGTGACCGCGATCGCCGCGCCGGAGGACGCGCCGTGCAGCAACGAACGCGTCGCGGTGCAGTACACCTTCGCGCCGAACGACACCTCCATCGCGGGGTGCATCGACGAAGACGTCACCGGCACCACCGACTTCGCGCACTCCGTCTCGATGAGCCTCGGCTGCATCGCCGAAGCGGGCCTCGCGATCGGAGAGAGTTTCCCGATCCAATGGCGCCTCGGCAGCACTCCGTCGTGCCCGCCCTTCGAGGCATGGCCCGACGTGACCATCGGCGGCTGCCCGTGCAGTGAGTGACCTGAGGTGCGTGACCGTGAGTGAGGAGTGACTCGCGGGGCGTGACCGTGACCGACCCGTGATGAGCGACCGGCAACGAGCGACGCGAACGAGCGCACGCAGATCGTTTGAAAGAAACCCGATCCCGCGGCCACGGAAGGTGCATGAGGCCGACGTCGTACGCTTGCCGGGTCTTTCTCTCCTGGGTCTTCGCGAGCGTGCTCCTCGGCCGCCCCGCGTTTGCGCAGGAGAGGGGCACGGCGCTCGACGGACCGAGGCGCGTCACCGAAGCGAGCAGCCAGCACGCCACGCCCGCGTCACCCGATCGCTCGACGAACGCGAACGATTCGAGCGAGGCGACCGACGTCTCCGACCGCCCCGCACGACGCGTCGGCGTCGAGGTGATGCTCGGCACCACCGCGCCGCTCGACGTCGGCGTGAGCGCGCGCCTCGTGCTCTTCGAGCGCCTCTACGTCTACGGCGGCCTCGGGGTCGGCGTGTACGGCGGCGTCTACGACGCGGTCGCGAGCGGCCTCGTCAACGACGACGCGGGCTCCATCGCGCGCTTGCTCGGCAACGGCGCGTTCGTCGGCCGCATCGGCGTCGGAGTGCGACCCTTCGGCGAAGGACTCGAGCTATCGGTCGGCTACCTCGGCATCCGACGCGGCGTGTCGGTCGACGCGAGCACCGTCGCCGCCGCCGCCGGCATGAGCGCGCAGCCACGCGACGTCGACGCCTCGATGCGCATCGCCGCGATCCACGTCGAGCTCGGCTGGAGCCTTCGTCTCGGGGAGCGGGTGCTGCTCCGCCCCACCGTCGGCTGGGCGCACGGCCTCGGCGCGCGGGTCGGTCTCTCCTCCGAAGGCGCGACCGCGACCGAGCGCGCCGCGATCGCGTCGATCGAAGACTCGCTCACACGTGGGCTCCGCGATCGCGCGCGTACGCCGACGCTCGGCCTTCAGGTCGGGATGCGGTTCTGAGCACACGCCGTCGGCCGAGCGCACGCGCGTGACTTTGTCCGCGTCCACGCATACCACCACGCCATGGAGCTGCTCGAGACCCCCGAGGCCCGCTTCGCGGACGTGCCCGACTTCCCGTGGACGCCGCGCTACGTGACCGTCGATCCGAGCGGCGCGCGGGTCGCCTACCTCGACGAAGGTCCGCGCGACGCGCCGATCGTGCTCTTGATGCACGGCGAGCCGACGTGGTCGTTCCTCTACCGCAAGATGATCCCTGGGCTGCTCGACGCAGGGCTCCGCGTCGTCGCGCCCGATCTGATCGGCTTCGGCCGCTCGTCGAAGCCGACGAAGGTCTCCGATCACTCGTACGCGCGGCACGTCGCCTGGATCGGGCGCTTCCTCGACGAGACGCGCCTCTCGGACGTCACGCTCTTCGCGCAGGACTGGGGCTCGCTCATCGGCCTGCGCCTCGTCGGCGAGCGCCCCGACCTCTTCGCGCGTGTCGCGATCGGCAACGGCTTCTTGCCCAAGGGAGATCCGCCGCCACGCACGAAAGAGGGCCTCCGCTCGCTCGCGGCCTTCCTCACCTGGCGCACCGTCGCGCTCTACACCCCCGTGTTCGTCTGCTCGCGCGTCGTCGCGTTCGGCTCCGCCACCAAGCTCACGGACGCGGAGCGTCGCGCCTACGACGCGCCCTTCCCCGACCGTCGCTACCTCGCCGGACCACGCGCGATGCCGAGCCTCGTGCCGATCACGCCCCGCGATCCCGCGCGCGCCGCGAACCTCGCCGCGTGGCGCACCCTCGAGTCCTTCGACAAACCCTTCGTGACGCTCTTCTCCACCGGCGATCCGATCACGGGCGGCCTCGATCGCCTCCTGCAGCGCGCGATTCCCGGCGCCCACGGCCAGCCGCACCATCGCGTGCGCGGCGGGCATTTTCTCCAAGAGGACTCCGGTCCGGAGCTCGCGCGTCGTCTCGCGGACTTCGTGCGGGCGTGAGCTGCTACGAGAGACGCGACTCGACACGTCTAAGCCAGTGGCTTAGCCTGAGAGCCCATGAGGTTCGAGTGGGACGAAGCGAAGAACCTCGCGAACCAACGGAAGCACGGTGTCTCGTTCGAGGAGGCGTCCGAGGTCTTCGCCGACGACATCGATCAGCTCGAGATATTCGACGACGTTCACTCCGACACGGAAGACCGGTTGATAACCCTGGGCCCAGTTCGTCGGGGTCTCGTCCTCGTCGTCTGGACGGAGCGGGCCGACGACGTGATCCGAATCATCTCCGCACGGTGGGCTACGCCTCGCGAAGCGCAACGATACCGGACGTTCCTGGAGCAGCAGCGATGAACGACATGCCCGAGCTGGACGCGGACGACTTCGAGAGCGCCATCCCCGCGCGACTGCGCAAGCGGATGATTCAGGGGCACTTCGATGCCGGCAGCGACATCGCCGCGCTGCGACGCTTCGTTCGCCTCACCCAAGAAGAGTTCGCGCGCGCCATGGGGATCAGCGTCCACACGCTCCGAAACTGGGAGCAGGGTCGTCGCAAGCCCGAGGGGCCCGCCATCGCGCTGCTTCGGATCGCGGCGCGGCATCCACGTTTGCTGCGCGAGAACCTCGATCGCGCGGCGTGACGTCCGCTCCACCGACGGAGACCTCACCCCGCCGACAGCACGCACCCGCCGCTCACGCGAGCTCGTCGTCCGCGTCGATCCCCGCGAGCACCCGCGCTCGCTTCACCTTCGCCTCCCAATCGATCTCGCGCTCCAGCACCACCCGCTGGGCTTGCGGCGATCCCGCGCCGTGCATGCACTCGATGCGGAACGGCACCGAGCCCGCGCCGTAGGCCATCGACTCCACGAGCCGCAACACCTTCGCGCGCTCCTCCGACCCCGCCACCGTGCGTAGCGCCGGGCCGAGCTCCGGATGATCGAGATCCGCGATCGACGGCAGCGTGCTCAGCGCGCCGCCCGCGAGATCCTCCGCGAGCCGCACGATCTCGTAGGGGAGCTGCGTGACGTGGTGCTTGCACACGTTCGCGAGGATCGGGTCGACGACCCACACCCCGCTCGGATGCAGCGTCCCCTTCGCGCTCGCGCCGACCCCGAGCCCGTGAATCGTCTCGGTCAGGTGCGCCATCTGCACGAGCTTGTCGCGCACGTGCGAAGCCTTCCGCACGCCGTTCGTACGCGTCACCAGATCCGCGGCGCCGACCAACACGTCGAGGTTGCCCGGTTTGCACCCTCCGTAGCTCGCGCGGTGGTAACCCGCGAAGGTGCTCACGAGCGTGCTGCACGCCTCGAGATCTCCGTCGAGGAAGACCCGCTCGTGCGGCACGAAGACGTCGTCGAAGAGCACGACACACTCTTGTCCGCCGAAGCGCGCGTTCCCCGCGTCCGGACCGCCGCGGCGGTCGTCGCTCGGTTGGCGCCCGAGCACCATCGTGACGCCCGGCGCGTCCACCGGCATCGCACACGCGATCGCGAAGTCCTCTTCGCCTTCGCGCAGCGCCTGCCCCGGCATCACCAAGATCTGATGCGCGTTGGCCGCGCCGGTCTGGTGGATCTTCGCGCCGCGGATCACCACTCCGTCCGCGCGCCGCTCGACCACACGCACGTAGTGGTCCGGCTGCCCCGGCGGGCGCTGGCTGCGATCGCCCTTGGCGTCCGTCATCGCGCCGTTGAGCATCTCGTCGCGCTCCTGCACGCCGCGCAGCCACGCCACGAATCGCTCACGCGCCACGGGGCGTTCGTGCGTCGCGACGTAGAGCGCGTTGATGCCGTCGAGCCCGACGCAGCGCTGAAAGCACGTGCCCGTGAGCCGACCGAGCACCCGCTGGAGCTCGAGCTTGCGCACGAGATCTTCGGGCGCGCGGAAGAGCGCGGTGAAGCGGTTGACCGGCCGACCCACGAGGTCCGACTCGCGCGTGGCGAGCGCGCGATGCTTCGGGTCGTGCGCGAGCGCGTAGGTCGCGGCCACCGCGTTCACCGCCGGTCGTACCTTCGGGTGATCGACCGGCGAGGCGCAGAGCTCTCCGTCCACGAAGAGTCGGAGCTGGCGAGCTCGGAGGCTCGCGACGTAACCGTCGGCGGTCTGCATCTCGGCAGCATCCGCGAGCCGACCGTACGATCACAAGAGCACACCCGACACGCGATCAGGCCGCGACCACGAGAGTGCCGGTGATCACGAGACCGCGCCCGAGATCGCGAGACCGCCGATCGCGAGACCGCCGATCACGAGGCCGCGCCCGTGATCACGAGACCGCAGCCCGGGCGAGCGCGCGGGCGATCACGCGGCGAGCTTCTCGAGCGCGCGCACCTCGCTCTCCGGCAACACCTCGCGCGCGAGCTGCATCGTCGCCGCGAACGCCTCGGGCGGCGCGCCCTGCTTCATGCCCTCCAGCATCGCGTCCCGATCGCGCGCCGGGAGCGCGGGCAGGAACCAACGCATCCACTGCATCATCTCGGCCGGCGGGATCGAGGTCACGATCGCGTGCTCGATCGCGAGGATCGCCGCGTCGTCGAGCGCCTCCCAGATCACCGGCATCGCGCGCTCTTCCTCGTCGGCCATGTGCACCTGCATCTCCGCGAAGAAGCGGCTGAGCGCGACCACGAAGGCGTGACCACGACCCGCCGCATCGGACGCACGCCGGTCGAGCATCGAGAGCAGACGCACCATGCGCTCGGTCTGTGCCTCGTGCTCGCCCTCGAGCCGGTGCGCGAGCTCGGCCGCGTGTTGCTCGACGATCGGCGCGACGTGACGGTCTTCGTGCTCCGCGTGCGACTCGAGCAGCACGAAGGTGCGCACGGTCTCTTCGCGCAGCGCCGCGACCGCGCCGCTGTCGGTGAAGTCGCAGCGGCTCGCGCGATCGACGAGCGCGTTCATCATCGCGCGGATGGCCTTGTGGATGTCGCGGTAGAGGCTGGGGCGGGGGGTCGCAAGCGTCGTCATGGGGTCTTCCTCCGGGGTCGCTCCGAGAGCGGCTCGAAGCTTGGCCATGAGTTGCCGGAGCGCTCGCGCATCATCGCTCATTCGACAACTATGAAGAGCGATTCCGTAACACCAAGCACACCAAAGGCGTGCGAATCCGCGATATATTGCGTCATTTTCGCGCTCACGAGAGCCCTTGAGCGCGATTCCAGATGATACCCGCACTTCCGAGAGATTCGCGCGTTCGCGCGAGCCCTTCGAAACGCCCCCGAAACGCGTTCCACCGTCGACGCGCACCCACTACGCTCCCCGCATGCTTCGCTTCGTCGCCCTGCTCGTGCTCGCCGCGTGCGCGTCCGATCCCGATCCGCTGCGCGCGCGTCCCCCCGCCGACTCGCCCGCGCGCATCGCGTACGACCTCGGCCTCACCGAGCACCTCGGTCGCGCAGAGCCGGTGGAGACGATCGAGCGCGGCGACGCGATCAGCTACGAGTTCGATCCCGCCGACGGCCCCGTCTGCATGCGCGGCGCCCCCTTCCGCGCGTCCGTGCGCGACCTGCCCGGCGACGAGCTCTTCATCTTCCTCCAGGGCGGCGGTGCGTGCTGGAGCGAGTTCTGCCTCGCCGTCACCACCGCGCCGCCCGGCATCCCCGACGTGAACGTGCTCGACCGCGCGCTCCCCGAGAACCCCTTCGCCGACTTCGACGTGCTCTACGTCCCCTACTGCGACGGCTCGCTCTTCTCGGGCTCCAACGAGCTCGACGACGACGGCGACGGCACGCCCGAGCGCCTGCACCACGGCCTCGAGAATCTCTCCGCCGCCCTCACCGTCGCGCACCGCCACTTCCCCGCCCCGCGACGTGTGGTGCTCGCGGGCAGCAGCGGCGGCGGCTTCGGCACCATCCTCGCGAGCTTCCTCGTTCGCTACGTCTACCCCGACGCGCCGCTCCTCGTGATCAACGACGCGGGCCTCGGCGTGGTGCGCGGCGAAGATCCCGCGTTCGTCGACGGCCTGCTCGACGAGCTGAACGCGCGACGCTTCGTGCCGCCCGATTGCCCCGACTGCGTGGGTGACGGCCACATCACGGGCTTCGTGCGCTACTTCCTCGACCACGATCCGAACGTGCGCGGCGCGGCGATCTCGTCGTGGGACGACCTCGTGATCGGCGACCTCTTCCTGAAGCTCGAGCCCTCGACGTGGCGCGAGTCGCTACGGGACGAGACCGACGCGCTCCACGGTGCGCACCCCGATCGTTATCGCCGCTTCTTCTTCGCCGGTCGCGCACACACCGCGCTGCTCGGCGATCCGACGGGCATCGTCGGACGCGATCTCACCTCGGTCGAAGTGCCGCCCGAGGTCCTCGCCTCGCTCGGCGATCTCGAGCTCGAGAGCCTCGAGACGGCCGCGATCGGTGAGCTGCGCCTCGAAGCATGGCTGCGCGCCCTGCTCGCGGACGACTTCGACGCGTGGGTCGACACCCTCGAAGCGCCGGGCGAGATCCCGACGAACGAGTGATCGCGGGATCGACGACACCGCGCGGTGGTCGACGTGGACGTGGTCGTGAACGTGGTCGTCGACGGCACCCGATCGAGAGAAGCACCAGCTCGCAACGCGTCGCCGCTCACGTCGCCGCTCACGTCGCCGCTCACGTCGCCGCTCACGTCGCCGTTCACGACCACGTCAACGTCAACGTCAACACCGCTTCGCTCACTTCTCGACGTCGCTCGATTGCCCCTCTTCGCGCTTTAGTGTCTCTTCTCCCTTTCTTCTTTTCCTCTCGAGGCTCCCGATGTTGATCGTCTCCGCCGAAGCCCTCCGTCTCGCCGCGCGAGTGCTCGACAACCCCTTCGCGCACCGCGTGATCGGGAACACGATCCTCGATCTGACCGAGCGGTCGCTCCCGCTGCCCTTCGCGGACGCGATGGCGAACACCCGCGGACGCGTCGCGCCTCCGGTGGGTGACGCGTTGCTCGCGTGGGCGCGCAGCTCGACGCCCCACACGACGACGGCCGAGACGCACCGCGTGCCGCTCGCGGGCGAGACCGTGGTGGTGAAGGAGTCGCTCGACGTCGCAGGTCTGCCGACCGCGCTCGGACTCTCTTCCGCGACCGACGACGACGTCGCCACCGAGGACGCGGAGCTCGTCTCGCGCCTGCGCGCCGCGGGAGCCTCGATCGCGAAGGGCAAGATGACCGAGCTCGGCATGGACGGGCTCGGCCTCCTCCTCGCGGGCGACGCGCCGATCAACCCCGTGTGCCCCAAACACGTGGTCGGTGGCTCGAGCACTGGCACCGCGTCCGCGGTCGCGAGCGGCGTCGCGCGCTACGGCGTCGGCGGCGACGGACTCGGCAGCGTGCGCATCCCCGCGGCGTTCACCGGCCTCGTCGGCCTCAAGCCCGGCCTCGACGCGTTGCCCTCGCGCGGCTACCGCTCGGTCGCGCCGACGATGGACGTGCCGGGTCCGATGGCGCGCACCGCGGCCGACTGCGCGCGCCTCTACCAAGTGCTCGCGGGAGCGCGCGTGGAGCCGATCGCGCCGTGGATCCCGGACGAGGTCGGCCTCGTCGACGGCCTCGGCCCCGAGCTCGCCTCGCGCGACGTGCGGCGCGCCTTCGATCGTGCGCTGAGCGTTCTCCGCACCCGACGCGTCGCGGTCGAGGTGAACGGCGCCGCCTCGCACCCCGCGCTCGCCCTCGCCGCGAGCACCCGCGAGCTCGCCCGCAGCGCCTACGCCGCGCGCGTCGACTCCGGCCAAGGCCTCATGAACCTCGTCTTCGGGCGCGCCTTCGGCCGTCAGGACGGACGCATCGACGAGAAGCTCGCGAGCCTGCGCGCCGCGAGCCTCGACGCGCTCGCGCGCGTGCCGGTCCTTGCGATGCCGACCACGGCGGTGCCCGCGCCCGCGCTCCGAAAGGGTCTCGTGCGCGGCGGACAAGACGCGCTCCTGCTGCGCGCGATCGGCGCCTACACCCCGCTCGCGAACTGCACCGGCCTGCCCGCGATCGCGATCCCCTGCGGACGCGATCCCATCGGTCGTCCGCTCTCGATCATGTTCGTGGGCGCGCCCGGCAGCGAGACGCGCCTGCTCGCGATCGCGCACGCGCTGGAAGCGACCGGCCTCGGCGACGCTCCGCTCGATCGAAGCTGAGCCCGCCGCCGAAGGCACGCACGTCGAGCCGCGAACGCGACGCGCTCCCTGCTACCGTCGCGCGGTGTCCGAGCCTCCGAAGCGCGAGCCTCCGAAGCGCGAGCCTCCGAAGAGCGAGCCTCCGAAGAGCGAGCCTCCGAAGAGCGAGCCTCCGACGAGCCCTGCCCGCGCGCGCGCGATCGCGATCGCCACGACGAGCGCGATCACGCTCTTCCTCTTCGCGCCGCTCTTCCTCGCGCTCCTCCGCGGCGAAGGCGCGTGGTTCGAGTGGGACGTCTCCGAGCAGTACTGGCCCGACCTCGTGTACCTCTGCGGCGCGCTCCACGACGGCGAGCTCCCGCTCTGGAACCCCTACGATCGCGGCGGTTATCCCTTCTACGCCGATCCCCAAGCCGCGCCTTACCACCCGCTGAACCTCGCGCTCTGCGCGTTCGGCGCCGATCCACCGCTCGGCTTCGCCACCGCGCGCGTCGTGCTCGGCTTCTGGCTCTGTGGCCTCTTCGCGCTCGGCTGGCTGCGACGCACCGGCTTCTCTTGGAGCGCGAGCACCGTGGGCGCCGCCCTCGTGCAATGCGCGCCCTTCCTGCGCCACAACTGGGAGCTCAACCTCACGAGCGCGCTCGCGTGGTTGCCCGCGATGCTCTGGGCGCTCGAGACGCTCGTGCAGGAGAAGCGCCCGCGCGACGGACTCTTCCTCGCGCTCGCCTTCGCAGCCTGCGCATGGACCGGTTCGCCGCCCGCGCTCTGGTTCGCGTCGAGCTTCGTCTTGCTCTACGGCCTCGCACGCGTGATGCGCGAAATCCACGAGACGCCACGCGGTCATCGCGTCGCGGCGCTGCGCGCGATGGCGTTCGCAGGACTCGTCTTCGCCGTCTTCGCGTCCGGCTTCGTCGCCGCCGTGTTCGTGCCCGGCCTCGAGCTCGCGAAACACTCGGTGCAAGCGGGGCGCGCCTTCGCAGATCTGAGCGACGGCGGGCTCGCGGACCTCTCACCGTTGCTCTCACCGAAGAGCGGCAACCACCTCTACGTCGGTCTCCTCGCGCTCGCGCTCGTGCCCTTCGCGCTGCGGGCACGCTCGATCGGCAGTGGCGCCGCGCTCGTCCTCGGTGCGCTCGCGGTCGGCCTCGCGATGGGCGCCGAAGGTCCCCTCTTCCGCCTCGTCTTCGATCACGTTCCCGGCGTCTCGCTCTTCCGACTGCCCCATCGCTACGAAGCCTGGCTCGGCCCCTGCGCAGCGCTGCTCGTGGCGGGCGGGCTCGACGCGCTCGCGACCCGCACTCTGCCGCTCCGTCCCGCCGCCCTCGTCGCGGGCACGCTCCTGACGATCGCGATCGCGCTCTTCCAGATCGACTTCTCGACCGAGTCGGCGGGGTCCGCCGCCGACTTCTCGACCGAGTCGGCGGGGTCAACCGCCGACTTCGTGCACTTCGAGCACGACGCCGGCCCCGGTCTGCTCCTCCTCGGCGCCGCGACGATCGCCCTCGCGCTCGCCACGCGTCGGCTCACCACCGCCGCCCTCGGCGCGCTCCTCGCGCTCTTCGTCGTGGCCGACGTCACCCAAGCGCTCCCGCCCGAACGCCACCTCCGCGTCGGCCCCGCGCACGGCGACCGCGAAGCCGCACACGAAGTGCTCCGACACACCGAGGGCCTCGGCACCACCCACGCCGCGATGGACGAGTTCGCGATCGGCCTGCGCGCCGGCACGCGCTTTCGTTTCCCGGAGCTGCGCGGCTACCAAGACCCGCTCACGCTCGCGAGCCACGAGCGCGTGCTCGCAGCGCTCCACGAACAGCCCGAGCTCGCGGCCCAGTTCGGCGTCGCCTACGCGCTGCAGGGCCCGCACTACCTGCACGGTTGGGACCGTCACTTCCTCCCGCGCGAGCTGCCGAACGATCCGGCGCACGACCGCGTCGCGCTCTCGAACGAGCGCAGCATCACCCGCCTGGCGCGTGCCCTCCCGCTCGTCTACGCGGTGCCGCTCGCGAGCACGCATTACGTGGCCACGCGCCAAGAAGCGCTCGCGCACGTGCGCCGCGTCGCACCCGCGCCGATCGCCGTGATCGAAGCGCCACCCCCGCGAGACGGTTCGCTCTCGGACACACTTCCGGAGACCTCACGGGCAGCCGAGCACGTCGAGCTCGGCCGCGATCGCGTGTCCTTCTCGATCGACGCCCCCGCGGACGGCGTCGTCGTGATCAACCAAGCCTGGTACCCCGGCTGGATCGCAGAGGTGGACGGCGCACGCGCCCCGATCTGGCGCGCGAACGGCTTCGTGCGCGCGGTCCCGATCACGGCCGGAAGCCATCACGTCGAGCTCCGCTTCGAGCCCGAGGACGCGTGGACCCGCTGGTGGCTGCTCGGCACGTGGCTGACCACTCTCGCGTGGGTACTCGCCTGGATTCGCCGCCGCTCGCGGCACGCTCGAAGCTGAGTTCAGTCGCGATATCCTTCCGCCTGCAGCGAGAACATTCGTGCATACAGCCCACCACGCGACAACAGCTCGTCGTGGGTTCCGATCTCCGCGACCCGGCCGCCATCGAGCACCACGATCCGGTCCGCCATCCGCACCGTCCCGAAGCGATGCGTGATCAGCACACACGTCGCGTCCTTCTTCAGCTCTCGGAAC
>ERZ761607.2023-NODE-2023-length-23245-cov-4.637991_pt1 | contig 23245 bp, 12 predicted proteins | sample MGYA00511164_ERZ761607 | MGnify/ENA primary metagenome ERZ761607 (study PRJEB28899, sample SAMN02445080) | bioreactor sludge metagenome | biome: EBPR sludge | place: Australia: Brisbane, Thorneside Wastewater Treatment Plant | collected 2011-06-22 ... | reverse complement strand
CTCGTGCATGGCCCAACGCTCCTTGATGTCCTGTTCGGCCAGTTTGAGCAGGCGTTCGGCCTCCTCGGGATGGCTGTGGTTCAGCATCCGGTAGCGGACCTCGTTGTAGGCATAGTCGCGCAGGGAAATGGTCGCCGGTTTGCTGTCGAGGCTGAACGGGTTCTTTTCCCCGCCGAGCATGGACGGATTGAACCGGTAGAGCGGCCAGTGGGCGCTGTCGACAGCCAGTTTCTGCTGCTTGAAGCCGTTGGCCATCTCGATGCCGTGGGCGATACAATGGCTGTAGGCGATGATCAGCGACGGGCCGGGATACTGTTCGGCTTCGACGAAGGCGCGCAGGGTCTGGCGCGGGTTGGCGCCGAGAGCGACCCGGGCCACGTACACATGCCCGTACGAGAGGGCGAGCAGGCCGAGGTCCTTCTTGCCGAGCGGCTTGCCGCCGGCGGCGAACTTGGCCACCGCACCGCGGGGGGTGGATTTCGACATCTGGCCGCCGGTGTTCGAGTACACCTCGGTGTCGAGGACAAGGATGTTCACATCGCGGCCGGAGGCGAGGACGTGGTCGAGGCCGCCGTAGCCGATGTCGTAGGCCCAGCCGTCGCCGCCCATGATCCAGACGCTGCGTTTCACCAGGCACTCGATGATCGACAGCAATTGCTTCGCTTCCATCGAGGTGTCGCCGGCCAGTTTGCCCTTGACCACTTCGACCCGTGCGCGTTGGGCGTCGATGCCGGCGCGGGTGGATTGGTCGGCGTTGATCACCTCGTCAACCAGCGTGTCGCCCAGTTTGCCGGCCAGGCGCTTGAGCAGTTCGGCGGCGAAGACGGCGTGTTTGTCGAGGGTCAGGCGGTAGCCGAAACCGAACTCCGCGTTGTCCTCGAACAGGGAATTCGCCCAGGCCGGACCGCGGCCGTGCTGGTCGACGGTCCACGGGGTGGTCGGCAGGTTGCCGCCGTAGATGGACGAGCAACCGGTCGCGTTGGCGACGAGCAGGCGGTCGCCGAACAGCTGGCTGAGGATCTTGACGTAGGGGGTTTCGCCGCAGCCCGAGCAGGCGCCAGAGAATTCGAAGGTGGGCTCCATGTACTGGAGGTCCTTGACCATGGTGCCGTCGAACGAGGTGTAGTCGTTGACCGGCAGCGCTTCGAAGAACGCGACGTTCTTCCTGTCGTCCTCGAAGTTCGGCGCTTTCGGCTCCATGTTGATGGCGCGGAGACCGGCCGCCTGTTTGTTCTTGGTCGGGCAGACGCCGACGCACAAGCCGCATCCGGTGCAGTCCTCGATGAAGACCTGCAGGGTGTAGCGGGTGCCTGGCGCGACATCCTTGCCGCGCAGCGGGGCGGACTTGAAGGAGGCGGGCGCGTCAGCGAGCAGGCCTTCGTGGTAGGTGCGCGAGCGGATCACGCTGTGCGGGCAGACCAGGCCGCACATGCCGCACTGGATGCAGATCGCTTCGTCCCAGACCGGGACGATGTCGGAGATGTTGCGCTTTTCCCATTTGGTCGTACCGGTGGGGAAGGTGCCATCCACCGGCATCTTGCTGACGGGGAGGTCATCGCCGTTGCCGGCCATCATCGGCGCGAGCACGGCCTTGACGAACGCCGGGGCGGCGGCGGCAACCAGCGGGGGAAGGGCCTCGCCGGATATGGCGGCGGGGATGCTTACCGGGAACAGGTGGGCGAGGGTATGGTCCACGGCCGCGAAGTTCTTCTGCACGACCTCCGCGCCTTTTTTCTTGTAGGTCTTCTCGATCGACTTCTTGATCTGTTCGATGGCCTGTTCGCGTGGCAACACGCCGGAGATGGCGAAGAAGCAGGTCTGCATGATCGTGTTGATGCGCGAGCCCATGCCGGTCTCGCGGGCGACCTTGTAGGCGTCGATCACGTACAGGCTGATCTTCTTGTCGATCAGGTTCTTCTGCACCGGTCCGGGCAACTTGCTCCACACGTCATCGGGGCCGAACGGGCTGTTGAGCAGGAATACCGCGCCGGGGGCGGCCAGTTTGAGCATATCGGTTTTCTGGAGGAAACCGAACTGGTGGCAGCCGATGAAGTTGGCCGACTGGATCAGGTAGGTCGAGCGGATCGGATCCGGTCCGAAACGCAGGTGCGAGGTGGTTTGGGATCCCGACTTCTTCGAGTCGTAGACGAAGTAGCCCTGGGCATAGAAGTCGGTTTCCTCGCCGATGATCTTGATCGAGTTCTTGTTCGCGCCGACTGTTCCATCCGCGCCGAGGCCGTAGAACAGGGCCCGCACGACCTTGTCCGACTCGGTGATGAAGTTCGTGTCGACGGCGAGGCTGGTGTTCGAGACATCGTCGTTGATGCCGACGGTGAAGTGGTTCTTCGGTGCGGGTTTGGCGCATTCGTCCAGCACCGCCTTGACCATGGCTGGGGTGAATTCCTTCGAGGACAGGCCGTAGCGACCGCCGATCACGCGCGGGAACGCGGGGCAGGGCAGGCGTCCGGCCGTCTGTTCCTCGACCAGGGCGGTCAGGACATCCTGGTACAACGGCTCGCCCGCCGAGCCGGGCTCCTTGCAGCGGTCGAGTACGGCGATGGTCTTTACCGAGGCGGGAAGGGCGGCGATGAAGGCGTTGGCGGCGAAGGGGCGGAACAGGCGGACAATGACCGCGCCGACCTTTTCGCCGCGGGCGGTCAGGGCATCGATCGTCTCCTTGACGGTTTCCGCGCCGGAGCCCATCAGCACCAGCACGCGTTCGGCCTGCGGATGGCCGTAGTACTCGTACAGCTTGTAGGCGCGGCCGGTCAGGGTGGCCAGCTGGTCCATCGCGGCTTGCACGGCGGCGGGCACGGTTGCGTAGAACGGGTTCACGGTTTCGCGGCCCTGGAAATAGACGTCGGGATTCTGCGCGGTGCCGCGGATGACCGGGTGGTCGGGATTCAGCGCGCGGGCGCGGTGGGCGATGATGGCGTCCTCGTCGATCATCGCGCGGATGGCATCGTCGTCGGGCAGCACGACCTTGTTCACTTCATGCGAGGTGCGGAAGCCGTCGAAGAAGTGGAGGAACGGGATGCGGGTCTTCAGGGTGGTTGCATGGGCGACCAGGGCCATGTCGGCGGCTTCCTGCACCGAGGCCGAGCCGAGCAGGGCGAACCCGGTGGAGCGGACCGACATGATGTCGGAGTGGTCGCCGAAGATCGAAAGACCCTGCGCGGCCAGCGAGCGCGCGGTCACGTGGAACACGGCCGGGGTCAGTTCACCGGCGATCTTGTACATGTTCGGGATCATCAGCAGCAGGCCCTGCGAGGCGGTGAAGGTGGTGGCCAGCGAGCCGGTCTGGAGGGCACCGTGCACGGCCCCGGCGGCTCCGCCTTCGCTCTGCATCTCCACGACCAGCGGAACGGTTCCCCAGATGTTCTTGCGGCCTTCGCTCGACCACTGGTCGGCGAGTTCACCCATGGTCGACGACGGGGTGATCGGGTAGATGGCGCAGACTTCGCTGAGGCGGTGGGCTACGTAGGCGGTGGCTTCGTTGCCGTCGATGATCGAGAAGGATGATTTCATACGTGGTGTCGGTGTTGGTAGGTTGATTCGCCCGGGGTGAACGTGCTGCGGCTCTGGGCCCAGTCGTGGCTGATCCGGGTCAGTTGGCGGTTGTCGGGGGTGTGCAGTTTGCGCCGGATGTTGTTGCAATGGGTGGCGACGGTCTTGATGTTCACCCCGAGTTCGTCGGCGATGTTGCGGGGGCACTTGCCCTTGCCGAGCAATTGGAACACCATCATCTCGCGGTCGCTCAGCACTTCGATGGGGATGCGCGTTTCGTCCTCGGCGGGTTCCGCCATGCCGTGCAGGATGCCCTGCATCACATCCTCGGAGACAAACCGTTCCCCGGAGGCGGCGGTTTCGATGGCCGAGGCGAGCAGGGCGGGAACTTCGTGCGCAGCGAGAAAGGCGGTGGCGCCGGCGCGAAGGGCCCGCGAAGCGACCAAGGCGTCCGCGTTGGCGTGGAGCAGCATGACCGGAAGGTCGGGAGCCTGGTTGCGGATACGTTTTAATTCGTGGAGCGGATCCATGGTCGGGGCCATGGCATCGATGACCAGGAGGTCGACGGCGCCTTCATCGCCGTGCTCGTAACCGGCACGCAAGGACCGGTACGTCACAACGAAGGATCGCTGGTTCTCGCGGGCGATGGCCTGTTCGATGATGCGGGCATGGGCCCGCTCGTTGGTCAGTACCAACACCGAGATGGACGCCGTTTTTGTGGCGGTCTCGGCATGGGTCGCGGGGTTCGCGGATTCGTGGTTCGCGCTCATGCCCCACATCATGCGCGGGGTCACGGTTCGCGAACATCGGGTACGCGCCGGTTCGGGGTATCAGGGATTGGCTGATTTGCCCGGAACGCGTCTGGCCAGTTGCGTCCGTTAGGCCGGATGGCGGCCGTTTTCGACCCAATTCACCGCGCTGCGGGCGAGTTCGGCGGCGCTCTTGATGGAGAGCTTTTCCTTGATGTGGGCGCGGTAGGTTTCGATGGTCTTGATGCTGAGGTGCAGGGCCTCGGCGATCTCCCGGGTGCCGCGGCCTTCGCCGATCAACCGGAACACTTCCAGTTCGCGGTCGCTGAGGCGCTCGATCGGGGAGGATTTGATGTCCGCGCTGGGCTGGGTCAGGTCGCGCAGCACCTTCTGGCGCATGTTGTCGCTGACGTAGATCTTGCCGGAAAGCACCTGCCGGATGGCCTTGATGACATTCTCCGCCACCTCCTGCTTCATGATGTAGCCGTTCGCACCGGCACGCAGCGCGCGTTCGGCGTAGAGGGATTCGTCGTGCATCGAGACGATCAGCACCGGCACCTTGTCGAATTCGCTGCGGATGGCCTTGGTCACCTCGATGCCGTCACTCCCGTGGAGCGAGATGTCGAGCAGGATCAGGTCGGGGAGCTGCCGGCGGAGGGCGTCCAGTACTTCGGCCCGGCTGGCCGCTTCGCCGCCCACCACGAAGTCGGATTCCTGCTCCAGCAGGGAACGGATGCCCTTTCGCACGAGCGGGTGGTCGTCAACGATCAGAATCGAGTGTTTCTTGTCAGCTTGGGCCATGTTCCTTCGTCCTTCCGGTCCTATGCGCCGTCTTTTGTTACAAGGAATGTCAGGGGAATACAACAACGAACCTCGGTGCCACCTTCCTTGACCGATGCGATGGAAAAGGTTCCGCCGAGCAGGCCGGCGCGGTGGCGCATGATGTCGAGACCCATGCTGATCCGCGTCGGATCACGCTTCGGTGGCAAACCGGAACCGTCATCGGTCACGGAAAGGATCAGGCTGTCGCGATCGCGGCTGAGACCGATGACCACCCGGCGCGGCCTGCCGTGCTTGATGGCGTTGGCCACGCTTTCCTGGGCAATGCGGTAGAGGTGCAGTTCGGCATCCGGGGCGAGGGATTCCCAGCGCGCCGGGCCATGAAAGATCGCCTCGACCTTGTAAAGCCGCCGGGCCGTCTCGGCCATCTGCGTCAACGCGGCGAGCAGGCCCTGGCGTTCCAGTTCCGTGGGGAAGGCGCCATAGGCCAACCGCTTGGCTTCGCTCATCGCTTCCATGGACAGGGTGGCAATCGATTCCGCCTCGGCGGCAAGCCCGGGATCGCTGGCGGAAATCTTCTTGGCCAACGACTTGGCCAGCAAGGAGATACCCGTGATGATCTGGCCGAGTGCGTCATGGAGGTCGCGCCCGATTTCCCGCCGCTCGTTTTCGCTGGCGGTAACCAAGGCCTTTTCCATGTATTTCCGTTCGCTGATGTCGCGGATGATTCCCACAAAAGCCCGTTTCTGCTGGTTGGCCACTTCGCTGACCGCGAGGTCCATCGGGAAAACCGAGCCGTCCCGGCGTTGCCCGGCCACTTCGCGCCCGATGCCGATGATCCGGGCATTTCCCGACTTCAGGTAACGGTGTATGTACCCATCGTGCTGTTCACGGTAGGGTGACGGCATCAGGATGCTGACATTCTTTCCAATGACCTCGCCAGGAAGGTATCCGAACATGCGGGAGGCGGCCCGATTGAATGAAAGGATCAGGCCGTCCTGATCAATCGTGACGATCGCATCGGCCGCCGTCTCTAAAATCGCTTCGACGTACGCCGTAATGTTCGCCCCGTCCGGAACCATGGATGATTTCGTTCGGGGAGATGAGGCGTTGGCGGAGGAATCCATGCCGAAATTGTACATAACTCCTTCTCCAGTGCAATCCTGCATCAACAAAATAACCGCTACGAACCGGGGAATTCAGTTGGATCATCCAGCCCGCTCCCCTTTTCCCGCGCGCCCCGGGTGGGTCGTTCCATCGAGCGGCCTAATCCCTTCCCGCGTAATGGTTAAGGCGATGGGTGAAACTTTTTCCATAAAACCGCTTAACAAAACCTACACACATCGCTATTCATTAAAACGTTTCACGGACTGTAGTTGGTTCATACGGCGCGGATATTCGCGTCAGACATTGGGGGCAGATATGCGTAGCGAACGTTGGATGACTTGGGTGCTGGGTTGGTTGCTGGTGGCGACGGGTGCGTTGGCCCAGACGCCGTACCTCGCGGTGAACGGGGCGAATCACGATTATCTGACCCTGAACTATTACATCAATGAGCCGGGTGATACCGAGACCATCTACCTCGATTTCTATCCCAACGAAGGCAATGTCGAGCAAGCCCAGATCTGGTCCAACCTCGGCCGCCGGGATCGCGCAACCCTGGGTGACCAGGATTTCGCCAGCGTACCCGGTCCCGCCCCGGCCAGCACAAATTACTTTGTCGGCTTCCCGATGACCAATGCCGGTGGCGGTAAATGGACCGTTGCCCTTCCCGTGAACAAAACCGGCGCATACCGCCTGACCGCCCGCTACAAGGTTGCAGGAAACCCGAACTGGAAATGGGTCGGCAAGCGTGACACTGCCATTGTTGCCTCCCCGAAGAAGTCCCGCGATGTCATCCTCTACGAGCTGCAGGTCAACGCCATCAATGCGTCCGGCGATACCTTTGGAACCCGTTCCACGTTCGAAGACCTGATGAACCCGGCCAAGCCCGCCAACCTCGACTATTTTGAGGACCTCGGCGTGAACACGCTGTGGATCCAACCGATCCACCCTATCGGTAGTCATTACTGCGTGAACGTGGAAGGCCCCGGCAGCCCCTATTCGATCCAGAACATGTGGGAAGTCGCGCCGCACCACAGCCAGGGTAACACCCGCGAATCGTCGATGGCCGCCTTTACGAACTTTGCCGCTGCCGCCAAGGCCAAAGGTATCGATTTCTTCTTCGACATCATCTTCAACCACACCTCGTGGGATGCGGAAATCGGCCGCGATCCGAACAATCCGTCCCAGCCGCACGTGACCCCCACCGCGAAGATCAAGGACATCCTGCCCCAGTGGTATTCCCGCTACAACTCGACCGACCTTCCCTGCGGCGAATACTCCTACAACCAGGCGAATTTCCAGTTCTCCCTGCCCGCCACGTCCGCCAACCAGATCGGCCCCGCCCCGGCCGAGCGCAATGACTTCGGCAAATGGCCGGATGTCGCCGACCTGTTCTGGGGCACCTATCCCGCCCTGCTGGATCCGCAGACCGATACCGACGCCTACTGGGATGTCACCCAGACCGGCAACGACGTGAAGCGCATGGTCGAATACTTCGCCTACTTCGGCGAGTACTGGATCGAGAAGTCCGGTGGTACCCTCGGCGGCTTCCGCTGGGATTCCGCCCAGGGCCTTCCTCCCCAAGCCTGGGAATACCTCGTCAACAAGACACGCCAGAAGAAATGGGACTTCGTGTTCATGGCCGAATCCCTCGACGGCGGCAATGTCTCCAAGCGCGCCGGCCGCCACATGGATATCATCAACCAGAACTGGGTATGGCAGGTCCTCGAGAATGCCGGCAACACCACCGGATTCCGCGGCATCATCGATGCGAACAAGACCGCGTATGGCTACGCCGGTATCATGCGCGGCCTGATCAACCACGACCAGAATGCCCCGAACGACAAGTGGTACAGCTTCTCCCGCTACGCCGTTGGCGCGGTAATCGATGGCGCTCCCCAGCTTTACCAGGGTCAGGAACTCGGCTACACCAACCGGTACGGCTTCTCCCAGTTCCGCAGCCAGTTCGATCGCTGGATCCCCCACATCTTCAAGTGGCACAACATGCAGACCCTCTGGAACAACCGCGACACCATCCTTGAAAACGCCTACAGCCGCGTGAACAAGGGCCGCATGGCGAACATCGCGAACCGCCTGCACGACCAGTGGTACCTCGACAAGACCGACGGTTCGCCGCACCAGCAGATCTTCTCCGTGCTGAAGTACGAGAAATTCGGTTGGGATCCCGCCCACCAGAACGTCGTCCTTAATTTCGTGAACCTGACCCCGTGGTCCCAGCAGGGCGGCACCTTCAAGCTGAACGGCGTGAATGCCATCTACCTGAACCCCACCCGCTACTACAACGTGCGCAACCTGACCGCCGACAATCCGAACCAGCAACTCTGGCCCGCCCCCGGCAAGACCGGCCAGGAATTGTTGAACAACGGCATCGTCATCGATATGCCCGCCAACGGCTCGGCCAACCCCGACCGCGCCTTCGTCCAGATGCTCAAGCTCGAAGAGCACGGCAGTACCGGCCCGGTCGAACCGTATGTGACCATCAACCCGACCAATCCGGTCGGTTGCGACGTCGTCGCCATCCGCTACCGCAAGGCCGACAGCCCGCTCGGCGCCGGACCGGTCTACATCCATATCGGCCGTAACGGCTTCCAGGACGTGATCCTGCCGAATCCCCAGATGGCCAACGACGGCAGCAACTGGGTGTACTACGCGACCCCCGCCGCCGGCACGACCAACCTGAATTTCGTGTTCAACAACGGCTCCGGCACCTGGGACAACAATGCGAACCAGAACTGGAACGTCACCGTCACCGGCTGCACCGGTGCCGTTCCCCAAGCCGTCTGGACGGTTCCCGAAACCATCCAGAACTGCGAACCGGTCACCATCTACTACAACGCCGCCAGCCGCCCGCTGGCTTCGGCCAACCCGGTCTACATCCACATCGGTCGCAATGGCTGGACGAACATGGTCATCCCGACCCCGGCGATGACCCTCGCCAGCAATTCGGTCTGGATGTACACCTACACCCCGACCACCGGCACCGAGACGATCAATTTCGTCTTCAATGACGGCAACACCAACCTCGCCGCCCGCATCTGGGACAACAACGGCGGGAATGACTGGAGCAAACCCGTTTCCGGCTGCGGCTCGATCCTGCCCCCGCCCGATTTCGTGATCACCGATCCGGTTGCGGAGCTACTGAATGTCGCCAACAACGTCGAGTCCTACACGCTGCAGGGCCTCGCCGTGAATATGACCGGCCACCTGCGCTGGACCAACACCCTGACCGGTGCATCGGGAGCGATCGCCGCCGCCAGCCCGTGGAGCATCCCGCTGGTCGGCCTCGGTGTCGGCACGAATGTCATCACCGTGCGCGGCAGCAATACTACCGGCGGTTCCACCGTCACGAACGCCCGCGACGTCGCCTCGAACTACAGTTCCTGGACCAACGGCTCGAACCTCGGCACCGGCTTCAACGCCTGGCAGCTCGAAAGCGGCGGCACCTCGGCCGGCCATTTCACGGCGGCCAAGGGCTTCGGCATGTGGTCCTACCAAGGCGGCAACTACGCCGCCTCCATCCGCCCGTTCCCGTCCGAGCTGGCGATCGGCCAGACCTTCCACGCCCGCATTCAGAACAACTGGATATGGGAGAGCGGTGGATCCGTCGGCATGGCCCTGCGCGACAGCAGCGGCGCAACGAAGTGGGAACTATACTTCGTCGGTGGCGGAACCAACTACACCGGCACGAACCCGACGGACATCCCGTGGACCAGCAACGGTGTCGATGTCGCCTTTACCCGCACCGCTACGGCCGCCTACAGCGTTGATGTCACCCCGGTCGGCGGCAGCAAGCGCACCTACACCGGCTCGTTCAGCGGAAGCATCAACCAGTTCCGCGCCTGGTCGGCCAACAACGGCACCAGCGATGAATTCAATCCGAACCGCGACTTCTTCTTCAACAACCTGATGCTGACCTCGCTCGGCGGTGGTTCCAGCACGGTCACCAACGATTCCGTCACCATCGTTCGCGCCGGCTCGGCCGCCGCCGACACCAACAACAACGGTATCCCCGACGAGCTGGAATTGCTCTGGTTCGGCCAGCTCGTACCCGGTACCGGCGACTTCGATAACGACGGCGCTACCGACTGGGAGGAATACATGGCCGGCACCAGCCCGACCAATTCCGCCGACACGATGGTCATGGAGGAAATCATGGCCAGTTCGAACAACAACCGGCGTGCCTCGATGGCCTGGAATGCCAAACCCCAGCGCTCCTACCGTGTCATGGCCTCGCGCTCCGGCATTGAAGGTCCGTACGACCACGAGGTCGCTACCCGCACCACCGTCGGCGGTTCCTCGTACATGATCGTCATCGAAGACGCCGAGAGCACCAACCACCCGTCCAGCTTCTATCGCCTCGAGCTCACCTCGGCCGGTGGCGGCGGTGGCGGTGGTGGAGGCGGATCCGATCCGGTCATCGTCAGCGCGACCCCCGGCAGCACCGTGTTCACCAACATTGCCGGCATCGCTGTCACGCTGAATGTTTCCGGTGGCACCATCACCAACGCGATCTATACGATCGAAGGCCAGGGTGCCCTGCCGTTCACCAACAACCAGGTTGTCGTCATCGGCGCCAGCTTCTCCAACGGCCAGGCCCGCACGCTGACCGTGTTCGGCCAGAATACCGCCGGCAACAGCGACCAGAAGGTGTACACCTACACCCGCGCCGCCGGCATCGCGATCACCAACGTGAACGGCACCCACCACTGGCCGGAAAACGGCTCGATCACCTCGAACAGCGAGATCTGGGTGAACAGCGCCTCGTCGCCGACCGGTGCCGGCGTCAGTGCCTCCATCTCGTACTGCTCGGGCGGTTGCCCCGGCGGCTGGACCACCGTGGCCATGAACCGGAATCCGGCATGGGATGATGCCGGCCGCGCCTGGTGGAACGTAAACATCGGATCCTTCCCGGCCGGCTCCTCGGTCCAGTACACCATCTCGGTCACCGACGCCCAGGGTACCACGATCACCGACAACAACGGTGGCGCGAACTACACCGCTACGGTGAACAGCGCTGGCGGTGGCGGCGGTGGCGGTACCGGCGGCTTCCTGCCCCCGTCCACCAACCCCACCTTCGGCCAGTTCGGCACGAAGACCGTGGATGGCACCAACAACGGTGAATGGTCCACCAACAACCTGATCGCCATCGACCTCGCCAACGACGACCCGCGCTCGCTCGGCAGCAACTGGACGATGCACGAGACCCCGGCCGACCTGACCCATCTCTGGGCCGCTTGGGATGACAACAACCTGTACCTGGCCTACCAGTTCGCCGACATCACCGACGTGATCGACCCCTCGAACTACGGCTCCGGCGACGCCCTCGGCAACAACCAGGGCATCCTGCACTTCATCTCGATCGACACCGGTGCCGGAGGCGCGGTCAGCAACATGTGGGCCAAGAACGACAAGTTCACCGGGTCCACACTGCCCGACTACCAGATCGCCATGCGCGCCGACCTGTGGGCCGGTGCCTCGTTTATCTCGAAGGCGGTGAACGGCCGTTTCGCCGGCGACGAGAGCCGCGGTACGAACTACCTCTCCGCCGCCGAGGCTGGCATCCAGATCGCCCGGCTCGCCGGTAACGCCGCCGACTCCCTCTGGGGTGTGGGCGATGTGGACAACTACCTGTCGAATCCGAATGTGGCGCTGAACAACTACATCGGCCACAACAAGGGCCGCGACACCTTCTACGAGATCTCGATCCCGCTGGCCCGCCTCGGCCTGACCCGCGCGACCCTCGAAGCCAACGGCATCGGCGTGTTCATCAACACCGGATCCCAGTCGTCCCTCGACACGATCCCGAACGACGGCGCCACCCTGAATACCCCCGGCGTCGAAGTCTGGAACTCGTCGCTGGAATGGTCGGACACCGACCTGTTCACCTCGCCGTTCGCGCGCATCGTGAAGTAAGTCGTCGCCCTCGGAACGAAGGCCATGCGCCCGGTCCCCGGGCGCATGTGCCTTGCCCCGTGTGCCGCATCAGCGTCCGCGGAGCACCCGCCCTTGCGCAGGCTATTCGCGCCACTGCCGCGTTGATCTTTCCCGCATCGCGCCAGTGTGCTAGGTTCTCCCCGTGACCGAACCGCAACCATCCGTCGCCCTGGCCGACTTTTCCCACCTGACCCCCGACCACGTTATCGAGCACGTCGAGTCGGTGATCGGTCGCCGCTGTACCAACCTCTGCCGCCAACTGAACAGCTACATCAACCGCGTGTACGAGGTGCAGGCCGAGGATGGCGACTGGCTGATCATCAAGTTCTACCGCCCCGGCCGCTGGTCGCGCGCCGCGTTGCAGGATGAAGTCGACTTCCTCCGCGAACTCGCCACCGCCGAAGTGCCCGTGGTCACGCCGATCTTCCACGGCGATGTCGGCCTGCACACCGATGCCCACGGCGTGCACTTTGCCCTGTTCCCCCGGATCGGTGGCCGTCCGCTCGTCGAGCCACCCCCCGAACGCTGGATCGAACTGGGCCGCCTGCTTGCCCGCCTGCACGAGGTCGGCGCCCGCGCCGAACCCCGCGACCGCATCTCCCTGCATCCGGAAGAATCCACCGCCGACCACCTCGATGTTCTCCTCGATGGCCCGTTCTTTCCGTATGAAAGCCTGCGCGACGAATACGAGGACGCCGCGTGGGACATCGTGGACCTGATTGCCCCGTGCTTCGATGACGCCGAGATGATCCGCATCCACGGCGACTGCCACCCGCAGAACATCCTCGATCGCCCCGACGAACCGCTCCGCCTGATCGACTTCGATGACATGGCCGTCGGCCCGCCCATCCAGGATGTCTGGATGCTCCTCCCCGACCGTCCGGAGCAGGCCCGCACCGAATTCAACCTGTTCCGCGAAGGCTACGAAACCTTCCGCGACCTCCCCCCCGAATCCCTGCGCCTCGTCGAACCGCTCCGCGCCATGCGCTTTATCCACTACACCGCCTGGTGCGCACGCCAGAAGGCGGACGGCGGATTCAACCGCCTCGCCCCCGACTGGGGATCGGCCAGCCACTGGCGGCGCGAAATCGACGAGTTGCGCCGACAGCTTTCCCTGATCCGCCTGGAGCTCGCCCCATGAATGCTGAAGCGTATGAAGCCGTCATGGCCGATCCGTTCTGGCCGATTCTCTCGCTGTCCACCATCCTCCACCTGACCTCCTTCGCCTGGGTGCTGCTGCACCTGTTCCGCCACCGCCGCGATCCCGTCGCCGCGATGCTCTGGATCATGGTTACCTGGACCCTGCCCGGTCTCGGATTTCTCCTGTACATCAGTTTCGGAATCAACCGCGTCGCCGCGAAAAGCTGGCGCAAGGAAACCTCCAACCAGAAATTCCAGCACGAACGCTCCGCCCGCGAAAGCGGTGCGTTGCCGCTGAACTACTGGCGCTCGATCCGCGAAGCCGTATCCCGCCAGCCCGACCATCCCGTCGCCCGCGAAATTGACCGCACCATCGCCTCGCAACTCACCGACCACCCACTGCTCGGCGGCAACCGCATCGAGCTCCTCTTGACCGGCGATGCGTTCTTTCCCCGCCTGATGGACGCCATCGCCTCCGCGCGCCGCCACATCCACCTCCAGAGCTTCATCATCGGCAACGATCCCTTCGGCCGCGCCCTGATGAAGGCCCTCGCCGACAAGGCCCGCTCCGGGGTCCAGGTGCGCATCCTCTACGACCGGCTCGGCTCGACCAAGGCCGTGTTGAGCGGCCTGTTTTTCCGCTACCGCGGAACACCCAACCTGCAGATCGCCGGCTGGACCATGGCCCGCCTGCTCAAGCGCCAATTCCAGATCAACCTGCGCAACCACCGCAAATTCGCCATCATCGACGGCGAAACCGCCTTTACCGGCGGCATCAACCTGCACGTGGAGAACACCACCCGCGGCAATCAACCGCCGATCCGCGACTACCAGGTCGCCCTCGCCGGACCGATCGTCTCCGAACTGCAATACACCTTCCTGCGCGACTGGTTCTACATCACCGAGGAGGATCCCGACCGGTTGCTCTGCGAGGATCATTTTCCCCGGTTGGAACCCGCCGGTGACGTGCCGATCCGCATGGTCAATGGCGGACCGGCCACCGAACTCGACGAGATCAGCGACAGCCTCTTCGCCTGCCTGGTCAGTGCACAGTCGAGCATCCTCGCCGTCACGCCCTACCTGGTCCCGACCACCGACATCATCCAGGCCCTGCGCAACGCCGCCCTGCGTGGCGTCGATGTCCGCCTCGTCGTGCCCGAATACAACAACCACTTCTATGCCGGCTGGGCCGGGCGCGCCTACTACGAGGAACTGCTCGCCTCCGGGGTGAGGGTGTTCGAACGCCATCCGCCCTTCATGCACGCCAAGGGCCTGATCGTGGACGATGCCGTGGCCATGATCGGCAGCGCCAACCTCGACGTGCGCAGCCTCAAGCTGAACTATGAAACCAACCTGATGGTCTACGACGCACCGTTCATCAACCGGCTCAAGCAGGCCATGCTGGAGGAAGTCGCCCTCAGCCACGAACTGCGCCTGAACGAATGGCGCAACCGTCCGCTCGTTCAGCGGATGAAGGAAAACGCCTGCAGCATCCTCACGCCGATCCTGTAAGGCGGGGAAGGGGTCAACCACCCGCTTCGCTAGAGAAAGAGGAGGCAGAGGAGGGTCGGAATGATTCTCTTCGATCCGTGTTTACACCTTCCGTTTTCAGGCTCTTACGAGAAGATGCAATCGCTCTCCTCCGCCTCCTCTTTCTCTAGCGAAGCGGGTGGTTGCCTTCTCCTCTTCTGGTCGGCTAACCCTTCGTCCGCGCCACGAGCTGCTCCAGCTTTCCGCGCGCCGCGCCGGAGTCGATCGCAGCCTCGGCCTTGGCGATACCCTCCTTGATCGAGCCCGCCTGCTGACCGGCCACGATCGCGACGGCCGCGTTCAGCACCACGATGTCGCGGGGGAACCCGCGATGGCCGTCGAGGATCGAGCGGATGATCCCCGCGTTGTGCTGCGGGTCGCCACCGGCCAGGTCCGGGGCCGAGCACAGGGCGAAGCCATGCTCGCGCGGATCGAACGTGCTGACCTGCACCCGCCCGTCGCGCACCTCCGCGACCTCGGTCGGTCCGGTCAGGGTGATCTCATCCAGTCCATCATGCCCATGCACGATGAACAGGTGGCGCGCACCCAGGCTCGCCGCCGCCTCGGCCAGCACCGGCACCAGGGACCGCTGGTACACCCCGAGCATGCCGTAGCGCGCATTGGCCGGATTCGACAGCGGGCCGAGGATGTTGAAGATGCTGCGGATCCCGATCTCGCGGCGCGGGCCGATCGCGTGTTTCATGGCTGGATGCAGCGCCGGGGCGAACAGGAAGGCGATGCCAATCGCCTTCAGGCACGCCGACATCACGTCCGGCGAAACCGAGAGGTTGACGCCGAGCGCCTCGAGCACATCCGCGCTACCGCTCTTGCTCGACACGCTTCGGTTGCCGTGCTTGGCCACGGTAATGCCCGCCCCGGCCACCACCAGCGCCACCGTGGTCGAGATGTTAAAGGTGTGGGCGCCGTCGCCGCCGGTGCCGCAGGTATCCACCACGACATCCGCGTGCGGTTCCACCGCGGTGAAGTGCTCGCGCATCGCCGTCGCGCTGCCGGCAATCACCTCCGGCGTCTCGCCGCGGATGCGCAACGCGGTCAGGTAGGCGGCGATCTGTGCCGGCGTTGCCTCGCCCGCCATGATCTGCCGCATCGCCAGCAACGCCTCGTTGCCGGTGATCATCACGCCCTCCGCCAGTTTCGCAATTGCTTCCCGGATCATAGGTAAACCTTTGTTACATGCGGTCTCGTTGCTTCGTCGTCGGGTTTCAGTGTTCAGTGTTCGGGGAAGAAAAGACAAGCGGAAATCAACCTTGCTGAAACCAACGCCATCCGTCCCCATCCAATGTCACTGAACACTGAACACTGAATGCTACTTCCCCAGCCCGAACTTCGCCACTTCCTCCAAGGCATACCGGTCGGTCATGCCGGAAACATAGTCGCAAGCGGTACGCCACACGCCGTCGGTGGGGATGCGTGCCCGGGCCTTTCCGCCCATGACCTCCGGGTGGCTGACGTAGTGCAGGAACAGTTTGCGCATCAACGCGACCGCCTCCTCGTTGGCGTGGTGGACGTCCGGGTGCCAGTACACATGCTGGAAAAGGAACTTCCGCAGCGGCACCAGCAGGTCCCACAAGGCGGGACTGTAGGCGACGATGCGCTCCGGTGCGCCCATGACCGCGGCCGGCGATCCGGGGCGGTGCGCGGCAAGGCGGCTTTCGCTGTGCTGGATCACGTCACGCACCTGCAGGTCGAGCAGACACCGCACGGTGATGGGGATCCGGTGGGCCTCGCCGAGCCCCGGATACTCCCGTCGGGCTTGCTCGCCGGCCTTGCGCCAGACCTCCAGCTTGTCCAGTTGATCCGCGGTGATCAGTCCGGCATCCAGGCCGTCGTCGATGTCATGGGCGTAATAGGTGAGGTCATCGCCGACGTCGGCAATCTGCGCTTCGATGAACTGGAACGGGCCGATCGGGTGGCCGTCGAGTTCCGCCCCGGGGATCTTCGACACGTGTTTGCGCAAGCCGGAGCGCAACTCCCAGGTCAGGTTCAACCCGTCGAAGGTCGGATACCGTTGCTCGAGCCGCTCGACCCAGCGCAGGCTCTGGATGTTGTGGTCGAAACCGCCCTCGTCCTTCATCAATTCGTCCAGCGCCCGCTCGCCCATGTGCCCGAACGGACTGTGGCCGATGTCGTGGGCGAGGGCGATGGCCTCGGCCAGGTCCTCGTTCGCGCGCAGCGCACGGGCGAGGGTGCGGCTCACTGCGGCGACTTCGATGGTATGGGTCAACCGCGTGCGGTAGTGGTCGGCCGTGCCGTTGACGAAGACCTGGGTCTTGTACTCGAGTCGGCGGAAACAGCGGCTGTGGATGATGCGGTCGCGGTCGCGCTGGAATTCGGTGCGCAGGAAGTGGCGCGGTTCGGGGCTCGGGCGTCCGCGCGACGCCCCGCTGCACCACGCGTAGGGCGCAAGGCTTTGCTGCTCGAGTTCCTCCTGGTTTTCACGGGTCCGTAACATGTCGGATAAGCTAGCCCAACCGGTCGCCGATTGAAATGTTGAATGTTCGCGAAGGGCATGGCTACTATCCGCACACCGGAGCCTCCATGCAGGAAAAAACCATCCATAGCCAGATCGCGTTCAAGGGCCGTTTCCTCACCCTTGAGCAACTCGATATCGAACTGGAGGATGGCCGGAAAGGCTACCGCGAGATCATCCGTCATCCCGGCGCGATCGGGGTGGTGGCCCGGCTTGACGGGGACCGCTTCGTGCTGGTGCAGCAGTACCGCAAGGCGGTCGAGGCGGTCATGACCGAGGTGGTGGCCGGCCTGCTGGATCCGGGCGAGGATCCGGTCGATGCCGCGCACCGCGAACTGGCCGAGGAAACCGGCTATTCCGCGCGCTCGCTGGTCCATCTCGGCACCCTCTATGCCTCGCCGGGGTACGTCGATGAACGGGTGGAGATCTACCTCGCCGAGCTCGATCCGGTAGCGCAGGCCACCCGCTTCGATCACGACGAACGCGTCGCCACGGTGATCTGGAGCCGCGCCGAATGGGCCACCGCGATCCGCAACGGTGTGATCCGCGACGCCAAGACCCTGGCCGCCTGGGCCATGCTGATCGAATACGAACGCGCCGGCGGAGCCGCCTCATGACCGGCCGGTGGAACAAGGTTCGGCAATTCCTGCTGCATGACGTCTGGGTATCAGAGTTGTCCAGCCTGACCGGCATCAAGGCGTTGGTCACGCGCAGCTTTCGGGTTGGCCAGTTGGTGGTGAAAGGCTTCCGTGACGACCACCTGACCGTGCAGGCCTCGGCCCTGACCTTCACCACGCTGATCTCCCTCGTGCCGCTGCTCGCCATTGCCCTCTCCCTGGTCAGGGGCCTTGGCGCGGGCGACGAGTTCATCACCCGCCTGCAGGCCAACCTCGATGACATGCCGGTGGAGTTCCAGTCGTTCGTCGACCAGATGCTCGACATCGTCAACCGAACCAACTTCTGGGCCCTTGGCTGGGCCGCCCTCGGCGTGCTGTTCTTCGCGGTCATCCAGTTGCTCGGCAGCATCGAGTCGACCTTCAACAACATCTGGGGTGTCCGTTCCTCCCGTGCCTATTGGCGCCGCGTGGTGAACTACTTCAGCCTCGTCGTGCTGGTGCCGGTGCTGATCCTGTTCGGCTTTGCCCTCAACGCCTCGCTGTCGAGCGATGCGGTGATCAGCCGGCTCGGTGAGGCCGCCTTCGCCTACAAGGCGCTGCTTCAATCGCTGCCGTTCCTCTCTACCGCTGTAGCCATGTTCGCGCTGTTCGCCCTGGTGCCGAATACCGCGATCCGCGTCCGTCCTGCGGTGATCAGCGCCGTGCTGACCGCGGCGGTCTGGCTGGTGTGGCAGAACGTCTACGTGACCCTGCAGGTGGGGGTGTCCAGCAGCACCGCCATCTATGGAACGTTCTTCGCCTCGGTGCCGATCTTCCTGGCCTGGCTCTACGTGAGCTGGGTGATCGTGCTGCTCGGCGCGGAATTCTGCTTCGCGCTGCAGAATCACGCCACCTACGACCTGGAGCGCAGCGCCGGCAATGCCAGCCAGCGGGCGAAGGTCATGATTGCCTTTGCCATCACCCTGCAGGCCGGCCAGTCGTTCCAGCGTGGCGGTGCCCTGCTGAACGCCTCGGAATTCGCCGAGCGGCACCGGATCCCGGTCCGCCTGATCCACGAGCTGATCCGGCTGCTGGTGCGCGGGGGCCTGCTCGTCGAGGTCGCGGGCGAGGAGCCGTGTTATGTCCTGCGGCGGCCGATCGCGGAGATTTCCCTGAAACACATCGTCGACCTGGTCCAGTTGGACGGCGTCGGTCCCGAGCGGTACGGTTTCGGCTCCGATGCACCGGCGGTGGAGGCGGCGATGCGCTGCCTCGATCAGGGACTGGAGGGCGCCCTGGCGGACACTTCCATCGAAGCCTTGCTCGCACGGGTGCCCGCCAGCCCGGAGGATGTACGATGACCGGGATCGCGTTTGCCGAGGAACTCAACGAGGAACAGTTGCGCGCGGTGCAGGCACCCGACGGCCCCGTGCTGATCATCGCCGCTGCCGGCACCGGCAAGACCCGCACCCTGACCTACCGCGTGGCCTGGCTGGTGGAGCAGGGGATCGACCCGCGCCGCGTCCTGCTGCTGACCTTCACCAACAAGGCGGCCCGCGAGATGCTCGAGCGCGCCCACGCGCTGGTCGGCGAGTCGGTGGGCGGCCTGTGGGGCGGCACCTTCCACCACATGGCCAACCGCATGCTGCGCATGCATGCCGACCTGATCGGTTACAACCGCGATTATTCGATCCTCGACGAGGACGACGCGAAGCGCCTGGTCAAACTCACCATCGAGGATCTCAAGCTGCCTCCGAAACTGTTTCCCAAGCCGGAGGTGCTGCTCTCGATGTACGGCCTCGCCTCCAGCCGCGCGGGATCGATCGATGCCATGGCCGAGGAGAAATTCGCCAGCGTCCCGTTCGTCAATCCCGCCGACGTGGTCAAGGTGCACCGGATCTACGGGGAGCGGAAACGCGGACTGAATGCGATGGACTTCGACGACCTGCTGGCCAACGGCCTCAAGCTGTTCCAGGAGCATCCGGACATCCAGCAGCGCTACAGCGAACGGTTCCGCTACGTGATGGTGGACGAATACCAGGACACCAACGTCATCCAGGCCGAATGGGTCGATGCCCTGGCCCGGCAGCACCGCAACCTGATGGTGGTCGGCGACGATTTCCAGAGCATCTACTCGTGGCGCGGCGCGGACTTCCGCAACATCATGCAGTTCCCGAAGCGTTACCCGGACAGCGTGGTCCTCAAGCTCGAGACCAACTACCGCAGCGTGCCGGAAATCCTTGCCGTGGCCAATGCCTGCATCGCCGGCAATCCCGAGCAGTTCCAGAAGACCCTCAAGGCGGTCCGTCCCGCCGCGCGCAAGCCACGCGTGGTGCAGGTGCAGGACGGCGACCACCAGTCCGAGTACATCATCGAGCAGATCCGCCGCCACCTCGGCATGGGCGTGCCGGCCAGCGAGATTGCCGTGCTCTACCGCTCACACTTCCACGCGATGGAACTTCAGTTGAACCTCGCCCGCCAGCGCATCCCGTACCACATCACCTCGGGCATGCGCTTCTTCGAGCAGGCCCACATCAAGGATGTCTGCTGCCTGGTGCGGCTGGTCGGCAACCCGATGGACGAGCTGGCCTTCGGCCGGTTGTTCGAGTTGTTCCCGAAACTCGGGCCCAAGACGGTATCCAAAATCTGGGAGAAGATCGGAGGACGGTTCGATCCGCGTGCCGCGCGCGATCGCGACAGCCTGCTCGCCGCGTTGCCCGCGGCGGCCCGCGAACTGTGGCGTCCGCTGCACGACCAGATGGCCGTGCTGTTCGACGCGCGCCCGGTGGTGCACCCCTCGGAAATCATCCAGGTGTTCATCGACCACTTCTACCAGGCGCACGCCACCACCACCTACGACAACGCCGACAAGCGCGTCGAGGACATCGAGGAACTGGTCCGCTTCACCACCCGGTTCGAGACGGTCGCGGAGTTTCTCGGCGAGATGGCGCTGCAAAGCAACCTCGACCAGCAGGCCGATGGCGGGGAGTCCGCCGCGGGCGAGGTCATCCGCCTCAGCACCATCCACCAGGCCAAGGGCCTCGAGTGGAGCGTGGTGTTCATCCTCTGGACCATGGAAGGTCTTTTCCCTTCGCAGAAAACCATGGCCGACGACGGCGATGTCTCCGAGGAACGCCGCCTGTTCTACGTCGCCACCACCCGCGCCCGCGACGACCTCTACCTGTGCTGCCCGCGCTACCGGCGCACCCGCGATGGCGGCGTACAAACCTTTATGCCCTCGCGCTTCATCATGGAAGTGCCCTCGCACCTCCTCCACACCGAACGACCCAGCCGCGGGTATTACTAGTCCCGGGAACCCGCCGGTTCGGCTCATGGCCGGCAACAAAACCCTTGCCGGTAGAGCGCTTTAACAGTAGCGTCCGGGCAGGAGGTCAGGTGCGTTATGCTGGCGAAAGTCTTTTCCGGAGCGGTCTATGGCGTGGATGCGTTCCCGGTGGAAATCGAGGTCAATGCCGGCCATGGTGAGCCCAAGGTCGTCGTGGTCGGTCTGCCCGATGCGGCGGTCAAGGAGAGTTCCGACCGGGTCTGGACGGCGCTGCTCAACTCCGGCTTTGCCACCCCGATGGGTCGCACCACGGTGAACCTCGCTCCGGCCGACATCAAGAAGGAGGGACCGAGTTTTGATTTGCCCATCGCCCTCGGTATGCTGGCGGCGACCGAGGCGATTCCGCGCGAAGCGCTCGAGCCCGCGTGTGTGATCGGGGAGTTGGCATTGAGCGGCGCGGTGCGCCGGGTGCGCGGCGTACTGCCGCTGGCGCTGATGGCCCGCGAGAAGGGGTATCGGATGATGCTGGTGCCCGAGGAAAACGCCGAGGAGGCGTGCGTGGTGTCCGGGTTGCCGGTGTTTCCGGTGGCTTCGTTGCGCGAGGCGGCGGATTTCGTGGCCGGCAAGATCCAGCTCATGCCCCACCGCGTGGACAGCCACGCCGTGTTCACCTGCGCCTCGTTGTACGAGGAGTGTTACAGCGACGTGAAGGGGCAGGAAGGGGCCAAACGCGCCGTTGAGGTCGCCGTGGCGGGCGGGCATAACCTTCTCGCGATTGGTCCGCCGGGAACCGGCAAGAGCATGATCGCCAAACGGGTGCCGAGCATCCTGCCGCCGTTGTCGCTCGAGGAGGCGCTGGAGACGACCAAGATCCACAGCATCGCCGGCATCCTGCCGCCGCACCACGCGCTGGTCGCGCGGCGGCCGTTCCGTACGCCGCACCATACGATTTCCGACGCCGGGCTGCTCGGGGGTGGCAGCCACCCGATGCCCGGCGAAGTCAGCTTGTCGCACCACGGCGTCCTGTTCCTCGACGAATTGCCGGAGTTCCACCGCAACGTGCTGGAGGTGATGCGGCAGCCGTTGGAGGATGGCGTGGTCACGATCTCGCGGGCGGCGGCCAGCCTGACCTTTCCCTGCCGCTTCATGCTCGTCGCCGCGATGAACCCGTGCCCGTGCGGCTACTTCGGCGATCCCAAGCGCGAGTGCCGCTGCTCGCCCCAGCACATCGCGCGGTACCGCTCGAAGATATCCGGTCCGTTGCTCGACCGGATGGACATCCAGGTCGAGGTGCCCGCGGTCAGTTACCAGGATCTCTCCTCGCTGGGCAAGGGCGAGCCTTCGTCGGTGATCCGCGAGCGGGTGGTGGCGGCGCGGGCGATCCAGCAGGCGCGATTCAAGGGGCTGCGTGCGGTCACTTGCAATGCACAGATGCGGTCGCGCGAGATCCAGAAATTCTGCCGGTTGGGAGAGGGGCCGCAGGCGATGCTCAAGATGGCGATCACCGAATTGAATTTCAGCGCGCGCGCCTACGACCGGATTCTCAAAGTGGCCCGGACCTGTGCGGATCTCGCGGGTAGTGACGCGATTACCGATGAGCATGTCTCGGAGGCGATCCAATACCGCTCGCTCGACCGCCAGTGGCAGGTGTAGGGCGGGGGATTACTTCGGCTCGGCCAGCATAACGCTGGTGTCGTTCTCGTTGTCCGAAACCCAGATGATACGGCGAGCCACGGTGCGTGGATCGCGGTCATCGTCCTCGTTGTTGGTCAACTGAACGGCTTTCAGGTTCGCGGGATCATTGATCGATCGGACATCCATGTAGAAGATTTCGGCATCCCAGTTGTCGTGGTAGCCCATCCAGACCACGAGGTCGTCGTAGATGTCCGGATTGGTATCGTCGTAGGTGTTCGACGTCAGTTTGATCGGTTTGCGGTCGGAGCCAATCTCGTAGAGGTAGATCTCGAAGTCATCGCCGTCAAATCCTTGCCAAACTACCTTGTTGCCCCAGACGCGCGGATAGAGGTCGTCGTTCACATTGTCGCTGATGCGCGTAACCACGCCGTCGCGCCACACGAAAATGTCGGCTTCCACGGCGGTGTAACCT
>ERZ761607.2022-NODE-2022-length-23246-cov-4.981631_pt1 | contig 23246 bp, 20 predicted proteins | sample MGYA00511164_ERZ761607 | MGnify/ENA primary metagenome ERZ761607 (study PRJEB28899, sample SAMN02445080) | bioreactor sludge metagenome | biome: EBPR sludge | place: Australia: Brisbane, Thorneside Wastewater Treatment Plant | collected 2011-06-22 ... | reverse complement strand
ATCGGCATCGGCGCGAGCACGAGCGACAACGAAGACGTCAACCGCGTCTTCGCGCCGATGGGCCTCTCGGTCGGCATCGGCGTCGCGCCTCGCCCGGTGGGCTTTCACGTCTTCCTGCGCGGCGGGCTCTGGGCCGGGGCCACCAACGAAGGCCTGCGCGCGGGCGGCTGGGCGGCCTTCGGCGCGCGCTTCGAGGTTCGCCTCGACGACGCGATCGCGCTCGGCGTGACCTTCGAGACCTGGCGCCTCTCCGGCGAGCTGTCGCGCTGGATGGTACTTCCGGGCTTGAGTCTGGTGTGGCGTCCGGTCGAAGATTCTTCGGCGGCTGACCCCGCCGACCCAGAGGGTCCGCCGACACCCGTCGAATCGGATGTTTCGGTCGAGTCGGAGGCGCCCGCGTCTCCGAGCGGCGAGCTCGGTTGAGGGCTCGTCGTCCTCGAAGACGCGATCGACGACATCGAACCGACGAGACCCGAGGACGAACGATGCGCTGGCGCAAGCCTCCGATTCACGTGGAGCTCGTCGAGGACCGGACGCCGGCCCAGCCGCCGGGCTTCTTACGTTTGCGGCGGCGCTTGCTCCGCAACCGTTACGCCGACGGCAGCGCGAGCCCGCCCTACGAGTACGACTCCGTCGATCGCCGCGCGACCGACGCGGTGGTGCTCGTGCTGCACACGGACGACGACCGCGTGCTCCTGCGCACCTCGCTGCGTCCGCCGCTCGCGTACCGCGGCGAGCTCGCGGTGCCCGTCGATCCGACCGTCGATCCGGTGCTCTGGGAGCTGCCGGCCGGGCTCGTGGAGCCCGAAGAGCAGGGCGAAGTGGGGCTGCGCGCGTGCTGCGTGCGCGAGACGCTCGAAGAGACGGGCTACACGCTGACGCCCGACGCGTTCGAGCCGCTCGGCGCGCCGATCTTCCTCTCGCCCGGCGTGCTCGCCGAGCGCCTCTTCTACTTCACGGCGCGCGTCGAGGAGTCCGGGCGTGGCATCCCGACCGAGGACGGCACCCCCGTCGAGTCGGGGCAGACCGTCCGCTTCTTCACGATCGACGAAGCGATCGCGGCGTGCGACACGGGCGAGCTCGGCGACGTGAAGAGCGAGGTCGGCCTGCGTCGCCTCGCCGCGCGGACGAAGCGATGAGCGGAACGTCGAACGGCGGCTCGGGCGGCGCTTCGAACGGTGGGTCGAACGGCGATCGGTCGCGCGAGAGCACCGAGTCGCCGCGTCCGCGCGAGAACGGCGACCGACCGCGCGTGCTCGTGATCTACAAGAAGACCGCCTACCAGCGCTGGGATGCGGAGAGCGATCCGCGCGTGAAGAAGCTGCTCGCGGAGCGCGATGCCTCGGTCGCGAAGCTGCTCTCCGCGCACGAGAGCCACGTGCGCACGCTGGAGCTCGCGCGCGAAGCGCTCAAGAAGCTCGGCGCGCGCGCGACCTTCCGTCATCGCCACGACCGCGACGACGAACGTTGGGATCTCGTGGTCACCCTCGGCGGCGACGGAACGCTGCTCTGGACCTCGCACACGGTGGACGCGAGCACGCCGATCGTCGCGATCAACAGCTCGCCCGAGACGAGCGTCGGCTGGTTCTGCGCAGGCGATCGCGACGACGTCGAAGGCACGCTCGGGCGCGCGCTCGAAGGCGAGCTGCGCCGCACTCCGCTCACGCGCATGCGCGTGCTCCTCGACGGCGAGTCGCTGCACGAGCGTGTGCTCAACGACGTGCTCTTCTGCCACGAGTGCCCGGCCGCCACGACGCGTTTCCTCCTGCGCCACGGTGACGAAGAGGCGAGCCACGCGTGCAGCGGCCTCTGGATCGGCCCCGCCGCGGGCTCTACGGCCGCGCAACGCAGCGCGGGCGGCAAGGTGCTCCCCATCGGCTCGCGCAAGCTGCAGTGGATCGTGCGCGAGCCCTTCGCGCCCGAGCTCCCCGATCGCGAGCCGGAAGCGTTGCAGCTCGCCAAGGGCCTCGTGCTCGACGGCGAGACGCTCGAGCTCAAGAGCAAGATCCGCGAAGGCCGCCTCTACTTCGACGGCGCGCAGAAGGTCGCGAAGCTCGACGTCGGCAGCGTGGTGACCTTCGCGCGCTCCGACGAGCCGCTGCAGATCCTCGGGCTGCGCAGCCGCGGCCGGGCCTGAGCCTCGCGCGCAGGCTCACGCCCGCACCGCCTCCACGTCGCGCAGCAGCTCGAACGTCGCCACGGGCGTGAGCCGCGCGAGCTCACCTTCGCGGTTGGTCGCGAGGGCTTCCGCGGTGACTCGTGCGACGTGCGCGAGATCGACCAGGAAGACCTCCGGATCGAAGCGCCACCTCACCTCCACGGCGCTTCCGTCGCTCGCGCGAAACGCGCGCGACCAGTGTGTCGCGGAGCCTCGGCTCACGCGCTCCCAGCCGCGCGCTTCGAGCACTCCGAGCAGGCGGCGTGGGCTCGCTTCGAGTCCCGCGGCGATCGATGCGATCTCGGCAGGAGCACCCTGCACCGCGCGCCCGAGCTGCTCGAAGGGCTGCGCGAGCTCGTAGTCCGCGAGTCGCTCCGCCCAGCCGTCTTCGACGCCACGCGCGGGGTGCGCGAGCCGGACCGTGACGTCTTCGGACAAGACGAACGGCGCGTCGTCGAGCGCGGCGAGGCTCCCGTCCTCTGCGATCCGAAACGTCTCGCCCGCGAGGGTCTCCCACACCAACCCGCGCGCGAGCGCACCAGCCACGGGATGCCCGAGGACGAAGCGCACGAAGTCGTCGCGCGTCCAGCTCCGCTCGTCGCGGAGCGCGAGCTCCAGTCGTCGCCGCGCGACGTCGATCGCGAGCTCCACGTCGCGCTTGGCGCTCGCGAAGTCTTCGCGCAGGAGCGCGAGGTCGGACTCGTTCGTCTCGAGGGTCTCGGAAGCGTTCGTCTCGGGCGTCTCGGAGGTGTCGCCTTCGGTCGTCGGGCTCGCGGTCTCGATCGTGGGCTCGGCGTTCGCGGTCGCGCCGCGCTTCTTCGCCTTCGCGCCCGACTTCGACGTCTTCTTCGACGTCTTCTTCGACGTCTTCTTCGGTTCGCCCACTCTCTTCGCGCGCGGCAGGGCGCTCTTCCACTCCGCGTCGTCATCCTCGCGTACGCGGATCGTCAGCGACGCGGGATCGAGCCAGAGCTGGAGCCGCGCGTGCCCACGACGCAGCTCGCTGCGCCCGTGCGCGTCGAGGCCCGCGTCCGGCAACGTACGGTCCGCGAGCTCCTGCACGTCGAGCCCCCGCTCGCGTGCGGCCTGCTCGCGCAGCGCGCTCGCGGTGCTCGTGAGCACCGCGTAGCGCGAGGTGGTGGCCACGAGCTCGAGGACCGCGAGCGCACGATCGGAGCCGATCGCGGCGAGCACCTGACACGCGCGCTCCGCCTTCGCGGCGTTCTTGCGCGCCTGCTCGCGCGCGAAGGCGGCGAGGCGCGCGGTGCCTGCGTCGCTCGGGCTCAGCGCGAGCGCGTAAGCCATCCATTCGTGGCGACCGGGCGCGTCGCCGAGCACCCATTGCTCGAAGAGCTCGAGCGCGAATGCTTCGAGGCTCGGACGCGCGATCGTCGGATCGTTCGCGACCACGAGCGCGCCGGGATGCGGCTCCGCGCCGCGACCGAGCGAGAGCAGGTCGAGCCACGCGTCACGTGCTTCGTCGGGTAGACGCGCGCCGTTCGTCGTGCGCGGCGCAGGGAGGGCTTCGACGCGCAAGAAGCTCGGCCGCGGCGGGACCTTCGCGGGTGCGCGCGTCGCGTCGTAGGCGAGCAAGGCCTCGATGCCCGCGACGGCGTCGTCACCGAGCGCGCGCGCGGCGGCGCGGATCGTCTCGGCGTGACCGCGATCGCGCAGGTGGAGCAGCACCGACTCACACGCGACTCGGAGCCCGCGCACGTCACCGAGCGCGGCCGGGATCAGGCCGGGGACGACGACCTCCGCGTGGCGGCGAAACCAAGCGAGCGCACCGTCGCGCCACCCCTTCTTCTCCGCGACGTGCGCGAGGGGGAGCGCCATGCGTGGCGACACCAGCGCCATCGCGGCGACGAGCCGATTTTCGCCTCCTTCGTAGTCGAGGTGCCGCGCCCAATCACCGCAAAGCCCAGGGATGGCATCGAGACCGAGGCGAGCGACCGCGTCCGCGGTTCCGAGGAACGTGAGGCCGCGCGCGAGCGTGAACGCTTCGGCGAAGTCTTCGTGCGAGAGCGCGAAGCGCTTCTGGTCCTCTTGGACCACCTCGTGCGACGTGACGAAGTACTTCGCGGCGCGCGTCGCTTCCAACCATGCCTCTCGCCGAGCACCTTCGAGCAGCGGCGCGGTCGACGGCGCCGGCGTCGGGAGGAGCTTTCGATCCACGAACGCGCGCTCCTCGCCGAGGATCGGCAGGTTCGGCACCACGATCGACTTCGTCTTTTTCGCCTTCGCGCGCCACGGTCGCGTGCGGAGCAGCTCCGGGTAGTCGTCGGCGATCGGTGCGTCGTCGTCCTCGCGCGCGCCGACGACCCGCGCGGCGAGGCCCGCGAGCTTGCCGTGCTCGTGCAGCGCCGACGCGCGCTCGGGCTGCGTGCGGAAGATCTCGAGCACCGTGACGCCGACCACCGGATCCTTGGCGTAGCGCGCGAGGATCGTGGAGACGCGTGGGCTCGGGATCCGCGCGAGCGCCTGCACCAGCTCGCGGGGCGGGGTCTTGAGCAGGGCTTGATGGCGCGGCTTCTTCAAGAGCTCCGGCAGCATCGCTTCGAGCAGCGTGATCGCGTCGTCCGCCCGCAACGCATCCGCGATCTCGTGAACGTACGACGCGCAGAACGGTGCCCCGCGCGCCTGCACGATCGCCTGCGCGGATGCCAACGTGCTCAGCGACGCGAGCAACGGGACGTGCGGCGGATGTCCCGCGGCCAGCATGGCGGCGAGCTCCTCTTCCGCGAACGGCGCGTCGGGAAACGCGAAGGCGAAGAGCAGACGCGCGTGAGTGCGACGCCGCTCCGCGTTCGCGACCGCGTGATCGTTCGAATCGAAGGGCGCGGGCGCACCGAGCGCGTCGCGCAGCGCACGCGCAGTCGCGAGCGCGTCTGCGTAGTCCGCGTCGTCGCCCACACACACGAGGTGCCGAAGCTCGGTGGCCGCCTTCTCGTCGAAGTGCGCGTAGCGACCGTCGGGTGTGAAGTGCACGTCGTTCGGGTAGCCGCCGATCGAGGCGGTGCCGAGGCGACCCGCGAGCGACGCGACGCGGACGGCATCCGCGAGCGAGCGCGCGGACGCGACGATCGCGAGCGTGCTCGAGCCGACGTGCCGAGCCATCGCCTCCGCCACCGCGAGCGCGTCGATCGACAGCATGCGCGCGGCGTCGAGCGAGGGCGCGATCACGAACGCGTAGGCCTCGCGTCGTGCATCGGCGAAGCCACGTGACGCGAGCGCGTCGCGCAGGTCGTCGGGAAGCGGCGCGAAGGCTTCCGCGCTCGTGCGATCCGCGGCGGCGGGGGCGTCGAGCCCCGTCTCGAAGACCTTCGCGTAGGTGTTCGGCAGGTAGCTCGCTTGTTTGCCATTCAGGGCCTTGCGCAGATCCTTCAGTCGCGCCGCGGGATCCGGACGGAGGGCGGCGCGGCCTTCCGGCGAGAGCGACGCGCGACGCGGGAGCGGGAGACGAGGAGCAGCCATCGCGCGGACCTTCGCGCGAGGCGTGGTGCCCACACAACCTCGAACGTCTTCACGCACGACTCGGCACGCGGCGGCTACGACGACCGCACGGTGGACGACGCCGATGCCGCGCGCAGGCTCTCGACGCTCACGCCACGCCGAGCTTGGCCGCGAGCTTCCGCAGCGGACGCCGCTGCCAGAGCTTCTCCACGTCGAAGCACGCCGCGAAGGCGAGGAAGCTCAGCGGGTAGACGAAGCCGATCGCCATGAGCGCGAGCACGCCGAGGTGGAACCCCCACATGCCGAGCGACCACCAGCGCCCGATGCGGCGGTGCAGCGCGAGCGGCGCGCCGAGCTCGAGGAGCATGCTGGCCCACGCGAGCACCGCGAAGAGGCCGGGGTAGGGCAGAAGCGCCGCGCCGAGCGGCGAGTGGATGTCGCCGAGCTCGATCTTCCGCGCGTTGTCGAAGGCCACGAAGTTGCGCAGCGTCTCGCCGCCCAAGAAGTGAAGGCCGCCGTTGCGCAGCTTCGCGATGCCGGCGAGCAGATACGTCGCGGCGGCGAGCGCGATCATGAGCTTCGGCGCCCAGCCGTAGCGCGGGTGATCGTCGCGCGGAGCTCTGCCGCGCGCGTCGAGCGAGAGCGCGTCCGCCGACGGAGCGAACGCGAGCACGATCACGTGCGCGAGGAAGAGGTTGTCGGTGTGGAGGATCTTCCCCCACGAGTTCGTGTAGGTGAGCACCCACGTCAACAAGAGCGCGTGAAGGGGCGCTAGCCAACGGTGCTTGAAGCCGAGCAGGAACGTCGTGCTCGTGAGCACGAGGAGCGCGACGAGCGCTTGGTAGACGATCGGCAACGTCGGCGACGGCGCGAGCGTCGCCGGCCCGACGGGTTGGAAACGTGCGACGTCGTCGAGCGCGTAGCTCAGCAGGTGCGGCAACCGCACCAGCACGTAGACGAAGCCGTACGTGCCGACGAGCGCGCGCAGCGTGGCGAGTCGGAGCGCGGGGGTCGTGGGCATCCAGAGCCGATCGAGCAGAGGTCGATCGTCCGCTTCCGTCGCTGAGCGCTTCACGTCGGACGCCTTCGTGTCGGCGGACTCCACCGCGGACGCCGTCGTGTCGGGCGCCTTCGTCTCGGACGACTCCGCCGCGCGATCGTCCGCGCTCATCGCAGCACCTCGCAGCGCGCGTGCACGAAACGCTCGAGCTCGGGAGGTCGTTCGTCGAAGTACGCCACCGCGTCGAAGGTGATCGTCTCGATCACCACCTCGCGCACGTGCGCGAGCTCCTCGCGCGCCTTCACGCGCTCGCCGATCTCGCGGCACAGCTCGATCGCGCGCCCGCCGTGCACCGCCATCTCGATCGTGCGCATCGACTGCAGCACCTCGCGCGTGTCCGCGCTCACCCGGGGCGGCAGCGGCTCGCGCGTGCCCTCCGCATCGAGCCCGACCGCGTGGACCATCGTCATCTCGCGCGGGCGCTCGTGCGAGAACATCGGGTAGGTGCTCAGCGGGAAGCTGTCCTCGTCCGGATGGCGCAGCACCGGCGAGAGCACGGTCGCGATCGCGAGCAGCGAGAACCCGTACGCGAACGCGCGCTCGGCGGACGTCATCGTCACGGGCCGCTCACTTCCGGAGGCGCCGACGGAGGTGGCCCGACGCGAGGTAACCCCACAGCGCGCCGAGCACGAGGCCTGCGGTGTGCGCGCCGTTGGCGACGCGGAAGCCCGGCACGAAGCAGAGCGCGAACCACGCCATCATCCAGAGCATCGTCGAGCGCGGGATCTGGTACGGGAACGAAGGATCGTACTTGCCGCGGAAGTAGAGGTAGCCGAGCAGTCCATAGACCACGCCGGACAGACCGACCGCGGGCGCTTGCGACCAATAGAGCTCGGTGATCACGCCGCCCACGCCGAAGAGCAGCGTCGCGCCCAACATCCGCAGCGACGAGTGCGCGCGCTCGAACACCCCGCCGAGATCGCGGATCCAGAGCACGTTGAAGATCAGGTGGAGCAGCCCGCCGTGCACGAAGACGGGGGTGACGAAGGTCCACGGCTTCGTCGTGAGCCCGTTCAGGATCGCCTCGGTGATCGTGAAGCCGGCGCCGTGCGGCAGCATCGCGAGCCCGATCTCGGGGCGCGCCTCGGTGAGGAAGTAGAGCCCCACCGAGAACGCCATGATCCCGTACGAGACGTAGGGGGTCGCGTCGGCCTGCGCGAGCTGGTCGCGCATCTTCTCCACGCGGTGTCGGCTCTTCTTCTCCTTCGCCTCCTCCGCCTTCCGTCGCGCCCGCGCCGCGCGCTGACGCTCCTCGAAGATCGGATCGGCGGGGCTCGCCTGGAAGCGCGCGAGCATCGCCTTCGCGGCGTCCATCTGCGTCTCGTCGACCACCCAGAGCGCGTACTGATCGTCGCGCGTCGGTCGCACGCTGGTCTCGACGCCATCGGCGTAGAGCGCGTCCGAGAGCGTCTCGGCTGCGCGCGCGTCGTCGAAGAGGTGGAGCATCCGCATCGGGAGAGCCTGCGTGTGCGCAACGCGGGAAGGGCGGTGCGTGTTTCGAACGGTGGTCCGTGGCTGAAGGGCGGCGCCGGAACGCCCCTCCAGAACGGGTAGGGTCGAGCGAGCCGACCGGGAGGCTGGTGGCAGCCCTCCGAGGAAGCGGACGCACCATAGCAGCTTCGTTCGCGGTGTCCGGGAGCGCGGAGGTGTGAGTGCTCCGTGCTTCAAGTGTTTGAAATTGTTTGAAAATAGGTCGTTGGCTGCGTCGCGCTGCGCCGGCCTCGCACGAGGCGGGGGCGATCGGTGGCGCGAGCGCGTACCCTGTGTCCGTCGATCGGGCTCGGTCGGAGGAGCCCAAGGACTCGGCTCCTCGCGGGTCGAGTACCGGTCGTGGAGCCGTCGGGAGGGGGAGATGCGGGAGCTGATCGTCGTCGTCGCGTGTTACCTGCTGACCGACTCGATCGCTGCCGTTCCCGCTCCAGCGTCGCGCGCGGTGGTCGGTGACGACCCGAGCGCCTACGGCTCCACCCTCACGGCCGACCTGACCTTCGACAACCCGCGCTCGCCCGCCGGCTGGGGCAGCCTCGATCTCTCCGCGGCGCCCGAGCGCGACGAGGTGCGGGTCGACGTGGTGGTCGGCACGCCCGCGCCCGAGCGGCGCTTCACGTGCGGCGAGCTGCGCGTGGTGATCGACGGCACGCCCGAGAGCGTGCCCGCTTCCGAGCTCGCGGTGCCGACCCCGAGCGGCTTCTTCGATGCGGTCAACGCGCGCATGACGATCGATCACGTGCGCCGCATGGTCGACGCGGGCTCGGTGCGGCTCGAGCTCTGTGGGGAAGGCTTCGATCTCCCACGCGAGGATCGCGTGCGCCTGCGCGACTTCGTGCGCCGCTTCGACGACCTCGCGATCAGCGACGGCCCCTCGTTGCCCTTTCCGCCGCCCGAGCTCGGGCCGCGCCACGAGTGGCCGGTGCGCGCCCCGGTCTTCTTCGGCGGGCCCCCGACCGCGACGTGAGCACCTCCGAAGGAGAGGACGATCCTCGCTTCACCTCGGAGCGCGCGTGATAGGGTCCGCGCCGCCATGCCGCTCTTCCACCGGCTCTTCGTGGCGAACCGCGGTGAGGTCGCCGCGCGCATCGCTCGTACCTGCGACCGCTTGGGCATCGAGCCCGTCTTCGGGGTCTCCGAGGCCGACCGCGACGCGCCGTACACCAAGGGGCGCCGCGTCGTCGTGCTCGGGCCCGGTCGCGCGACCTACAGCTACCTCGATCCCGAGCGCCTCGTGCAAGCGGCCGTGCAGACCGGCTGCACCGCGCTGCATCCGGGCTGGGGGTTCCTCGCCGAGAGCCCACGCTTCGCGATGCTCTGCGAGCACCACGGCGTGACCTTCCTCGGGCCGCCCGCCGCCGCGATGCACCTGATGGGCAAGAAGACGCCCGCGAAGAAGGCCATGCGTCCGAGCGGGCTCTCGCTCATCCCCGGCAGCGACGGCGTGCTCGCGGATCTCGCGGAGGCGCGCAGCGTCGCGGCGGAGACGGGGTATCCGGTGCTGCTCAAGGCGGAGAGCGGCGGGGGTGGGCGCGGGATGCGCATCGCGCGGCACGAGGGCGAGCTCGAGCGCGCCTACACCGAAGCGCGCGCCGAGGCGCTCGCGGCCTTCGGCGACGATCGCGTCTACCTCGAGAAGCTCATCGAGCGCGGGCGCCACGTCGAGATCCAGCTCCTCGCCGACAAATACGGCAACGTCGTCCACCTCGGTGAGCGCGACTGCACGGTGCAGCGCAACCACCAGAAGCTCATCGAAGAGTCGCCCGCGCCGATGCTCGATCGCGCCGAGCGCGACCGCACCTTCGAGGCCGCCGTCCGTGCGTGCCAGGCGATCGGCTACGTCGGCGCGGGCACGATGGAGCTGCTCCTCGACGCGAGCGGCACGCTGCGCTTCATGGAGATGAACACGCGTCTGCAGGTCGAGCACACCGTCAGCGAGGAGCGGACGGGAATCGACCTCGTGGAGCAGCAGATCCTCGTGGGCGCCGGACACCGGCTCGCGTTCACGCAAGCGGACGTGAAGCTCGAAGGCCACGCGATCGAGTGCCGCATCAACGCCGAGGATCCCTCGCAGGGCTTCAAGCCCGCGCCCGGTACGATCACCACGTGGCGCGCGCCGAAGGGGGAGGGCGTGCGCGTCGACACGCACGTCGCGTCTGGTTACACGGTGCCGCCCTTCTACGACTCGCTGATCTGCAAGGTCGTCACCAGAGGCGCGACGCGCGACGAGGCGTGCGACCGCATGATCGGCGCGCTCGAAGGGCTCGTCTGCGAAGGCGTGCCGACCACGATCCCGATGCACCTCGCGATCCTGCGCAGCGACGAGTTCCGCACCCACCGCTACGACACCGGGGCGATCCCGGGTTGGAAGCCGTGACGCTTCGCGTTCGATCGCGCGGGTGAGCGTGCGGTCGAGCGCTCGGGAAGCGCGACTCCTCGAGGATCGAGCGCTCCCGAAACTTCGTTTCCCAGTTCGATGCAGCTTGCCAGAAACGGCATTCGAGACCCGACATGGCCCACGTCCCGTTGAAACCGATCGGAAAGAGCCGCGAGCAGGTGGTCGACGACCGCACCTTCGCGCAGCAACGTCAGAAGCTCGCGGAGATCGAGGCGCGCGCGAAGGTACACGCGGGCTGGGGCGAGACCTACGTCGAGCGCGTGCACCAGAAGGGCAAGCTCACCGCGCGCGAGCGGGTCGAGCGGCTCAAGGATCCGGGCAGCGAGATCTTCGAGGTCGGCACCTTCGTCAACGAAGGGGTGCAGTTCGGCAAGCTCACCTCGCCCGCGGCCGGCGTGGTCTGCGCGTTCGTGCGCATCGAGGGGCGCTGGTGCGTCGTCATCGCGAACGACAACACCGTCGCGAGCGGCGCGTGGTGGCCGAAGACGCCGGAGAAGATCCAGCGCGCGCAGAAGATGGCCCTCGATCTGCGGCTCCCGACCGTCTACCTGGTCGACTGCAGCGGCCTCTTCCTGCCCGAGCAGAGCAAGAGCTTCGGGGGCGCGACCGGAGCGGGTCACATCTTCAAGATGAACTCGCTGCTCAGCGCGGAGGGCGTGCCGCAGATCGCGGGCGTGTTCGGCGACTGCATCGCGGGCGGCGGCTACATGCCGATCATCTCCGACCGCGTGTACATGACCGAGCAGGCCTACATGGTCATCGCGGGCGCCGCGCTCATCAAAGGCGCCAAGAGCCAGAAGATCACCTCGCTCGACATCGGCGGCCCCGAGGTCCACGTGCACGCGAGCGGCTGCGCCGACGTTCGGGTGCCGGACGACGAGACGCTCCTGCTCTGCGTGCGGCGCGAGATCGCGAAGCTGCCGTCGAGCGCCGCGCCCTACTACCGCGGCGACGCGCAGCCGGTGGAACCGGTCTTCCCCGCGCGCGAGCTCGCGGGGCTGCTCCCGACCGATCACCGCGAGGCCTACGACGCCCACGAGGTGCTCGCGCGGCTCTGCGATCAGAGCTTGTTCTGGGAGGTGCTTCCGGACGTCGGCAAAGAGATGATCTGCGGCATCGGGCGAGTCGGCGGGCTGTACGCGGGCTTCGTGATCAATCGCCAAGGGTTGGTCGACGATCCGGAGCGTCCGGGCGGGGTTCGGCCGGCGGGCAGCTTGTACAAAGCGGGTATCGCAAAGATCAGCGCGTTCTCGCGCGCCTGCGACGCGGACGGGATTCCGCTCGTCTGGCTCCAGGACATCAGCGGCTTCGACATCGGCAAAGAAGCCGAAGCGCAGGGGCTGCTCGCGTACGGATCGAGCCTCATCTACACGAACAGCACCAACACCACGCCGATGTTCACGGTGCTGCTGCGCAAGGCGAGCGGCGCCGGCTACTACGCGATGGCGGGCTTGCCGTACGACCCGGTCGTGCAGCTCTCGACCGCGCTCGGGCGCCTCTCCGTGATGGAGGGCCGCACGCTCTCGATCGCGACCTACAACACGAAGCTCGACGACGACTTCCAGATCGTGACGACCGACCCGGAAGAGCGCGCGGCGATCGAGCAAGGCATGAAGGACGTCGAGGCGCGCATCGAGAAGGACATGGATCCTTTCGTCGCGGCGCGGCAGATGGACACCGACGAGATCATTCGATTGAACGCGCTGCGGGAGTGGCTCGAGGTGCTCGTCGAGTGCAGCTACCAGACCACCGGGCACCGCCGCGTGAAGAACCCGCGCATCTGGTCGCTGCACGACCTGCAAGAGCTGGTGGAGGGCCTGCGATGAGCGTCGAAGCGAAGCTCGTGGCGCGTGAGGACGGAACGCTCGCGCTGGTGGCACCCAAGCCCGCGTATTGGCGCGAGGCGCCGAAGAAGGGCGCGGTGATCGTGCCGGGCGCGTCGATCGGTCGCCTCGAGGTGCTCGGGGGTCTCGAGCCGATCGTGGCGCCGAAGACCGCGGCGGGGCGGGTGATCGAGGTGTTCGAGCCGAAGCTCGCGCGCCGCGCGGTCGACGCCGCGACGGTGCTGCTGGTGCTCGATCCGAACGCGCTCGGCGCGGGCGCGGAGATCGCGGCGAGCGCGACGAGCCGCGCGACGGAGGGCCTCGTGTTCCGCGCGCCGATGAGCGGTCGGCTCTACCGCAAGCCTTCGCCGAACGATCCTCCCTTCGTGCAGGTCGGGCAGACGATCCGCGCGGGCGAGACGGTCGGCCTGCTCGAGGTGATGAAGACCTTCAACCGCGTGACCTTCGGCGGCGACGATCTGCCGGCGAGCGCGAAGGTGAAGGCGATCGTCGCAGAGGATGGCGCCGACCTCGACGCGGGCGACGTGATCCTCGTGCTCGAGGAGTGAGATCGCGCGCGCGAGATTCGGCTCACGAGATACGCCTCGCGCGTTTCGTCGTGCGCGAAGCCGTCGCGAGTCACCTCAGGAGATCGTCTTCAGGAAGTGCTGCAGCCGCTTCTGCGACGCGGCGTCGAGCGCGCCGAACTGCAGACCGACGAGGAAGAGTCCGTCGTCGCGATCCGCCGACCAGCGCACGACCGCGGGCGCTTCGAAGGGCTCCTGATCGGGATCTTCGATCCCGTCCTGCGTGAGGAAGAGCGTCACGGTGACGTTGCGCCCGTCCGCCACGTCGCGTTCGAGGACCAGCGCGACGCCGCCGTCCGAGAGGTTCTGGGTGGACGCGCCGAGCACGTCTCCGTCGAGCGCGATCTCGCCCGCGACCTCTACCTCGATGCGTCGGTGTCTGCGCTGCTCTTCGCTCATGGGCGACGAGTCTCGTCAGAATGCGCACGCGCGTAAAGCGTGGGCGGCGCCCGTCGGGGATTCACCGGCTCCGCGCTCGCGCGCGGCCGGATGGTTTCGCGGAATCGTTCCGCTTCGCGGACTACGGCTGCTTCGCCTCGAACGATTCCCCTTCGAGCGCCCCGTCCGGCGACGGTGCCGCCGCTGCATGCGCGTCGGCATCGCGACTCGTTCCCACGCCACGACGCCGCCGCCGCCACACGTGGGCGCTCGGCGCCCGACGCGCGCGCCTCCACGTTCGACAACCGCCCGCGCATCGCCGCGACAAGCGCGGCCATGAACCGCCTCGTCCTCGTCCTCACGCTCGTCTCGCTCGCTTCCTGCGTGACGGCGCGTGTCCCCGAGCTTCGCGTCGAGTGGTCCTCCGGCCGCGACTCGCGCGCGTCCTCCGAGCGCGGCGCCCAGCGTTGGCGCAACGAAGGGCACGCCCGCCTCGTCTGGCCGCTCGCGCCGCCGCCGACCGCACCACCGCTGCCACCGCGGTCGACACGCTCCGCAACCCCACTCCCCGAGGCGTCCGTCTGTGTCGATCCGCGCTTGTGCACGTGGGAGCGGGAGGCGCGCCGCCGCGCGTGGGCGCGTCACGTTCGCTCGGAAAGGAGGCCCCGATGAGGCACGTACGTCGAGCGAAGGCACCGAGCGCGTCGTCGGATCGATCGACCGCACGATGCGCAGCGTCGCGTACCCGTGGGAGCGACGCGTCGAAGAAGACGGACGCGTCGAGGACGCACGGGCGATCGTGCTGGGCGCACGTGGCGTGGGTGATCGCGGCGTGGGTGATCGCGGCGTGGGTGATCGCGGCTGTGTCGACGTCGTCGGCCGCACACGCACAGGCGGTCGACGGGGAGGTCGACGCGCTCCAGCTCGCGGAGGCGCTCGAGCGCTACGCGAACGAGCCGCGCGTCGACGACCTGCTCGAGCACGTCGACGACGACGACGCCTACGACCCCGAGTCGGTGCAGCGGCTCGTGCGGCGCGCGCGTCGCGGCGGCTGGCTCCCCCAAGTGCGCGTCGGGGTGCGGCGCGGTCGAACCCAGGACCTCTCGACCCAGACTACGAGCACGCGGGTCTCCACCGACGACGACCTCGTGCTCGACGCTTCGCTGACGCTGCGGCTCGACCGCGCGGCCTACGGACCGGACGAAGTCTCGTTGGCCCGCGAGGGGCGTGCGCGGGCCGAGGCACGCGACGCGCGGGCGAGGCTGGTCGTCGCGGCGTACTTCGAGCGCCGTCGGCTCCAGCTCGAGCGCGACCTGCTCGGTCGCCGCGACCTCGGGACGCTCCTGCGGATCGAGGAGCTCGGGGCGCTCCTGGACGCGCTGACCTCGGGGGCGTTCTCCCGGCTCCGACGTCGGGCCCGCCGCGCGCAGGCCCGGTGACCCGAGGCCTGGCGGCTGGCGAGGGAGGCTGGCGGGGGAGGCTGGCGAGGGAGGCTGGCGAGGGAGGCTGCGCGCTTTGACACTCCAGGTCTCCCGTCGTAGCGTGCCGCGCCGCGGATTCCTGAATGTTTCCGCCGCAACAACGAGGGGTCATGGCGCGAGCGAAAGCGAAGGCGAAGGCGACGACGAGCACGGGCAGCACGCCCGCTCCCAAGCACGACGGGCCGATCGTCGAGGAGATGTACTTCCGCAGCGACAGCGCGTACCTGTGCATGATCCTCAATCGCCGGACCGACTTCGTCCGCGTGATCGACTTCCGCGCGGGCGCGCTCCCGGCCAAGCGGCTCTACATCCAGAGCGTCGCGAAGCAGGAGGGCGTTCAAAAGGTGATCACGCTCGTCGAGAAGGACGAAGTGAGCTCCTGGACGAAGGTCGGCTTCGTCCGCGAGGGCACCATCCCCGGCTTCTACAAGCGGAGCGACGGCCACCTCTGTGGCTGCGTGATCAGCGACAAGACCGCGAGCCCCGAGGTCGACGACGCGGGCCAGAAGCTCGCGGAGCGCACGATCAACGCGGGCAAGCGGCTCTCGAAGGACATCCCGGAGAGCTTCCGCGGCGCGACCGTGACCGAGGTCGACGACGACGACGCCTTCAAGGCGCGCGACGCGGTCTGGAAGAAGGGCGAGGGCATCGGCGCGTTCGACGTCTTCGGACGCGACGCCGAGCGCGCGTACTACGAGTGCACCTACAAGAAGGCGCGGCCGAACTTCATCATGAGCGAGTACCAGGATTGTTTCGGTCACTCGCTGATCGAGATCCTGCGTTCTCCGACCGACGACGACGAGATTCGCGCGCTGGTCGCGGGTCTTCGTCAGATCGGCGACGAGCTCACCGAGCGCGGCATCGTCAGCGCGTTCGCCTTCGGGCCGAGCGACGACGAGATGCTCTCCGCGGCGTACCTCGCAGCCGGCTACCGCAAGACGGGACTGCTCGCGTCCGGCGTGAAGATCGCGGACGGCCGCCGGGACGCGATCCTCTGGACGCGCAAGCTGGCGAACCCCGCCGAAGACGAATGAGGGCTCCGATGCGCCGCGTGCGAAAGATTCTCCTCGCCTCGAGCCTCCTGACCGGAAGCGCGATCGCGCTCGCGCAGCCCGCTTCGGATAGCGCGATGACCGCCGCGCCGAGCGCGATGGTGATCGCGGCGCCCACGAGCGCGATGGATCCCACGAGCCCGAGCCCCACCGCCGCCCCGACGCCCACGCCGCCGGCGGCGCGCACCGAGGCCGACGAGGCTCGCCGCGCGCGCGTCTACGCCACGGTGGGCGACGTGCGCATCACGGTCGGGCGCATCGAGGACGAGATCGCGCAGATGTCGCCCTTCCTCCGCACGCGCTACCGCGATCCCGCGAAGCTCCGCGAGCTCGCGGACTCGCTGGTGCGCTTCGAGCTCCTCGCGCGCGAGGCCGAGCGTGACGGCTACGGCGACCGTCAGGTCGTGCAGCGCTCGGTGAAGCAGGCGATCGTCCAGAACCTCATCAAGACCGAGTTCGACGAGCGCGTGACGCGCGACTCGATCACTGCCGAAGAGATCCAGGCCTACTACGACTCGCACCAGGACGAGTTCGGTCGGCCGGCCATGGTCCGCGCGAGCCACGTGCTGCTCACCACGCGCGAGGAAGCCGACGCGCTCCTCACGGAAGCACGAGCGGCCGACGCCCGGCAGTTCCGCGAGCTGGCGCGTCGCCACTCGATCGACACCGAGACCAAGCTGCGCGGCGGCGACCTCCGCTACTTCACGCAGAGCGGTCTGCCCGCCGGCGCGCGCGAGGACGACACGCCCGTCGACCCCGCGATCGTCACGGCCGCCTTCGCGCTCCGCGAGGTCGGCGACGTTGTCTCGGCGCCGATCGCGGTCGGCGAGCACTGGAGCCTCGTGAAGCTCACGGGCCGCCGCGACGCCGAGCAGCGCACGATCGAGCAGGCCTCGGAGGGCATCCGCCTCCGTCTCTGGCGCGAGAAGCGCCAGCGCGCGATCGACGAGTTCGTGGACGGACTGCGCCGCACGCACGCGCCCGAGCTGCATCCGGATCGCATGCGTCCGATTCGTTTGGACGGACCTCCGCCCGGCGCCGCGCAGCTCCCGGCCGGACACCCCCAGGTCGGCGGCTCCGGTCACACGCCCGGCATGCACGAAGCCCCGCCAGTCGAAGAAGCCCCGAGCGAGTGACGGCGAGCGCGCCCGCGACGTTGAACGTCGGCGGTTGACCTCGCCGACCCTGCGCCGACGTCGCGAGTGACGGCGAGCGCGACGGCGCCGTCGCCCCGAGCGCGAGTTCGTCGACGTCGTCGTCGTCGTGGTCGTGGTCGGCGACGTGAACGGCGACGATCGACGATCGTCGTCGTTTCGTCGTCGGCGGCGAAGAAACGCGGCTCAACCCCGCAGGAACCCGACCACCGTCTCCACCACGTACCGCGCGCCCGCCTCACCGAGCTCGGGGTAGACCGGCAACGCGAGCACTTCTTTCGCCGCGCGCTCCGACACCGGCAGCTCGCCCTCGCGGTAGCCGAGCTCGGCGAAGCAGCCTTGCAGGTGCAGCGGCAGCGGGTAGTAGATCGCGGTCGCGATGCCGGACGCCTCGAGGTGCTTCTGCAGCGCGTCGCGGCGATCGGTGCGGATCACGTATTGGTTGTAGACGTGACCCTCGTAGATGCGCGGCGGGGTCCGCAGCGACGCGCTCGGCAAGCCCGCCTCCGCGAAGAGCCGGTCGTAGAGCGCGGCGTTCTTCTGGCGGCCTTCGTGCCAGCCGTCGAGCAGTGGCAGCTTCACACGCAGGATCGCGGCTTGGAGCGCGTCGAGTCGGAAGTTCCCGCCCACGACCGCGTGGAAGTACTTCGGCTTGCTGCCGTGCGCGCGCAGGATGCGGACCTTCTCCGCGAGCGCGGCGTCGTTCGTGGTGACGAGCCCGCCGTCGCCGAAGCAACCGAGGTTCTTCGAGGGGAAGAACGAGAAACACCCGAGCGCGCCGAGCGTTCCGACCATGCCTTCGTCCGAGCGCGCGCCGAGCGCCTGCGCGGCGTCCTCGACGATCGGCAGCCCGTGGACGCGCAGCGACGCGACGTTCGCGCTCTGCCCGAAGAGGTGCACCGGCACGATCGCCTTCGTGCGCTCGGTGATCGCCGCGCCCACGAGCGTGGGGTCCAAGTTGAAGCTGCCCTCCTCGATGTCGACGAAGACCGGCTTGGCGCCGAGGCGCGCGATGCACCCGCCGGTCGCGAAGAAGGAGAACGGTGTGGTGATCACCTCGTCGCCGGGGCCGACGTCCAGCGCCATGAGCGCCACGAGCAGCGCGTCCGTTCCGCTCGAGACGCCGATGGCGTGCGGCGTCCCGACGTAGGCCGCGATGGCCTTCTCGAACGCGTCGACCTCGGGCCCGAGGATGAACTGCCCGTGCTTCATTACGCGATCGAACGCCTCGCGGAGCGCGTCTTCCACCGGCGCGTGCTGCGCCGCCACGTCGAGCATCGGGATCTTCATCGCTCTACCTCTTCGTCGTGCCGTCGCGGGTCCGAGCATCGCTGCGGGGTCCCGCGCCGGACGGGACGCGACGCGATCGCGTGCCCGTCGTGTTCGTCGTACATCAGGTCGCGAGGCGGCAGCCGCTCTCGTCGATCGCGTACCCGTCGCCGCACCGGGCGCAGGCCACGCTCGCGGGCGCTTCTCCCACACGCGCGAGCTTCTCGCCACACCGGCACATCCAGCCGATCACGCGCGCGGGTGTCCCGACGACCAGCGCGTGCGGCGGCACGTCCTTGGTGACCACCGCGCCGGCGCCCACGAACGCGTACTCCCCGACCTCGTGGCCGCAGACGATCGTGCAGTTCGCGCCGAGCGAGCAGCCGCGCCGCAGGATCGTGGTGCGAAACTCGTCTTTGCGCTCCACGTGCGCGCGCGGGTTCATGACGTTCGTGAGCACGCAGCTCGGACCGAGGAAGACGTCGTCCTCCACGATCACGCCCGCGTAGAGGCTCACGTTGTTCTGCACCTTCACGCCGTCGCCGATCGTCACGCCGGGGCCGACGAAGACGTTCTGCCCGAAGACGCAGCGTTTCCCGACCGTGGCGCCCGCGCACACGTGCACGAAGTGCCAGACCTTGGTGCCCGCGCCGATCACTGCGCCGTCGTCGACGATCGCGGTCGGATGCACGAAGTACGACTCGCTCACACTCTCTCCTCGCCCGCCGCGCGGGCCGTGCGTTTCGCTCGCGAAGGCCGAGCGATCGGCCGCATCTCGATTGAAGCGGGAGCGTGCGAGGCGAAGCGGACGCAATCCGCGAAGCTGCACGAATTCCGCGTAGTCATCGGACCGCGCACGAGCGCGGATCCGATCAACGCTCGACCTTCACCTCGGCGCCGTCCGACGCGAGCGAGCGTGCGCCCGCTTCGAGCGCCTGCACGACGGCGAGCCCCGACCAGCCATCCGCGATCGGCGCGTGCCGCGTCTCGATCGCCGACAGAAACGCTTCGTGCTCGAGCTTGAGCGGCTCCGCCATGCGAACCGCGGGCACCACCACGTCGCCCGTCCGAACGCGCACGCCCTCTTCGTAGCCGACGACCGCGGGCGGCTCGACGCCCTTGTCGTAGACGCGGAGCTTCTCGTCCGTCGAGGCGTCGTCGAAGACGGCCATCTTCTTGTCGCCGACGACCGTGAGCATGCGGACCTTGTGCGGGTCGAGCCAGCTCACGTGCACGTGCGCGAGCCGCCCACGTCCGAAGCGCACGGTGCCGAAGACCACGTCGTCGATGCCGCGCTCCTTCTGCAGGAACACGCCGCCGCGCGCGGACACGGCTTCGGGGGAGTCGTTCAACAGGTAGCTCGCGATCGAGAGATCGTGCGGCGCGAGGCTCCACCACGCGTTCTCGTCGCGACGCACCACGCCGAGGTTCAGGCGCCGACACACGAGGTAGAGCACCTCGCCGAGCTCGCCCGCGTCGATCATCGCCTTCAGCCGCTGCACGACCGGATGGAAGAGCAGCAGATGCCCGACCATCAGCACGCGACCCTCGTGATCGGCGTGCTCGCAGAGGGCGCGCGCGTCGTCGGTGGTGAGCGCGAGCGGCTTCTCGACGAGCACGTCCTTGCCGGCGGCGAGCGCCGCGTGCGCGAGCTCGACGTGCGAGGGCGCGTCGGTCGCGATCACCACGCCCTTCACGTCGTCGTTCGCGAGCACGTCGGAGTACTCGCTGAAGATCGAGGCGCCGGTGCCGCGCGCGCTCTCGCGGGCCTTCGCGTCGCGATCGCAGACCGCGCGCAGCACGCCGAGCCCCGCGAGGCTCCGCACGTGGTTTCGACCCCAGCCGCCCGCGCCGACGACCGCGATGCCGGGTTTGGTCGTCGTCATCGTTCACGCTCGAAGATCACGGCCAGCCCCTGTCCGACGCCGATGCAGAGCGACGCGAGGCCGTAGCGTGCGTCGTTCTGCTGCATGACGTTCATCAGCGTGCCGACGATGCGCGCGCCGCTGCAGCCGATGGGGTGACCGATCGCGATCGCGCCGCCGTTCAGGTTCACGCGCGCTTCGTCGAGGCCGAGCTCGCGGATGCACGCGAGGCTCTGCGCCGCGAAGGCCTCGTTGAGCTCGACCACGTCGAGGTCCTTCACCTCGAGCTTCGCCTTCGCGAGCGCCTGGCGCGTCGCGGGCACCGGGCCGATGCCCATGTAGCTCGGGTGCACGCCCGCCACGCCGGTGGAGACCACGCGGGCCAGCGGCGTCAGCCCGTGGCGCTCCGCGAACGCGCGCGACGCGAGCAGCACGGCCGCCGCGCCGTCGTTGAGCGGCGACGCGTTGCCTGCGGTGACGGTGCCTTCCTTGCGGAAGACGGGCGAGAGCTTCGCGAGCGACGCGACCGACGAGTCGGGGCGCACACACTCGTCGCGGTCCACGACCGTCGCCGGATCCTTGCGCGACGCGCCCGGCACCGTGACCGGCGCCACCTCGCGATCGAAGCGCCCTGCCTCCCACGCCGCGGCGGCCTTCTGGTGCGAGCGCACCGCGAACGCGTCTTGGTCCGCGCGCGAGACGCCGTGCTTCTCCGCGACCTTCTCCGCCGTCTCGCCCATCGAGTCGAGGTCGAAGCGCTCCTTCATCTTCGGGTTCTCGAAGCGCCAGCCGAGGCTGGTGTCGTAGATCTTCGGCGGCGTGCGCGGGAAGGGCTCGTCCGCCTTCTCCATCGCGTAGGGCGCGCGCGACATCGACTCGACGCCGCCCGCGACCATCACCTCGTGATCGCCGAGCGCGATCGCGCGCGACGCTTGGATGAGCGCCTCGAGCCCCGAGCCGCAGAGCCGGTTCACGGTCACGCCCGTGACCTCGTAGGGCAGTCCCGCGAGCAAGAGCGCCATGCGCGCGACGTTGCGGTTGTCCTCGCCGCCTTGGTTGGTCGCGCCGAAGATCACTTCGGAGACCTGCTCCTTCGCGGACGGCGTCCGGTCCAAGAGCGAACGCAGCACGTGCGCCGCGAGATCGTCGGGTCGCACGCGCGCGAGCGCGCCGCGGTGCTTGCCGATGGGGGTGCGGAGGGCGTCGAGGACGACGACGTCGTGAAGACTCATGTGCGGCGTGGTAGCAGCCCCCTCGGAGAATCTCCAAGGTCCCCGCGGCTGTAGCTCACAACGCCGCCCGAGGGCTCACGAGCGTCGTACGAACGCGACCTCCACCCCGAACGCCGCGCCGATCTTGTTCAACGTGTCGAGGGTCGGGTTTCCCGTGCCTGCTTCGATCTGCGCGAGCGCACCGGTCGAGATCCCCGCGACGCGCTCCGCGAACTCGGCCTGGGTGAGCCCGGTGATGCGCCGCATCTGGCGGACCGCCTCCGCGAGATCGATCGCGCTCGTCGGGGTCGCGTCGTAGAACGCGCGCCGCTCGGCTTGGCGCTCCTCCGCACTGAGCTTTCGCATCCGACCCATCAGCGTGCCGCCTTCAATCCCGCGGCGACGGCGTCGATGCGCGGACCGCAGTGGGCGACGATTTCCTCGTCCACGTCGAGCGCACGCATCGCGTCGCGTGCGTCGGCGAGTTGGTGCCCGAGCTCGTGCAACGTCGCGATCACGAGATCGCGATCGGCCCACCGGGCGAGGACGTCCGCCACGCCGGTCCAATCGGGTGGGTCACCGGGATGCTCGAAGCGCCAGCGCGTCGTGCGCTTCACGAGGTCGGGGTCGAGGTACATCGGCCCGAAATCGTAGAGGGGGCTGAGTGTGATCGTGCCGTCGGCGCGCTTGAGGACCGAGGTGTTGCGGCCGTGGTTGTCGGGGTTGTCGAAGGCGAGATCGAGCGCGTCGCGGCGCGCGAGCTCCAGCACGCACTCGGCGGGATCGTCGACCACGCTCGCGACGCGCTCGCACACGTCCTCCCAGGCGAGCGCTGCGCCGGGCTCGACGACGTCGAGCAGCGCGTACATCGACTCGAGCCCGAAACGCTCGACATGGCATTCGGAGCCGATCGTCGGCTGAGATTCCTGCCGAGTGGCGCCGTAGGGCGACCGAGCTACCGAACCACCGCCAGCGACGCACGCGCGGTCGAAGCGCGGCACGAAGAGCGTGCCACGGTCGTGGATGAGCGCCTCGCCGCAGCGGACGCCGTGCCGGCGAGCGAGCTCGAGGTAGGCGGGCTCGTGCGCGAGGATGCGCGCGTCGGCGCTCGTGCGGCCGCGTGGGAACTTCACGAGGTAGTGCTTGGCCGCCCGTGCGTCGGGGAGCGCACCGTCGGCGTGCAGACGGCCATCGTGGTCCTCGGTGAGCAGGAGCTTCGGGGCGGCGCCGCCGGTGTCCGACGAGCCGTGCATCGGGATCCCTTCGCGCTCGGCCCAGTCTCGAAACGTGTCGCCTCGCGCGATCACGACCTCGCGATCGACGCCGGGGCTGGGGGGCGCGACATCCTCGACCGCGACCCGAGCGTTGCCGACCGGGCTGCGAGCCCCGTGGCGAAGCAGGGACCAGTCGTGGGTCGGCAGGCCGGCTGCGCGCAGGCGCGCCCCGAGGCTTCGCCGTGCTTCGCCTTGAGGGAGCAGGTCGCCGAAGAAGGCAGGGAACGAAGGCAGGTGCCGCGGTCCGTAGCCGACGGGAAACCGACACGACGCAGCCCGTCGGTCGCGCGCGAGCAGGTGGGCAGTCGCGTAGTCGATCTCGTACTCGAGCCAGGTCGGATCGGTCCGATTCGACCCTTCGCCGACCCGGCCGACCGAGAACGCACGATGCCACGCGCCGCCGTGGAAGAGCTCGAACGTCAGCTCATCGCTATTTCGCATCGTGATGATCAATAAAGCCGATCTGGAGGCCGAAGTCGAATCTATTGAGCATTGACGTATGATTTTGGTCGGCGCCCAGCGAACGACGAGCCCAAAACGACGAAGGGCCGAGCCCGGAGGCCCGACCCTTCGATCGTGCGTTCGCGACGTCGAT
>ERZ761607.2021-NODE-2021-length-23246-cov-5.354577_pt1 | contig 23246 bp, 20 predicted proteins | sample MGYA00511164_ERZ761607 | MGnify/ENA primary metagenome ERZ761607 (study PRJEB28899, sample SAMN02445080) | bioreactor sludge metagenome | biome: EBPR sludge | place: Australia: Brisbane, Thorneside Wastewater Treatment Plant | collected 2011-06-22 ... | reverse complement strand
CCCCGAAGGTCGACCCGAAGTTCAAGACGGTGAAGACCGACGTCGACCGCAGCGCCGGCGTGCCGAAGACCACCACCTTCCCCGACCTGAAGTTCCCCGCCGTCCAGCGCGCCACGCTGTCCAACGGCATGCAGGTGGTGCTGGCCGAGCGCCATGAGACGCCGGTGGTGCAGATCAATGTCGAGTTCCCGGGCGGCTATGCGGCCGACGTGGGCAAGAAGCTGGGCACCGCGAGCTTCGCGCTGCAGATGATGGACGAGGGGGCCGGGCAGTACGGCGCGCTGGCGCTCGCCGCACGCAAGGAAGCCCTGGGCGCGGAGCTCAGCACCGCTGGCGGACTGGATTCGGCCTCGGTGGGCCTGTCCGCGCTGACCGAGAAACTGGAGCCGGCGCTGGACCTGCTGGCCGACGTGTTGCGCCGGCCGACCTTCGATCCGGCGGAAATCGAGCGCGTCCGCGCCACCTGGATCGCCGGCATCAAGCAGGAGAAGGCGCGTCCGCAGACCGCCGCGCTGCGGACGCTGCCGCCGCTGCTGTACGGCGCCGGCCACCCGTACGCGATCCCGTTCACCGGCTCGGGCACCGAAGCCTCCATCGCCTCGCTGACCCGCGACGACCTGGTCGCCTTCCACCGCGACTGGCTGCAGCCGGGCAAGGCGCGCATCACCATCGTCGGCGATGCCACGCTGGCGCAGATCCTGCCGCTGCTGGAGAAGCGCCTGGGCGACTGGAAGGCGCCGGCCCATGCGCCGTCGCTGGCGGCCGTGCCGAAGGTGGCCAACCCGGCCAAACCGCGCGTATTCCTGATCGATCAGCCCGGCGCCATCCAGTCCAATGTCTACGCCGCGCAACTGGTGCCGCCCACCGGCGACGCCGGCACCATCGACTTCGACTTCGCCAATGGTGTGCTGGGCGGGCAGTTCAGCGCGCGCCTCAACATGAACCTGCGCGAGGACAAGCACTGGGCCTACGGTTCCTACAGCGGTGCCCGCAATGCGCTGGGCCAGCGCCCGTGGTGGGCCAGCGCCGCGGTGCAGAGCGACCGCACGGCGGACTCGATGAAGGAAATGCATTCGGAGATCAGCCGCTTCGCCACCGGCGCCAAGCCGGCCACGGCGGAGGAAATCGCCAAGATCCGCGCCGCCAACACGCTGGAACTGCCGGGTGCCTACGAGACCGCCTCGGCCGTGCTCAACCAGATCGCTTCCAACCAGCGCTACGGCCGGCCGGACGACTACATCGTGCAGTACAAGGCGCGCAACGAGGCCATCGGACCGGCCGACGTGGCCAAGGCCGCGGCCACGCTGTCGCCGGACGCGCTGACCTGGGTGGTGGTGGGCGACCTGTCCAAGGTCGGCGAATCGGTGCGCGCACTCGGCCTGGGCGAAGCGGCCGAACTCGACGCCGACGGCAAGCCGCGCAGCAAGGAATGATCTGCCGCGGCGGCCCGGCCGCGCCGCGGCGCGACCGGGCTTCCGTGCCGCCGGCGCGAAGGCCGATGCAACGATGGCGCCGCCGGTTTCCCCGCCCGCCGGGGAAACGCAGCGCCGCCAGACATGTCCATTCATCCGGCATGCGCCAGAATGGCGCCGTTCCCATTCCAGGTGACCCCCGATGCGTCTCGTCCTGCTTGCCGCCACGTCCGCCGTATTGCTGTCCGCCTGCACTTGGGTGCACCTGGCCCCCGAGGCCAAGGGCGTGCGCGTGATTCCCGCCGGCGCCGTTCCGGCCGGGTGCGAAAAGCGCAGCGAGGTGTCGGTGAAGGTGCCGGGCAACCTGGCCTTCTACGAGCGCAACGCCCTGCGCGTGCGCGACGAGCTGGAAACCCTGGCCCGCAACGAGGCGCCCGGCGTACAGGCCGACACCCTGCAACCGCTGGGCGAGCCGGTCCACGGCGAGCAGCGGTTCGCGGCCTATCGCTGCGGACGATAAAGTGTGAGTCAAGTCACATTTGTGGTCGGGCGAGCCCGGCCCGGAATGCCCGTAAAGGTGCGGTGAAGACGCGAAGCCGGTAACCTTGTCGGCCCCTTCGCCTGAGCCTTGGCGCTAATTCGATGCTTTTCAAGAACGTCTCCATCGCGGGGTTGGCGCACGTCGACGCGCCGCACACGCTGACCTCCGATGAAATCAATGCCCGGCTGAAGCCCACGCTGGACCGCCTGGGCATCAAGACCGACGTGTTGAACGACGTCGCGGGCGTGCACGCGCGCCGGCTGTGGGACGCGGACATGCAGGCGTCCGACGCCGCCACCCTGGCCGCGCGCAAGGCGCTGGACGACGCCGGCATCGGCGCCGACAAGGTGGGCCTGGTGGTCAACACCTCGGTCAGCCGCGACTACCTGGAGCCGTCCACCGCCAGCATCGTGTGCGGCAACCTGGGCGTGGGCGACGACTGCCAGACCTTCGACGTGGCCAACGCCTGCCTGGCCTTCATCAACGGCATGGACATCGCCGCCCGCATGCTGGAGCGCGGCGAGATCGACTACGCGCTGGTGGTCGATGGCGAGACCGCCAACCTGGTCTACGAGAAGACCATCGAGCGCATGAATGCCCCGGACATCACCGAGCAGCAGTTCCGCGACGAACTGGCCGCGCTGACCCTGGGCTGCGGCGCCGTGGCCATGGTGATGGCGCGCCGCGAGCTGGTGCCCGAGGCGCCACGCTACAAGGGCGGCGTGACCCGCTCTGCTACCGAGTGGAACAAGCTCTGCCGCGGCAACCTGGACCGCATGGTCACCGACACCCGCATGCTGCTGATCGAGGGCATGAAGCTGGCGACCAAGACCTTCGCCGCTGCCAAGGTCGCGCTGGGCTGGGCGGTGGACGAACTGGACCAGTTCGTGATCCACCAGGTCAGCCGCCCGCACACCCAGGCCTTCATCAAGGCCTTCGGCATCGACCCCAAGAAGGTCATGACCATCTTCACCGAACACGGCAATATCGGCCCGGCCTCGGTGCCGATCGTGCTGAGCAAGCTCAAGGAACTGGGCAAGCTGAAGAAAGGCGACCGCATCGCCCTGCTGGGCATCGGCTCCGGCCTGAACTGCACGATGGCCGAGGTGGAGTGGTAATTCTCAGTGTCGACTGAGAATTTATTTCGGATTCCAGCTTTTAACTTTTAAATCCGTGCGTTTAACTTTACAATCCGCGCATGGCACGTCCGGATCGCTCCGAAGAAATCGAGAAAGCACTGTTGAGCTTGGTCGACAGCCATCCGCACGATCTGGTCCGGGTGGTTGCCGAAGCGCTGGGGTTGAGCCGCACAGCGGTGGCCGCGCGCGCGCGCGCGCTGGCCGAGCAGGGTTTCCTCGCCAAGGAAGGAACGACGCGTCCCACATATCGACGGGGCGCCAATTTCTACGTGGAGTTTCATTACCGTCTAGCGGGTCTTCAGGAAGACCAGGTGTGGTCGCGTGATGTCGCGCCGCTGTTACGCAGTCTGCCGGGAAACGTGCTGGACATCTGCCATCATGCAGTCACGGAGATGGTCAACAACGCCATCGATCATTCAGAAGGAAACCGCGTCCACGTCGTGGCGACCATGAAGAATGGCCAAATTTCTTTGTCTGTTGCAGACGATGGAATTGGCATCTTCCGCAAGATTACAAGAGCGTTGGGGCTGCCGGACGAGCGCCTCGCGTTGCTTGAATTGTCCAAGGGCAAGCTGACGACGGATCCCCGGCGCCATTCCGGTGAGGGTGTATTTTTCACATCCCGCATGTTCGATCGCTTCGAAATCGAGTCAGGAGAATTGGTGTTCGACCATGATGCTGCCGAGCCAGATGACATCCTCCTGGATATCGATGAAACCGCTGACGTTGGAGGAACTGCAGTACGCATGACGATTGCGGCGGATTCGTCGCGAACCGCACGGCAGGTCTTCGACGAGTTTTCCAGTGGTCCGGACGAGTATGCCTTCGCGAAGACGATAGTGCCCGTTCGCTTGGCGAAAGTGGGTGACGAAAATCTGATCTCCCGATCCCAGGCCAAGCGATTGCTGCAACGTGTCGAGAAATTCCGCTGCGTCATGCTGGATTTCGAGGGCGTCACGACGATCGGCCAGGCTTTCGCTGATGAAATCTTCCGGGTATTTGCCAATGAGCATCCCGAAGTAGAGTTGGTTGCGATCCACGCAATCGCGGATGTCCAGCAAATGATTCGTCGCGCAGAGGTGCTTCGTGACGAAGGCGGCGACCAGCTTTCGTTGTTGTTAAAGCCTTAACTGCAAAGATCACGATGAACCTCCCCGGCTACCCCTCCCATCCCCATCGCTTCGAGGTCCGTCCCGGCCTGTCGATGAGCTACCTCGACGAAGGCCCGCGCGACGGCGAGGTGGTGGTGATGCTGCACGGCAATCCGTCGTGGAGCTATTACTGGCGGACGCTGGTGGCCGGCCTGTCGGACAGGTATCGCTGCATCGTGCCGGACCACGTCGGCATGGGCCTGTCGGACAAGCCCGGCGACGACCGCTACGACTACACGTTGCAGTCGCGCGTGGACGACCTGGAGGCGTTGCTGCGCCATGCTGGCGTGGACGACGCGACGCCGGTGACGCTGGCGGTGCACGACTGGGGCGGGATGATCGGCTTCGGCTGGGCGCTGGCGCATGCGGCACAGGTGAAGCGGCTGGTCATCCTCAACACCGCCGCCTTCCCGCTGCCGGCGGCGAAGAAGATGCCCTGGCAGATCGCGCTGGGCCGCGACTGGAAGGTCGGCGAATGGATCATCCGCGGCTTCAACGCGTTCTCCGCCGGCGCCTCGTGGATCGGGGTGGAGCGGCGCATGCCGGCCGACGTGCGCCGCGCCTACGTCGCGCCCTACGACACCTGGGCCAATCGCATCTCCACCATCCGCTTCATGCAGGACATCCCGCTGGGGCCGGACGACAAGGCGTGGCCGCTGCTGGAAGCGGCCGGTCGGGCGCTGCCGTCCTTCGCCGACAGGCCGGCCTTCATCGGCTGGGGGGTGAAGGACTTCGTGTTCGACCGGCATTTCCTGCAGGGCTTCCGCGATGCGCTGCCGCAGGCCGAAGTGCATGCCTGGGAGGATGCCGGCCACTACGTACTGGAGGACCGGCACGAGATTCTGGTGCCGCTGGTCCGCGACTTCCTGGAACGCCACCCGCCGGTCTGAGCCGCGCTCAGGCGGCGACCGGCGGCACCGTCGGCGTCGACGGGCTGTTGCCGCTGTCGTCGGGATGGCCGTCGTCGTTGTCCGCCCGGTCGCGCCAGCGCCAGTCGGTTGCCGCCAGCGGTCGCAGGCCGTGGGCGAGGCGCGCGCGGTCGCACTGGTCGCTGGGCCGCCCGTGTTCCCACGAGGCTTCCACTTCGCGGCAGGTGCCGGGCCGCTGCGGGTGGATCGTGCAGCGGCTATGGCGGCCGATCTCCGCTTCCAGCGCGATGCAGCGCGGGCTGGCCTGCGAGGTGCCGCGCATGGCGCGCTCGTGCGTCCGCAGCGGTTCGGTCAGCGCTGCCGGCACCGTGCCTCCGCAGTCGGGGTCCGCTTCGCTCCAGTGGAAGCTCACGCGGAAGTGGGCGCAGCAGGTCAGACAGGGGTGCATGCTGTCTCGGGCCGTGCGCGAGGGAACCGGGGGGAGGCGGATTCTGCCAAGCGCGGCGGCTGGCGCAAATCCCCCCGCGAGCGGCGACAATGCGCGCATGACCGAACCGTGCAACATCGCCGCCAGCCTGCCGCGGCTGGCCCGCGAACGGCCCGACCAGGTGGCCATGCGCTGCCCCGACCGCGCCGGCCGCTACCGCTTCGAACTGACCTACGCGCAACTGGATGCGCGCAGCGACGCCATCGCCGCCGGGCTGGCCGCGCACGGCATCGGCCGCGGCACCCGCACGGTGGTGATGGTGCGGCCCACGCCCGAGTTCTTCCTGCTGATGTTCGCGCTGTTCAAGGCCGGCGCGGTGCCGGTGCTGGTGGACCCCGGCATCGACCGGCGCGCGCTGAAGCAATGCCTGGACGAAGCCGAGCCCGAAGCCTTCGTCGGCATCCCGCTGGCGCAGGCCGCCCGCCTGCTGCTGGGCTGGGCGAAATCGGCGCGGAAGATCGTCACCGTCGGCCGCCGCTGGGGCTGGGGCGGCGCCACGCTGGCGCAGGTCGAGGCGCAAGGCCGCGGCGCGGGCCCGCAGCTCGCCGCCACCGCGCCGGACGACGTGGCCGGCATCCTGTTCACCAGCGGCTCCACCGGCGTGCCCAAGGGCGTGGTGTACCGCCACCGCCATTTCGTCGCCCAGATCGAACTGCTGCGCCAGGCGTTCGGCATGCAGCCCGGCGGCGTGGACCTGCCGACCTTCCCGCCGTTCGCGCTGTTCGATCCGGCGCTGGGGCTGACCTCGGTCATCCCCGACATGGACCCCACCCGCCCGGCCAGCGCCGACCCGCACAAACTGCACGCCGCCATCGCGCAGTTTGGCGTGACCCAGTTGTTCGGCTCGCCCGCGCTGATGAAGGTGTTGGCCGACCATGGCCAGCCGCTGCCCGGCGTGCGCCGCGTGACCTCCGCCGGCGCGCCGGTGCCACCCGGCGTGGTGGCGCGTATGCGCGCGCTGCTGCCCGAGGACGCGCAGTTCTGGACGCCCTACGGCGCCACCGAATGCCTGCCGGTGGCGGTGATCGAAGGCCGCGAACTGCAGGACACGCGCGCGGCCACCGAGGCCGGCGCCGGCACCTGCGTGGGCCGCCCGGTGCCGCCCAACGAGGTGCGCGTCATCCGCATCACCGACGCGCCGCTTGCCGACTGGAGCGGCGCCGAAGTCCTGCCCGCCGGCGACGTCGGCGAGATCACCGTCGCCGGCCCCACCGCCACCGACACCTACTACCGCCGCGAAGCCGCCACCGCCGCGGCGAAGATCCGCGAAGCGCTGCCCGGCGGCGGCGAGCGCATCGTCCATCGCATGGGCGACGTGGGCTATTTCGACGGCGAAGGCCGCCTGTGGTTCTGCGGCCGCAAGACCCAGCGCGTCGAGACCGCCGACGGCCCGCTCTACACCGAGCAGGCCGAGCCGGTGTTCAACACCCACCCGCAGGTGCGCCGCACCGCGCTGGTGGGCGTGGGCGCGCCCGGTCGGCAGCGCCCGGTGCTGTGCTACGAACTGCAACCGGGCGCGTCCGCCGATCCCGCGCGCATGGAACAGGAACTGCGCGCGATCGCGGCGCGCCATCCGCACACGGCGCGGATCGACGCCTACCTGCCGCACCCGCGCTTCCCGGTCGACATCCGCCACAACGCCAAGATCGGCCGCGAAAAGCTGGCCGCATGGGCGGCGGACCGCCTGGACGCCGCCCGATGACGCGTTCGGTCCGCCTGTTCCTGTCGCGCACCGGAGGGCCGCCGTTCCTCGGCTCGGTGGGCTACGTCAACGATGCCGTCCGGCCACTGCTGGAAGCGCGCGGCTGGACGGTCGAAGCGTTCCAGCCGCCGCCGGCCGGCGGCGACAGCGAGGAGGCCATGCTGCCGTTCGCGCTGGCCGCCGAATACGCCCGCTGCGCGCGCGGCGCGCGGCCCGACATCGCCCTCTACGACGGCGCAGGCACGCTGGTGCTGCCGCCGGGCAAGGCGCAGGCGGACCGCAACGTGGTGCTCTACCACGGACTGGCCTACGGCACCGGCAACTGGCTGACCCGGCCCGGCATCGACCTGCACCTGGGCAATTCGCCCTACCTGGCGGACGTGCTGCGCGCGTTGTTCGCCTACCCGGACTGGCGCCGGCGACGCCTGCTCAACGCCGCCGCCTTCCCGGCCGTGCGCGATGTGCGGCTGCCGGTGCCCTGCGTCGAAGCGCCGGACGGCCATCCCGGCTTCGCGCAGGGCCAGGACCTGCCGCCGGAACTGCTGCGCCTAGCCGACGGCCGCGCCGTGCTGGGGCATGCGTTGCAGCCGGACAAGCAGGACATGGTCGCCACGCTGAGCATCCTCTACTGGCTCAACCTGCTGGCGCGCGAAGCCGGCACGCCGCGCGTGCTGCTGCTGATCTCGGACGTGTCGCTGACGCCGGAGCGGCAGGCGGCGCTGGACATGCTGCTGGACGGCACCGGCTTCCGCTGCACCGATTTCCTGGTGCCGCTGCCGCACTTCAACCAGTGCGCGCTGGTGCGGCTGGTGCGCGCCTGCCGGTTCGGCCTGGCCTACAACCGCTTCCCCGAACCGTTCGGCTTCTACCTGCTGGAATCGGTGCACCAGGGCTGCCCCGTCTACACCAACGGCGCCGGCAACAATCGTCATCTGCTGCCGCCAGAGCACGGCATCCACGTGCTCGAAACCGCCGGCATGGCGCCGATGCCCGGACGCGGCCCGGACCTCGCCGCGTACCGCGCGGTCGCCGAACGGATCGCCGCCGACCTGGCGCGGCCTGGCGAGATGCGCCGCCAGTGCGCGCAAGGCGCGGCGCTGATCGACGCCACCTGGTCCAGGGAAGCGTTCGGCGCGGACCTGGCGCAAGCGCTGGACGCCACGCAGGATGCGGACGCCGGCGATGTCGACTTCGACGCGCTGGAAGTGGCGCCCAGCCCGCTGGTGCGCCGGCTCGACCTGGCGACCGGCATCAGCTTCAACGACTATGCGACCGGCGTGCTGTCGCCGGCCGAATGCGCGGTGCTGCGCGACCTGCTCGGGCGGCGCGCCGGGCACCTGTCCGGCGACGAGATGGAACGCCTGGAACAGGAGCACCGCTTCTTCGCGCGCGGCCTGCTGGCGCTGCGCGCGCCGGCGCCATGAGGGACGGATCGGAATGAAGATACTGGTGACGGGCGGCGGCGGTTTCCTCGGGCAGGCGCTGTGCCGCGGGCTGGTGGAGCGCGGGCACGAGGTGGTCAGTTTCAACCGCGGCCACTACCCGGTGCTGCGCGAGCTCGGCGTGGGCCAGGTGCAGGGCGATCTGGCCGACGCGCACGCGCTCACGCATGCGGCGCAGGGCGTCGACGCGATCTTCCACAACGCCGCCAAGGCCGGCGCGTGGGGCAGCTACCGGAGCTACCACGACGCCAACGTGGTCGGCACGCAGAACGTGCTGGACGCCTGCCGCACGCACGGCATCGGGCGCCTGGTCTATACCTCCACGCCCAGCGTGACGCACCGCGCGACGCATCCGGTCGAAGGCGGCACCGCCGACAGCGTGCCCTACGGCGAAGGCTTCAAGGCGCCCTACGCCACCACCAAGACCATTGCCGAGAAGGCGGTGCTGGCGGCCAACGGCCCGTCGCTGGCGACGGTGGCGCTGCGCCCGCGGCTGATCTGGGGGCCGGGCGACCACCAGATCCTGCCGCGGCTGGTGGCGCGCGCGCGCGCCGGGCGGCTGCGCATCGTCGGCAGCGGCGAGAACCGCGTGGACACCACCTACATCGACAACGCCGCGCAGGCGCACTTCGACGCCTTCGACCACCTGACGCCCGGTGCGGCCTGCGCGGGCAAGGCGTATTTCATCTCCAACGGCGAGCCGTGGCCGATGCACCGGTTGCTCGACGCGCTGCTGGACACCGCGGGCGCGCCGCGCGTGGACAAGCATCTGTCGTTCAAGGCGGCCTACCGCATCGGCGCGGTGTGCGAAGCGCTGTGGACGGCGCTGCCGCTGAAGGGCGAACCGCCGATGACGCGCTTCCTGGCCGAACAGCTCAGCACCGCGCACTGGTACGACATGGCGCCGGCGCGGCGCGATTTCGGCTACGCGCCGCGCGTCGGCATGGAGGAAGGCTTCGAGCGGTTGCGCGCCTGGCTGCGCGATCATCCTGTCGGCTAGGCGGCGGCGCGAACCGTCGCGCCGTTTTTGCAGGAGGGCTTCGGCCCAGAGCCGGAGATTTCTGTCGGTGCCGGCGGCATCCCTGTCGTTTTCCGGATGGGTGCGCTGGTGCGCGCTTGGTGTCGTGGTGGTGGTTGGCGTCCCGGTCGGGGCTGAAGCCCCTCCTGCACAAATACGAAAGGGTGCGGGGTTATTTGCGCCTTCACACGCGCCTCACCACGCTGAAGCGCATTCGTCTGCGCGCGTGCCGCACTCACGCGGCGACGACTTCCCGCGGACCAGCATGGGCGCACGCCAATACCGGCTGCACCACTGGCCATGCCAAAGGGAGTTTCCATGCTGCGCTATGCCGTCATCTTCTTCGTCATCGCCCTGATCGCCGCCGTGCTGGGCTTCAGCGGCATCGCCGGCGCCGCCACCAACATCGCGTGGGTGCTGTTCGTCGTCTTCGTGATCCTGGCGATCATTTCGCTGCTGCGCGGCCGGCGGGTCTAGCCGCCGTTCTTCTTCCGCACCGCGAAGCCCGCCGCAAGGCGGGCTTCGCTTGGGCCACGCGCAGGACTACACCGAACTGCGCAGCGTGCAGTCGGCGCGATGGCGCTCCAGTGCCAGTTCGATCAGGCGGGTCACCAGCGCGCCGTAGTCCAGCCCGCTGGCCTGCCACAGCTTGGGATACATGCTGATGCGGGTGAAGCCGGGCAGGGTGTTGACCTCGTTCACCACCACCTTGCCCTCGGGCGTCAGGAACACGTCCACGCGCGCCAGCCCCGCGCACTCCAGCGCGCGGAAGGCGCGCACGGCGATGCCGCGGATCTCGTCGCTCTTGGCCGCGTCGAGGGCGGCCGGCACCACCACGTCGGCGCCGTGCTCGTTGATGTACTTGGTGTCGTAGGCGTAGAACGCGTCGTGCACGACGATCTCGCCGCAGACGCTGGCCTCGGGCCGGTCGTTGCCCAGCACCGCGCACTCGATCTCGCGGCCGTCGATGGCCGTTTCCACCAGCACCTTGTGGTCGTAGGCGAAGGCCAGCGCGAGGGCCTCGGCGAAGCCGGCGGCATCGTGCACCCTGCTCACGCCGACCGACGAACCCTGGTTGGCGGGCTTCACGAACAGGGGCAGGCCGAGCCGGTCTGTCAATGCGTCGAAGTCGGCGGCATCGCCGCGGCGCAGGCAGGCGAACGGCGCCACGTCCAGGCCGGCGTCGCGCAGCAGGCGCTTGGCCACGTCCTTGTCCATCGCCACGGCCGAGCCCAGCACGGAGGAGCCGACGAAGGGAAGGTTGGCCATGCGCAGCAAACCCTGCAGCGAGCCGTCCTCGCCCAGGGTGCCGTGCACGATGGGGAACAGCACGTCGATCTGCTCCAGGCTGCGCCCTGGATCGGCCGGCACGAGCTGGCCGCGCTCGCGTCCCGGCGCCACGGCCAGCGAATGGCCGCTGCGGTTGAGCGCGATCCGCGCCGGGTCGTCGGCGTTGAGCAGGAAGCCGTCGGCATCGCTGATGTGCCACTGGCCCTGCTTGTCGATGCCGATCAGGATGGCGTCGAAACGCGTGCGGTCCAGCGCGTCGAGGATGTTGCGCGCCGATTGCAGCGAAACCTCGTGCTCGGCCGACTTGCCGCCGAAGATGATGCCGACGCGGATCCTGTCCACCCGGGAGTCCCATGGTCCTTGGAGTCCGCATTCTAGTGCCGTCGGCGGACGGATAGGCCGCTAGAATGGCGGCATGGACCTGTCCCCCTTCGACGCCCTCAAGCCACTGGCCGGCCGCGCGCTGGAAACCGCGCTCAACCACGCGCTGTCGCTCGACCCCGACGCGCAGGCCGCGCTGCGGCCGCTGGAAGGGCGGCGCATCCAGTTGAAGGTCGACGCGCCCGCGCTGGCGATGGACATCGTCGTCGCCGGCGGCGGCCTGCAGGTGGGCCCGGCCAGCGAAGTGCTGGAAGCCGACCTGGCCGTGCGCAGCACGCTGGGCGGCCTGCTGGGCCAGTTGCCGTTCCTGCGCCGCGACCACGCGCCGCCGGTGGGCAAGGTGAAGGTGTCCGGCGATGCCGAGCTCGCACGCCGCCTGCAAGCGCTGGCGGGCAGGTTCGATCCGGACTGGTCGCTGCCGTTCACCCGCGTGTTCGGCGACGTGATCGGCGTGCAGATGGCCAACGCCGTGCAGGCCGCGCTGCGCAGCGCGCGCACGGCGGCCGGCAACCTGGCCGGCACCGCCGCGGAATACGTCACCGAGGAATCGCGCGACGTGGTCGGCCGCGCCGAGCTCAACGCCTTCCACGACGACGTGGACGCGCTGCGCGACGACGTGGAGCGCATCGCGGTCCGGGTCGGTCGCCTGGCCGCGCGCGCGGAGCATCGCGCATGAAGTCCGTCCTGCGGGCCAGCAAGATCGGCCGCGTGCTGCTGCGCTACCGCCTGGACGACCTGCTGGACGACACCCCGGCCGAACGCTGGCTGCGGTTGGCGCGGCCGTTCGTGCCGCGCGCCTCGGCCGAGATCGCCGCGCAGCCGCGCGGCGCGCGCCTGCGGCTGGCCTTGCAGGAACTGGGGCCGATCTTCGTCAAGTTCGGGCAGATCCTGTCCACCCGCCGCGACTTGGTCCCGCCGGACGTGGCGGAGGAACTGGCGCTGCTCCAGGACCGGGTGAAGCCGTTCGACGGCGAGACCGCGCGCCGCATCGTCGAGCAGGCGCTGGGCCGCCCGGTGGCCGAGGCGTTCGCCTCGTTCGACACGGTGCCGCTGGCCTCGGCCTCGATCGCGCAGGTGCACGGCGCCGTCCTGGCCGGCGGCCGCGAGGTGGTGGTCAAGGTGCTGCGGCCGGAGATCGAGAGGCAGATCGCCGCCGACATCGCCCTGCTCAACTCGGTCGCCGCGCTGGTGGACCGTGCCCATCCCAGCGCGGACAAGATCCGCCCGCGCGAGATCGTCGCCGAGATCGAATCCACCCTCGCCGCTGAACTCGACCTGCAGCGCGAGGGCGCCAACGCCAGCGTGATGCGCCGCTTCTGGAAGGACTCGCCGGACCTGTACGTGCCGGAAGTGATCTGGACCCACACCGCCGAGCGCGCGCTGACCATGGAGCGCGTGTACGGCATTCCCTCGGACGACGTCGCCGCGCTGGATGCGGCCGGCGTCGACCGCAAGGCGCTGGCGGCCAAGGGCGTGCGGGTGTTCTACACCCAGGTGTTCCGCGACAATTTCTTCCACGCCGACGCGCACGCCGGCAACATCTGGGTGGACAGCGACCCGGCGCGCAAGGCCAACCCGCGCTTCATCGCGCTGGACTTCGGCATCACCGGCCAGCTCTCGCAGGAAGACCAGTACTACCTGGCCGAGAACTTCATGGCTATCTTCAACAAGGATTACCGGCGCATCGCCGAGCTGCACGTCGAGGCCGGCTGGATGCCCGCCACCGTGCGCATCGACGAACTGGAAGCCGCCGCGCGCGCGGTGTGCGAGCCCTACTTCACCCGGCCGCTGTCGGAAATCTCCCTGGCCGAGGTGCTGCTCAAGCTGTTCCGCACCGCGCAGAAGTACGAACTGACCCTGCAACCGCAACTAATCCTGTTGCAGAAGACCCTGCTCAACATCGAGGGCGTGGGCCGCCAACTGGACCCGCAGATCGACATCTGGGCGGTGGCCAAGCCGGTGCTGGAGCGCATCCTGGTGGAGCGCTACAGCCCGCAGCGCGCCGCACAGGAATTCCGCAAGCGCCTGCCGGAGATCATGACCCACGCGCCGGACATGCCGCGGCTGGTGCACGCATGGCTGACCCAGCAGGTGGAGGGCCGCCACGAACTGGCGATGCGCTCGAAGGACCTGGCCGAACTGACCCAGACCATGAAGGGGCTGCAACGCCGCGTCGTCGCCGCCATTCTCGGCGTGGGCCTGCTGATCGTGGCCGCGGTGCTGTACGGTTTCGAGGCCGGCGGCCCGCGCATCCTGTCGATCCCGGCCTCGTCGTGGATCGCCGGCCTGGGCGGCTTGTGGGCGCTGCTGGCGGCGTGGCCGCGGCGCTGACGCTTCCGTAGCGCGCCGCCGCATTCAGGCGCGGCGGCGGCCTCCGGCCAGGCGCCAGCCCAGCCACGCCTGCAACGGTGGTGACAGCAGCAGGCCCAGCGTGAACCAGCGCGGGAATTCCTCCCAGGCCATCGTGACCGCGTACAGCGCCGCACACTGGTAGAGCGCGAATACCGCCCACGCATGCGCGGTCCTGGCCGCGTCGGCCACGCGCACCGCCAGCCAGCTTCCGGCCAGGCCCGACAGGAAGACCCAGCCCAGGTCCACCGCCAGCCGCATGCCGCCGCCCGGCGGCAGGCCGATGGTGGAGGACAGCAGGTCGCCGACCAGATTCACCGCGGGGACGGCCGCGACGGCCAGCACCAGCGCCAGCACGCTGCGCAGGACGGTCTTCGCGCGGGGCGGCGGCATGCTGCGTTCGACTCCGGCGGGCGCGTGGACGAAGCGCCATTGAAGCATGCCGCTGCATACGCGGCGCGTTGACGCCGTGGCAACGTTTCCTTCGCACGGCCTGCGCGGGCGGGGGGATAGGGTGGCGATCCCCCCTGCAAGGAGAGTCCGATGAGCCACCTGAGCGGAAAACGCGTCGCCATCCTCGCCACCGACGGTTTCGAGCAATCCGAACTGACCGAACCGATGCGCGCCCTGCGCGCGCACGATGCCCGCGTCGACGTGGTCGCGCCGGACGGCGGGCGCATCCAGGGCTTCCGCCACTTCGACAAGGGCGAGCAGGTCGAAGTGGACCACGTGCTGTCCGAAGTCACCGCCCAGGACTACGACGCGCTGGTGATCCCCGGCGGCCTGTTCAATCCCGATGCGCTGCGCGTGGACGACCAGGCGCTGGCCTTCACCCGCGGTTTCTTCGAGGCCGGCAAGCCGGTCGGCGCGATCTGCCACGGGCCATGGGTGCTGGCCAACGCCGACGTATTGCGCGGCCGCACCGTCACCTCCGTGCCGAACATCCGCAGGGATCTGGAGAATGCCGGCGCCCACTGGAAGGACGACGAGGTGATCGTGGACAAGGGCCTGGTCACCAGCCGCACGCCGGGCGACCTGCCCGCGTTCTGCGCCAGGCTGGTCGAGGAGATCGCCGAGGGCGAACACCGCGGCCGGTCGCGCCCGGCAGCTTGAGCGCCGGCTTCCCGTTCGCTGCCGCGAAGAAAAGACGCAACGCCGCCGACTTCAGCACGGCGGCGCCTGCGTGGGCGCGGCGTCGCAACGCGGCAACGGCAGCGGCCCGTATACCTTGCGCATGCCGGCGAAGCCGCCCTGCTGGACCACGTAGACCTCGCGCGCATCGGCATCGACGTGCAGGAACTGCTGGTAGCCGTCGGCGACGTGACCGGTGTCGGACAGCAGCACGCCGAGGGCGTGCTCGTGCTTCGCCGGCAGCGCGTCCGCCACCGGCCATGCCTGCCGGATGCCGTAGGGGCCGACGAAGGGCAGCAGGCGCTGGATCGCGCAGGCCGTCGTGCCGTCGCTTTCCACGGGCGGCGGCTGCGGCGACGCCGCGAACGACGTACTGGCCGTGCAGGCCCAGGCCAGGACGGCGCAGGCGATGAATGCGGAGTTCTTCACGGATGCCTTCATGGAATGTCCTTGCTGCGTTCGACCAGGCGAACGTGTCCTTGCTCGATGCTCCACGTGCCCGCGGACGTGCCGACGTACAGGGGCTTGTCCGCCCACAGGCTCCAGAACACGTGCACTTCGGTCGGCGCGGGGTCCAGCAGGTGGGTGACCATCAGCGCTTCGGCCTCGCGCGGATTGTCCAGCACGATGCAACTGCGGGTGAAGCCGCGTTGCCGCAGCAGCCGCGTGCCGCTCGCATCCAGGTCGAAACGGTAGCTGCCGCCGATGGGGACGATGCCGTGCTGCGTGGTGCCCGGCAGCAGGTACACCGTCCAGCCGCCTTCGGGCGCACGCGGAGCGGGAAGCACCACGCTGTTGTAGGAGCGCGAGCAGGCTTCGAACGTGGCCGCCGCCGCGGTGCTGCGGGCCTGCGCGGCCGCCCGTTCGCGGTCGGTCAGCGTGGCCGGCTCCGGCAGGGCCTGCACTTCCCCGTTCACGCGGCCGTCGCCGGAAACCTCCACCCGGTAGCGCGCCCGCGGAATGGCCTCGCTGCTCAGGAAGCTCACGACGATGCCGTCCCCGCGCGCTTCGCTGATCCAGCCTCCGAGCCGGCCCTGCTTGCTGTCCTGGCGGAAGGCCTCCAACTCCATCACCGCATCGGTGGCCCGGGCGGCGGCCTGGTCATGCCGGTAGAGCAGGCGCCCGGTGGCTTCGGCTTCCAGCAAGGTCTGTACGGTCTGCGCATCGTCGGTGGCGGCATGGCCGTCGTCCTGCGCACGTGCGCTCTGCGCCAAGGCGATGCCCAGTAGCAGCATGGCGCCGGCAGCGATGCGTCGCGGGTCCTGCATGGTCTGTTCTCACGTTCCCTTGGCCGACCGCGACGTTACCGCAGTGCCTATACTGATGGCGAACCGAACATGGAGAGAGGCCATGCGCATCCTGCGCTTCGTCCTGGCGGGGCTGTTGCTGGCCGCCTCCACCGCGCAGGCGGGTGACCCCCCGGCGCTGCGCGTGATGAGCTTCAACATCCGCCTGCCGGTGGCGTCCGACGGCCCCGATTACTGGGAGACCCGCAAGCCGCTGGCGGTGCGGATGCTGCGCGAGGAAGCGCCGGACGTGATCGGCACGCAGGAACTGGTGCAGGCGCAGGCGGACTACCTGGCGCAGGAACTGCCGGAATACGCCTGGTTCGGCCGCGGCCGAGATGCCGACGGCGGCGGCGAGCGCATGGGCGTGTTCTACCGCAAGGACAGGCTGGACGTGGTCGAGTCCGGCGACTTCTGGCTGTCGGACACGCCCGACGTGCCGGGCAGCATCACCTGGGGCCACCTGTACCCGCGCATGGTGACCTGGGCGCTGTTCCAGCGCCGCGCCGACGGCAAGCGCTTCTATCTGTTCGACACGCACCTGCCGTACCGCGAGCAGGACGAAGCGGCGCGGGTGAAGGGCGCGCAGGCCATCGCCCGGCGGCTGGCCTCGCTGCCGGCGGGGATTCCGGTGGTGCTGACCGGCGACTTCAACACCGGTCCCGACAGCGAGGCGCACGCCGTGCTCGCGCGCGGCCTGCAGGATGCCTGGACCGCGGCGCCGCGCGTGGAAGGCAGCGAGGCCACCTTCCACGCCTTCCGCGGCACGGCCGACAAGCGCATCGACTGGATCTTCGTGCGCGGCATGGAAGTGGAATCGGTGAAGTCGGTGACCACGCGCTGGCGGGACCGCTATCCCTCCGACCATTTCCCGATAGTAGCTACGCTGCGCCTGCCCTGAGCGGCCGCCCGCGCACGAGCGCACACATTCTTCAATCGACGCGGTCCCTGTAGGAGGGACTTCAGCCCCGACGCTTCGCGACGTGAACCCGGAAGGCACCGGGCCTGAAGACGCTTTACAGGAATCGCTGATGCGGTGGCGCACGGATGTGCGGGCATGCACTGGCGCCATGCCCTGCACGAAAGGGAGTTGCTTCGACGCTACGAACAAAGACGGCCCGCGAACGGGCCGTCTGCGTTGCCGTGCCGCGCGCGCCTACTTGCCCGCGGACGCGCCGGCCTTGCCCGCCGCCTTGGCGAAATCGCCGGCCACGAACACGCTCAGCGCGTCGGGCTTGAGGTGCTTGGCGATGGCGGCATTGATCTGTTCCAGCGTCAGCGCGCGGTACTTGCCGTCCAGGTCCGCGGTGAACTGCATGGTGCGGTCGTAGTACAACTGGTCGGCCAGGATGCTGGCGACGTTGCCGTCCTCGGCGCGGCCCTGCTGGCGTTCGGTCAGGATGCCGCTCACCGCGTCCTTCAGTTCCTCGGCGGTGATGCCGTCCTTGACCAGCCGGGCCAGTTCCTCGCGCACCAGCGCTTCCACCCGCTCCATGTTCTCCGGCGCGGCGATGGCCTGGATGCTGAAGCTGCCGGCGTCGTCCTGGCCGCTGCGGCTGTCGTCGGCGCGCACGCCGCTGGAGACGCCGTAGCTCAGGCCCTCCTTCTGGCGGATGCGGTCGCCCAGGCGAGACTTCAGCGCACCGCCGCCGAACACGCGGTTGGCCACGATCATGGCCGGGTAGTCGTCGTCGGTCACGCGCAGCGGCAGGTTGTGGCGCGCCAGCAGCACGGCGTTGGGCTTGTCGGGCGTCTCGAAGCGCTCGCGCCGGGCCGCCACCTCGGTGTAGCGCGTATCGATGGGCGCATAGGCGTGTGCCGGTTTCCAATCGGCGAACAGCGTTTCCAGTTGCTTGCGCACCGCATCCACATCGAAATCGCCGACCACGGCGATCTCGCCGTTGGCGGTGCCGTAGAAATCGCGATGGAAGGCGCGCACGTCGTCCAGCTTCAGCGCTTTCACCTGTGCCAGCGATTCGTCCAGCGAGCGGGTGCGCAGCGGGTGGCCGACCGGCCACGGATCGAAATACCGCGCCATCGCCGTGCCGGCGATGCTGCCCGGTTCCTTGCGCGAGGCTTCCAGGCTGGTGACGGCCTGGGTGCGCAACTGTTCGAACTCGCTTTCCGGGAACGCCGGGTTGCGCAGGATGTCCGCCGCCAGCGCCAGTGCGTCGGCCAGGTGCTCGCGCCGCGTCTGCAGGCCGATGCCCGCGCCCTGCAGGTTGCCGCTCACGCCGCCCTGCGTCTTGAGCTGCTCCATGCGCTGGTCGATCTGCTCGCGCGTCAGCGTCTTGCTGCCGCGCATCAGCATGGCGCCCGCCATGCCGGCGGCGCCTTCGCGGCCGGCGAGCGCCTTCTCGTCGCCGAAGCGGAAGTTGGCGTCCACCACCACGGTGCCGCCGCGGGTCTTCTTCGGCAGCAGCGACACCTTCAGGCCGTTGCCCAGGGTGAAGGTCTGCGTGCGCGCCTGGATGTTCTGCGGCGAGGGATCGAAGTTCTCGCCGGCGCTGACCGCGGCGCGGCCGGTGTAGCCGTCCACCAGCGAGGCCACCGCCGGCGCGGCGGCGATCTCGACCCGGTCCGGCGCGTCGGTGGGCACGAAGCGCCCCAGGGTGCGGTTGCTCTGCTTGAGGTAGGCGGCGGCGACGCGGTTCACGTCCTCGGCGGTGACCTTCTCGATGGCGTCGCGGCTGGTGAACAGCAGGCGCCAGTCGCCGGCGGACTGGAATTCAGACAGGCCCATGCCCACCGCGTTGACGTCGGTGAAGTACAGGTCGTAGGCGTTGCCGATGCGCTGCTTGGCCTCGTCCACTTCCTGCTGGGCGACCGGGCGCTGGGCGATGCGCTCGGCCTGTTGCAGCAGTTCGGTCTCGGCCTTGGCGCGGTCGCCGTCCTTGGGCACCACGGCGATCACCGTCAGCAGGCCGGGGTCGCGCATGGATTCGCCGTTGGCGCCGGCGTAGGCGGCCAGTTTGGCTTCCACCAGCGACTTGTGCAGGCGCCCGCCGGGCGTGTGGCCCAGCACGTTGGCCAGTACGCTCAGCGCCGCGCTGTCGGCGTGCGCCAGCGCCGGCACGTGGTAGGACGCGGCCACCAGTTGCAGGTCGCCGACGCGGCGCACGGTGATTTCGCGCTCGCCGTCCTGCGCCGGCTCCACCGTGTAGAAGCGCGGCAGCGCGCCGGCGGGCTTCCTGACCTTGCCGAAATGGGCGGCGATGCGGCCGAGCACGCCGGCGCTGTCGATGCGGCCGGCCACGATCAGGGTGGCATTGTCCGGCCGGTACCACTGGCGGTAGAACGCCTGCAACCGGTCGATCGGCACGCCCTCCACGTCGCTGCGCGCGCCGATGGTGGTGTTGCCATAGTTGTGCCAGAGGAAGGCAGTGGAGCGGATGCGCTGCATCAGCACGGCGCCGGGGTTGTTCTCGCCGGCCTCCAGCTCGTTGCGGACCACGGTCATTTCGCTGTCCAGGTCCTTTCTGGCGACGTTGGAATTGACCATGCGGTCGGCTTCCATGCCCAGCACCCAGTCGAGGGTGGCGTCGTCGGCCGGGAAGGAGGCGAAGTAGTTGGTGCGGTCCAGGCCGGTGGTGGCGTTGAACTGGATGCCGCGCTTCTTCATCTCGCCGCTGATGTCGCTCTGCGTGGGCGTGCCCTTGAACAGCAGGTGCTCCAGCAGGTGCGCCATGCCGGTCTCGCCGTAGTTCTCGTGCACCGAGCCGACGCCGTAGACCAGGTTGACGGTCACGGTGGGCTTGGTGGCGTCGGGGAACAGCAGCACGCGCAGGCCGTTGGGCAGCGTGTATTCGCTGATGCCCTCGATGCTGGGGCCGGCGACGACGCCCTTGGGTAGCGCGGTGTCGGCATGGGCGCCGGCCGGCGAGCCCAGGGCCAGCGCGACGGCCAGGCCCAGTGCGACAATAAAGCGGGGTGATTTCATCCGGGATCCTCCTTGGACCGCCTGCGTCCGTCGCAGGCGTCGGACCGCAAGTGTCGCAGATTCGAGGAAAGCGGAGAGGCATGGAGACCTGTGAGGTGATGGCCGATGCGCGCGCGCTGCCGGTGCTGTACGCCGATGCATGGATCGCGGTGGTGGACAAGCCCGCGGGCGTGATGGCGCACGACAGCAAGCTGGCCGGCGGCGAAACCGACTTCGTGGCCGACCGTCTGCGCGTGCAGTTCGGCCGCCCGGTGTTCCTGATCCATCGGCTGGACCGCGCCACCAGCGGCTGCCTGCTGGTGGCGTTCGACCGCGACAGCGCGTCGGCGCTGGGCAAGGTGTTCATGTCGCGCGCAGTGGAGAAGGACTATCTGGCCGTGTGCCGCGGCTGGCCGGAGCCGGAGTTCAGCGTGGACCATCCGCTCGACGGCGGCCCCGGCAAGCCGGAGAAGAAGCCGGCGCTGACGCATTTCACGCGGTTGGCGACGGGCGAACTGCCGGTGCCGTCGGCCGGCTTCGAGACTTCGCGCTACGGGCTGCTGCGCTGCCGGCCGGAGACCGGGCGCTTCCGCCAGATCCGCCGGCACCTGAAGCATGCGTTCCACCACCTGATCGGCGACACCAGCCACGGCGACGGCCGCCACAACCGCCATTTCCGCATGCGCGGCGTGCACCGCATGCTGCTGCACGCGGTGCGGCTGTCGTTCCCGCACCCGGTCAGCGGCGAGCGCATCGAAACGGTGGCGCCGCCGGACGCGGAATTCCGCAAGGCGTTCGCCCTGTTCGGTTGGGAGGACGACCTGCGCTGAGCGCCTGCCGCAGGGGTGGCTGTAGGAGCGACGTAAGTCGCGACCGCAGAACCAGGACGCCGTGAGCCGCGATGCGTGCGGATGTCGCGTGGATCAAGCGGATGACGCGAATCGCCTGCCGGTGGAGTCCATCGTGATCGGATCCGGTTTCCGGGGCGTGCGGGGTTCCGCGGTCGTGACTTACGTCGCTCCTACAACCGCTCCACAACCGCTCGCCCATTTACTCACGACGCGCCGAAGAAGCGTCAGCCCACCCGCATCGCCGCCAGCACCATCAGGGCGATGGCGCAGAGCATGCCGACCAGCCAGGACAGGCTGCGCAGCGTGTGCTTGTCGGCCAGGTAGAACACGCCGTGCAGGATGCGGGCGGCGACGAAGGCCAGCGCCAGCGGCGTGACCGTGTCCGCCGGCACGCCGGCCAGTTGCGCCATCAGCACGCCCGCGACGAAGGCCGGGAACGCCTCGAAGCCGTTGAGGTGGGCGGCGTTGGCGCGCTGCACCTTGTAGTTGCCTTCCTGCTTGGCGAGCCAGGCGCGCGGATTGCGGTTGTTGTAGCGCTCGCCGGAGCGCTTGGCGATGAAGACCCACAGATACGGCAGCAGCGCGGTGACCAGGATGCACCAGTAGGCGATGGACATGGATGTTTCCTCCGGGAATGGCGGGAGGGTAGTGCGCATGCCGGCGGGCGTCTACGGGGGCTGCGCCTTCATGCTTGCGGGAAGAGACGGCTGCCCAGTGCTGGCGTAGGGGGGGCGAATGGGCGGTGTGCGCGGTTTCCGCTGGCGGTGTGCCGTGTTTCGCCATGGTGCTGCGCCCGCCGGCTTTCCTGGCGAATGCCGCCGGGCCATGGACCGTAGGCTGCCCCTGTCAGCTTCTTCCCGCCTTCGCCTTCGCCTCCCTCTACCTCTACCTCCGCAACCGCAATCGCAGTCGCAGTCGCAGTCGCAAGAACAGATGCCCCGTCATCCCCCTTCCCCGACAGATGAGCATCGAGTTTCCGGCGTCATCGAACGCGCGACCCGCACGCCTGCTTTCGCAGGGCGAAAAAAAGACGGCGCCCGAGGGCGCCGTCTTCGTCCAGTTGCGGAACGCGCGGCTTACTTCGCCGCGGGCGCCGGCTGCATCATCTTGTCGCGCGCGGACTTGAAGGGGTTGCCTTCGTACCAGTTGGGCCACTTGCCGGCCACGGCCAGGTCCTTGCCCACGCCGTACAGCGCCTGCAGGTCCTGCACCACGCCGTCCAGCTTCCAGCCTTCGTGCATCTCGTCACTGGCCTGATGGTAGCGCTTGGCGTACTCGTCGCTGGCGGCCTTGCCGGCCTCGATGCCGCCTTCCAGCAGGTCGTTGCCGCCCTTGGCGTACAGCGCCGGCACGCCGGCCTTGGCGAAGTTGAAGTGGTCGCTGCGGAAGTAGTAGCCGCCGGCCGGGTTGCCTTCCTCGGCGAGGGTGCGGCCCTGCTGGTCGGCGTAGACCTTCAGCATGTCCTCGAGCTCGGAGTTGCCCTTGCCGGTGACCACCAGGTCGCGCGATTTGCCGGCCACGCTCATCGCGTCCAGGTTGATGACGCCGGCGATCTTGTCTAGCGGGAAGGTCGGATGGGCGACGTAGTACTTGGAGCCCAGCAGGCCGGATTCCTCCAGCGTCACCGCCACGAACACGACGGAACGCTCGGGCTTCGGCTCCTGGTGCGCGAAGGCCTCGGCGATCTCCAGGATGCCGGCCACGCCGGTGGCGTTGTCCACCGCGCCGTTGTAGATGTTGTCGCCCTGCTCGCCTTCGTGCTTGCCCAGGTGGTCCCAGTGGGCCATGTACAGCACGGCCTCGTCGGGTTTGCTGCTGCCGGGCAGCACGCCGACCACGTTGCGCGAGGTCTTCTCGCTGATGCTGCTCTTCAGCGTGGCGGTCAGCTTGGCCTTCAGCGGCACCGGCTTGAAGCCGCGCTGGCCGGCGCTCTTGTAGGCCGCGTCCAGGTCCAGGCCGGCGTCGGCGAACAACTGCCGCGCGGCGTCGGCGCTCAGCCAGCCCTGCAGCGGGATGCGCGGTTCCGGATCGTCCTTGGCGGGCAGGTCGTACTGCGGGCCGGCCCAGGAATTCTTCACCACCTCCCAGCCGTAGCTGGCGCCGGGGGTGTCGTGCACGATCAGCGCGGCGGCGGCGCCCTTGCGCGCGGCTTCCTCGAACTTGTAGGTCCAGCGGCCGTAGTAGGTCATGCGGTCGCCGCCGAACAGGGTCGGGTCCTTGCTGTGGAAACCCGGGTCATTGACGAACATGACGACCGTCTTGTCCTTCCAGTCCTGGC
>ERZ761607.2019-NODE-2019-length-23254-cov-6.771542_pt1 | contig 23254 bp, 22 predicted proteins | sample MGYA00511164_ERZ761607 | MGnify/ENA primary metagenome ERZ761607 (study PRJEB28899, sample SAMN02445080) | bioreactor sludge metagenome | biome: EBPR sludge | place: Australia: Brisbane, Thorneside Wastewater Treatment Plant | collected 2011-06-22 ... | reverse complement strand
GGAGCGGCGCCAGCTGGGCGCTATCGAGGTTGGAGACATAATGCACGGCAAGCGCTGGATGCGAGATTGAACGCAGCGCGTAAGCGAGCATCTTTGGTCCGAGGTCGGAGCCACCGATGCCGATGTTGACGACTGTGCGAATCGGCTGGCCGGTAAAACCAAGCGCCTCGCCAGCACGAATACGCTCGGCAAAAGCGGCCATGCGCCGACGCGTCGGCAAAACCTCGGCCATGACGTCGAAGTCGGCACTAGGAAACGGAGCGCCCGATCGCCGCAAGGCGACATGCAGCACCGAACGATCTTCGCTGGCGTTGATCTTCTCGCCGCTGAACATCCGGGTCGTCGCTTCGGCAAGTCCGACTTCTTTGGTCAGCTCGACCAACAGGGGCAGCGTCGCTGAATCCATACGCTGCTTCGAGTAGTCGAAAAGGAGGCCCTCAAAGCTTAGCGACAGTGCGGCGACGCGATTCGGATCATTTGCAAAGAGTTTTCTGAGATGCACGGGCGAGAGCGACTGCCGGTGCGCTTCAATGGCCTTCCAGGCGGCTGAGGAGGTAATGTTCATGGTCGGTACGAGCTCATCAAGGAGTGGTCAGGCCATCTACAAATGGCCGATTAAAGGGGCGTGCAATGAAATATGACAACATATGCTGTTCCGCTTATTAGCTTGCCAGAATGCTCGATAGAACGCAAAAAAGAATGCGCGGCGAAGGCTGCAAAAACGACTGTCAACGGCACTGCACGGGACTGTTTACGGGCATTCTCGAAAAGCATATTCGCTGGCAGCGGAGCGTCGCCGCGCAGATTGACGACGACAGACCGCGAGCAGCGCAAGAGCTCAGACAGTACGCGCCCGCAGCCTGGCGGCGAAGGGCTTGTCTTCGTCGGAGATATGACGTTCGAACCAGTATTCGGTATACCGCAGGAAGGAGTGAACATCCTGCGAACCATCCTGCACGGCGGCGAGCGCCTTGCGTAGCGTACGCAGGTTCTCGTCGTGGATTCGGGCATGATCGGCAAAGTCAACGCCGAGCTGGCGCGCAACGCGCTCTTCGCTGGCAAAATGCCACTCCAGATAGTCGAGCAGGCTGTGAAACTCGCCCAGGGATGTGGGTTTGCTGCCAAAGGATGAACTCTTGAGCATCTCGATACGGCGAAAGATCTCCTCGTGCTGAACATCGATTTCGGGTAGATCGATCAGCAGCTCCTTCGGTAACAAGCCGCTAAGGGTGTACTCCATGCTCAGGCTCCGCGGGTAAATGGTCGATTTCGACAATAGTCACAGTATAAAAAGGGGGATCAGAAAGCACCAGTCAAATCGGACGCTTTCAGGCAAACACGCCATGCAAAAACCACCCTGCCCGGCTACGAAAGATCCACAGCCATTCGTTGCGCATGGAAATGGCAACGAAGTAGTCGCGACGCACATCGCCAAGCGCATCGGGCTCGGCAGCATCCCACCAGCCACTCTCGATGCGCTCCGGCCCGGCAAGCAGACGCAAGGCCCCCCCACACTGCGGCCGACCGGCCATTTCGCGCAAGGCCAGCGGGCTGGCCAGAAGCCATAGAGGACGAGGGCCAGGCGTTTTCTCCGACAGATCCGGAGCGGCAAACAATTTCGCTGCTGTTCTCTCTCCGGCCAGCAGCACAGGCTTGACTCGTCGCGAGGCGTTCTCCGGGCGGTGCTCGGCCACGGCCGCAAGCGCATGCACGCGGCCGTGCCCCAGGCGCGCCTGCAGGTGCTCGACCAGCGCGCCCAGCGAATCACCGCCAGCGCCCTCGCTGCGCAAGCCGAATAGGCTGTTCGTGCGTCCTGCCAGCGCCTCCATTGCCTCGGCCCGCAAGCTGACTGACTCGACAGCAGCGGGTAGTTCAAGCCGCTGCAGGCGCTCCATGAGTAGCCGGACAATCCGTTCGCAGTCGCGCGTGGCGGTGCTGAAAGCGAGACTCAGAACCGTGCTCGATCGCTGCCTCGTGGCGCGTTCGTGGGCAAACTCGAAGCGGCATTCACTGACCCCCTCGGCGCGCGCCGCCAGCCAGCCACACAGGCTGGCGATCAGGCGGCGCCCGGCAAAACCGAGAGCAAGCGCATTGTCCGTCCGCGTCGGCAGTTCCAGTCGCTCGACAAAACGCTCCGGAAAGGCAAAGCGCGTCCGCGGATCCGGTAACTCACCGAGCGCACGCGCCAGGTCAGCGACAAAACCGCTGCCGAGTCGTCGTGCCAGGCCGGCGCGCGGCAGAGCAAGCACCTCAGCGAGCAGACGCGCGCCAAAACTGCCGAGCCGGGCCTGCTTCTGCGGCGAGAAGTCGAGAACCGCCAGCGGCAGTCTGCCAAGCCGCAGCGGCAACTCACCGATATCGAGACAGGGCTCATGGTCGCCGGCAAGGGCCAGCCACTGCGCAGCGAGCGGCGTGGGCGCCAGTGCCGCTTGCGGAGCAAAGCCCTGTTCGGCGCAGCCGCTGACAATGCGCTCGAAGAGCGCCGTGGCGCCGCCGAAAAGACGCAAGGATGCAGCCACTTCCAGCAGCAGTGTCTGGGGTGGCAGGCAGCAGATTTCCGAGGTGAAGCCGCCGGCCCAACAGGCGAGCCCGGTCAGGGCCAGCTGCTCACGCGCGAGGTCGCGCTGCTGTACGGCCAGTGTGGGCACGAAAGCCCACGCCTCGGACAAGCGCAGCCCAGGAATCACGCCAGCCGAACTCGCCACCGCGTCAGCAATGACGACACGTTCACGGCTGACGATGGCTTTAGGCGACGGCAGGCTGGGAAAGACTTCGAGCGGCAGACGTGGCAGGTACAGGGCAAGCCAGAGCATGATGCCGGCGCAGCGGGCGTTGAATGCTAATCGGCAGGGACGCTGACTGCGCGCTGCCACGGCGCTTGAGAAGACGAACGATCAGTTTTTCCCCCTCGCCTTCGAGGGCCAGACGCAGCGGCGCCGGCGAGGATTGACTGGCACAGGCTGGCGGACGAAAAACGAACAGTAGAGTGCGACTGCTCTCGGCAGCAAGCTGTAGCCGGCGCAGTGTGCTGGTCTGTATTTCCGGCAGCCAGGCGACCACTGCACCAACGCCATCAGTCGCGAGTGAGCGCTCACAGACCCAGGCGCTATCCCGACCGGGCGCGCTGGCCACCAGCAGGCGCGATAAATCAATGCCGGATTCGTGCAGTGCTGGCGCATGCAGCGGATGCGGCGAGGCCACACAGACGAGCCAGGCAAGTTCGTCGCTCGACAGCCGCGCCAGTGCTGGCAATAGCAGACTCAATTCGCCAATACCCCGACGCAAGGGCAGGATTTCGGTCAAGCCGCCACGCGGCCAGCCGCCGCCGGGCAGCTCCCGGTCAAGTTCGGCAAAGCCCGTCGGCACTCCGGGCAAGGGTGCTCTGGCCAGCGTATCGCCGCGCCAGACATCGGGGCGATCAAGAACTTGCGAAAGCGTTAGCGATGAAGACATGGCAGACATTGGGAAGTATGGAAGGCCGGACGGCTGGCAAGTGAAAAGAGGCCAAGCGGCACTCACATCGTCTCGCTGCCGCGGATCACGCCGACAGCGATGCCTTCGATAGCCAATTTTTGCGCTTCCGAATCGACGACGATCGGTTCGAAATCGGGATTCTCGGCGATCAGTTCGACCGTCCCTCCCTGCCGGCGAAAACGCTTGACCGTCACCTCGTCATCGAGCCGGGCAACGACAATCTGGCCGTTGCGTACTTCGCTACTGCGATGCACGGCGAGCAGATCCCCGTCCAGAATGCCGGCGTTGATCATCGACAGGCCGCGCACGCGCAAGAGAAAGTCGGCACGCGGCTTGAACAGACTGGCATCGACCGTATAACGGCACTGTACGTTTTCCACCGCCAGAATCGGACTGCCGGCAGCCACACTGCCGATCAGCGGCAAACCGAGTTGCTCGACCAGGCGGATACCACGTGCCGAACCGGGTTCAAGCACGATGATGCCTTTCTTGGCAAGCGCCTTGAGGTGCTCCTCAGCAGCATTGTGCGAGGCGAATCCGAAGGCACTGGCGATTTCCGCCCGAGTCGGTGGCGCGCCGAGGATTTCCAGTGTGTTACGAATGAAGTCGAGAATTTCCTGTTGTCGCGGGGTAAGCGATGCACCTCTGGTCATGATCGTGAGCTCCTGTCGTCAGGACTGTATTTTTATACAGCCTTGGATAAAAAGGCAAGCCCGAAGATCCGGCAAGGGAAATTCTCGTCAAGCGCTTGCCCAGGCTCCGGCGTACACAGACGCCAAGTGAAGCAAGGATCCGCCAAGCATTGCCAGGCGGCTACTCCAGAATCAACAGACTCCCGAGCCCAAGCATCGTCATGCTGATCATTGAATCGAGGATGCGCCAGGAGAGAGGTTTGGCGAACAGCGGCGCCAGAAAACGCGCCCCGTAACCGAGCGCAAAGAACCAGACAAAGCTCGCGCCAGCAGCTCCCGCGGCAAAAATCCATCGTCCTTCTTCTCTCTGGCTGGCCAGCGCGCCGAGAAGAATCACCGTATCCAGATAGACATGCGGATTCAGAAAGGTAAAGCCAAGGCAGGTGGCCATGGCCACACCGAGCGGCAAGCGGGTCCCGGCGCCGAGGACCAGTTGTTGTGGTTTCCAGGCACGCTGCGCAGATGCCAGTCCGTAGGCAAGCAAAAACGCCGCACCGCCGTAGCGCGCCAGGCCGAGCAAGCCTGGCTGGGCCTGGATCAGCGCCCCCAGCCCGGCAACGCCGGCCACGATCAGCAGGGCGTCGGCGCTGGCGCAGAAAAGCACCAGTGGCAGGACATGCTCGCGTCGGATACCTTGGCGAAGCACGTAAGAGTTCTGGGCACCAATGGCGACAATGAGGACGGCACCGGACAGGAATCCGGCAATCAGGTCTGTGGGCATGATTTGTCAGTGAAGTTGGCCATGGGGTCAGCTTATGGTGCGCCACAAAACAAATACAGTTAAACTTCCTAACTATTCATTAGTTTTTTTAACGGCCATGAAACCTGGAAACACCCCAAGTCATGTAAGTCATGGCCGTTTCCCCCTCTTCCCCAACCCTTCTCCCGCGAGGGGAGAAGGGAGCGTCGTGAGTCGCTTGCGCGACTTTCACATTCACCCATGAAGATCGACAACGCGCAATTGGCTGCCTTCGCCGAAGCCATCCGCGAAGGCAGTTTCGACTTGGCTGCACGAAAGTTGAACGTAACCCCATCGGCAATCAGTCAGCGGATCAAGTTGCTGGAGGAACGCATGGGGCAGGTACTGATCCAGCGCTCCACGCCCTGCCAGGCAACGGCCGCCGGACGCCCCCTGCTACGCTACGCGGAAGAGCTTGCCCTTCTGGAATCCGAGGCGCTCTCGGCACTGGGCGTGGTCGATACCGACGCCGGCACCCCATTCAGCGTGCGCATCCCGATGGTGATCAACGCCGACTCTCTCGACAGCTGGTTTCTTGAGGTGTTCGATGATCTGGCCGCGAGCACGACCATTACGCTTGATCTCCGGGTCGAGGATCAGGATCACTCGGTGCTGTTGCTGCGCGAAGGCACCGTGATGGCTGGCGTCAGTGCCAATGCCAAGGCGATTCAGGGCTGCCGGGTCGAAGCGCTCGGCGTGATGCGCTATCTGGCCCTGGCTTCGCCGTCATATGTCGAACGGCACTTCTCCGCAGGAATCAATGCCGAGTCACTGAACGCTGCACCGATGTTGAGGTTCAACAAGAAGGATGCCCTGCAGCAGGCGTTTTTGGCACAGCTGACCGATGCCGTCATCAAGCCGCCGACGCACTACCTACCCACCACCCGATCTTTCGGTGAAGCGGTGCTGCGCGGCATGACCTGGGGAATGATCCCGGAGCAGCTGGCCGAGGCGCACCTGAAAGCGGGGCAACTCGTTGAACTCGCTGCGCCGCGTTGCCTGGATGTTCCACTGTTCTGGCATCGCTGGCGGATTACGTCGTCGGCGCTAGACTCTCTAAGCCGACTGGTGCATAAGGCGGCAGGGAAGGCGCTGCGGCAAACACAAGCCGGTTAGTGCGTAGGGCGGGCGCTTGTCGCACAGGGACAGCCTGCGCAGTCGGCTGGTGGGCCTTACCAACCCCACAGAAGGCGTTTCGCCACCCAGCCCTTGACGCCATCGGAACGTTCGACCTGCACCCAATCGGCCTTGGCGCTGCGGGTGCGCAGCAGATCGTAGCGTTCGGACTTGCCGATGATGCGATAACGGGTGCCCGGGCCACTGCGCATATTGGCCACCGACGCCTTGACGATATAGTGTGGCTTGCGGTTGGTGAGAGACTTTGCCACCCATCCCTTGTCGTTTTCGAAGTCACGCACCTGCAGCCAGCTGCCCTTGCGCTTGAGCACCTGCAACGGGTATCCCCGCTTGAGTTCCCACAGAATTTCGGATCGGGTACTGGGTCCCGAGCGCATGTTCACGATTGAGCCCTTGATGCTGACCATGTCGCGTGCCAGCGCGGGTGACTGAATAAGTGCCATGCAAAAGCAGGCTATCGAGAAGAAACGTATCGCAGCGCGCTTCAAAACCATGCCGTAAAACCTCCTGTGTTGTTGCGACTGTCGTGGTAGTCGGACGCGGACCTGACGCGCAGCGGCAAGAAGCCGCCAGCAACGCAAGGAATCGCTACGCTTGTCGCAAGATCTCACGATCGGGACAAGCCGAATTGGCGTGATTTCGCATGAATAGGCGACTGCCGTCGCCCTGCGGCTTGGCGCCATGCGGCACGACGCGCCGACATCTGTCCTATCCGGATGCCGACCCGGGATTCATGCGGAACACTCATCGCGCATGAGAAATGGAAAATTCAACAGCCGCGAAGAGAGTATACGAGTGCCCATGAAGTGGCGTCAATCGCGAACGGGGTCCCGACAGCGCCTCAACATGCGCTCATCCGAAGCCCGTCCCGCTTGCAGCCGGTGCCGATCCACCTGGCCGTTCAGGCTGCCCGTTCGGGCTCGCGCTCGAATCAAAGCGCGCCGACAACGGCCCGTCCAAGCTCGCTGGTGCTGGCGGTACCGCCCATGTCCGGGGTCCGCGGGCCTGCCACGAGCACGCTTTCGATGGCGCGCAGAATGGCATCGTGTGCAGCGCTATGGCCGGCATCGCCCTGCCCCAGGAAGTCGAGCATCATCGCCCCGCACCAGATCATGCCGATCGGGTTGGCGATATTGCGCCCGTAGATGTCCGGCGCGGAACCGTGAACCGGTTCGAACAACGAGGGAAAGTCGCGCTCGGGATTGAGATTGGCCGAGGGCGCGATGCCGATAGTGCCGGCACAGGCTGGGCCGAGGTCGGAAAGAATGTCGCCGAAGAGATTGGAAGCCACGACCACGTCGAAGCGCTCCGGACTGAGCACGAAGCGGGCGCAGAGGATGTCGATGTGGTACTTGTCGCAGTGCACCTGCGGGTAGCTCGCCGCCATCGCTTCGACCCGCTCGTCCCAGTAGGGCATGCTGATGGCGATGCCGTTCGACTTGGTGGCCGAAGTCAGGTGCTTCCTCGGGCGCCGCTGCGCCAGCTCGAAGGCGTACTTCAGGATGCGATCCACTCCCTTGCGGGTAAAGATCGATTCCTGCAGCACGGTTTCTCGTTCCGTGCCTTCGAACATCCGCCCACCGACCGCCGAGTACTCTCCTTCGGTGTTTTCGCGAACCACGTAGAAATCGATGTCGCCGACCTTGCGGCCTGCCAGCGGGCAAGGCACGCCAGGCATCAGGCGAACGGGGCGCAGGTTCACGTACTGGTCGAAGCTGCGCCTGAATTTGAGCAGCGAGCCCCACAGGGAGATATGGTCAGGAACCTTGTCCGGCCAACCGGCGGCGCCGAAATAGATGGCGTCAAAGCCTCTAAGTTGCTCGAACCAGTCGGCGGGCATCATCTCGCCGTGCTGCAGGTAGTAGTCGCAGTTGGCCCAGTCAATCGTCGTGAACTGCAGATCGAGGTCGAACTTGTCGGCCGCCGCAGCGAGCACGCGCAGGCCTTCCGGCATGACTTCCTTGCCGATGCCGTCGCCAGCGATGACGGCAATTCTATGGCTGCTCATGATGCCCTCCGTGTGTTGGACCTTCCTCGCGGGCCGTCCAAGACCTCAGGACGGCAACAGGAAATTACCATAGCCGACGGCGATCGGTTTCTCTGGGTCGGCCTGATAGGCGGTGACGCGGATATTGGCCACGCGGCTGCCGAGCTTGACCATCTGCATGGTGGCATGGGTATCCCGCAGCTTGCCGCTGCGCAGATAGTCGATTGTGAAATCGACGGTCTTGGGGATGGCCTCGGAATCCCGATGCCAGAGCAAGAACAGGATCGCCGCACACTCCATGAAGCCGGCAGTCGCGCCGCCATGCAGAGCCGGTAGGCGTTGGTTGCCCACCAGCCGCTCGTGGCCCGGCAGCGTACAGGTCAGGCAATCGCCTTTGACTTCCATGCGTACGCGCAGAAAGACTGCGAAGGGTATGGCGCGGATCAGGCGATCCCAGTCGTCGTGTTCGCGCGCATCGCGCACCGCGTCGGACAGTCGCATTCAGTTTCCCTCTGTCTCCATGGGAGTGACGCCGCCGGTAAACATGTAGATGCCGACGGCAGTGGCAATCGCCGCGTTCGGGTCATCGTGGTATACGCTCCCCCTGACGAAGGCGATAGTGGCGGTGAGTTTGTGACAGTCGCCGATGCAAAGAATGTCCTGCCCGGCAGTGGAACGTTGCAGATGCTCGATACGCAGATCAAGGGTGGCGAAACCGCGTCGCTCGCTGAGCCGACTATGGACCGCGTAGCCGAAAGTGGTATCGACCAGCGCCGCGATCGCACCGACATGCAGGGCACCGCTTTCCGGATCACCAATCAGTTCCTTCCGATAGGGAAGGCGCAACACGCAACCGCGCTCGGTCAGCTCGCCGAAGCGCAAATCGAGCTCGCGGTTGTAGGGAAGGAAGCTGAGTTTCTTCTGCCATTGCTCAAGGATTTGATCGGTTGTCGCGGTCATCAGGAGGTGTCACTCGAAAAGGAGGGAGAACTGGCGGCGGTTAGCGATGATTGGCGCGCGGCAGTTCGCACAACTGCGTGCCCCTGGCAGGTCGGCGCTCGCCACATCGGGATCGCCGGCCATTCATGAAAGTCATGACCGTTCACTCGTTCACTCAGCGCGCCGTGGCAGCACCCATTCTGGACGCGGAAAATGGCAGGTGTAGCCGTTGGGCAGACGCTCAAGGTAATCCTGATGCTCGGGCTCGGCCTCCCAGAAATCACCCACCGCTTCGAGCTCCGTGACCACCTTGCCCGGCCATAGGCCCGAGGCATTGACATCGGCGATGGTGTCGAGCGCAACCTGCTTCTGCACCTCGTCAATGTAGTAGATCGCCGAGCGATAGGACGGGCCCAAGTCATTGCCTTGCCGGTTGCGGGTGGTCGGGTCGTGTATCTGGAAAAAGAACTCCAGGAGGCGGCGATACGAAATCCGCTCCGGATCGAACAGAATCTCGATGCCCTCCGCGTGCGTGCCGTGATTGCGGTAGGTGGCGTGGGCAACGTCGCCGCCGGTGTAGCCCACCCGGGTAGCCTCAACCCCCGGCAATCCACGGATCAGATCCTGCATGCCCCAAAAGCAGCCACCCGCCAGAACAGCGCGTTCCTTTGCCATTACTTGCCCTCCACTTGATCAAGGTACTCGCCATAGCCTGCCGCTTCCATGTCATGGCGATGGATGAAGCGCAACGACGCCGAGTTGATGCAGTAGCGCAGGCCACCGCGATCCCTGGGGCCGTCCGTAAAAACGTGTCCGAGGTGGCTGTCGCCATGAGCCGAGCGGACTTCGGTGCGCACCATGCCGTGGCCGACATCCTTCAGCTCCTTGATATGCGCGGGCTCGATGGGTCTGGCGAAACTGGGCCAGCCACAACCCGACTCGAACATCTCGGACGAGGCGAACAGCGGTTCGCCCGAGACGACATCCACGTAGATGCCAGGCTCGGTATTGTGAAGATACTCGCCCGTTCCTGGTCGCTCGGTGCCACTTTGCTGCGTCACCCGAAACTGTTCCGGAGTCAGGGCGGCAATGGCGGCAGCGGTCTTCTTGTAGGATTTCATTCGCTTCTCCTCGATAGGCGGCGGTGAGGCTTCATGTCCATACCGGCTTGCACTCCGGAGTCGTTCGGCGGACGAAGTCCCTTCGACCCAGGCAGCACGCGGATAGTGCCCTTGAAGCATTCACGAAGCAAAGCCGAGCTGTGCAGCACGCGGCTACCAGGTCAGCCAGCGCCGCACAAAGCGGTTGTCACGCCGGATCAGCCAGCGCCTCGACTCGTCACCCAAGAGGATCGCAGCGGCGAACGGCAAAGCCAGCGAGATCTCGAACCAGCCTATCGGCGCGGTGCCGAAAAATGGCTGCAGGAACTCGATCTGCGAGATCGCCGCGAGCAGTCCCAGTTCAACCGCGATCCCCACCCAGATCAGTTTGTTGCGGAAGATGCCGGCGGACAGGATGCTCTGCCGGCGCGTGCGGCAGATCAGCACATCCGCCACCTGGCAGATCACCACGGCCGCAAAGAAGGAAGTGACGGCCGTCTGATAGAGCAGGCTGGAAGTCGGCAACTCGGCGCCCCACACCCAGCCGCCCCGCTCCAGGACGACGAAAAAGGCGAAGAATCCGGCGGCGGCCTGCAGCATGCCGATGATGCCGTAGCTCATACCCAGCAGCGGCCAGGTGAGCAGTCTTTCGTCACGGCGGCGCGGGGGCTGTTTCATCACGTCCTCTTCCGGCAGTTCGCGTCCCAGCCCCAGGGCTGGCAGGATGTCGGTGCCCAGATCGATGGTCAGGATCAGCACCACGGTCAGCGCCAGCGGCGCGTCGATGGCCACGAAAGCGATGAAGGGCAGTATCTCGGGGACGTTGCTGGTCAGGACGTAGGCAATGAATTTCTTGATGTTGGCGAAGATGGTGCGCCCCTCCTCGACGGCCTGCACGATGGTGGCGAAGTTGTCGTCCATCAGCACCATGTCCGCCGCCTCTTTCGCCACCTCGGTACCGGACAGGCCCATCGCCACGCCCATGTTGGCGTTCTTCAAGGCCGGGGCATCGTTCACACCATCGCCGGTGACGGTAACGATCTCGCCCTTTTTCTGCAATCCCTTGACGATCTGAAGCTTCTGCAGAGGCGTGGAACGTGCGAACACCAGCTCGCGACTATCCAGCAGAACGGAGATTTCCTGCTCGCTCATTGCCAGCAAGTCCTCTCCCACGACCACCCGGCCGTCGCCGGTGAACAGGCCGACCTGACGGGCGATGGACTCGGCAGTGGTGGGATAGTCACCGGTGACCATGAACACGCGGATGCCTGCGCTGCGGCACCTGTCGATCGCCTCGGCGATCTCCGGGCGTGGCGGATCGAGCATGCCCACCAATCCCAAATAGACGAAATCCTCCTCGCTGGCGGCATCGGCGTCGGTCGCCTTGCAGGCCAGCGCCAGCACCCGTTCGCCACGCGCCGCCAGTACTTCGTAGAGTTCCAGTGCCTTGCGACGCGCCGCGGCATCAAATTCGATCCGCTCGCCGTGCCGCAAACGGTGCGTGCATTTATCGAATACGATCTCCGGCGCACCCTTCATGTAGGCGACATTGGGCTGAGCATGGTGACGATCCTGAGCATGCTGACCATTCCCGCCGTGGTGTGTGGTGATCATGCGTTTCGTGGCCGAGTCGAACGGACTTTCGTGTACGCGCGGGAAGCGCGCCGCCAGATCGCCGATAGGCTGCAAGGCCTGCGCCAGAAGCAGCAGGGCGCCCTCGGTCGGATCGCCCAGATAGTGATCGTCGGTCAGGCGGGCGTTGTTGCACAGCACCATGGCAGCCCAGGCCTCGGCAAAGCCTTCCACTTGCGAGAGGCCACTCTGATCGGCCGACCATTCGTCTTCGCCCAGCACCAGCGTAGCGACCCGCATCCGGTTCTGGGTGATGGTGCCGGTCTTGTCGGTACAGATGACGGTGGTCGAACCCAGCGTTTCGACTGCTTCCAGGTTCTTGATCAGCGCATTCTTCTTCGCCATGCGTTTGGAGGCCATGGTCAGCGCCAGCGTCACCGTCGGCAAGAGACCTTCCGGGACGTTGGCGACAATGATGCCGATGGCGAAGATCAGACTGCCGATGAAGGGGTTGCCGAGCAGCACGCTGAGTGCGAAGAACAGCAGGCCGAGCGCAATGGCAATGGTGGAGATGACGCGAATGAAATGGTGCAGCTCCTTGCGGATCGGCGTCTCCACCGTGCCCGCCTCCTTGGTGACTTGCACGATCTGGCCGATCTGCGTGTTCATGCCGGTGCCGTATACCAGCGCGCGGCCGTTGCCGCTTTGCACCAGCGTGCCGGAGAACACCATGTTGCGACTCTCCATCAGCTTGTCGTGGGTGCAAGCCACTTTGCGCAGCTGTGGTTCGCTCTCGCCGGTCAGGGAAGCGTGGTCGACCTTGAGCTGATTCACCTCGATCAATCGCCCGTCGGCCGGCACCCGATCGCCCTCTTCGAGCACGATTACATCGCCCGGCACCACCAGTCGTGCCTCGATGCGCGCTAGCTGGCCATCGCGCTGCACGCTGATCATCGACGGCAGCATGTTGCGAAAGCTCTCCATGATGCGTTCGCTTTGCTGCTCCTGAAGATAGGTGAACAGCGCATTGAGCAGGACCACCGCCAGCAGCGCGACGCCAATGTAGAAGTTGCCTTCGCCCGGCTGCAGGTAATCGGCAAAGAACGCCAGTGCCGAGCCAACGATGAGCAGCAGCGCGAAGAAGTTGCCGAACTGGCGCAGGAACTTGACGATTTCGGGCGTCTCCTTGCGCACGCGTAGTTCATTGCTGCCGAACTCGAGCAGGCGTTGCGCGGCCTCCGCCGCACTCAGCCCCTCCCCTGTGCAGTGCAGGCGCTGCTGCAATGCTTCAAGTGGGATGCGATGCTGGTCGGCAGGCAGGGTCGTCTCCTGATGATGCGTCATCATGCAGCTCTCTGTCGGACTCGCGCTCGGGGTTGCGGGGGTGGAACGCCCGCAGAAAAATGTTGCCGTCGCGCATGCGCAATTATCCCATCTCAGAGCCAGGTCATTACCCGTTTTGCGCGGCCGACCGCAGACAGACAGTGGTACAGCCGGAACACAGAGATGGATCTCGACGGACAGGCGTGCCTATACTGCCAGGCCAAGCACTGCCACAGAACTCGCGGCCCTGGTCTTTCTAACGGTCATGACACGTGGAGACACCCCGAATCATGGAAGTCATGACCGTCCCCTCCACTTGCAGTGCGCATTCCGGCTTGCACGCCGGAATCGTTCGACGGCCAGGGAGGATGCTCCCTGAATTCCCCGTCTCACCCCCAGGCCCTTCTCCCGCAAGGGGAGAAGGGAGGTTCGCGAGTCGCGTACGCGACGTTCACAGTAAAGAGAGAGCAGCATGAAATCGGAATCCGCTTACCCGCAGTTGCTCCGGCAGACACTCGATCACGCCCTCGCCTATCTGGAGGCATTGCCAGAAGCTCCGGTCGCAGCCACAGCCAGCCTCGAGGAGCTGCGCGCGCGCCTCGGCAAGCCCCTGCCTGCCGGCCCGGTCGACCCGCTGGCCGTCGTTGATCGACTGGTGCGCGATGTTGCCGGCGGCCTAACTCACAGCAGCGGCGGGCGCTTCTTCTCGTGGGTGATCGGCGGCAAGTTGCCCGCCTCGCTGGCAGCAGACTGGCTGACCTCCACCTGGGACCAGAATGCCGGCATGTTCGCCGTCGCTCCGGCCGCCGCAGTGGTCGAGGAAGTGTGTGGTCGCTGGCTGCTCGATCTCCTCCACCTGCCGTCCAGCGCCAGCTTTGCCCTCGTCACCGGCTGCCAGATGGCGCACGTCACGTGTCTCGCCGCCGCCCGCAATGCAGTCCTCGCAGCCAAGGGCTGGGACGTCGAGCAGCGGGGATTGATCGGCGCGCCGCCCATCCGGGTGCTGAGCGGCGACCAACGCCACGGCACCATCGAACGCGCCGTGCGCCTGCTGGGGCTGGGGCGCGACTGCGTCATCGACATCGCCACCGACAACAACGGCCAGCTGCGTGCCGGGCCCTTGCGTGCAGCGCTGGCCAGTGCGCCCGCCGCCGCCCACATCGTCCTCCTCCAGGCCGGCGACCTCAACACCGGCTCCTTCGACCCCTACGACGAGATCATCCCGGTCGCCCGCGAGTTCGATGCCTGGGTGCATGTCGACGGCGCTTTCGGACTTTGGGCGGCGGCCAGTCCCGAGTACCGCCACTTCACCAAGGGTGTCGAGAACGCCGATTCCTGGGCCACCGACGGTCACAAATGGCTCAATGTCCCCTACGATTCCGGCTTCGCCTTTGTCGCCAATCGCGCAGCCCACTACCGCTCGATGGCGCACCACGCGGCCTATCTCGATCACTCCGCCGTGGCCCGCGACCAGGTCGACTGGAATCCGGAATACTCCCGCCGCGGGCGCGGCTTTGCCACCTACGCCGCGATCGCCAGCCTTGGTCGCCAGGGGATCGCGCAGATGGTTGCCGAATGCTGCCAGCACGCCCACGCGCTGGTCACCGGCGCCGGCAAACTGCCGGGGGTCGAAGTCCTGCATGTGCCCCATATCAACCAGGGTCTGCTGCGCTTTCCGGATCCGTCGCCCGGGGCCAGCGAAGAGGATCACGATCGCCGCACCGAAGCCGTCACCGCGCGCATCGTCGCTTCAGGCGAGGCCCACTTCGCCTGCACCACTTGGCGGGGACGGCGCTGCATGCGGGTTTCGGTCTGCAGCTGCGCGACTGACGCTGCGGACATCGTGCGGGCCATTGCCGCGATTAGCAATGCGCTCTGAGCGCGGCTTGCGAGCCATTGTGCCAGGCAGCGGCGATTGCCGCCCGTCAACCATCATTGACTGGCCGTCGCTTGTCGACCCAGACCCGTCTGATGCATTTATCATCAACGATGGCGGCTTACTGATCATAAAGCTGACGGTCACGGAGATCTGATGTCCGGCGGGTCCTCGGCCAAAGCGGCCGTTGGCGCCGCATGGCGCGGACGGCCGGTATAGCGCCTTGACCGGACGTACGGGAAGAAATTGCGCCGAACGGCTGCTTCGACTTTTCGCCGTCATCAACGCGGTATCGCGCAGCCAGGTTGCCTATCTATTCGACCTGGCCAGCGATCTGGATGAGCAGGTTTCCCACATGATGACCAATCTGGAAGAGGTACAGGCTACGCTATCGCAATTGACGGCGCTGTACTCAGACAGCTTGTGCCATGGAGGCCTGGACGGCGACGAATGATGGCTGGCCGCCCCTACTCTGGCCCATCAAGCGTCAGGTCGCCACGGCGGATCGCATCGCCAACCACAAGGGACGCAATCCGCAGGAACGCGCCTCCCCGAAAAAGCGCCTGCTGCGCAAGCGGATGAGCAAATGAAGCTCCCGCTTACTCCAAGGTGGAGGCCGGTGTGGTGACACAACTACTTGTTCTGCCCCAGACTGCCCCAGATTAACGGAATTTTCTGGGGTTCCGGCTTACAACCTCGACATGCACGCGTGACGAATCGCCGCTGGAGGCGCGACTACGGCGCTCGGTAGCGTGGTCTGCGTGGCGCTGTCAGAGGGCTGAAGGGTTGTCGGATGCCTGTCCTGAACTTCATTCCAGTTTCCATGGCTTTGATTCTTGTAGATCAGTTGATGAAGTTGGCGCGTCGATTAGCGCATATTGAAGAGCTCCTGATGAAAGTCCCTCGTCGCAAGACCATGTGCGATCAGGTCTGCACGCACGGACTGACCGAAGGCCGCCGGGCCGCAGAACCAGAAACTGGCGGATTTCCAGCTGGGAAACATCTCGCGCAGACGGTCGCCACTCAGCCGCCGGTCCTTCTCGTCGACCAGAACATGTAGATTGACGTTGGCAGCATTGGCGTCCGCTTCCAGCAATTCCAGCGCTTCCGGTTCAAGTTCCTTGACGCAATGGATGAGGTCGATCGATTTCGTGCCAGGAGTCATGGCCAGTTCCTTCATCCGCGCGATGAAGGGCGTGATGCCAATGCCACCACCGATCCACACTTGGCGACGCTTCCCGTCCTCGAACGTGAACCGACCGTAGGGACCTTCCACCGTCACGGCGTCGCCCGCCTTGATCCGCTTGGGCAGGAGGTCGGTGTAGTCGCCGAGACCCTTGCTGATGATCATCAACTTGCGCGTTGCAGGATCCCAGGCCGAGGCCAGGGTGAAAGGGTGTTTGCCTTCCCGGTGGTCGAAGTTGACGAAGGCGAACTGGCCGCCGTCATGTCCCTTCCAGCCGTCGTCCAGTTGAATGTGGATTTCCGTGACGCCCATTGCCGGGAACGTTCGCACTGCTTCGATCGTGCCGGACACTCTGCGGCTGCGCCCGATCTGGCGGGTCAGGGCGAGGACTGCTGAAACGACTCCCCCGATCATCAAGAGCAAGGTCACCATGCCGACCGGTTGCAGCCATGCGCCGAAGCGCATCAGCACCATGCCGTGGAACACCAGGACCAGATAGGCGATAGCGATCAGCGTGTGGGTGGTGACGAAAAACTTGTACGGGAAGCGCTTGATCAGCGCGATCGCGATCAGCGCCACCGCAGCGTAGAACGCCCACTCGCCAATCGTCTCAGCCAATTCACGTTGGCTGTTGAAGAAGGTCTGGATGGCGCCCAGCTCCACCTCACCAGCGGGCGGCTTGCCCCGGCTGCGACGCTCCATCAAGCCAAGACCGACCATCCATTTCGGCCCGTTGGCTGCCACCCAGTGGAGCACCGAAGTGACCAAGGCGGCGATGCCCAACCATTTATGCAGCCTGTAGGACTTGTCGAGGCCATCCAGCCACGACTCCAGCCATTTGGCGCGGGTCGCCAGGATCATCGCCACGCTCATGGCGCCGATGCTGAGAACGCCCGAATACTGGACGAGCAGATTGCGTACCGCAATGAAGGTCAAGCTGTCTGGCAAGTCGGCATTCGTCAGCGCCCACAGGAGCGTCAGCCCGATCAGTATGGACCAGAGAGATATCTTGATGTTTTTCATGGTTTTTCCACCAATTGATTCGTCCGCTCCTCGAATAGAGGTTGATCGCGGATGCTGGGGTTTGAGCCGTCATGCGGCGCGTCGTGTCCATGGAGCACCGCACCCGGTGCCGGGCAGGCCATTCCCTTGCTGTCGTCAAGACAGCGGGGTTGTGCCGTTTCGGGGACAGGCAATGGCGTCTGAGCAAGCGCTGTGCTGGCGGCGGGAAAAGACGGTATTAAGCTGAGCACGCGTCGTACTTTCATGATCGGTTGGCGCATCAGTTGCTTTCACAACACTGTTAGTTAGAATCGTGATAGTATCAATCCAAACTATTCATGTAAAGGGGCAGTGGTGATTCGTAATCCGGCAAAACTCCATCCTTTTCTGCACGCGGCGACTCTGTTGGAGAAACGGGTGACTGCATTGCTGAGAGCGTCCGGCGTGCGTCATCGTCAGGGCCTGATCCTGGACGCCTTGCATCGCATTGGGCCGACTTCGCAAAGGCATCTGGCGAAGGAATTCGATATTTCACCGGGAAGCATGAGTTCCATGACGGATCGGCTGCTTGCCTTGGGGTTCATCACACGAAACACGAACGCGGATGATCGACGCAGTGACGTTCTGGAGCTGACGCCGAATGGCCTGGCGATGCTGACGGTTGTTCTGGACGTCTGGCAGGGCGCTGACGAGAGTATTGAAACGGCGCTAGGCCCGACGAAAGCCGCGCAGTTTTTCGCACTCGCCGCCGAACTCTGTAGTGCTCAGGGTGGCCGGGCGCCCCAACATGAAGACGCCTGAAGTCGCCGAGTGCTGATGAACCTTGCCTGTCTGCCTGTGGGCGACGTCCGCGCTCGGCTGCAAGGTGAACTGCAGCCACCATCCCCGCCGCATGGCCTCAGCAACCAACCCATCCGTACCGCGACACCACCCCGTCGCCAACAAGGAATAGTGCTCCCATGACATCTCCGATCTTGGCCCGAGACTCACTCGCTCCTTACCTGCTCACCGCCGGCCGCCGCGTCGCTGTCAACTACGGCCACGACAAGCTGGCCGCCGAGGCCAGCTTCAGCAACGTCATCACACTTTCGATCGCCGGCGGCAAGTACTGGTCATGACCCGTTCGACGTTCGCCACGGTCGCCGCGACGGCCTGGCTGTTGACGGTGGCCGGTTGCGCCTCGGTGGCACCGATCGCCGCGCCGCCGCAGGCGGTCGAAGTGCCCGCGCAGTGGGGCGCCGGCATCGACGCCACGGCGGCCACGCCCGGCCCGCTCGCGCAATGGTGGCAGCGGTTTGGCGATGCGCAGCTGTCGCGCCTCGTGGAGCGTGCGCTGCAGGCCAACACCAGCGTGAACAGCGCGCAGGCCGCGCTGCGCCAAGCGCGCGCGCTGCGTGATGTCACTGCGGCCGGCCTGTTGCCGACGCTCGGCGCTTCGGCCAGCGCGCAGCGCATCCGCACCGGCTCGGGCAGCACCACGAGCACGGTCAACAGCTTTCTGGCGGGACTCGACGCGAGCTGGGAGCTCGACGTCTTCGGCGGCCAGCGCAGCGCCCTGCAGGCCGACGAGGCCAGCGCGCTGGCCAGCGCCGCCAGCCTGGGCGACGTGCAGGTGTCCGTCGCCGCCGAGGTCGCGCTGAACTACATCGCGCTGCGTAACGCTCAGGCGCTCCTGGCCATCGCACGAGAGAACCTGGCGAGCCAGCGCGAGACGCTGCAGATCACGCAATGGCGCCTGCAGGCTGGACTCGTCACCTCGCTCGACGTCGAACAGGCGCGCACCTCGGCCGAGCAGACGGCCGCGTTGTTGCCTGCCTTGCAGAAGACCGTGGACCAGACGTCGCACGCGCTGTCGGTTTTGGTCGGCCAGGCGCCGTCCGCCCTGTCGGCCGAGCTCGCTGCCGCCAGCCCGGTGCCGGCCGCGCCCGACGACCTGGCGCTCGCTTTTCCGGCCGAGACCCTGCGCCAGCGCGCCGATGTCCGCGCCGCCGAATTTGCGTGGAGCGCGGCGCGCGCCCGCGTCAGCCAGGCCGAAGCCGCGCGCTGGCCGAGCTTTTCGCTCGGCGGCTCGCTGGGCTTGGTCTCGCTCACGCTCGGCTCGCTGATCGACGGCAGCTCGCTGGCGAGCAGCGTGCTGGGCGGCGTCAGCGGGTCGCTGTTCGACGGCGGCGCAGCGCGCGCGCAGGTCGGCGCGCAGCAAGCCGCGCTCGAGCAGTCGCTGCAGAATTACCGCTCCGTCGTGCTCGTTGCCCTGAGGGATGTCGAAGATGCGCTGGTCGCCCTGCGCAGCGACCGCGAGCGGCTGGCACACCTGAAGGATGCAGCCGACGCGGCCACCAATGCGGCGACGCTGGCGCGCCAGCAGTATGCCAGCGGGCTGGTCGATTTCCAGACCGTTCTGCAGACGCAGCGCACGCAGCTCGGCGCCCAGGGCGAGGTGGCCAGCGCCAGCGCCGACATCAGCAGCGACCACGTGCGCCTATACAAGGCCCTGGGCGGCGGCTGGACGCCCGATGGCGCATCCGCCGCCGTCGCCGCCACGCCAGCGACGGTCCGCCAGGCGACCTCCTCCGCTGCGCACTGACACCCGCGGCCACTCTCTACGATCACTTCACGCCGACCCGCCATGAGACAGAAGAACGCCCCTCCTCCCGCCGACCTGCAAACCCTGCTGGGTGAGGACCATCCGCCGCGCTGGTGGAAGCGCGGCTCGCTCTGGTTCGGTCTTGGCGCCCTGCTGATCGTCGCCGGCGGTGTCTATTACTGGCAGGCGCAAAGCGCCGGCGAGGCCGCGCCCACCTACGTGACCGCCGAACTGCGCACGGGCAGTCTCACACTTAGCGTGTCGGCCAACGGTACGTTACAGCCCACGCGCTCGGTCAACGTCGGCAGTGAACTGTCGGGCACGGTCAAGCGCGTGCTGGTGGACGTGAACGACCAGGTCAAGGCCGGCCAGGTGATGGTGGAGCTGGACGCGTCGAAGTTCAGCGATCAGGTGACCCGCTCGCGCGCCTCGCTTGCCGCCGCGCGGGCATTGGTCGCGCAAAACAAGGCCACCGTCGCCGAGTCGCGCGCCAACCTTGCGCGCCTGGAAGACGTCTTCAAGCTCTCGGGCGGCAAGGTGCCTTCGGCGACCGAGCTCGACAGTGCGCGCGCCGCGCTGGCCCGCGCCGTGGCCACCGAAGCGAGTGCTGCCGCCAACGTCGGCGTGGCCAGAGCCACCCTCTCGACGGATGAAACCAACCTCGCCAAAGCCTCGATCCGCTCGCCCATCGACGGGGTGGTGCTCAGCCGCTCGGTGGATCCGGGCAACGCGGTGGCCGCCTCGCTGCAGGCCGTCACTCTGTTTGCCGTGGCCGAGGACCTGACCCAGTTGCAGCTTGAAGCCAGCGTGGACGAGGCCGACGTGGGCGCTGTGAAGGTGGGGCAAAAAGCCAGCTTCACCGTCAGCGCCTACCCCTCGCGCCGTTTCCCGGCCACGATCCGCCGCGTGGCCTATGGCTCGACCACCACCAACAACGTGGTGACCTATGTGGCCACGCTCGATGTGGACAACAGCGACCTCAGTCTGCGCCCCGGCATGACGGCCGTGGCCACCATCGTGGCCACCGAGCGCGATGACGTGCTTCTCGTGCCCAACACTGCGCTGCGCTTCTCGCCCAGCGCAGCAGCCGCAGCGAGCAAGTCCTCCGGGAGTAGCAGCATCCTGTCCAAGATAATGCCGCGCCCGCCGAGGAGTAGCAGCAGCAAAGTGGCCGGCAGCGAGAGCAAGGTCCCTGGCACGCGCCAGATCTGGGTGCTGCAGGGAGGCCAGCCGGTTGCCATGCAGGTGCAGACTGGCATCAGCGACGGCCGCATGACCGAGGTCAGCGGCGAGAGCCTCACGCCCGGCATGGCCGTCATCACCGACCAGCGCAGCGCAAGCGCCGCACCATGAATCAGCCGGCCACTCCAGCCACGGGGCAGCCGGGGCCTGCTCCGCTAATCCGTCTGCGCGGGATCACCAAGGTCTACGGCGCAGGCGAAACGGCGTTCCAGGCGCTCAAAGGCGTGGATCTGGACATCCAGAGGGGTGACTTTGTGGCCATCATGGGCCCCAGCGGTTCGGGCAAGTCCACGGCCATGAACACCCTGGGCTGCCTGGACACACCCACCACCGGCACCTATGAGTTCGAGAGCGTGCAGGTGCAATCGCTCAGCCGCGACGAGCGGGCCCGCTTGCGCCGGCGCTACCTCGGCTTCGTGTTCCAGGGCTTCAATCTGCTGGCACGCACCTCGGCACAGGAAAACGTGGAGCTGCCACTGATCTACCGCGGCGAGCCCGCCGCGCAGCGCCATGCCATGGCCGCGCGCGCGCTCGAACAGGTCGGCCTCAAAGGGTGGGAACACCACACGCCGGGAGAACTCTCGGGCGGGCAGCAGCAGCGCGTGGCGATCGCGCGCGCCATCGTCACGGAGCCCGCCGTGCTGCTCGCCGACGAGCCCACCGGCAACCTCGACACCGCCCGCAGCAAGGAGATCATGGAGCTGCTTTGGCACCTGAACGCCGACCAGGGCATCACCGTGCTGATGGTGACGCACGAGGCCGAGATGGCCGCCTACGCGCGGCGCATCGTGCGCTTCGTGGACGGCATGGTGGAAAGCGACGAGCGCAACTCCGATCCGGTCGGGCTCCAGGCGGGACACGTTGCGACGGTCATGGGAGCAGGCTGACCATGTGGCTTAACACACTCCTGCTCGCCTTACGTTCGATCCGGCGCAACCTGATGCGCTCGTTCCTCACCATCCTGGGCATCGTGATCGGCGTGAGCGCCGTCATCACCATGGTCACCGTGGGCAACGGCGCCACCCTCGCCGTGCAAAACCAGATCTCGGGCCTGGGCACCAACCTGCTGCAGGTGCGTCCCGGCCAGCGCATGGGCCCGGGCAGCGGTGGCTCCAGCGCGCCCTTCTTCAAGGACAGCGACGCCGAAGCCATCGCAACCCAGATCGGTGGCGTCGCGGCCGCTGCACCCCAATCGCGCTCGTCGGGCACGCTGGTGGCCAACGGCCGCAACTGGAGCAGCACGATCACCGGCAGCACGAACGAGTGGCTCACCATCGGCAACTGGACCCTGGCCCAGGGGCGCGAGTTTGCCGACGCCGAGCAGCGCGCCGGTGCGGCGGTTTGCATGATTGGCGAAACCGTACGGCGAGAACTGTTCGGCAGCAGCCCCGCGCTGGGCGAGTCGCTGCGCGTGAAGCTGATCAGCTGCGAGGTCATCGCCGTGCTCGGCTCCAAGGGCCAGGGCTCGTTCGGCAACGACCAGGACGACCTGGTCTTCATCCCGATCAAGACCCTGCAGCGCCGCATCACCGGCAATACCCAGGTCAACGACTTGCTCGTGTCCATGGCCGATGGCAGCGACACAGAACGCGTCAAGGCCAGCATGACCCAGTTGCTTCGCGAGCGCCGCAAGCTCGCTGACACCGATGAAGACAACTTCAACGTGCTCGACACCAAACAGCTGGCCGACACACTCTCGGGCACCACCAAGGTGATGACCACGCTTCTGGGTGCCGTGGCCGCGGTGAGCCTGCTGGTGGGCGGTATCGGCATCATGAACATCATGCTGGTGAGCGTGACAGAGCGCACCAGGGAAATCGGCTTGCGCCTGGCGATCGGCGCGCTGGAGCGTGAGGTGCTGCTGCAGTTCCTGATCGAGGCCGTGGTGCTTGCCGCGCTGGGCGGGGCGATCGGCATCGTGCTGGCCATCGGTGCCTCGATCGGTCTTTCGGATTTGATGAATGTGCCCTACGTGTTCAACCCCGGGGTCAACCTGCTGAGCTTCGTCTTCTCGGCCGGCATCGGCGTGCTGTTCGGCTACTTCCCGGCCCGCCGGGCGGCACGGCTGAACCCGATCGATGCGCTGCGGCATGAATGAGCTTTCTGAAAGCCCACATGAAGCCGATCCAACTGAGTTATACCCGAAGGGTAGCGATGCTCGTGAGGCACTGAAGGCCTGGCATTTCATGCTGGGCCTATCTGTTTCTGTTCTGGTCTGGCTGCGCCTGCTGGCGGCGCGCATGGCTGGGCCCGACCCCCTAACTGAGCCAGTGCCCCCGAAGTGGCAGAAGCTATCGGCCAAGCTTATGCACGTTGCGCTGTACTTCTTGATGATTGGTATGCCGCTGGGAGGATGGCTGCTTCTCAGCGCAGCAGGAAAGCCGATCCCGTTCTTCGGTCT
>ERZ761607.2018-NODE-2018-length-23265-cov-5.413658_pt1 | contig 23265 bp, 16 predicted proteins | sample MGYA00511164_ERZ761607 | MGnify/ENA primary metagenome ERZ761607 (study PRJEB28899, sample SAMN02445080) | bioreactor sludge metagenome | biome: EBPR sludge | place: Australia: Brisbane, Thorneside Wastewater Treatment Plant | collected 2011-06-22 ... | reverse complement strand
CCACCCCCACCGATCCGAGCCCCACCGTGCCCGCCGCCACCGAAGACCAAGCCGCGCTCTTCGCGCGTTCCGTCAACGCCTTCGGCCTCGATCTCTGGAAACACGTCGGTCCGGGCAATCAGACGATCTCGCCCGCGAGCGTCGCGATCGCGCTCGACATGACCTTCGCGGGCGCGCGCGGCGAGACCGCCGATCAGATGGCGCGTGTGCTCCACGTCGAGGGCGATCGCGACGCCTTCCACGCGGCAGCGGGCGGCATGCTCGTGCGCTGGAGCGCGGCGAGCGACGACCTCACGCTCGCGATCGCCAACCGCCTCTTCGGCCACGAAGGCTTCGCGTTCGAAGCGCCCTTCCTCGCGCTCACGTCCGAGCGTTACGGCGCGCCTCTCGAGCGCGTCGATTTCTCCGCGCCCGAGCCCGCGCGCCAACACATCAACGGCTGGGTCGCGCAGCGCACGAACGATCGCATCCGCGATCTGATCCCGCCGCGCGGCATCGACGATCAGACCCGCATGGTGCTCACGAACGCGATCTACTTGCTCGCGAAGTGGGAGGCGCCCTTCGAGAGCCGCGCGACGCGGCCCGCGACCTTCCACGTGAACGGCACCGAGGCGCGCCAGGTCCCGACCATGCACGCGACCGGCACGCGCCGCTTCGCGCAGGTCGACGGCGTGCGCGTGCTCGAGCTGCCGTACCGTGCGGGCGGCCTCTCGATGCTCTTCGTTCTCCCCGACGCGCGCGACGGTTTGCCCGCGGTGGAGCGTCGCCTCGACGCCGCGACCCTCGCGCGTTGGGCGGCTGCGGTGACGCCGCAACACACGCAGGTCGCGCTGCCGAAGTTCCGCGTCGCCCCCGAGACCTCGTTCGCGCTGGCCGACGCGCTGAAGGCGCTGGGGATGCCGCTCGCGTTCGCGCGCGGCGCGGCCGACTTCACCGCGATGGCGAATCCGACGAACGCCGAAGATCGCCTCTCGATCTCGCAGGTCTTCCACAAGGCGTTCGTGGACGTGAACGAAGAGGGCACGGAAGCCGCGGCGGCGACGGCGGTCGTGATGATGCGCGCGGGCGGCATGCCGATGGCCCCGCAGGCGCAGTTCGTCGCGGACCATCCGTTCCTCTTCTTCCTGCGCGACACGAGCTCCGGCGCGGTGCTCTTCGTCGGCCGCGTGGTGGAGCCGGTCGCGGGCACCGACTGAACGGCTCGGAGCCGCTGCCGCTTCTCGAGAAGGAAGTGAGCCGGTCTCACGGGCTCGCGGCACGTACGTGCCCATGCCGAGGCCCGCACGCTGGATCGTCGCCGTCCTCGCGCTCGCCGCGTGCGAAGGTCAGATCGGAAACCCCACCGATCCGAGCGGTCGCCCGCCCTCCGAGCGCCCTCCCACCGAGCTCGGCGACCCCATCGGCGTCACCGGCCTGCGTCGCCTCTCGCCGCTCGAGGTCGAAGCCACGGTGCACGATCTCCTCGTCGAGCTGGGCGTCGACGTGACGGCCACGGAGCTCCCTCGCACCCCGCTGCCGAGCCCCGATCACCGCCACGGCTTCCAGACCACGATCGCGACCGGCCACCTCGGCTTCGAGCAGGTGCGCAGCCTCCTCGAATGGAGCGAAGCGATCTCGGAGCGCGCCACGGCGGATCTCCCGAGCGCGATGGGCTGTACCCCGACCGCGGCGTTCGACGCCTGCACGCGCGACTACGCCACCCGCCTCGGCGAGCTCGCGTTCCGTCGCCCGCTCACCGCAGACGAGCTCGCGCTCTTCGAGGACGTGCACGTCACGGTCGCCGCCGAGACCACGCCGCGCGACGGCGTCCGAGCGCTCTGGGAGCTCGCGCTCACCTCGCCCGACTTCACGTACCTCTCGGCCCGGACCGTCGACGACGGCTCGCGCCTCACGCCGCACGCGATCGCGAGTCAGCTCTCCTACGGCCTCTGGGGCACGATGCCCGACGCGTGGCTCCGCGAGCGCACCGCGACGCTCACCACGCCCGAAGCGGTGCGCGCCACGGCGGACGCGATGCTCGACGATCCGCGCGCGGAGACGATCGTGGCGCGTTTCCACCGCGACTGGCTCAACCTCGCGAGCGCCTCCGAGCTCGACAAAGATCCCGCGCTCTACCCGGAGTTCGACGCGACCACCGCGGCCGCCCTCGAGACCGAGCTCGACGCCTTCGTGGTGCGCTCGGTGCTCGAAGATCGCTCCATCGCGGATCTCTTCGCGAGCCGCGACGCGTTCGTGAACCGACGGCTCGAAGCCCTCTACGAGCTCGATCTGCGCAGCAGCGGCGACGACGACTGGCAGTGGCGCGAGCTCCCGCCAGAGCGCGCCGGCGTGCTCACACGTCCGCTCTTCCTCGCGACCACCGCCGGTCGCGGCGAGTCCGCGCTCATCCACCGCGGCGTCGCGATCATCGAGCACCTGCTCTGCCGCACGCTCACCCCGCCCGACGACGCGATCGAAGAAGCGCTCCCGATCCCCGTCGACGCTTCGTCCGGCAAGCTCGCCGCGGTCGCCGATCGCGCGTCCAAGCCCCACTGCGCGACCTGCCACGACACCATCGATCCGCTCGGGCTCGCCTTCGAGAGCTTCGACGCGATCGGCGCCTTCCGCACCGCGTACCCGGACGGCGTGGCGATCGATCCCGCCGGCACCCTCGAGTCGACCTTCCTCGAGGCGCCCATCGACTACGCGGGCGCATCCGAGCTGCTCGCCGAGCTCGCGGAGGCCCCCGAGGTGCAGCTCTGCTACGCGACGAAGTGGTCGGAGTGGCTCACGGGCACGCCACCGAACGACGCCCAGCGCGCCGAGATCGCGCGATTCACGGAGACGCCCGGCGTGTCGATCCGCGAGGTCCTCCTCGAGACGCTCACCTCGCCTTGGTTCCTCGATCGCGCGGAGATCGAACGATGACGCACAAGCCCGACGATCTCGTGGTCCGCCGCGGCCGCCGACGCTTCCTCGCCGGCGCCGCGGGCCTGCTCGCGTTGCCCTTCCTCGAGTCGATCGCCCGCCCGTCGAAGGCGAAAGCGTGGACGCCCGCGCCAGGTATGCCGCGGCGGCTCGTGATCTTCTTCAACGGCCACGGGCTCATCATGGAAGAGTTCGTGCCTCGCGCGGGCTTCGTGCAGGGCGCGCTCCTGCGGCCGGTCGCGGACGCAGGTCTCGCTCCGAAGACGCTCGTGATCACGGGTGTGAACTCGAAGGTTCAATCCGGACATCCTGGAGCACCTTCGGTGCTCACCTGCACGCCGCTCGAAGCCGATCAATACGGCATCACGCACCCGCGCACCGCCTCCGTCGACCACGTGATCGCGCGTCACATGCAGGACGGCGGGCCCGCGCGTCGCTTCGACGTGGGCGTCCACGACCAGAGCGTCGACCTCGGCGCGCGCAGCCTCTCCGACGATCACACGCAGATGTTCTGGAGCGGCGACGACGAGCACGTCCCCTCCATCATCCACCCGCACGCCGCGCTCGATCGCGCGTTCCCGAGCACCACGGGCGAGCCGACGGAGCCGACGGTCGACGCGCGCACCGTCCGGCGCCGCAGCGTGCTCGACGGAGCCCTCGCGCAGCTCACCCAACTGCAGGGCCGCGTCTCCACCTCCGATCGCGTGCGCCTCGAGCGGCATGCCGAGCACCTGCGCGCGATCGAGCTCTCGCTCGGCGGCACCGTCGCGCCGACCACGCCCACCTGCGCCGATCCGACCTTCGATCGCAGCGCGACCACCCACGCGCGGGCGGCGGAAGTGTTGATCGACACCCTGGCCCTCGCGATGGCGTGCAACGTCGCGGACGTCGGCACCTTCAAGGCCTTCGACATGGAAGAAGGCGCGTGGGGCCACGTCGTGCATCCCGATCTCGCGACGACGTTCGGCGGCGAGAACTACCACGGGGCCTGGCACAAGGCGTCCGACCAGCGCCTCGACTACGCGCGCCGCGCGTTCACCGCGATCAACACGTGGCACGGATCGCTCTTCGCGCGCCTGCTCCGTCGGCTCGACGAGGTCGACGAGGGCGACGGCTCCGCGCTCGATCACTCGCTCGTGATGTGGATCAGCGACTTCGGCCACGGCGGAGGTCACGGCTCGGACAACCTGCCGATCGTGATCGCGGGCAACGCGGGCGGCGCCACGCTCGGTCGCCACGTCAACTACGCGCGCGATCCCGCGAGCCCCTACGGCGACGATGGGCAGCCCGGAAACCACAACCTCTGCGTCTCGTTGTTGCAGGCGTTCGGGATCCCCGGCGATCGGTTCGGGGACTACACGAACGTCTCCCAGTCGGTGGAGCCCGGTCCGCTCTCGCTCTGAGCGAGGCTCTCCGCACACGCATCGGCGTCGTTCGTGTCCCCCACGTGACAAGCGCGCGTCGAACGCCGTAACCTGTTCTACGTGCGTAGCTTCGGGGTTTGGGTCGCAATCGCCGGCGTGCTCGGTGGTTGCTCGGGTAAAGGTACGTCACCGCTCACGGGCGAGGACGCGGGCGTCGACGCGGGTGAGGTCGACGGAGGTCCGGTGTGCGAAGGCGCGCCGGAGCTCGAAGGCGCGACCGGGACACCGCACGCGGAGCCCTTCGGCGCGTCGGCGACCGAAGCGCGCGCGGGGCGACTGACCGAAGCGGATCTCCCGCCCGATCCACACGACCTGCTCACGTGGCGCGAAGGCGACTACGTGCTCGCCAACGATCGCATCGCGGTCGTGATCGAGGACGCACGCGCCTCCGACGGCTACGACCCCTTCGGCGGCAAGCTCGCCGGCATGGCGCGGGTCGAGGACGGTCGCATGGTCGACGCGGCCGACTTCAACGAGATCATCCTCGGGCTCGGTCGCTACACCGTGGTCCCGACGAGCGTCGGCGTGCTCGAACCGGCCGAGGACGGCACCGCGACGGTGCGCGTGAACGGCATGCTTCGCCCGATCCCCTTCGCGGACGAGCTCGCCTCCGCCCTCGCGCCGGCCAACTACGACGACCTCGCGGTCGCGCTCGACTACTCGCTCGCCCCGGGCGCGAGCCACGTGAGCGTCCGCGTGCAGCTCTCCAGCCCGCGCACGGGCCGCGCGCGCGGCAACCTCTTGCTGCTCACCTTCCAGACCTACCGCATGCCCGCGTTCGCGCCCGAGCGCGGCTTCGATCTCGGCGACCGCTCCGCCTTCGTCGGCTTCGCGGACGACGACGCCACGAGCTACGCGATCGAGGCCATCGACGACGACCTCGGGCTGCTCATCGAGGTGAGCGGCGCGGTGCTCTTCCAAGGGCAAGCGTTCGAAGCCGCGGGCTGTGCGGTGACCGACTTCGAGCTCGCGCGCATCCACGTCGGCGGTCCCGGCATGGACGGCTTGCTCTCCGCGATGCGCGAGGAGGCGGGTGTCGAAGAGCGTGTGATCGAAGGCGTGGTCACGGGCGGCGACGGCGAGCCCGCGGCGGGTGTGCGCGTGCACGCCGAGAGCGCGGACATGGCGCGTTACCTGACGCGCGCGACGACCGATTCCGAAGGTCGCTACCGCCTGCGGGTCGACGCGAGCGAGACGGTGCGGCTGCGCGCGTTCCGCGTCGGCGAGGGCATCGTGGAGATCCCGAGCGGAGAGACCGACGTGACGTTGCCCGAGCTCGGCGCGATCGCGGTGACCGCGACGGGCGCGGAGGGTGCGCTGCCGGTTCGTGTGCAGACGGTGCCGCAGAGCGCGCCCGAGCCCTCGCTGTCGCGGCGTTGGGGCGAGCCCGATCGCCCGGCGCGTCGCACCCACGTGGTCTTTCCGACCGACGGTCAGGTCACGCTGCCGGTGCTCCCGGGCACCCACCGCGTGATCGTCTCGCGCGGCTTCGAGTACGACCTCTTCGAGTCGGACGTCGAGGTCACGGCGGGCGAGACCACGAACGTCCCCGTGATGCTCGAGCGTGTCGTCGACACCACCGGCGTGATGTGCGCCGACTACCACATCCACACGAACCGTTCGCCCGACTCGTCGGATCCGGCGCGCTTCAAGCTGCACAGCAGCGCGGGCGACGGCCTCGAGATCCCCTGCCGCTCCGACCACGAGTGGGTCGTGAGCTGGGACGAGCTCGTGGAGGAAGAGACGCTCGACGGTTGGCTCTTCGGCGTGACCTCGCTCGAGCTCACGACCTTCGCGTGGGGCCACTTCGGCGTGGTGCCGATCACGCCGCGCCCGAACGAACCGAACAACGGCGCGCCCGACTGGACCGGCAAGAACCCGCCCGAGGTCTTCGCGGAGGTGCACGCGCGCCCGGAGGAGCCGTTGCTCATCATCAACCACCCGCGCGGCGCCGCGATCGGCGGCTATTTCAGCGCGGCCGGCTACGACGCCGCGACCGGCACGGTGCGCAACGCACATCTCTGGCACGAGAGCTTCGGCGCGATCGAGACCTTCAACGACTCGAGCTTCGACGAGAGCGCGGAGCAGGTGCGCGATTGGTTCTCGTTCTTGCGCAGCGGACGCCGCGTGTGGGCGGTCGGCTCGTCGGACACCCACCACGTGATGCGCGGCTCGCCGGTCGGTTATCCGCGTACGTGTCTGCGTGTCGGTCTCGATGATCCGGAGGCGCTCCGCACGGGCGGCGCGGAGACTCTCGTGCGCGACGCGACCGCCGACGGACACTTCACGGTGAGCGGCGGCATCTACGTCGACGCGTGGGCGCGCGGCGACGTGCAACCGGGCGACGAGGTCACGGGCGCGGCGGCGCGCGAGAGCGTGCGGGTGCGCGTGCAGGCGGCGCCGTGGATCGACGTCGACGCGCTCGAGGTCTGGGTCGACGGAGAGCTCGCGCAGACGATCGCGATCGAAGCGTCGACCGAGGTCGTGCGCTTCGACGACACGATCGAGGTCGAGGGCGATTGGGTGGTGTTCCACGCGAAGGGCGACCGCGACCTCTCGCCCGCGATCCCGGGACGCATGCCCTTCGGCGTGACGCAGCCGATCTTCTTCGTGCGCTGAGCGGCGCGGCGGACGACGTCGGCCCGCGCGTTGCACTGCTCCGCGCACGATGCGCACCGGCACGCAACGGCACGTCCTTCCCGCTCTCGAGCGGGATCCCGTGCGCGTGCGCCTGCCGGCGGCTGACCGCGTCGACCCGTCGCCCGCCGCCCCCAAACCTGTGAGAAAGCTCGCCGGCTGGCCTCGGTTTCCCCGCGATGTCATGACGTCCCCCATGGTCTCGAAACCCTGGGAGCCGGACTCGTGGCGCGCGCGCCCCGTGGCCCAAGCCGTCGAATACGAAGACGAAGGCGAGCTTCACGCCGCGGTCGGGACGCTGCAGCAGCTCCCGCCGCTGGTCACGAGCTTCGAGATCGAGAAGCTGCGCGCGCAGATCGCGGAGGCCCAGCTCGGCAAACGCTTCATGCTCCAAGGCGGCGACTGCGCGGAGAGCCTCGCGGACTGCCGACCGGAGCCGATCGCGGCGAAGCTGAAGATCCTCCTTCAGATGAGCTTGGTGCTCGTGCACGCAGGCGAACGACCGGTGATCCGCGTCGGTCGCTTCGCCGGTCAATACGCGAAGCCGCGCAGCAGCCCGACCGAGACGCGCGACGGAACGACCCTGCCGAGCTACTTCGGTGATCTCGTCAACCGCCCCGGCTTCGACGCGAATTCGCGGCGGGCCGATCCCTGGCTGCTCGTCGACGGCTACAAGCACGCCGCGCTCACGCTGAACTTCATCCGCTCGCTGACCGACAGCGGCTTCGCGGATCTCCAACACCCCGAGTATTGGGATCTCGCGTTCCTGAAGAGCGCGACCCTCTCGCAGTCGCTCCGCAAGGACTACGAGCGCACGGTGCGGGAGGTCGGCAACGCGATCCGCTTCATGCAGGCGCTCGGCGAGCAGAAGGTCGAAGAGCTCTCGCGGGTCGAGTTCTTCACGAGCCACGAGGGATTGAACCTCTGGTACGAGTCGGCGCTCATCCGGAAGGTCCCGCGCCGCGAGGGCTATTACGATCTCTCGACGCACATGCCGTGGATCGGCGAGCGCACGCGCCAGCTCGACGGCGCGCACGTCGAGCTCTTCCGCGGCATCCGCAATCCGGTCGGCATCAAGGTCAGCGCGAAGGCGGACCCGAAGGAGGTCGTCGCGCTGATCGAGACGCTCAACCCGGGCGACGAGCCGGGCAAGATCGTGCTCATCAGCCGCATGGGCGCAGGCGCGGTGCGCGACGCGCTTCCGCCGCTGGTGGAGACGGTGAAGAAGAGCGGCCGCCGAGTGCTCTGGGTCTCCGATCCGATGCACGGCAACACCATCTCGACCTCGAACGGCTTCAAGACCCGCGACTTCGACGCGATCGTGAGCGAGCTCGACGCGGTGATGGCGGTCCACGACGCCCAAGGCACCGTCTTCGGCGGCGTGCACTTCGAGCTCACGGGCGACGACGTCACCGAGTGCATCGGCGGCGCGGACGGATTGACGGAAGACGATCTGTCGAAGAACTACGCGACCCTCTGCGATCCGCGTTTGAACTACGGCCAAGCGCTCGAGATGGCGTTCCGAATCGCGCGGCGGTGGAAGAAAGAATAGGAAATGACGACTCGAAGACTTCGCTTCGCGGTGGGAGCTGCGCTCCTGTTGGGAACGCCAGCTTGTGAAGACGACGACGTTCCGATCGGCTGCAATCCGTCGTGCTTCGACGGCGGCATGGACGCCGGACGCGACGCGGGGGACGAGGTCATCAACGTATACCCCGACACGGGACCCGAGCCCGACACTGGCATCGACGCGGGCGAAGAGATCATCAACCCCGCGCCCGACTCCGGCCCACCGCCCGACGAGGACGCGGGCATCGACGCGGGCGTCGAGGACGCAGGCACCGAGGACGCGGGCACGGAGGACGCGGGCCCGGTCGAAGCCTGACGTCGACGCGTCCTCGAACGTCCACGTTCACCTTGCCGCCCGCTCCTCCGCCGCGGTAGCACGCCGCGCGGAGGTGCCCGCGATGACGTTCGATCCGAGCTGGAAGTCCCGCGCCGTCGATGCCGCGGCGGTGGTCGCGAAGCTGCCCGAGGACGCTCACGTCTTCGTGCAAGGGGCCGCGATGACGCCCACGCCGCTCCTTCACGCGCTCTGCGCGCGCAAGGACCTCGACCGCGCGACCCTCTATCACCTGCACCTCGAAGGCGACGTCCCCTTCGCGGCACCCGAACATTGCCGACGCATCCGCAGCGTCTCCTTCTTCACCGGCCCCGCGCTGCGCGGCCCCGTGAACCGCGGCGAGGCCGACTTCGTGCCCGTCTTCCTCAAGGACGTGCCGCTCCTCTTCCGCCGCGGCGTGGTGGAGCTCGACGCGTGCTTCGTGCGCCTCTCGCCCCCCGATCGCCACGGGCTCTGCACCCTCGGCGTCAGCGTGGACGCCGCGCTCGAAGCGACGCGCCGCGCGAAGCTCGTGCTCGCGGTGATCGACGAGAACGTGCCCCGCACCCACGGACACGCCACGGTGCCCTTCGATCGCATCGACGCGTTCTGCCTCGACGATTCCGGCCCCTACGCGCGCGATCCCGCACCGCGCGAGCCGGTCGAGGAGACCATCGGCGAGATCATCGCCGCACTCGTCGAGGACGGCAGCACGCTGCAGATGGGCATCGGCGCGATCCCGGACGCCGTGCTCGCACGCCTCGGCAACAAGCTCGACCTCGGCGTACACACCGAGATGTTCTCCGACGGTGTGGTCGACCTCGTGCAGAACGGTGTGATCACCAACCGCTACAAGCACATCCACGCGGGCCGTCTGGTGACGAGCTTCGCGATGGGGAGCCGCCGCCTCTACGACTTCGTGGACGACAACCCGCTCGTCGAGATGCACCCCTGCGATCGCACGAACGACACCAACCTGATCCGTCAGAACCCGAAGGTGGTCGCGGTGAACTCCGCGCTCGCGGTCGATCTCTCGGGCCAGGTACAAGCCGACAGTCTGGGTCATCAGATCTACAGCGGCATCGGCGGTCAAATGGACTTCATCCACGGCGCCGCGCTCTCCGAGGGCGGAAAGCCGATCATCGCGCTGCCCTCCACGGCGAAGAACGGCACGCTCTCGCGCATCTCGCCGACGTTGGTCGCGGGCGCGGGCGTGGTGACGACGCGTGGCCACGTGCACTGGGTCGTGACCGAGCACGGCGCGGTGAACCTCTTCGGTCAGTCGCTGCGACGCCGCGGCGAGCTCCTCATCAGCATCGCGCACCCGGACTTCCGCCCGGAGCTGCGCAAGGCGCTGTCGGACCTGCGGCACTTCGTGCTTTGAGAGGTCAGCGGCGCGCGATCGCGTCCGCCACCCGGATTCCGTCGAGCGCCGCGCTCATGATGCCGCCCGCGAAGCCTGCGCCTTCGCCACACGGGTACAGCCCCGGCAGCCCGATCGCTTCGAGCGATCCGTGGTCGCGCTCGAAGCGCACCGGCGAGCTCGTGCGCGACTCCACCCCGAGCGCGACCGCGTCGCCGCGCGCGTAACCACGCATCTTGCGATCCACCTGCCGGAGCGCCTCGCGCAGCGGCGCGGCGAGCGACTCCAGCACGTCGTCGAGCCGCGCGCTCGCGACCGGGCGCGGGTAGCTCGTCTCCGGCAGCGACGACGACACACGCTTCTCGAGGAAGTCCTCGATGCGCTGCGCGGGCGCCACGTAGTCGCCGCCGCCCGCGTCGTACGCGCGTCGCTCGATGCGCCGCTGCAGCTCCACGCCCGAGAAGGGATCGTTCGGGTCGAAGCCGAAGGTCGCGAGCTGCGCGGGCCCGATCTCGGTCACGAAGCCGCTGTTGGCGAAGCGCCCGTTGCGTTTGCTCGGACTCCAGCCGTTGACGACCTGCCCGCCCGGCTCGGTGGCCGCGGGCGCGACGAAGCCGCCCGGGCACATGCAGAACGAGAAGATGCCGGTGCCGCACGCGCGCTCGACCAAGCGATACGACGCCGCGCCGAGCACCGGGTGTCCCGCGAGCGCGCCGAACTGCGCGCGATCCACGAAGCTCTGCGGGTGCTCGACCCGCACCCCGATCGCGAAGGGCTTGAAGGTCACCTGCGCGCCCGCCGCCGCCACGAAGCGCTGCACGTCGCGCGCGCTGTGTCCCGGCGCGACCACCACCGCGCGCGCCTCGATCGTGCGGCCGTCCGCGAGCACCACCCCGACCGTACGGCCGCTCGCGGTCGCGATCGCGTCCACGCGCGACTCGAAGAGCACCTCCACGCCCGCCGACTCGAGGTGCTCGCGCATCGCGCCGACCACGCCGGGCAGCTTGTTGGTGCCGATGTGGGGCCGCGCGTCGACGAGGATGTCCGGGCTCGCGCCGTACGCGACGAACGCGCGCAGCACGCTCTCCACGTCGCCGCGCTTGCTGCTGCGCGTGTAGAGCTTGCCGTCGCTGAAGGTGCCCGCGCCGCCTTCGCCGAAGCAGTAGTTGCTCTCCGGATTCAGCGCGCCGCGCTGCGTGAGCGCCGCCAGATCGCGCCGACGCGGACGCACCGCCTTGCCGCGCTCCACCACCACGCTGCGCAGCCCGTGCTGAGCGAGGCGCCACGCGCAGAAGAGCCCCGCCGGTCCCGCGCCGATCACCACCACGGGCGGCGCGCCCGAGAGCGTCGGCAGATCGAGCGGCACCACCGGCGCCTCGTCCTTCGCCTCGAAGTCGAGCTCGACCAGCGTCTGCACCATCACGCGCCCACGCCGCGCGTCGATCGCGCGCCGACGCACCCGCACCGCGCGCACGTCTGCGTCGCGCACGTGCGCTTCCTTCACCGCCGCCGCACGGAGCGCGCGCTCGTCGAGGAGCACGTCCGGGTGCAGCGCGAGGTCGACGCGAATCGGAGGCTTCGCCATGGGGCTCGCGAGCATGGCACGCGGCGCGCGGCCGTCGAACGCCAGCCGCTCAAGCGGTGACGCGCATCGCTTCGCGCACCGCCTCGTAGCGATCGAGGGTCGTCGGCTCGAAACGCTCGACCGCGAAGAGCTCCCGCAGCACCGCCGCGCCGTCCTTGCTCTCGTGCAGGTGCAGGAGCGCGACCGCGAAGCGACTTCGAAGCTCCGACGCGCACGCGTCCGTCGCCACGATCGCGTCGGACGGGATCGGCTCGCTCACCAGCAGCGGCCGCATCCGCTCGCGCGCGCCCGTGAGCTCCCAGCCCGCGTTCACGATCGGCGAATCGACCGCGTCGGACTCGTGCTGCACGAAGGTCGCCCCCACGTCGAGCTCGCCTCCCTCGACCGCGCGCCCGACCGCGACGTGGTCGGCGAGGAACCGCTGCTCGGCGAAGAGCGTGTCGGCGTCGAGCTCGAGCTGCGCGAGTGAGAGCCGCGGAAACAAGAAGCCCGCACAACTGTTGCGGTCGACCCACGCGACGCGCGCGCCCGAGAGATCCGTCGCGTTCTGGTAAGGCGCGTCGGCGCGGCAGAAGAGCGCGCCTCGGAAGTGCGCGCGCTGATGACGAACTCCGGAGGCCACGAGGTGCGTCGTCGGCTCGTCCATCGCGCGCACGAGCACCGCGGGCGGAACCCACGCGATGTCGGTCTCTCCGTCGAGCACCAGCTCGAGCAGATCGCCGTAGGTCGGCGTGGTGCGCACCTCGACCAACGCCTCGAGCCGATCCGCGAGGACCCGCGCGAAGGCCGCGCGTGCGGAAGCGCGGGTCGCACCCACGGGTCCCGTCAACAGTCGGATCGTCGACGACATCGGACGAGAGAGGATACCAGCCCGAGACGCGTTCGGAGCGCGAAGATCGCCGTTTGGGCGCGGGCACCCGATCGTCACGTCGGTTGCCCACGCGCGAGTCACGGTATGCTTCGTGTTCGTTTCCGCGGAGCTTCCCCTCGAATGCGCGCCACCGTCTGCTTCACGTTCGCCCTCGCCCTCGTCGGTTGCGGCGACGACACGATCCTCGTCGACGCCCGACGCGACGCGGGAGTCTTCCCTTCGGACGGTGGATTCGAGCTCGACGGATCCCTCGATGGATCGGTCGACGGCGGAAGCGACGGTGGTGGCGCGCTCCATCCCGCGCGTTATCCGAACGATCGCGCGCACTCGCCGATCACGCCTTTCGTCGCGGAGAGCCTCCGCGCGGTGCGCGCGCGCGCCAGCGATCTACGCCCCGACGTGTTCGCGAAGATCGGCGCGTCGTCGACCGCGAGCACGAGCTTCCTCCACTGTTTCGCGGGCACGAACGTCGACCTCGACGGGCGCGCGCTCGACGCGACGCTGGAGCATTTCCGCGGCGGCGACGCGATGGGCACCACGCCCTTCGATCGCGAGAGCGAGTGCGCGGTGGTCGGCTGGCACGCGGGTCGCGCGCTCGAAGGCGATCCCTCCGCGCTGGAGCGCGAGCTCGACGCGATCCTCCCCGGCTTCGCGGTCGTGATGTACGGCACCAACGACATCAACATCGTCAACGTCGAGACCTACGCGCAGAACCTGCTGAACCTCGCGGACGCGCTGCTCGATCGGGGCGTCGTGCCGATCTTCTCCACCGTGATGCCACGCGCCGACGACGCGGAAGCCGACGCGCTGGTCGACGACTTCAACCTCGTGGTGCGCGCGGTGGCGCAAGCGCGGCAGGTGCCGATGGTCGATCTCGAGCGCGAGCTGCGGCCGCTGGTCGACTTCGGGCTCGGCGGCGACGGCATCCATCCCTCGACCTCGCCGAGCGGCGCGTGTGTGCTCACCGACGAGTCGCTCGTGTACGGCTACAACGTGCGCAACCTCCTCACCCTCGAAGCGCTCGATCGCGTCCGCCGCGTGGTGCTCGAAGGCGAAGCCGCGCCCGATCCCGCCGGTCCCGCGCTCGAAGGTGACGGCTCGCCCACCGATCCCTTCGTGATCGACGCGCTGCCCTTCCTGCACGTGCAGAGCACGCTCTTCTCCACTCACCGCAACCTCGATCGTTACGACGGCTGCATGGCGACCCAGGACGAGTCGGGCCCCGAGCTGCTCTACCGCCTCGAGCTCGCGGCGCCGACGGATGTGCTGATTCGCGTGCACGATCGCGGCGAGGTCGACGTCGACGTGCACCTGCTCGACGCACCCACCGAAGCCGGCTGCGTCGCGCGCGCGCACCAAGAGCTGCGCGCCTCGCTCGGCGCGGGCACGCATTGGATCGCGGTGGACACGTTCGTGGGCGCGGGGACTGAGCGTGCGGGCGAGTTCTTGCTGACGGTGGTGGCGGAGTAGCGAACCTCTCGCGCGCACCCACGCCCCGCTCGACCCCGCGATCCGACGGCTCGCCCTCCACGTGCGGCTCCACACCGGACCCTCGCGCGCGTGTGTCGTAGGCTCCGCGCGCCCATGACGAACGCCACCCTCGAGACGCGCAGCGCGCGCACGATCCCCTGCTTCGAGCCCGCGACGGGCCGCTCTCTCGGCGAGGTCGCCGCGCACACGCCCGAGGACGTGCGCCGCATGGTCGCCAACGCGCGGCGCGCGCAGGAGGGCTTCGCGCACACGTCGTTCGAGACGCGTCGCTCGGTGCTCAAGCACATCCTGCAGCACGTGCTCGATCACGCGGACGAGCTGGTCGAGCTCGTCGTGCGCGACGCCGGCAAGACGCACGAGAACGCGATGATGGGTGAGATCTGGCCCGTCGCGGAGAAGCTGCGCTGGACGATCGGCAACGGCGAGAAGCACCTGCGCCCCGAGCGCGTCTCGAGCGGCCTCTTCGTGCACAAGAAGGCGACCATCGAGTACGTGCCGCGCGGCGTGATCGGCGTGATCTGCCCGTGGAACTACCCGCTGCAGAACATCCTCGGGCCCGTGATCCCCGCGCTCATGTCGGGCAACGCGAGCGTGGTGAAGGTGAGCGAGCACGTCGCGTGGAGCGCGCCGCGCTTCCAGCGCATCTTCGACGAAGCCCTCGACGCGCACGGCCTCTCGCGCGATCTCGTGCAGATCGTCCAAGGCTTCGGCGACGTGGGCGCGGCGCTCGTGAGCAGCGGCGTCGATCTCGTGGTCTTCACCGGCTCGATGGGCAACGGCAAGAAGGTGCTCGCGGAGTCGGCCAAGACGCTCGTGCCCGTGATCCTCGAGCTCGGCGGCAAGGACGCGCTCGTGGTCTGCGACGACGCGGAGCTCGAAGCGGCCGCCCACGCCGCGCTCAACGGCGCGTTCATCGCCGCCGGTCAGAACTGCCTCGCGGCCGAGCGCATCCTCGTGATGGACGGCATCTACGATCGTTTCGTGCAGCGCGTGACCGAGCTCGCGCGCGGCCTGCGGCAGGACGTGCCGACGAACCGCCCGGGACAGGTCGACGTGGGCGCGCTCGTGACGCCGCAGCAGCTCGAGATCGTCGAGCACCTCGTGAGCGACGCGATCGCCAAGGGCGCGCGCGCGCTCGTGGGCGGCAAGCGCGCGAACAAGCCAGGGAACTACTTCGAGCCGACCGTGCTCGTCGACGTGAAACCGGAGATGGCCGTCGCGCAGGAAGAAGCGTTCGGTCCGGTGCTCTCGATCTTGCGCGTGAAGGACGACGCGGACGCGGTGCGCGTCGCGAACTCCACCGCGTACGGCCTCGGCTGCACGGTCTTCTCGAAGGACGCCGCGCGCGCCAAGCGCATCGCCGATCGCATCCAGAGCGGCAGCGCGTCGATCAACGACTTCGGCTTCACCTACATGGCGCAGGACCTCCCGTTCGGCGGCGTCGGCGGCTCGGGCTTCGGTCGCCTCAACGGCCGCGAGGGCCTGCGCGCGTGCTGCCACGCCAAGGCCGTGCTCGAAGATCGCGTCGCGCTCCACGCGCCCGCGAAGGTCTACCCGGTCAAGCCGCACGACGCCGAGCTCTTCCGCGGCGTGCTGCGCACGCTCTACGGCACGGGGATCTCGGAGCGCGTGCAGGGGCTCAAGGATCTCGCGGGCACCGCGACCAAGCTGCTGCGTCGCCGCTGAGGCTCGCGTCCGACCACGTCGCACGATCACCTCGCACGATCACCTCGCACGATCACCTCGCACGATCACCTCGCACGATCACCTCGCGCACGATCACCTCGCGCACGAATCGATCACTTCGCGAAAGAGGACCCGAGATGTCCGGAAAGTTCGATTACGTCGTGGTCGGCGGGGGATCCGCGGGCTGCATCGTCGCGGCCGAGCTCGCGCGCAAACTGCCCGACGCGCGCGTGCTCTTGCTCGAAGCGGGCGACGACGCGCGCGCACACCCCGAGACGCTCGACGCCGATCGCTACAAGGAAGCGTTCGTGAACGACGCGCTCATGCACGAGCGCTTCTCGGTCGTCGATCGCCGCTGGGGCAAACGCCGACTCTTCCTGGGCTCGGGCCGCGGGCTCGGCGGCAGCGGCTCCATCAACGCGATGGTCTACACGCGCGGCGCGGAGCTCGACTTCGCGAGCTGGCCCAAGGGCTGGCGCTGGGACGACGTCGCGCCGGTGTTCGATCGCCTCGAAGCGACGCTCCATCCGCACCAGCGCGACGCGACCGACTGGGCCGATCGCTGCATCGCGGCGAGCGAGCGCGCGGGCTTCCGGCGCAGCGACGATCTCAACGACGGCGATCTCTCGGGCGTGCTCGGCTACGAGTGGATGAGCTTCGAAGGAAAGACGCGCCGCAGCGGCTTCACCGCGTTCCTGCTGCCCGCGCTCTCGGAGTGCCCGAACCTCTCGGTGATCACGAACGCCCAGGTCGAGTCGCTCGAGCTGCAGGGCGATCGCTGCGTGGGCGTGCGCTTTCGTGGTCGCGGCGCGCACGTGGTGCGACCGACCCAGGAGGTGATCCTCTGCGCGGGCGCGCTCGTGAGCCCCGCGATCTTGCAGCGCTCGGGCGTCGGCGACGAGAAACACCTGCGCAAGCTCGGCGTGGACGTGGTGCTCGATCGCCCCGAGGTCGGCGCGAACTTGCACGACCACCCGAACGTGCAGCTCTTCTACCGCGGCGGTCGCGCGACCGAGACCTACTACCCGCTGCTCTACGGCTTCCACCGCGCGCGCCCGCGCACCGATCTGCCGCTCGCGCAGAGCGACACCTGCTACGTCTTCTACCCCGCGGTCAGCTCGTTCCGCGAAGGGCTCATCCGCTTGCTCCCCGGCATCGCGCTCCCGCCCGCGCTCTACGAGCGCACGCGCTTGCCGAGCGTGATGCGCACCGGCATCGAGAAGGCCTTCGAGCAGCCGGCGGTGCAGGACTTCGTCGCGAAGCTCTGGGGCATCGTGGTGATCCTCGGCAAACCGAAGAGCCGCGGCTCGCTGCGCATCACGAGCACGGACGCCAGCACGCCCGCCGCGATCGACATCGGTTACTTCCGCGAGTCGGAGGACCTCGAGGTGATGATCGACGGCGTCGAGAAGGCGCGCCACGTCGCGGAGCAGTCGCCGCTCACCGAGTTCGGCGCGCGCGAGCTCTTCCCCGGCCCGCTCGGCCGATCGCGCAAAGCGATCGCGAGCTGGATCCGCAAGAACGTGATGACCACCTACCACTACGCGGGCACCTGCCGGATGGGCGACGACGCGTCCGCGGTGGTCGACCCCGCGACGCTGAAGGTGAAGGGCCTCTCGAACGTGCGCGTGGCCGACGCGAGCGTGATGCCGTGGACTCCGGTGTCGGCGTTGAACGCGCCGACGATGATGATCGCGCTGCGGGCGGCGGAGACGATCGCGGCGTGAGCGGATGCGTCAGTCACGGTCGCGTCCGCGCGCGTCGACGCAGCGGGCCGTCGGAACCAGCATTCGGTACACATCGCACGCCTCTTCGGACACGACCCATCCAAGCGTCTCCGTGTCGATCAGGAGGCAAGCCTGGCCACCACCCACCGATCCCCACGCACCTGTGCAGCGAGGGTCGAAGCCTGAAGTGCACACACCAAAGGGTCGTCCCTCCCCACGACCTACGCACGAAGCGAAGCCCGAACCTACCGCGGGGCAGGGCTCGCAAACGCCGCCACAGAACGACGGGCCAGGGCACATCGACGCGCTGGTCGAGCCGTCGAAAGGTATCCCGAACGAGTCGACGCAGACCGGCTCACGGGGAAGAGCGGGCATCGCGTAAGCCGCTTCACGACAGAAGTCCGCGCTCATGCACGGCCCCGACATCGGATCGAACGCACCACCACTGCCTTGCCGCACCGAGCACGCACGTCCATCGAAGCAGTACGTGTGGACCGCGAGATCGCGATCGAAGCTCAGCGTGCATGAGGCTTCGTAGGGTCGGGAGCCCCCTCGGTCGACGTCGAAAGGTCGACAGACGCCGACGGTATCCCAACACCTACTTCCGGCGGGACAGGCCACGTCGCACGTGTCGCAGCGTCGATACTCGGCTACGCATCCACACACATCGGCCCCAGGCAAGGCCTCGCACGAACCTACGACGCTCGTGTCCGTCGCCAGGCCATCGAAGCCAGCATCGCCCGAGACAGCATCCCGCTCGTGGCTCAGGTAGCAACCCCCGAGCGAGCCGAGCGCGACGAGCCAGATGCGCCAAGTGGCGCTCACACGGGCTCCCACGCCGCGTTCACACAGCGCGCTTGACCCGGATGCTCGAACGCATACGCACGACACGCCGAGGTCGGTACCGCGGGCGCCTCACGCTCGTCCGGCAGGAGAACGAGGCACGCGCACGGCTCGAGTCCTCCATAGAAACCCGAACATGAGAACATGATGCTTTCGGTCGCGTCTGGGTCGTCTCGGTAACATCGGAAGGAAGACGTGGGCAGTACGCACATCCCGAAGGCGCGGCCTTCCGAGAGGCCGATGCACTGGTCATTTGCCAAGACTCCGAGAAAGTCGTTTGCGGGGCAGAGTGCGTCTTCTCCACAAGGACCCCCGCAGAAGGGGAATCGTGGTTCGGATGAGGGGCAGTCGTCACGACTGGGCGGTCCAGACACCACAGCCGATCCGTCAAAGTAACGGCACTGAACTTCGCCCCCTAGCTCTTGGAGGTCGAGGCATGCGTCGATGGAGACGCACAACCCGGATGCCTGCCCTTCTCGGACTGCACACACACGCCCGGAGGCGCAGAAAACGTACTGCGCCTCCTCTCCCGGCAGGCAGCGATCCAAACGACCCTCCACATCGAGCAAACACAACCCGGAGCCCTCATCACAATGCTGGCCTGCTGGGCACTCGCACCCGTCTTCACACCGCGCGAAAACTCCAACGCAGCCGCAGGCATGGCCCTCGGGGCAGTCCCCCTGAGCTACGACGACCCCTGCGTCCAACGGGCCTGAGTCGTCAGTTGGACCCGCGCCGTCGGGGCCGCCATCCCTCGCAACGTGGCTGCCGCCACAGGCGATGACGCCAAGCGCGAGTAGAAGCCAGACCCGCAGTGACACGTCATCGCCTCCGAAAGAGGATCAGCCAACCGAGGCACAACAGCCAGACGGCGTTGGAACCTCGACCCTCCTGTGCCGCGCACCCGCCGACGACTATGCCCCCACCGATTCGCGGCCCCGTGTACTCATACGGCGATCTGTCGACGTGCGGTCGTGGAGGGTCGAGCGGAGGGAGATGGCCGCGGAGCGGGAGCAGAAAGGGCGAATCGTCGCATAGCGCCGTGGAGAGGGGAGCGCCTCCCGTCAACATTGCCGATTGCACGTCGTCGGCACTCGTGCTGACGACGAGCTGCAATCCGTCCGGTCGGATGTTGACGTGGTCAGGCTCAATCACCGGATGACACACACGCTCCAGTGGCGGACGAACAAAAATCGAGAGGAGATCAGGGTAGCGGCTCGGATCCCGAGGCAAGCATCGATGCCGTACGCCGCGCCACGACCCATCGCGTCCCGCGAAAGCCGGTTGTCCGTTGCGAGCTCCGCAGTCTGCATCCGAACTGCACTGAATGAGCTGGAGGTCGGAAGGTCGCTCGACGATGTGTATGGGATCGAAGACGAGCGCATCACGAAACCCATCCGAGAGCCCGACGACGAATGAACGCCGAAAGGATTGGATCAACGTGTCGCGAATCGTCGCGCGTCGCGCCCGAATGCAGCTCGCATCGAACTCGACATCGAGGCTGCGAACCCGCACCAACGCGTCGTTGCCGCCGACCGATCGACCGTTGATGGTGTCGATGCCCACGAGGACCGATTGATCGTCCGGGTCGCCCGAGTAGTCCGCGCGCATCCTCAGGTCGCCAACTTCGCTGGCGAGTACGGTCCCGAACTCTGCCAACTCGAGCTCCGCGCCCGGGAGGCATGTTCGTGCCGCGACAGCCGCGCGCACCTCCGTCATCGAGGCACGTCGGTCTCCAAGGCACTGTGCAGCAAAGTTCCGATCATTCCCACGGCGGTCCCCGTCTCGCCCACGTACCTCGACCCAGGCAAGATTCGACGGCTCCAGTTCCAGCTCCATCTCGACTGATGCAACCGCGTCATTGCAGTTGATCAGTCCCAGAGGGCCGCCGATGTTGACGGCGTTCAGCTCGAAGCTCAGGAGCAACGCGTCTCGAGCGACGGGGGACGAGATCGGATCGCGCGGCATCACTGCCTGAAGGCGCGGCGTGAGTCGCCCGTACTTCAACTGTGCGCCGACGACTCCCTCGGTGCCTGCGAACTGCTCGAGGATGGCTCCATAGAGCAGATTCGTCATCGAGCCGACATCACCCTCGTCGTCCCAAGACACGAGGATTGAACACAGTCCGCGGTCGTAGACACGTAGAGACGTCCAATCCGCGTTCGGCACGTCGACCACGAGTTCGTCAGCGTCGCCCAGAGCCGGTAGCTGGATGGCATCGAGGCCCGTCCCATCGCCGAGGTCTCCCCGCAGCAGGAAGGGCGCGTGGCGTGCCTGGAGTCGATACCGCACGCTGTCGATATTGCCTGCAACACTGCGGAGCCGGTTCGTATCGGCACCCTGAGAGCCGTTCTCCGGGACGCTCACGTAAACGGCGTTCAACTCGGAGTCACGAGGCTCGACGAAGTATGTCGCCTCGGGATCACACCCAAAGAGAGAAAATGCGAGTGCCGCGCAGACGAAGCAAAGAATGCGGCGGAGCACCCGATGCTGCTGAACTCCTGATCGTCTGCCGTCCACTGTCACCACCTCTCAACGAACCGTATCGTGGACGCTTCCCGAACGCCATGGGCGTTTGATGACCACGCGTTCACTCGACCGCCTCACGATCAATCCTGCTACGCTGCCGGCCTCGGTTTCGAACCGCATCCATTTTCCGACGTGCTGGGTGATCACCTCCCGTAGGATGTCCGACCGTCATTCGCTCTCGCGATAGCGTTCTGAGGGCTCGACTCGCTGTGCGTCCCTCGGAGGCCTCTTGAACGGCCCGCGCGCGTGCTATCACCGCGCATGTCCCGAAACCGTTTCTACACCCTGACCGCCTCGTGCCGTGATCGCGTCGGGCTCGTCACCCGCGTCTCCGGCTTCATCGCGGAGCACGGGGGGTGGATCCTCGAGACCGCCCTGCACGCGGAGCCGCCGGGTGAGAACGGCGATCCGGGCGCGTACTTCATGCGCCTCGAGATCCGCGCGGACTCCATCCCCTTCCACCTCCCGGAGCTGCGCGATCGTTTCGCGCCGCTCGCGGCGGAGCTGGAGATGGACTGGAAGATCACCGACTCCGCGGTCCGCAAGCGCGTCGTGATCCTGGTGTCGAAGCAAGGACACTGCCTCTACGACCTGCTGGGCCGTTGGGAGAGCAAGGACCTCGACGTGGAGATCCCCTGCGTGATCTCGAACCACGACACCTTCCGTGGCCTCGTCGAGTGGCACGGCATCCCGTTCCATCACGTGCCCGTCACCCCCGACAAGAAGGCGGCCGCGTTCGCCGAGGTGCAGCGGCTCTTCGAAGAAGTGCGCGGCGACGTGATGGTGCTCGCGCGGTACATGCAGATCCTCTCGCCGGAGCTCTGCGCTGCTCATCCGGGCAAGATCCTCAACATCCACCACAGCTTCTTGCCGAGCTTCGTCGGTGCACGTCCCTACCACCAAGCGTGGGAGAAAGGCGTGAAGCTGATCGGCGCGACCTGCCATTACGTGACGGCCGACCTCGATCAGGGCCCGATCATCGACCAGGACGTGGTGCGGATCGACCACTCCGACACCGTCGAGGACATGGTCCAGTACGGCAAGGACGTGGAGAAGACGGTGCTCGCGCGCGGGCTGCGCTACCACCTCGAAGATCGTGTGTTGATCCACAAGAACAAGACGATCGTGTTCCGCTGAAGCGCGTTCTCGCTCGTTCGCTCACGCCTTCCATCGTCTGCTGCAGGAGAAGTATTCCGTATGAGCTGGCTCGGTTCGCTGCTTGGAACCAAGAAGAAGGTCCACCCCACGCACGTCGACGACGCGAACTTCGCGGAGGTCGTGCTCAAGAGCGAGGTCCCCGTCGTGCTCGACGTGTGGTCGCCGGGCTGTCAGCCCTGCAAGAAGCTCGAAGAGATCATGGTCGACCTCGCGACCGAGTACGACGGCCGCGTGAAGGTCTGCGAGATGGGCACCCACTTCGCGCCCCAGGCCGCCGGCCGCCTGCGCGTCTCGGCGACGCCCACCGTGGTGTGGTTCCGCGGCGGTCGCGAGGTGGAGCGCGTGATGGGCTTCCGCGGCAGCCTCTACCACCGCCAAGCCGTCGAAGAGCTCTTCTTCGGCGGCGAGAAGCGCACCTGAGCGAAGGCGCGCGCCGCGCGTCGTCGACGGAGCTCACAACGAGCGCAGCAGGCGTTCGCTCGCTTCGTCCGCCGGGAAGTACGACTCGATGCGCAGCTCCTGCGCGGTCACGTCGAGCGGGGTGCCGAGCGTCGTGAGCGTCGTGATGAGGCGCAGATCGACGTCGCCCTTGCGCAGATGCACCGGCAGCACCGGGAGGCTCGGGAGGCCGGAGCGCGTCGACGGCACGTCGCGCGTGAGCTCGAGCAGCGCCTCGAAGCGCGCGCGCCGGGCCGGATCGAGCTCGATCGCGTGCTCGTGTCGGAGCCGCGTCGCGAGCTCGCGCGCGATCTCGGCGTGATTGACGAGCCGCGACGCGAGCGCGCGTGGATCGAGGGTCGCGCGCAGTAGGTTGCGCATCGCCTCCGGCGGCGGCGTGAGCCCCTCGAACGCCCACCCGAGCAGCTTCGTCGCGCCGGTGTTCACACGCAGCAGGTCGTAGTCGCGATCGACCACCACCGCGCCGAAGGGCTCGTGCGCGCGCAGCAGATGATCGAGCGCGCGGCGGATCGGCTCGAAAGACACGTCGTCGAGGCGCGCGCTCGGGTACACCGGCGCGAAGCCCGCTGCGTGCAGGAGCTGGTTTCGATCGCGCAGCGGTAGCTCGAGCGCGCTCGCGAGCACGAGCACCATCTCGCGCGACGGCGACGAGCGCCCGTTCTCCAGGAAGCTCAGGTGCCGCGTCGAGACCTCCGCGTCGTCC
>ERZ761607.2017-NODE-2017-length-23266-cov-5.684417_pt1 | contig 23266 bp, 23 predicted proteins | sample MGYA00511164_ERZ761607 | MGnify/ENA primary metagenome ERZ761607 (study PRJEB28899, sample SAMN02445080) | bioreactor sludge metagenome | biome: EBPR sludge | place: Australia: Brisbane, Thorneside Wastewater Treatment Plant | collected 2011-06-22 ... | reverse complement strand
CCCCAATCCGCCGCGCCTGACCTACAATCCCGACCACCCGGTGACCGCCGTTCGCGGGAAGGTCGTGGAGGCCTACCAAGAAATCATGAAGATGCCGGTTTGAGGGGCGTGACGTACGATGTGGCAATCGATTCAAAATCTGCTTAGGGACCTGGGCGAGCAGTGGGATAAGCTCAGCGGCGGCAAGAAGGTCGGCGCGCTTACCCTCTTCGGTCTTCTGCTCGCTTGCATCGTGGGTCTCGGCGTGTGGGTCGGGGAAAAGTCCTTCGCTCCCCTCTACACGAACCTGCAGCCGGACGCCTCGATCGCGCTCGTCAAAATCCTCCAGGAAGAGAACATCCCCTACCTCGTCTCGAACGACGGCGGTACGATCTCGATTCCGCCGGAGCTCGTGCAGCCGACACTGATGAAACTCGCCGTGCGCGGAACGCCGGGCGGCCAGAAGCCGGGCCTCGAGCTTTTCGACAAGGAGAGTTTCGGAACCTCGAGCTTCGTCCAGCGGATCAACTACGTCCGGGCCCTCCAGGGCGAGCTGACCCGCACGATCAATACGCTCCGCTCGGTCCGCAAGAGCAACGTGCACGTCTCGATGCCTCCGAAGTCGTCTTTCCTCGAGCAGACGGAAGATCCGAAGGCAAGCGTCGTCGTGGAACTCCACCCCGGCAAGACCCTGGCGAAAGAAGAAGTCCGCGGCATCCAGAACCTCGTGGCCGCTTCGATCGAAGGGCTGCGCCCGGAACGGGTCACGGTCGTCGACACCTCGGGCGTGGCGTTGAGCCAGGCCGCCGATCCCATCGGTGTCCTTTCCACGACGATGCTCGAACGTCAGACGCAGGTCCAGCGGCAGCTCGAAGCCCGCGTCGAAGAAATCGTGAGCCGCATCGTCGGCCGCGGCAACGTCGTCGTTCGAGTGAACGCCGACCTGGATTTCGATCCCGTCGTCGAGCGCGAGACCCTCTACGATCCCGAACAAACGGCGCTGCGTTCCCAGGACAAGCAGGAAAACAACATGGAGGCCTCGCGCGCCTCTCCGGGCGCGGCGGGCGTGGCCGGCGCCGGCGGGGCCCTTCCGGGGCCGGCGTCGACGGGACCCGAGTCGCGCCAGGCCGTCGCGAAGTCCAACGACCGCCAGCAGTTCGAGGTCTCGAACAAGATCCGCAACCGCGAGAAGGCCCTCGGAAGCGTGAAGCGGCTTTCGGTCGCCGTGCTCGTGAACCACGAGACGTCGGTCGACCCCGCCGGCAAGAGCAGCACGAAGCCGCTGGCCGACGAAAAACGCGTCGCCATCGAGAAGCTCGTCAAGGACGCCGTTGGTTTCGTGAACGGCCGCGACAGCGTGTCGATCGAAAGCTCTCCCTTCGCCTCGGAAGACCTCGACAAGGCCGATCAGCTCATCGCGCAGCGTGAGCGTCAGCAGCTGATCTACTCGCTACTCCGCTACGGCACGGTCGGGTTGATCGTAATGTTCTTCTTCATGCTCATCGTGCGCCCATTCGTTCGCTGGATCACGGGCATCTCGACGACGAAGATCGAGACGGTGCTCCCCCGCACGGTCGAGGAGCTCGAGACGATGCAGAACACCGCGACGAACGCGCTGCCCGGGCTCGCCAACCTGCCTTTGCTCGAGGAGACGGTCGACATCGAAAAGGCCGAAGGCGAACTCCTCAAGGAAAAGATCATGTCGCTCGTGGACATGTCGCCCGACAAGGCCGCCCGCATCATCAGCGATCTCTTGGCGTTGGACCTCGTGCCGGACAAGAAACCGGGCAAGCGGAAGTAGGAAGAAGGGCGTATGGCACCGCAACCAAAAAAAGACGTCGTCCTGGATCAAAACTCCCGCTTGAGCGGCGCCGAGCGCGCCGCCCTCATCATGAACTCGCTGGGCGAGGAAGTTTCGGGGAAGATCCTCAAGAATCTCAAGGATAACGACATCCGCCGCGTCATCTCGGTCATGGCCAAAATGAAGAAGGCGCCGATCGGGCTCATCAAGGTCGTGATGATGGAGTTCTACCGCGCGCTAAGCGAAGAGAACGAAGTCCTCTTCGGCAGCATCAACGACCGCGACGCCATCATCAAATCCCTGGGTGAGGACCGCGCGAAAGTCATCTTCGGCGCGAGCGGCGGCCAGATCCAGCAAAAGTCCCTCGAAGCTCTCGAGATGGTGGATACGCGGACCCTCGCGAACTACCTCATGAACGAACACCCTCAGACGGTCGCGCTGATCGTGGCCCACCTGCCGCCCGAGAAGAAGAGCGAAGTTCTCAAACGCCTTCCCGAGGGGATGCAGGGCGAGGTCGTGCTTCGAGTCGCGAACCTCGACTACATCAGTCCGGACCTTCTCGACCAGGTCGACGAAGTCCTCAAGCAAGGCCTCGCCACGATGGCGACGGGCGAAACGACCAAGCTCGGCGGGGTCGAGCCGGTCGCGGAGATGTTCAACCTCATGGACAAGAACTCCGAGCAATCGATCATGTCGCGGGTCGAGGAGAAGGACCCGCTGCTCGCCGAGGAAATCCGTCGCCTCATGTTCGTCTTCGACGACCTCGTCAAGGTCGACGAAAAGGGCATGGGCCTGATCCTGAAGGAAGTGAACAACGAAATCCTTCTCAAGGCCCTCAAGTCCGCGCCGGACGGCGTGAAGGACAAGGTCTTCCGCAACATGTCCAAACGCGGCGCGGAGATGATCAAGAACGATCTGGATACGATGGGGCCCATCCGCGTCTCCGACGTCGAAACGGCCCAACAAGCGATCGTGGCCATCGCCCGACGTCTCGAGGAAGAAGGCAAGATCTTCATCGAGCGCGGCGGCGACAGCGACGGGATGGTGTAAGGAATGGCGAAGGACAAGGCTCCCGTGTCTCGCGACGAAAACGCCCGCAGCCTCTCGGAAGGTTTCGTGCGTTTTGGGCAGACGGCCTCCTCGAAGCCCCTCTTGCCTCCGGGCGCCGAGGTTCGTCCTCACGAGTCGCGGGATCTCCGGTCCCAGAATCGCCAGAGCTACCAGCAGATCCGCTCGCAGTTCACGGCCGACAAGACGGCCAAGTCGAGCCGCTTTTCCCTCAGTGAACTCGTTTCGAGCCAGCTTTCGGTCGAGGTCGAGGAGCAACGGCGCTTCGAGAAACGCGTGACCGAAGAGGTCGAGAACCAGCTTTCCGTCGTTCGCCGCGAGGCGATGGAGCGCGGTCACGCCGAAGGGCTCGAGAAGGGCCGCGCCGAGGCCTACGAGGCGGAGCGCGCCCGACTCGTCGCCCAGGTCGAGAATCTCTCCTCGGCGCTCGGCGCGATCCGCAAAGCCCGCGAGGATCTGATCGGTGACTACGAGCGCCAGCTCGTGGACGTTTCCTTCCGCCTGGCCGAGCTCGTGGTGCACACGCATATATCCGAGCGACCGGAAATGATCCATAAAACGCTCGGCGCGATCCTCTCGCGTATCGCGCGCGAAGAAGACGTCCGCATCCGCCTGGCCGTCTCGGATTTCGAGTCGATCGACGAGATTCGCAGTTCCATCGAGGAAATGTCCCGATCCGGCCGAGTCTCCTTCGACGTCGATTCCTCCCTCAAAGCCGGCGACTGCGTGGTCGAGAGTTCCAGCGGCGAAATCGCTTCGTTCGTCGAAGACAGTCTCGCCAAGCTCCGCAAAGAAATGCTCTCGCTCGTAAACATGCGGCTCGAAGGAACGGGGACCTGACGATGGCCGAAGCCTCCAGCGCGCCCGACCTGGGCCGTTACCTCAAGCGCCTCGAGCTGATGCCGCTCTTCCGGGAGTCCGGTCGCGTGCGCAAGGTGCTGGGCCCGATCGTGGAGGGAACGCTGCCGGGTGCCGTCGTGGGGGGCGTCTGCTGGATCACGCAACCCCGCCGCGACCCGATCGAAGCGGAAGTCGTCGGCTTCCGCGATAAGACGGCGCTGCTCATGCCGCTCCAGCATCCCGAAGGAATCGGCATGGGCGCCCGGATCGAAAGCGGAGCCGACGCGACTTCGGTTTCGTTGGGGCCTTGGATGCTCGGCCAGCTGCTCGACGGTTACGGCCGGGTGCTCGGCGTCGAGAGCCAGCCGATCCCCGAAGAAATTCGCCCCATCCGCTCGGGCGCTCTTTCTCCGCTCGAACGTTCATCGATCCGGGACCGTCTCGAAACGGGCGTGCGCGCGATCGATGCGGCGATGCCCGTTGGGCTCGGCCAGCGCCTGGCCGTGATGGCGGCCTCGGGCGTCGGCAAGTCCGTGCTGATGGGTATGATCGCCCGACAGTCGAAGGCGGATATCAACGTGATCGCGCTCATCGGCGAACGGGGACGCGAGGTCACCGAGTTCCTCGAACGCGACCTCGGCCCCGAGGGCATGAAGAAGTCAATCGTCGTCGCCGTTACGAGCGACGAGTCCCCCGTGCTTCGGGTTCGCGGGGCGCTCCTGGCGGCGACCATCGCGGAGTACTTCCGCGATCAGGGGCAGAACGTCATGCTCATGATGGATTCCGTGACCCGATACGGAATGGCGCTGCGTGAAATCGGCCTTGCCGCCGGTGAGCCGCCGACCACGAAAGGGTATACGCCCTCGGTCTTCGCGGCGATGCCCAAGCTCCTCGAACGCGCGGGCGCGCGCCGCAAGGGCGGATCGATCACGGGGCTCTACACGGTGCTCGTCGAAGGCAACGATATCGACGACCCGATCGCCGACAACGTCCGTTCCATCGTGGACGGCCACATCCTGCTTTCGCGCGAGCTCGCGACGAGGAACCATTACCCGGCGATCGACGTGCTCGGAAGCATCTCGCGTTTGACCGAAGCCGTCTCGAGCGAAACCGATCTCCGCCGAAACTCCCAGATTCGCGAAGTCCTTTCGATCTACCGATCGGCCGAAGATCTCATCAACATCGGCGGCTACCGGAAAGGGACGAACCCCGATTGGGATCGCGCGATCGACCTTTACCCGAAGATCATCGCCTTCCTGAAACAGGGTACTCGCGAGCGTTCGGACCTGAACACGGTCCGGGCGAAGCTCGAGGAGGTCTTCCGTGGCTAAGTTCGTCTTCAAGCTCGATCCGCTCAAGCAGATGCGGGAGAATCGTCTCAAAGCCGCGCGTCGCGAACTCGCGGACCTGCAGGCAAAGGCCGTCCGATTGGGCGCCGACCTCCGTCGCTGCGTGGATTCGGGCCGGGACGCCATGGAAAACGGCGCCGCCGCGGCGAACGGCGCGGATTGTCTTCGCAACGGCGAGATCGTTCGCCTGGCGCACGCGCGGGCCGAGCATCTCCGCAAGGACATCCAGTTCGTCGAGGGCGAGATCGAGCGTCAACGCCGTTGGGTCGCCCACCTCGGGCAAGAGCTCCGGGCCGTCGAGAAGCTCGAAGAAAACAAACGTTCGGCTTTCAACGCGCAGCAGAGCCTGCTCGAGAAACGCCGGATGGACCGGTGGACCGCGGAGAACCATTCGCGCGAGCGCTTCGGGCGCCTGGACGAGGAGACCGACAAATGAAACACGGTTGGGTTCTCTTCGTCTGCGGGGTGCTGGGCGTCTTCGCGGCGGGAGAAGGCCCCCGCCAAGTCGGTCGCGTCCGAACTCGACACCAAGCCCAAGGTTCCGCTCTCGAAGCAGTACGACGACGCCCTGGCGGCCCAGAAGAAGGAAATCGAAGAAGCCCAACGTCGGTTGCGCGAGCGCGAGGAGCGTCTCGTCGCCGAGGAAAGCCGCGTGAAGTTGCGTATCGAGGAACTCGTCTCGGTCCAGACGCAGATCGAGAAACTCCGCGCGGAAATGACCAAGCATGAAGGCGAGGATCTCGCGCGTCTCGTGAAGAGCGTCGAGACGATGCAGCCCAAGAAAGCCGCGTCGCTCGTTTCGGCGATGGAGGATTCGCTCGCCGTCGCGGTTCTCCGGAAGATGAAGGAAAAGAAAGTCGCGGGAGTTTTCGACGTCATGGAGCCCAGCCGGGCCGTGGCGTTGTCGACCTTGTTGGCGGATCGTAAACCGGCCGCCACCGGGTCAAAGGGCGAGGCTTCGGCCCCAAGGGAGCCCGTTCGGCCTTAGGCCGGGCGTCTTAAGGAAAGGAGGAAAACATGGATGAGTGATTTTTTTAACGTATCAATGACCGGAATGTCGGCGTTGCTGCAGGGGATGGCTTCGTCGCCGTCACCTCTGGCCTCGGCGATGACCCCGGTCCCCACGGGCGAGAACGGCTTTGCCGACCTGCTCGGACTCGTCGAGGACCTGGAAATCGCGGAAGGCCAAAACGGATCGCGCGAGGAATTCCTGTCCGAGGCGGCTTCGAACGCGGAATTTCCGTCGCTCCGTCAACTCGAGTCGGCCCGCAACGAATCGGCGCTGGCCTTGAGCCTACCGCTGAACCCGACCCAAGACCTTTCGGTGGCAACCAAACCTTTGAACGTTGGACGCGCGCCCCTCGGGGGCCGCGAAACGTTGGATGCCGCGGCTTTGTCGCTTGAAGCCGAAGGGATGAATCGGGAAGCCTTGCGTGGACTCGCTTCGAAGTCGGCCACTCCGGCGCCGAAGGGCGAAGCGGTCGCCCAATGGTCGGCCGCGCTCGCTTCGGGCGACGTAAAGTCGGTGACGATCGAAGGCGTTTCGGTCGCTTCGGAAGGCTCGGGCCTGGAGCGGGGACTGCTTCCCGCGGCGCCGCCGGCGCTTGCCTCGAAGCCCCGGACCGAACGGAACGATCGCGCCGAATCCGCGTTGCCGCCCCTCGCGGCGACGACGGCGGACCGCTTCTCGGCCCTCGTCGAAGAGTCGGCGCCGCCGGTCGCGTCGAACCCCGAGCCCAAACTTCGGGAACGTTCGGCCGCGCCGAAGTCGGACGTCCGCGAGACCCTCGAACGCGGGAACGCGCCGAAGCGGGAAGTCGCGAGCGCCGAGCCGCGCGAGATGGGATCGAAGGATCGCGCATTGACGACCGAACTCGTCGAAGAATTTTCGCCGAAGGGCAAGGTTCGCGACGCGAAGTCGTTCCTGCTCGATCGCGCCGATCTCGCTTCGGAAGGCGCCCACCGCGGCGAACAGCTCTCGAACGCGCGGATGCCCGCCGTCGTCGGGGCCGCCGGCCTGGGCGAAGGCGATCGCGATCCGAGGGTCAGCGGCGAATCGATCAAGTTCGTCGCCGATCGGATCGATCAACTGAAGGCTCAAGGCGGAGGAACGATCAAGGTCGAGCTCAACCCGCAGTCCCTCGGAACCATCGAAGTTCGCGTTTCGATGAGTCGCAACCAGGTTCGCGTTCAGGTGTCGGCCGAACGGCCGGAGACCTTGAAGGCGCTGGAAGCGGCCCGCCTCGACTTGTCGTCGAAGCTGAACGAAGGACCGCGCGCGGCCGACCTTGAGTTCGTCGCCCGCGGATCGACGGCCGTCGTTCGCGATGCCCTTGCTTCGGCGGACTCGTTCCTGGACGTTCGTGACCTGTCGGCAAACCGGCGGGCATCGGATGTGCAGGTCACGTCCACGAGCGGCGGAAGCTTGTCGTCGGAACGTCGCGAAGGCGGTTCCTTTGACGGCTTCGGTCGCGAGGAGCGTCGGGAAAACGCGCGCGATCAGTGGGAATCGGTTTTCGATCGCCGGAAATCGGCCTGAGGATCTTGGTTAGTTAACTTGAGCCGGCGGCCCGCGTGAAGGCGGGTCGCCGGTGATTCGGACGAAAGGAGGCGTACGATGGAAATTCCGAAGAACGAGTCTTTGGGAAGCCAGCTCAATCGGATGAACGGAACTCCGATGGAGAAGAACCTCTACGCCCAGCCCAAGCAGCTCGACAAAGAACAGTTCCTGAAGATGTTCATGGAGCAGCTGAAGTACCAAGACCCCATGAATCCGGTCAACAACGAGCAGTTTTCGCAGCAGATGGCGATGTTCTCGCAGCTCGAGCAGCAGATCTCGATGAACAAGAACATCGAGAAGCTCGTTTCGAACCAGAATAATTCGCAAGTCGCCGCGCTTCAGCTCGTCGGCAAGAGCATCGCCGCGGACCGCGCGACGATCTACCACGACAAGGAAAAGCCTTCGGCGTTGCAGTTCAAGGCGCCGCAAGACATGAACGAGATCAAGGTCGAGATCAAGGACCTCAACGGCGAAACCGTACGGACGATGAATATGGGCTCGCGCAACCAGGGCGAGATCCAGACCAAGTGGGACGGCAACGACGAGACGGGTCGCCCCATGCCCGCGGGTCGTTATACCTACGCCATTTCCGGCAAGGGAATGGACGGCAAGGACGTCAAGATCGAGACGAAACTCGAAGGTCGCGTCACCGGCGTGACGTCCAGCAGCGGCGTCGTCTTCCTGCTCGTGGGCGACCAACGTATCGGCCTCAACGACGTCGAGACGATCAAGGAGTCGAGCGAGACCAAAGACAAGGCTTTGGCGACGAACGACGGGAAAACGTCTGGCACGGAAAACGCATCTCAGAAAGCGAACGGGGCCGAGGCTCCGAAATCCGACGCCGTCGCCGCCGCGCCGAAAGTCGCGGTCGCGGACGACGTCGCGAAGGAACTGGCCCGGAACGAAACGACGACCGCAGGCAATGAAGAGGGTTCCTCTCTTCATCCCCTGCTTCCGATGATGTACCGTTAGAGGAGGAGGTGACGAAAGTAAGATGTCGAACGTGAAGCTGGGACCGACCGGGGCCGGATCGCTTCCTCTCGAGAGACTCGAGCGGGTCGACCGACCGAAACCGGAGGCGACCGGGACGGGCAAGGGCAAAGCGCCCGCGCAACCGTTCTCGGAGTTCCTCGGGCAACAGCTTCAGAACGCGCCGAAGACAAGCGGCGCGGCCGAGTTGAAATTCTCGGCTCACGCGCAAGCGCGCCTCCAGAGTCGCGGGATCGAGTTGAGCCCCGACGACATGCTGAAGATGCGCGAAGCGGTGCAGAAGGCCGGCGAGAAGGGATCGCGCGAAAGCCTGATTCTTTCGGACAAGGGCGCCTTCGTCGTGAGCGTGAAGAACAACACGGTCATCACGGCCATCGACAAGGATTCGCTGAAGGACAACGTCTTCACGAACATCGATAGCACGGTGATGATCTGAGTCCGAGAGACTGAAGATCGAAAGACAACGACCGAGGGGAAAAGATTTCGGTTTAACGAGCTGGACGCGGACGACCTCCGCGGGGCTCCCCAGGGACGCGACGAATTCGCGGCCCACCCGAAATCGCTATTTTTGGGGGAGATACTATGAGCATTTTGGCAGGCCTTTACACGGGCATTTCCGGACTTCAAGCTTCGGGTTCCGCGCTCGGAATCATCGGCGACAACATCGCGAACGCCGGCACCACGGCCTACAAAGCCAGCCGCGGCGAGTTCCAGGACGTCATCGCGTCCAACCTGAAAGGCATCTTGGGCGGCAACCAGATCGGCCGCGGCGTGCGCTTGGCGGGCGTCACCTCGATCTTCACGCAAGGTAACCTGACGCCGACCGAACGGGACGCCGACATGGCGATCCGCGGCGACGGCTTCTTTATCCTCAAGAACTCGGGCGGCGCGGGCGAAGTTTCCTACACCCGTGACGGTTCCTTCCGCTTCGACGACAAGGGCCGCATGACCTCGACCGACGGTTCGCTGCTCCAAGGCTACAAAGTCGATCCCGAGACCGGCAAGTCGGCCACGGAGCTCACGGACATCCAGTTCTCGTCGAACACGATCCCCGCCAAAGGCTCGACCTCGATCCGGATCGACGCGAACCTCGACACCCGCAAGACCGTCAACCCGGCGGCCTTCGACCTCGCGACGGCCGACAAGACCGCCGACTTCACGACGGCGGTGCGGATCTACGACACCACCGGCACCGCGCACTCCGTGAACATGCACTTCTACAAGCGCCAAGACGGCGAGTGGGAGTGGAACGCTTCGGCCGACGGCTCGGCGCTTCAGGGCGGCGTGGACGGAACCCCCCAGGTGATCGCCAAGGGCAAGCTGACCTTCACGCCCGACGGCAAGCTGAACTCCGATGAGATTCTCGAGTCGAATATCAGCTTCCGCGGCGCCCAAGCCGGTCAGAAGGTCGACTTCAACTTCGGCGACTCGATCATCACGCGCAAGGGAACGGGAACGCAGGGTTCGACGCAGTACGGTTCGAACAGCCAGGTCTACCGTCAACTTCAAGACGGCTACGCGGCCGGCAACCTGACGAACTTTTCGGTCGACGAGCAAGGCGTGGTTTCGGGCAGCTACTCGAACGGCGTGACGCGTCCGCTCGCGAAGATGGCGCTGGCCCGCTTCGAGAACAACGAAGGTCTCTACAAGCTCGGTTCGAACCGCTTCAAGGAAGCCGTCCTTTCGGGTCAGCCGCTCGTCGGTTCGGCCGGCGAAGCGGGTCGCGGCCAGGTGGTCTCGAAGACGCTCGAATCCTCGAACGTCGACCTCGCCAACGAGTTCGTGAAGATGATCCAAACCCAGCGTAACTTCCAAGCGAACGCGAAGACGATCACGGCGAGCGACGAGCTCCTGCAGGACATCATTAACCTCAAGCGCTGATCGGTTTCCTGACGTCTAAGCTCGGTCTTTGACGCCCCACCGTGACGGTTTCCCGTCGCGGTGGGGCTTTCGTCAAAGTTCCGTGCGATCTCGTCAAATCCTCGTCCCTTCGGCGGGGGTAGAATGCCTTCCGGGCCGACAAGCCCGTGGCACGTGCTTTGCTCCCATGTTCTCGGGAGGGCACGTGGCCGAAGAGCAAGCAGCGCCGAACACGGAAGCAGGCGGCGAGAACGACGCCGTACAAAGAAAAGACGGAGAAGCCGCGAAGGGCTCCGGCGGCGGAGGCGTTCCCAAGATTCTGCTGATCGTGCTCGTACTGAACGTCTTGATCGTCGGCTTCGTCGCGTTCGCCCTCTACAAAGTCATGGTCAAGCCCGCCGCCAAGGTCTCGCTCGGCGACATCGCGGCTTCGGAAGACGGCGCCCATGGCGGCGGTCATGGAGCCGCGGCCGCGGACGGCCACGACGCCAAGCCGGCCGCGCCCGAAGTGGCGGTCGAGTTCTTCACGGAAAGCTTCATGGTCAACCTGGCCGACTCGCGCGGCGCGAACTTCGCCAAGGTCGACGTCGTCTTCGAGGTGAACGACGACTTCGTGAAGGCCGAGATGCAGAAGCTCAAGCCTAAGATTCGTGACTTCATCACGATCCTCCTTTCGAGCAAAACCTACGAACAGATCGAGTCCTCGGACGGACGGGACTTCCTGCGCGAAGAAATTCGCAACAAGGTCAACGGTTACCTACCCCGCGGCCAGATCAAGGACGTCTACTTCACGCAGTTCATCCTGCAATAGGGCGGAAGGGAGCGATCGATGAGCCAAGTATTGTCCCAGAAGGAAGTCGACGCCCTCCTGAACGCCGTCATCGGCGGCGAGGTCGAGACCCAGAAGAGCGCGGCGGCCCCCGAGGACGAGGGAGTCGTTACCTACGACCTGACTTCCCAGGACAAGATCATCCGCGGCCGGATGCCGACGCTCGACATCGTGTACGAGCGTTTCATCCGCGCCTTCCGGATGAACCTCTCGCAGCAGCTCCGGAAGATGGCGACCCTCAACATCGCCGCCACGGACACCATGAAGTTCGGCGAGTTCGTGAACACCTTGCCGCTTCCGTCGTGCATGAGCGTCATCCGGTTCGAAACGCTCCGCGGCTCCGGCATCGTGGTTCTCGAGTCGAAGCTCGCGTACTCGCTCATCGAGAGTTTCCTGGGCGGAACGGATCGCCCCTACACGAAAATCGAAGGCAAGGAATTCACGCCGATCGAGCTTTCGATCGTCCGGAAGGTCGTCGTGTCGGCGCTCGAGGACCTCGAGAAGGCCTGGGCGCCCGTGACGCCGATGAAGATCAACTTCGTGCGAACGGAAACGAACCCTCAGTTCGTCGGTATCGTGCCGCCTTCGGATATCGTGATCGTGACGACTTTCAGCGTCGAGCTCGAAAACTCTTCGGGGACGCTCTCGATCGTGATCCCTTTCTCGACGCTCGAGCCGATCCGCCAGAAGCTCATCAGCGGTTTCCAGCAGGAAGTCGTCGAAACCGACCATTACTGGATCAACATGATGATCCGCCACCTCGAAGAAACGGGGCTGAACCTGGTCGTCGAGCTTGGGTCCAACGAGATGAGTCCGCGCCAGATTCTCGACCTGAAGGTCGGCGACGTCATTCCGCTGCGCACCGATGCGACCGCCGAGTTGCCGGTGCTCGTGGAAGGCGTCGCGCGTTTCCGCGGCCTCTTCGGCTCGAGCCGGGGAAGTCAGGCGGTCCAGATCACGGAAGTCGTCGAGAACCGCAACAAAGAGTTCCTCAAGAAGCGCTCCGACGAGGAAGGCGCTTCGGGCACCCTGGATGAGCTGAGCTAAGGAGAGTCCATGAACGACACGACGAACGACGAATCCGTACAGACGACGAGCCAAGAGGACGACGTCCAGCAACGGATGAAGAAGCTCGAGCTCATCCTCGACATCCCGCTCAAGGTGAGCGTCGAGCTGGGTCGCACGAAGATGCTCGTGAACGATCTCCTCCAGCTCGGTCAGGGTTCCGTGATCGAGTTAAGCAAGCTCGCGGGCGACCCCCTCGAGGTCTTGGTGAACGACAAGCTCATCGCCCGCGGCGAAGTCGTCGTGGTCAACGAAAAGTTCGGTATCCGGCTGACGGATATCATTTCGCCGCTCGAGCGTATCGAGAAGTTGGGGTGATCGCATGAATCCCGAAATGGCATCGATGGCGTTCAAGATGGTCACGGCGCTCGGCGCGACGCTCCTCGTTTTCGGGCTCGCCGCCATGGTCCTGCGCAAGGTTCAGTCCGGAGGCGGCCTCAAGGGCCTCACGGGCCGCAAGTCGCCGGCGAAGGGCATCGAGATCCTTCACCACTCGGCCTTGGCTCCGGGTCGCTCGCTCCACGTCGTGCGTTGCATGGGTAAGACGCTGCTCGTCGGCTCGACGTCGAGCGGCATCTCGCTGCTTTCCGAGCTCGAAGATGCGCTCGAGTCCGACGACTTCGGCTCGACTCTCATCGACAACCTCCGCGACAAGAGCGCTTCCTCCCTCAAACGCCAGGTGGCCGAAAGCCTGGAGAACGTTTCGAGAGTCTGATGCCTAAGCCCGGCGGATTTCGGATCGGACTCGCGCTCGCGGCTCTGCTGCCCGCCTCGGCGTGGGCGCAGTTGGCGCTCCCGAGCCTCCAGATCGGCCTCAAGTCGACGGCCCAACCGACGGAGGTCGTGGGCGTCCTGCAGATCCTCGTCCTGCTCACGGTGCTCACGCTCGCGCCGGCCATTCTCATCATGATGACCTCGTTCACGCGAATCATCGTGATCCTGAGCTTCCTTCGCCAGGCGCTCGGTACGACGACGATGCCGCCGAACCAGCTCCTCGTGGGTTTGGCTATGTTCCTGACCTTCGTCGTGATGGGGCCGACTTTCAAGGACCTCAACGAACGGGCCGTGCAGCCTTACCTCGCGGGCAAGATCACGCAGTCGCAAGCCTTGGACGAGGCGCAGGTTCCCCTGCGCGCCTTCATGCTCAAACAGACGCGTCCCAAGGACATCGAGCTCTTCCTGAAGCTCTCGGGCGAAAAGGAGAAGGTTTCTACCTCCGAAATCTCCTTCATGAAGCTCGTCCCGGCTTTCATGATCTCCGAGCTCAAGACCGCCTTCCAAATGGGTTTCATCATCTATCTGCCCTTCCTCGTGCTCGACATGGTCGTCGCGTCGGTGCTCATGGCGATGGGGATGATGATGCTTCCGCCCGTCGTGATCTCGCTCCCGTTCAAGCTCATGCTCTTCGTGCTCGTCGACGGATGGCAACTGCTCGTGGGGTCCATCGTCCGAAGTTTCGGTTAAGGGGGTCCGACCATGAACGAAATGTGGGTTATCGATCTGGCCAAGAGTTCGCTCAGTACGATGCTGCTCGTGTCGGCGCCGCTCCTCGTGACGGCGCTCGTCGTGGGCCTGCTGGTGTCCATCTTCCAGGCGCTGACGCAGATCAACGAGTCCACGCTGACCTTCATCCCGAAGATTCTCGCGATGGGAGGCGCCTTGCTGCTGCTCGGACCTTGGATGCTGAGGACGCTGACGACTTTCACGACGGATCTCTACGAACACATTCCGGCGCACCTGCGCTGATCCGCGGCGGAATCCATGGCGGTTGATACCCTTTTCGAGACGATCCTCGGGCTTATCCAGGTTCTGTTGAGGGTTGGCTGCTTTTGGATGTTCTTTCCGGTCTTCGGCGCGACGAGCACTCCCGCGCCGATCCGCGTCGCCGGCGCGTTCTGCCTTTCCTTTGCGCTCCAGCCCGTCGTGGCCATGCACCTCGAGCCGTGGCGGCTCGATCGTCTGCCCGACACCTCGCAGCTTTTTCTGTTCGCGCTTCGCGAGCTCGCGATCGGCGCGGGCATGGGACTTGTTTGTCGTTGGATGATCGGCACTTGCGTCGCGGCGGCCCACTGGGTGGGTGCCCAGATGGGCTTCTCGCAAGGGGGTATGTTCAACCCGGAGTTCGATACGAGCGAGAGCGCGTGGGCGGAGCTCCACCAGTGGATGTGCCTGACGCTCTTCCTGAGCGTCGGCGGCCATTACCTTCTTCTGCAGGCGCTCAAGGATTCCTACGCGATGGACGCCAGCCGCGTGTTCGCGAACTTGGGCGATTTGCGCAACGGCAGCCTGCTTTGGATCGAAGTCGGTTCGCGCTTCTTCAAGTGGATGCTCCAGCTCGCCGCTCCTTTGACGGTCGTCCTGCTCGTGCTCCAGGCGGCGCTCGGCGTGCTCTCGAAGTTCATCCCGCAGATGAACATCTGGGCCGTCAGCGTTCCGATCACCTTGGGCGTCGGCGTCTTCGTGTTCAGTCTTCTCTCGCCCCTCTACGGCGACGCGCTCGGCTCGCTCGTGCTCTCGACGCACGATCTGGCACGAATCTGGCTACGTTACCTGTCAGGGGGAGGCTGAACCTTGGCGGACGAAGATTCTGGCGAAGACAGGACGGAGGAAGCCTCCGAGCAGCGTCGCGAACAATTTCGCGAAGACGGTCAGGTCGGGCAGTCGCGCGATCTCGTCGCGGCGCTCGCCCTGCTGGCGGCGACCGGCGCGCTCTACGCTTCGGCCCAGTGGTCTTTCCGCGGTCTCTGGTCGCTCTTCGAGGCCTTCTTCGGCGAAGGCATGGACCACGCGACCCGCGACTGGACGATCGAGTCGCTCGGCAAGATGCTCGGTTTCGTGATGCGGGTCTTCTTCTACGTCATGGCTCCCGTCTCGATCGCGACGATGCTCGTGGGCATCGTCAGCAACATCGCCCAGACCGGTTTCCTCTGGACGACGAAGCCGCTCGAGCCGAACCTCGAAAAACTCAATCCCATGAATGCAATCGGTCGAATTTTCGGAGTCGACGGCATCGTCGACCTCGTGAAGGCTATCCTCAAGTTTATCGTGGTCGGCGCGGTGCTCTACCCCACGCTCATGAGCCTCTTTCGCGATTCGGGAACGCTCTGGAGTCTGGAAAGCGGGCAAATCGCCTCGAGCCTCGGCCACCACATCATTCGTCTTCTCTTCTCGGTCGGATTGGCGCTGCTCGTGCTTTCGGCGCTGGACTTCGGCTTCCAGAAGTTTCGCTACGAGCAGAAGCTGAAGATGACGAAACAGGAAGCCCGGGAAGACCGTAAACAGAGCGAAGGTAACCCGCAGATCAAGGGCCGTATCCGGTCCATGCAACGCGCGCGCGCCTCCCGCAAGATGGTGGACGCCATTAAGAAGGCCGACGTCGTCGTGACGAACCCGACCCACATCGCGGTCGCGCTCGTCTACGACCGCGAGAACATGCTCGCTCCGCGCGTCGTCGCCAAGGGCGCCGATTTCATGGCCGAACGGATCAAGAAGATCGCGCGCGAGAACGGCGTGCCGTGCGTCGAGAACGTGCCGCTCGCCCGCGCGCTCTTCAAAGCCATCAAAATCGGGCAGCTCATTCCGCGCGACCTCTACAACGCGGTCGCCGAGGTCCTCGCTTACGTCTATCGCTTGAAAGGTAAGATGCTATGAATCCCGACTTGGCCCGACGCGTACAGGCGGCCCTCAAGAACAGCGACGTCATCATTTCTTTCGGCGTCATCTTCGTCCTGCTTCTGATGGTCGTGCCGCTCGCCGCTTGGGCGCTCGACATCCTGCTCGTCATCTCGATCGCGAGTTCGCTTGGAATCCTGCTGCTCGCGATCTACACGGAGCGCCCGCTTGATTTCTCGATTTTTCCCAGCGTTCTGCTGCTCGTGACGCTCTTCCGTCTCGCCCTGAACGTGGCTTCCACGCGCCTGATCCTGGGCCATGGCCATATGGGCGGCAACGCGGCCGGCGCGGTCATCAACAGTTTCGGCAACTACGTCGTGGGCGGCAACTACGTCGTCGGTCTCATCGTCTTCGTGATTCTCGTCATCATCAACTTCGTGGTTATCACGAAAGGTTCCGGCCGCGTTTCGGAAGTTGCGGCTCGTTTCACCTTGGACGCCTTGCCCGGTAAGCAAATGGCCATCGACGCCGACCTAAACGCCGGCATTATCAACGAAGCTGAGGCCAAGCGCCGTCGTCAGACGGTCGAGCGCGAAGCGGATTTCTACGGGGCGATGGACGGTGCCTCGAAGTTCGTGCGAGGCGACGCGATCGCGGGCATCCTCGTGACGATCGTGAACATCTTGGGCGGTCTCATCATCGGAACCGTCCAGAAGGGCCTCGACGTGGGCGTCGCGGCCAAGAACTACACGCTCCTGACCGTCGGCGACGGTCTCGTGGCCCAGGTTCCGGCGCTCATCGTCTCCACCGCCGCCGGTCTCGTGGTGACGCGCGCGGCCTCGGGCCAGAGCCTGAGCAACGAGGTCTCGAAGCAGCTTTTCTTCAACGAGAAAGTTCTCTTCATCCTGGCTGGCTCCCTCTTCGGCATGGGCGTCGTATTGCAAGGAACTTTTATGCCCTTCGCCTTCCTCGCGGCGCTGTGCGCGGGCGCGGGCTACCTCATCAAGAACTACAAAGAGCACGAAGCGAAGGTCGCCGAAGCCTCGGCCTCCGCGCAGGCGATCGAAAAGCAGGACAAGGCGGTCGAAGCGACGACGGCCGTCGATACTCTCCAGATGGAGATCGGTTACGGGCTCATCTCGCTCGTCGACGGCACGCAGAAGTCCGAATTGCTGGAGCGCATCCAGGCCGTTCGCAAGCAGTTCGCCCAGGATCTCGGTATCGTCGTTCCTTCGATGAATATCCGCGACAACCTGCAACTGAAGCCGGGCGAATACGCGCTTTACGTTCGCGGGGTCGAGGTCGCGCGCGGCGACATGATGGTGGATCACTACCTCGCGATGGATCCGGGCGGAATCACGGAAGAAGTCGACGGCATCCCGACCAAGGAGCCCGTCTTCGGCCTGGACGCGATGTGGATCCACGAGAACAATCGCGAACTCGCCCAGCTCGCGGGTTACACGGTCGTCGACCTGGCGACGGTCATGGCCACGCACATCACCGAGATCGTCCGACGGCACGCGCACGAGCTCGTGGGACGGCAGGAAGTCCAGGCCCTCATCGAGACCATCCAGCGCACTCACCCGAAGGTCGTCGAGGAACTCATCCCGAAGGAACTTTCGCTTGGCCAAGTCGTTCGCGTGCTGCAGAACCTCCTGCGCGAGCAGGTCCCCATCCGCGACCTCGTCTCGATCCTCGAGGCTTTGGGCGACGGCGTCGTCACGAGCAAGGACAGCGACTTCTTGACGGAGACCGTGCGTACGACGCTCGCCCGCAGCATCACGCGCAAGCTGCTCAACGACGACCAGGAACTTCCGCTCCTCACCTTCTCGCGTCACGTCGAGGAACAGCTCATCTCGGCCGTTCAGCCGGGCGATCGTCCGGGCGCGACGCAGTTCCTGGCGGATCCCGGTCTCGTCAAGCAACTGGTGCCCGCGCTCTCCCGCGTCGTCGACAATCTGACGTCCGAAGGGGTCACGCCCGTCATCCTCGTGACGCCGATGATCCGTCACCACGTCAAGCGTTTGTTGGACCGCTTTTTGCCTCAGGTAGTTGTGTTGTCGCATAACGAGATCCATCCGACCCTCAAGGTGCGCGCCATGGGCACCGTGGAAGTCGGGTAGGACCATCTGAGGAGCGTGCATGGAGCTGAAGAAGTTCGAAGCCCCGACGTTGGCCGAAGCCCTGCAGGTCGTGAAACGCGAACTGGGCCCCGAGGCCATCATCCTGTCCACGAAGAACAAGCGTGGGGCTCTGGGCCTGATGAACCGGACTTCGGTCGAGGTGACCGCTGCCGTGTCGGCCGGCGCCCTCGAAAAGAAACGCCTGGCCGAGTCGCGCCTTTCCGAGGACCAACGCGGTGAACTGCTCAAGCGCCCGGCTTCGAAGGTCGTCGCGGCCTACGACGTGCTCTCCGGCAAACGCTTGACGAGTCAAGAAAGCGCCGCCCGAACTCCGACGCCCGTGCCCCAGCGCCAAACGGCCAGCGCCGCTCCTTTGACTCAGCGTCGGTATATCGACATCCAGGACGACGAATCCCCGGCGGAGCAGCTCCTCGCGCGCGCCGGCGATCGCGCCCAGGTTCGCGCGCCGCAGCCTTCGGTCTTCGAGCAGGCGGCCATGCTCGCCCGCCAGAATACGGTCAACAACCTCATGACGCGCGCGGTCCCGCCCCCGGCGCAGCCGCAGCAGAGCGTCCGTTCGTCCAATTCGCCCGCGCTCTCGAACGCGAACGGCGGTATCCGGCAGGTGCTGCCGCGCCTGCTCGCCCGTCTCGTCGAGGCCGGCATCGAGGACGAACTCATCAAGGAGGTCGGCGACGAGCTTCGCGCGATCATGCTGCGCGAACACCTCACGCAGGAAGACCTGCTCGAGCTCCAGATGGCCCGCATCCTCATGGCCAAGCTTCGGGTGGCGCGCCCCCTGGGCGAACGTCTTCGCATGCCGACCACCCCGCGCATCATCGTCTTCGTGGGGCCGACCGGCGTCGGCAAGACGACGACCATTGCCAAGATCGCGGCCGAACTCGTCATCCACCAGAAGCGGGCGGTGACGCTCGCCACGACGGACACCTTCAAGATCGCGGCCGTCGAGCAGCTGCAGACCTATGCGAACATCCTTCGCGTGCCGCTCGAGGTGTGTCCGAACGTCGACGCGCTCGGAAACTTGGGCGCCCGCCTGAGTCCCGACGAGGTCGTGCTCGTTGACACGGCCGGCTTCGGACCCAAGGACGACCGCAAGATCCAGGAGCTTTCGGAGATCCTGGGTGGCGTCCGTTCGGAGAACCATCTTTGCGTCTCGGCGACGACGCGGGACCGCGACCTCAAGGAAATGGTCCGTCGTTTCGGCGTCTTCAACCCCGATTACCTCGTCGTCACGAAGATCGACGAAACGTCCGTATACGGAAACGTCTTCAACATCGCCGTTCGCAGCCACTTGCCGCTTTCCTACTTCACGATGGGGCAAAGGGTTCCGGAAGACATCGAGATCGCGACGCGCGAACGCGTCGCCGATCTCTTGCTCGGCATCGCGGGAGGAGCCTGATCGTGGACCAAGCGGATAGACTCAGGGCCTTGGCGGCCACGAACACCGGCGGGGCCGGTTGCCGCATTATCAGCGTCACCAGCGGCAAGGGCGGCGTCGGCAAGACGAACATCGCGGTGAACCTCGCCACGCTCTTCGCGCGTCGCGGGCTCAAGACGCTCCTACTTGATGCGGATATCGGGTTGGGCAACGCGAACCTGCTTTTGGGGCTGCAGCCCGAGCGTACGATGGAAGACGTGCTCTTCGGCAGCTCGCCGGTCGAGAGCGTCTTCATGCCGACGCCCTACGGGTTCACCCTGCTCCCGGGTTCCTCGGGGATCCGCAAGCTCCTCGAACTGGACAACTTCTCCCAGCGCGCCGTTTTCGACCGACTTTTCGAGGCCATGAAGGGCTTCGAAGTCGTCGTCTACGATACCGCGCCCGGGATCGGAAACTGGGTGTTGAACTTCAACGCAGCCGCGCACGACATCGTCGTCGTCGCGCACCCGGATCCGATGGCCCTCGCGGACGCCTACGCGCTCATGAAAGTCCTGAGCCTCGAGCGCCGCGAAAAGAAGTTCCGTCTTCTCATCAACCGATCGAAACATGCACAAGAGGGTCTCGATGCTTTCCGCCACATCTCCGACGTCACGGACGAGTACCTGAATGTTTCTGTTGATTATATGGGATCCCTTCCCGAAGACCCGTGGGTTCTTAAGAGCGTTTGTAAGCGCGTTCCGATCGTGGCCGAGGCGCCGAAGTCGCCCTTCTCGCTAGGCCTCGATCGGCTGGCAGACAAGCTTTTGGCTCAAACGGGTGGCGGATCCGCGGTCAAGACGTGGAATAATGTGGGCGTACGTCCGGATCTCAGGGGGGCATGATCATGTCGGAAACGGCGATCAAAAAGTATAAGGCTCAGGCCAAGAAGGCCAGCTCGAGCCAAAAGAAGAAGATCGTGCGCGAGTACGGTCCGCTCGTTAAATTCATCGCCCAGAAGATCGCGGTGCGTCTGCCCGCGAACATCGAGTTGGACGATTTGATCTCGGCCGGCGTCATCGGTCTCATGGACGCGATCGACAAGTACGATCCGGCGCGTGACAACAAGTTCAAGACCTACGCCGAGTTCCGCATCCGGGGCGCGATCCTCGACGAACTCCGCGCGCAGGACTGGATTCCGCGTTCGATGCGCGAAAAGGCCAAGAACATCGAACGCGCGTTTTCGCGCCTCGAGCAGAAGCTCGGCCGCACGGCGACCGAGGAAGAAGTCGCCAAGGATCTTGGTATGGGCTTGGAAGACTTCCAGGAGACCTTGCACCAGTGCAAGTCGATCTCGCTGCTTTCGCTCGACGAAGTCGGTACTTTCGCCAACGGCGACCGCAAGAGTCTCCTGGGTATCCTGGAGTCCTCGAAGTCGTCGAATCCGATGTTCCAGCTCGCGAGCTCCGAGCTGCGCGACCAGCTCGCGCAAGCCATTCAGGAGCTGCCCGAGAAGCAACGCATGGTCCTGTCGCTCTATTACTACGAGGACCTGAACCTCAAAGAAATCGGCGACGTGCTGGAAGTCACGGAAAGCCGCGTGTCGCAGCTCCACACGCAAGCCGTCCTGCGTCTGCGTTCCAAGCTTCGCGACCACTTCGGCGATCTGGAAGACGCGACGTCTTGATCGTTCGGGGTGTTCCAAGGCGGGACACGATCTAAAGAGAGGCGCCCCCGTGTCCCACGGAGGCGCCTCGAAAATCCGCTTTTGGGAGATTTTCCCGGAACTTGGCGCGATCGCTTTTCTCCGCGGGCCTTGGCCTGCGCGCCATCGCTAAAGCCTTGTTTTTGGGGTACCTTTTGAAATGTGAAACACCCTGTCGTTGTTGGATTGCAGTACGGAGACGAAGGCAAAGGCAAGATCACGGACTCGCTCGCGAAGCAGGCCGAATGGGTCATCCGCTTCAACGGCGGCTCGAACGCGGGGCACACGCTCTGGCTGAACGGCCAGAAGCTCGTCACGCACTCCGTGCCCTCGGGCGTGCTTTACTCGCACGTGAAGAACTTCATCGGCGCGGGCTGCGTGATCCACCCGCTCGCGCTCAAGAAAGAGCTCGAAGAGCTCGCGGGCGCGGGCGCCAAGCTCGGTTCGGACCGCTTGCTCATCGACTCCCGCGCGCACCTGACGCTGCCGATCCACTTGGCGCTCGACGGCGCGCGTGAAGCGGGTGCTTCGGGGATCGGTACGACGAAGAAGGGGATCGGCCCCACGTACACGTCGAAGACCGACCGCAGCGGCATTCGCGTCGCGCAACTCGATGCGCCCGATCTCGAGGAGCGTATCCGCTTCCTGCTCGAGGTTTTTAACCCGATCCTGAAGGCGGCCGGCCAGACCGAATCGACGCTCAAGGAAAACCTCGAAGTCATTCGTGTCGCTCAGCAGCTCATTGGCCCGCACGTCTCGCGTGAGGCCACGCCGTTCTACGACATCGCCAAGAAGTCACGTTGCGTGCTGGAAGGCGCCCAAGGCATCCTGCTCGACATCGACCATGGCACTTACCCCTACGTCACTTCGAGCAACACGATCCCGGCCTTCGCCTCGATCGGCACGCCGTTTCCCTCGTCGCGGATCGGCCGCATCCTGGGCGTCGCGAAAGCCTACCTCACGCGCGTGGGCCAGGGCCCCATGCCGACCGAGCTGCACGACGAGACGGGCCAGCGTATCCGCGAGAAGGGCCACGAATTCGGCGCCACGACGGGCCGTCCGCGTCGCACGGGATGGCTGGATCTGGATGAACTCCGTCTCTCGGTGCGCCTGAGCGATTGTTCGGGCATCGTCCTCACGAAGTCCGACATTCTGAGCGGAGAAGCTAAGGTCGCCGCCCGCATCGACGGCAAGCTCGTCGAGTTCGAAGGCTGGTCTTCCGTCACGGAAGGCGAAGCGCTCCATCCCAAGATGGAAACTTTCGTCCAGGCGATCGAGAAGCACGTCGGCATTCCGGTCGTCGCGCTCGGTACGGGCGCCGATCGCGCGGCGATGTTCTGGCGCCGCCCGATCGACGACTTCTGGAGCGACGATGTTTCTACGTGAGCTCTCGGAGTACAGTCTCCAGGGCCTCCGCGTTTTCGTCTACGTCGCCTCCATGGGCTCGGTCGCCGAAGCCGCCGCGGCTTTGGGGCTGACGCAACCGGCGGTTTCGCTTCAGATCAATAACCTCGAGAAGCACATCGGTTTCGCGCTCTTCGAGCGTCAAGGCCGCAAGAACGTGCTCACGGTCCAGGGTCGCGAGCTTTTCCAGAAGCTCCAGCCGCACTTGGAGCAGCTCGAACAGATCCTCGTCGACGCGCGCGAACTCGAGAACGTCAGCCGGCCCAAGCTCTTCGTGGGATCGGTCGAGGGGATCGGGGAGTACTGGCTGGGCGGGCAATTCCTCGAGTTCCGCAAGAAGAACCCCGAGGCACGGCTCTTTCTGGAGCTGGCCGATACAGTTTCGCTCGAAACGCGGCTCCTCGCGGGCCAAGTCTCGGTTTTGATCTCTCCGCGTCAGCTCGATCAACCCCGCATCGCGACGCAAGTCCTCATGGACGAGCGCTTCGTGCCGGTCGGCAAGAAGAAAGTCATCAAGGAACTCCAGGAGGCCCTGGACGACCACAAGCCGGGCGATCGTTTTTGGGAACAGATGGCTTGGATCGGGTACGGGGATTCCCAGTCCGTCGAGGGTTGGGCCGTCAAGTGGTTGGAGCACGTGGGGATCCACGTCGATCGCCGCCTCAAATACCGGCACCTCGTGAACTCGTACGTCGTGGCCAAGCAG
>ERZ761607.2015-NODE-2015-length-23273-cov-6.399948_pt1 | contig 23273 bp, 23 predicted proteins | sample MGYA00511164_ERZ761607 | MGnify/ENA primary metagenome ERZ761607 (study PRJEB28899, sample SAMN02445080) | bioreactor sludge metagenome | biome: EBPR sludge | place: Australia: Brisbane, Thorneside Wastewater Treatment Plant | collected 2011-06-22 ... | reverse complement strand
TGAAGAACAAAGTCCACCTCGTCGGGAACCTCGGCTTCGACCCCGAAGTGCGCGAAATCGCGAAAGGGCGGAAAGTGGCCCGGCTCTCCGTGGCCACCCATGACACCTATCGCAATGCCAGCGGTGAGCGCGTCACCGATACGCAATGGCACACCGTGGTGGCCTGGGGCCAGACGGCGGAGATGGCCGAGCGCCTCCTTCGCAAAGGCTCGCCGGTGATGCTCGAGGGCCGCTTGGTGCACCGCAGCTACGAGGCCAAGGACGGCACCAAGCGCTACATCACGGAGGTGGTGATGAGCAACTTCCAGCTTCTCCCGGGCAAGCGGGAGGAGGCAGCCGCAGCCTAAGGGCAATCGTCAATCAGGCGGAAGGGGGAGGCCGCACGGCCTCCCCCTTCCGCATTCTCCCATAACTTGCATGAATGGCGCGGCGTGCGGTGGGATGGCTCATGAGGAAGTGGCACATCTGGCTGGGCGCTGTCCTTCTGGCCTTGGCGGCCGCTGCGTGGCTATTCCCATACCTGCTGAAGCGCTATATCGAGGCACACAGTGAGGAGTGGATCGGTCGGAAGGTGAGCATTGGCCGAATCGTGCTCAACCCCTTCTCTGGGGTGTATGCGGTTGATCGGTTCACCTGCACCGAGCCCGGTACCGATACGGTATTCGTCCGGTTCGACCGGTTGAGCATGAAGGCAGATGTGATAGCAGGCCTCCGCACAGGCCGATGGGGGTTCAAGGAGGCGCGGCTCGAAGCTCCCTATGCGCGGATCGTGCAGCATGGAAACCGGTTCAACTTCAGCGACCTACTGGAGCTTGGCGGGGACGACTCCGTCGATGTGCGGTCAAGAGAGCCGTCCGAGGCCGCCTTCTCCGTGGTGGACATGCTGCTCAGCGACGGAGCAATCGCGTACCAGAGCGATGTGCTGCCAGCGCCGATTGCGGTGCAGGACCTCCGCGTGGCATGCACGGAAATCTCCTCCGGCCAGGCGACCATGGACTTCCTCGTCGGATTCTCCATTGCGGGCGGCGGCCGCGCTGATGGCGGGTTCACGATCAATACCCAAGCCGGGTCCTATGGCGTTGATGCGCGCCTGCGCGACTTCCGCCTCGCACAGCTCCGGCCTTACCTGGAGGAATTCATGCGGTGCGGCGGATTGACCGGTGAGCTGGACCTGGATGTGAGGGTTGATGACAACTACCTGAACACCACAGGATTCGCCCTCGGGGCCTCCATGGACCTGCGCGGCCTGGAACTGAGCGATCCGGATGGCCAGCGCCTGCTTCAGGTGGGACAGCTCCGGGCACGGCTGGATACCCTTATCGCAGCGGAGCGGCGGCTTGAGGTCGGGGAGGTGCTGCTGGACCGCACAGAGGCCTGGTTCACGATGCTCAACGACGGGAGCGACAACTGGACCCGGCTGCTCAAGCTCCGCACGGACTCCGTAGATGCGGGAGGGGCGGTTTCCGTATCGGCAAGCAACGTCTTCATGATGCTGGCCGACTACATCAGGTACCTGGGCCAGCAGTTCGTGGCCAGCGCCTATTCCGCCCGCAGCATCCGCATCACCGATTGTGCCGTGCACTTCGAGGACTATGCGCCCAGGCGACCGTTCCGGTATGCAATCACCGGGCTCAATCTGGCATCGGACCGCATCACCACGGAGCAGGATACCGGTCGGATTGCGGTATCGGCGAGCCTGAACGGATCCGGAGCGTTGACGGGCGCCGCTGCGTTCGACCCATCCGACCTGCGCAACGTGCGGCTCGATCTTGGTATCGACGAGCTGCTGCTCACGGGGTTCGATTCCTACGGGCGTTGGTATGCGGCTCATCCCGTGCAGGAGGGAGTACTGGCTTATCATACCTCCACCGCAATCCGCGATGGTCGGATCGACTCCCGGAACAGCATCCGGATAGAGGGATTGCGTTTCGGTAAGAAGATTGAGGACCACGCGCCCGACATCCACATCCTGCCGCTACGGCTGGCTGCCGGGCTGCTGAAGGATGTGAAAGGAGCGATTGCCTTCGATGTGCCGGTGAGCGGCGATTTGAATGACCCCGCTTTCAAGCCATGGCCCTTGGTTTGGCAGGTGGTGAAGAACCTGGTGGTGCGGGCGGTAACCGCGCCTGCTCGCCTGCTCGTTAGGGCATTCGATGGAATGGAGGAGAAGGAATTGGAGGGCCTGCGGCTCGAGCCAATGCAGGCCGCACCCGACGAGCGGGCCCTCAAATCCCTTCGGCAGTTGGCACGGGTACTCAAGGCCAAGCCCGATCTGCGCGTCGACCTGGTGCCCTTGGTGGATGCAAGGACGGAGGCCGAGGAGCTTGCCCTGCATGCGGCCAAGTGCCAATACCTATTTGGCAGCCAGGTGGTTACGCCTTCAGATAGCGCGCGCGCCGCCGCGTTGGCGAATGCGGACACGCTGTTCCTCCGATTCGTGGAGGAAGCCGTGCCGGCCACCGCAGGGAAGCCATTGCAGCAGCGGTGCGCCATCCTCATCGGCCCCGAGGCCCTAGGCGAGCGTCAGCGGCAACTGGAGCGGACCCGGCAGGAAGCCGTCATGCGCCACCTCGCCTCCCTCGGCGCCGACTCCACCCGCGTCGGAATCAGGACCGGTTCGCCCGAAGAGGTCGGTGGCCGTACCGGTCAACCAGGATACAGGTTCATCTTCGATGCGGCGGAGGTGCCGGAGGCATCGTTGCCATAGGGCACAGGGGGCGCTGCACGGCCCTTTCACGACTAGTCGGGCTGTCCGGCTTCTGGAGGGACTCCAAGGGGCGTTCGGGCATGTGGAGTTTGTCCCATGTCCCGGTCCGTGTTACCTTTGCGCTCCCTTTGAAGAAGGGATCTTCCCTGGTAGCTCAGCTGGTTAGAGCACATGACTGTTAATCATGGGGTCGCTGGTTCAAGTCCAGCCCGGGGAGCCCAGCAAGAGAGCCGCTAGCGCGGCTTTCTTCGTTTTGCATCGCACGGCGCCGCAAGCGCCGCCCACCCGGAACGCACCAACCCCCTCCAAATGCAGCTGATCACCGTAGGTACTGTCGCATTCGACCGCATCGAGACCCCGTTCGGCGTGGCCGAGAAGACTGTGGGCGGAGCGGCCACCTATATCTCCCTGGCCGCCTCGGTTTTCCTGGATAAGATGGGCCTGGTCAGCGTGGTGGGCGATGATTTCCCAGGGGAGGTGATGCAGCAGCTCAAGGACCGCGGAGTGGACCTGCAGGGTCTGGAGGTCCTGAAGGGAAAGGAGAGCTTCTTCTGGGCCGGGCGCTACCACTATGACATGAACACGCGCGATACGCTGGAGACGCGCCTGAACGTCCTGCTGGATCTGGACCCCACCCTTCCCGAGGCATACACCAAGGCCCCATACGTGATGCTGGGCAACCTGGACCCTGGCGTACAGGCCAAGGTACTCGACCAGATGGCGGATCGCCCGGCGCTGGTGGTGATGGACACCATGAATTTCTGGATGGACAGCGCCATGCCGAAGCTGAAGGAGGTGATCGGCCGTGTGGATATCCTGGCCATCAATGATGCCGAAGCCCGGCAGCTGAGCGGCGAGCACAGCCTGGTTAAGGCCGCCCAGCGGATACTGGCCATGGGCCCGAGGTACCTGGTGGTGAAGAAGGGCGAGCATGGCGCGCTGCTGTTCAGCGAGGACCGTGTCTTCTTCGCACCGGCGCTGCCGCTTGAGGACGTGGTGGACCCCACCGGAGCGGGCGACACCTTCGCCGGCGGATTCATCGGCTACCTGGCCCGCACCCAGGACCACAGCTTCGACAACCTGAAGCGTGCGATCATCGTGGGCAGCGCGCTGGCCAGCTTCACATGCGAGAAGTTCGGCATTGAGCGGCTCGTGGAGATCACCCGCGAGGACATCGACGCCCGCATCCAGCAGTTCGTGGACCTCGTGGACTTCGACATCGAGCTGGTGGAGGGCTGATCAAGGCATCCGCTTCGCCACCTCGTCCCAGTTCACCACGTTCCACCAGTTCGCGACGTACTCGTTCCGCTTGTTCTGGTACTTCAGGTAGTAGGCGTGCTCCCAAACATCCAGGGCCAGCAGGGGCCGGCCCTTCAGTTCGCTCAGGTCCATGAGGGGGTTGTCCTGGTTTGGCGTGGAGCCGATGGACAGTTTGCCTTCCTTCTCCACCAGCCAGGCCCAGCCGCTGCCGAAGCGCTTCATGGCGGCGTCGGTGAACAGCTCCTTGAACTTCTCGAACGAGCCGAATCCGGCGCTGAGCGCATCGAGGACCTTACCGGCCGGACCGCCGGGCGCCCCCGGCCCCATCACCTGCCAGAAGAGGCTATGGTTCCACGCGCCCCCGCCATTGTTCCGCGCCTTGGCGCTGAGCTTGGAGATGCCGGCGAAGAAGGCCGCCTCATCAGCAGCTGTGATGCCTTCTGCTGCGATGGCCTCGTTCACATTCTTCACATAGGCGGCGTGATGCTTGGAGTAGTGGATTTCCATCGTCTGCGCATCGATGTAAGGCTCCAGCGCAGCATAGGGATAGGGAAGGGGGGTCTGTGAGAAGGAAAGCGGAGCTGCAACCGGCGCGGCCGCCCCGCTACCCGCTCCGTGTGAAGCAGCGCAGGAGCTGGCCTGCAGCAAGGCGGGGCCCGCCACGAATGCACCAGCGGTTGCCTGAAAGGAGCGCAGGAGGAATTGCTTGCGGTTCATGGATCGGTCGGTTTGACGGGCGTAAAGTACCGCCGAACCCAGCCCGATTCCGCAGCAATGGCCTCAGCCGAAGGCAATGAGCAGCTGGCCCTTTTCCACAGGCCTGCCCTTCTCGGCAGCAACCGCCTTCACAACCCCGTCCCCTGGGGCCTTGATCACGTTCTCCATCTTCATGGCTTCCAGCACCAGCACCGGATCATTCTTCTTCACAGTGTCGCCCGGCTTAACCAGCACATTGAGCACGAGGCCGGGCATGGGGGCTTTCAGGTCGCCGGCCTTGCGCGCTGCCTTATCCAGCCCAAGGGTCTGCATCAACCGATCCTGTTCTTCCTCGAGCCTCACGGTACACGTTCGGCTGCCGATCCTGAGCCGAACGGTGCGGTTCTCGCGGTCCTCCTTCAGCACCAGCACGCGGTGACTGCGCCCGTCGATCACCACGCTGAACTGCGCCGGCCCGATGCGCACCACATCGGCGCCTGACGCACCCTGCAACGTCCAGGGTGAGTGGGGCGTGGAGCGTTCCAGCACAACTTCGTCAGCGGCGCCGGTGATGCAGGCGAAGAGCTTGGCCATGGCGGAGGCCGGCGAAGATAGCAGGCCCGAAGGTCCTCTATTCACCGAAGAGGGCGGCATCGCCCTTCTCATACGCTTCGTCCACTGCCAGCAGGCTCCCGGGCTGCTCGCGTGCGGCAACGGCTAGCCGGTCGCACAGCTCGTTCTGAGGATGGCCGTTGTGGCCGCGTATCCAATGGAAGCGGACCTTGTGCCTGCGGTACGCCTTCAGGAAGCGCTGCCACAGGTCGGGGTTCTTCTTCTTCGCAAAGCCCTTGCGCTCCCAGTCGAACACCCAGCCTTTCTCCACGGCGTCCACCACGTACTTGCTATCGCTCACCACCACTACCTCCGTGCCTGGATGCTTCAGCGCCTCCAGGCCCACGATCACCGCCAGCAGCTCCATGCGGTTGTTGGTGGTCATGCGGTAGCCGCCCCACAGTTCCTTGCGGTGCCGGCCGCTCTCCAGCACCACGCCATAGCCGCCCGGACCGGGATTGCCGCTGGCCGCGCCGTCAGAGTAAAGGGTCACGCTCATGCCCGGGGGAACAGGTAGGTTATGTTCCCGGCAAAGAGCTTCACCGCGATCGCCAGCAGGATGATGCCGAAGGCTTTCTTGATGACGATGAGCCCCACCCGCCCCAGCAGCCGCTCGATGCGGTTGGTGAGCAGCAGCACCAGCACCACGGGAACCATGTTGAGGATGATGGCCACCAGGATGTTGGGGCGGTCGAACTCGGCGCGCAGGGACAGCACCGTGGTGATGGTGCCGGCCCCGGCGATCACCGGGAAGGCCAGGGGCACGACGCTGAAGACCATCTGGTCCTCCTCGGCGGGCGTGAGCCCAGGGGCGCTCAGGTCCTCCTTGAAGAGGCGCACGCCCAGGATCATCTCCAATGCGATGAAGAAGAGCACCAGCGACCCCGCCACGGCGAAGCTCCGCACATCGATGCCCACCACCTTGAGGATCGTCTCGCCCAGGTAAAGGAAGGTGATCATGATGGCCATGCTCACCAGCGTGGCCCTGGCCGGGTAGATCTTACCGGCTTTCTGGCGCACCTGAAGGATGAGCGGAATCCCGCCCACGATGTCGATCACCGCGAAAAGGATCAGGAAGGCTTTGCCGATCTGGGCGAGGTCGAACATGGTTCAGGGGGCGATCAGGGACTCCAGCACGCGCGGATAGTGCTCATGCTCCAGCGCGTGGATCCGTTCGGCCAGCGACGCGGGCGTGTCCTCCTGAAGCACTGGGCACCGCGCCTGGAAGAGGACGCGCCCTTCGTCATAGCGCTCATTCACCAAGTGGATGGTGATGCCGCTCTCGCGCTCTTTGGCGGCGATCACCGCCTCGTGCACATGGTGCCCGTACATTCCTTTGCCACCGAACCGGGGCAGCAATGCCGGATGGATGTTCACGATGCGGTCGGGAAACGCATGCACCACCTCCGCCGGGATGAGCCGCATGAATCCGGCCAGCACCACCAAATCGATGCGCTGCCCTTGCAGCTCGCGCAGAACGGTTCCATCGCGGAGCTGCTGGCCGCTGAAGAGGTAGGAGGGCACGCCGAAACCCCAGGCTCGCTGCAGCACCCCGGCCTTGGGCTGGTCGCTGCCCACGAGCGCCACCAAGGCGGCTGGATGGCCGGCGAAGCGCTCCATGAGCCGTTGGGCATTCGACCCTGAGCCGGAGGCCAGGATGGCGATGCGTACCATGCCGCGAAGGTGCGACCTTCGGCGCAAGCCGGGTGCCATGTGCTGTGCAGGCCATCAAGGAGCGGCCCCCAAGCCCCGGAGACCGCCGTCGTGCGGCACCAAGCGGAAGTTGGGACTTTCCCGCTGATAACCAAGGCTTTCCGTCCAGGCCGCTCGGTCGGTCAAGCGCACGCGAGTCCCCTCCGATCAGGCGTTCGCGGTGCATAAGTAGGCCGGCAGGCGCCGGGGCTTGCGCATGTGAAAATGTCTTTCCTTTGGGGCCTCATCACAAAAACGAACGGACATGTCGGACATCAAGTCAAGGGTCATCGCGATCATCGTGGACAAGCTTGGCGTGGACCAGGGCGAAGTCACCATGGAAGCGAGCTTCACCAACGACCTTGGCGCTGACAGCCTCGATACCGTCGAGCTCATCATGGAGTTCGAGAAGGAGTTCAACATCGCCATCCCCGACGACCAGGCCGAAAAGATCCAGACCGTGGGTCAGGCTGTGGAGTACGTGGAGAAGAACGCGAAGTAATCCCTGCGCATGCAGCTCAGGCGTGTGGTCGTCACCGGTCTGGGCGCGCTCACTCCCCTCGGGAACACCCTCAAGGCATACTGGGAGGGCCTGGTGAGCGGCCGTAGCGGAGCCGCGCCCATCACCCGGTTCGACGCCAGCAAGTTCAAGACCCAGTTCGCCTGCGAGGTGAAGGGCTTCAATCCGGAGGACTTCCTTGACCGCAAGGAGGCCCGGAAGATGGACCCCTTCGCGCAATATGCGCTGGTGTGCTCGGACGAGGCCCTGAAGGACAGCGGCTTGCTGGAGAGCGGCGTGGACCGCGACATGGTGGGCGTGATCTGGGGCAGCGGGATCGGCGGGCTGAAGACCTTCCAGGATGAGTGCATCGGGTACGGCAAGGGCGATGGAACCCCGCGCTTCAACCCCTTCTTCATCCCCAAGATGATTGCCGATAGCGCGGCAGGGCTCATCAGCATGCGACACACGCTGCGGGGCCCCAGCTATGTGACCGTGAGCGCCTGCGCCTCGAGCAACAACTCGATGATCGATGCCTACAATTACATCCGCCTCGGCACCTGCGTGGCCGCGGTGACCGGTGGCAGCGAGGCGGCGATCTACGAGGCCGGTGTGGGGGGCTTCAATGCCTTGCACGCCATGAGCACGCGCAATGACGACCCGGCCACCGCATCGCGGCCCTACGATAAGGACCGTGACGGATTCGTGCTGGGAGAGGGCGGAGCCGCCATCGTGCTCGAGGACCTGGAGCACGCCTTGGCCCGCGGCGCACGCATCTATTGCGAGGTGGTGGGCGGCGGCATGAGCAGCGATGCCTATCACATCACCGCCCCGCACCCCGAGGGCCTCGGCGCAGAGCTGTGCATGAAGCATGCGCTGCGCGATGCCGGAATGCAGCCGGAGGAGATCGACTACATCAACACGCACGGCACCAGCACGCCCATCGGGGACCCGCAGGAGGTGAAGGCCATCCAGCGCCTATTCGGGGAGCACAGCTACAAGCTGAACATCAGCGCCACCAAGAGCATGACCGGCCATCTGCTGGGCGGGGCAGGCGCCATCGAGGGCGTGGCCGCCATCATGGCCGTCCACAGCGACATCGTGCCGCCCACCATCAACCACTTCACGGACGATCCCGAGATCGACCCGCAGCTGAACTTCACCTTCAACCAGGCGCAGCGGCGCACGGTGAATGCAGCGCTGAGCAACACCTTCGGCTTCGGCGGGCACAACACCTCGGTGATCTTCCGCAAGTACCGGTAGGTCCCCTTGATCAAGAGCCTTTTCAGCCGAGCGCGCAACCCCGAGGAGCGTCGGGTGAGGGCTTGGTGCCGCCAGACGCTGGGCCTGACGCCAGGGGACCTGCCTCTCTACCGGCAGGCGCTGCGCCATGTGAGCGCCGTTTCCGAGGAGCGCCCGGACCTGCCCGACAACGAACGCCTGGAGTTCCTCGGCGATGCCGTGCTCGATGCCATCATCGGCAACCTGCTCTTCACGACCTATCCGGACCGGGGCGAGGGCTTCCTCACACGTATGCGCAGCAAGCTGGTGAGCCGCGCCCAGCTCAACCTGCTCGCCAAGCGCATCGGCATCGAGCGGGTGATCGAGACCACGGTGGTGCGCGCCCACGAGTCCTCGGTGCCAGGGAATGCGCTTGAGGCACTGATCGGAGCCCTGTTCCTCGACAAGGGGTTCGAGCGCACACGCAAGGTGGTGGTGCGCCTGATCAAGGATCACTTCGACCTGAAGGAGATCGAGAAGGAGGACCGCGATGGCAAGAGCCGGTTGCTCGAGTGGGGCCAGAAGCGCCGCCGGAAGGTGGAGTTCGTGGTGCGTGAGGAGGGCGGCGGCCGTGGGAAGCACTATGTCGCCGAGGTACGCATCAATGGCGAGGTGAAGGGCACGGGGCGCGGCGCCAGCAAGAAGAGCGCTGAGCAGGATGCTGCGCAGAGCGCTTTCCGAGGCATGCGCTCCCGGCGACCGGCGGGTGCCGGAGCCGAGGCCCACCCGGGTGCGCACGGGGCTTCGCGCCGCCCGGCCCGCTGAGCCAGCGCCCCGGCCGAGGGATACCTTTGGCCTGCCCCGCGAACGGGCGCTCCGCATGCCCAAGCACAGGCTCGATGATGCCGCTGCGCTGCCGGATGCCGTGGTTTTCGGCATCAGCTGCCATGTGCCGGATTACCGTCTCTGCTGGTCGCTGAACCGTGCCTTAGGCCTCGAACTCGAGCGCCGCCGCTCCGACATCGTGGAGCACGCCCGGGGCAAGGAGCTGCACTACACGGTGTTCGATCAGCGGGACGAGGAGTCCGAGGTGCGCTGGTCGCTTGTGAGCAACACCTGCGGCAAGCGCCGGCTCATCCCCTCGCAGCGGTCTGCCGATTTCTTCCTGGTGGTCGATCCGGAAGTCGCCGAAGCCCAGGACGGACTCCTCGGGCGCATCCGCGGCGCCGAGTTCGTGCTTACCGCATTCGCCCTGCCGATGAATGAACTGCGGATGGGGCACAAGTTGTTGCTTTGAAGCCCCAATGACAGAGCCCAAGACCAAGATCGTGGCCACCATCGGCCCCGCCAGCAGCTCCCGCGAGGTGCTGCGAGAGATGATGCTGAACGGCATGGACGTGTGCCGGCTCAACTTCAGCCATGGATCCTACGACTTCTACGCCGAGCTGATCGCCAACATCCGCTCGCTCAACGATGAGCTGGGCATGACCACCGCCATCCTGGCCGATCTGCAGGGCCCCAAGCTCCGCGTGGGCGCCATGGAGAGCGGCCCGATCGAGCTGAAGGACGGCGCGCTGCTCACCATCACCACCGATCCAGTTGCGGGCCGGCCGGGGCTGGTGAGCACGGTGTACAAGCAGTTCCCGCAGGATGTGAAGAAGGGCGAGCTGGTGCTGCTCGACGACGGCAAGCTCCGCCTTGAGGTGGTGGGCACCGATGGCCGTACGGAAGTCACCACGCGCGTGATCCATGGCGGGATGCTCAGCGCGAACAAGGGCATCAATCTGCCCAACACGCGCGTAAGCCTCCCCTGCCTCACCGAGAAGGATCGCGCCGACCTGGATTTCGCGCTTGATCATGAGGTGGATTGGATCGGCCTGAGCTTCGTGCGGAGCGCTCGGGACATCATCGAGCTCAAGGGTATCATCCAGCAGCGGGAGAAGCATGCGCGCGTGATTGCCAAGATCGAGAAGCCCGAGGCGCTCCGGGAAATCGACGAGATCATCCGGGAGGCCGATGCCCTGATGGTGGCGCGCGGCGACCTGGGCGTGGAGATACCCATGGAGAAGGTGCCGCTGGTGCAGAAGGATATCATCAAGCGGTGCCTGGCCCAGCACAGGCCCGTCATTGTGGCCACGCAGATGATGGAGAGCATGATCACCTCCATCACCCCCACGCGTGCCGAGGTCAATGACGTGGCCAACGCCGTGCTCGACCACGCCGATGCCGTCATGCTGAGCGCCGAGACGAGCGTGGGCAAGTTCCCGGTGGAGGTGGTGCGGGCGATGAACCGCATCCTCATGGAGATGGAGAGCAGCGACTCCATGTTCAATGTGGAGCAGCCCGACCTGCAGGACAACGACCGCATGGTCACGGACACCATCTGCATGGCCGCGGTGCGCATGGCGGCCGCCATCGACATCAAGGCGATAGTGACCATGACGCACAGCGGCTACACGGCCTTCAAGATCAGCAGCATGCGGCCCAAGGCGCACATCTTCGCCTTCACCAGCAACCGCCGCATCCTCAACATGCTCAACCTGGTCTGGGGCGTGCGCGCCCACTACTACGACAAGACGGTGAGCACGGACCATACCATCGCCGACATCAAGCACATCCTTCGCAGCAAGCGGTTCGTGCAGAAGGGCGAGCTCGTGGTGAACGTGGCCAGCATGCCCATCGCCGATCAGGGCATGGCCAACATGCTCAAGCTGAGCCCGGCCTAGAGCGGCTTCATTCAATGATCAGAAGCTGCCCATAGGCCGATGTGCCCGTGCTGACCCGCACCACATAAGCCCCCGGAGCGAGCTGCTCAACAGACAGGCGGTCTTCCGGCCCCTGCAACAGGAACTCACCCGCTATCCTACCCCTCGTGTCGCTGATACGGCATTCGGCCGGACCGTTATGCGGCAGCATGATGAACGCCTCGCCCCTCGCCGGATTCGGCCTGACTCCGAACGAATCCTTCCTGGTCTCCGCCATCTGCGTGAAGTCATCGAGGCGCACCGCCCAGGTGTCTGACAAGCCTGCGTTCTGCTCCACATCACCGTTGGAGGAGGTGGTATAGCCCGCGAACAAGGTCCCGCCCAAAGGGTCGCTCGAGACCGCGAATGCGCGTTCGACCTGCGTTCCCCCGAAGCACCGCTCCCACAAGAGGCCGCCGCCCGCATCGACCAGCACCAGCCAACAATCCTCCGAGCCGTGCTGACCAGTCACATTCCCATTCAGGGAGTATGTGCTTCCGGCCAGCAGGTAGCGGCCTCCGGACAGGCCGGCAATCGCATTGAACCGGTCGTTCTGGCTACCGCCGAGCATGCGCTGCCACATCACGCCCCCAGAATTGCTCAGCCGCAGCACCCATGCATCATAGGCCCCATGGCCGCCGAACACATCCCCGTCACCCGAGCGGGACTCGCCCACCAGGACCGCTCCGCCATCGGGCGTGGCGAAGGCCCCGTACGCCATGTCTTCCAAGGAGCCACCCAGCGCCCGGCACCACAGCAGCTCGCCTGTGGGCCCCAATCGGCAGGCACAGGCGTCCTTCAGGCCGTGAGCGCCGACCACGTCGCCATCCTGCGAATCGGATTCACCCACCACCAGCATGCCTCCATCGGGCATGGCGCATAGCGCCCATGCGACATCGGTGAGCGAGCCGCCTACCGCGGCCCGCCAGAGCAGTTGGCCATCGGCCGATAGGCGCGCCACCCACATGTCGCTGGTGGTGCCGTCGCCATGAAGCCCGCTCACATCACCATCAACAGAGCGCGTGCTGCCGGCCACGAGCACATCGCCATTGGCCGCCATGGAAACGGCATTCGCCACGTCGCTTCCCGAGCCGCCTAGCGCGCGGAGCCAAACGATGGATCCTAGGGAATCGAGCCTGGCGACCAGGAAATCGGCCATGCCATGGTGCCCGGACACATCCCCATCATTCGACTGCGTTTCCCCGGCGATCACGCAACCGCCATCGGGCATCGCCATGATGGCGCAGCCGCGATCGTTGCCGGAGCCCCCGATGAGTCGTTGCCAGACCACCGCCCCGTCATCGCTCAGACCGAGCACCCATGCGTCCTGCAGGCCATGACCGCCCAGCGCCAACCCATCGTTCGAGTTGGAGGTGCCCGCCAGCGCGAAGCCGCCGGGGACCACGCATGCACCGCGGGCCTGGTCCGAGAGGCTGCCGCCGAACGTGCGGCTCCATTGGATGCCGAACATGGGTTGAGCCGAGACCTGAAGGGCCAGGCCGATGGACAGGATTGCTGCGCCGGGCTTCATGCGATGGAGCGCTTGGGCGGATTGAAGGTAGTAAACGCCGGGTTCGCCCATTGCGCAGAACGCCCGTCGCCACCCACCGTCGCATCGCCGACATCAAGCACCTCCTCCGCAGCAACCGGTTCGTGCAGAAGGGCGAGCTCGTGGTGAACGTGGCCAGTATGCCCATCGCTGAGCAGGGCATGGCCAACATGCTGAAGCTGAGCCCGGCCCAGCGTGACGTCAACCAAGGATCGTGGATAGCCGTGCTTCCGCAGGAAGGAGGAAATGCGCGTGATCGGATACCTTGCGGTTTACGAACATATCGCCGTCACGCATCGCCCACCCTCATTGAACGCAGATCCTTCGGCGCGATCGCGGCGGCCCTTACGCTGACGCATGAACGAGCACGATTGGGACCGGGTGGCAGACCGCTTTGAGCAGGAGATCTTCAATGTGCCGGCCAACGATCGCCGCGGCGTCATCCGGGAGGCCTTGGAGGAACTGGCCGGTCCGGACCGCATCGCTGCCGACCTGGGTTGCGGGGTGGGGCGGACGCTGCCGTTGCTATCCACCCTGTTCGGCCGGGTCTATGCGGTGGATATATCCACCAGGTGCCTGGACATCGCACGCGATGCGCATCCGGAGCTCGGGAACATCAGGTATGTGCAGGCCGACCTGAGCGCAACACGCAAGGGCTTCCCTCAGGCCCATGTGGTGCTCTGCATCAATACCTGGCTCAATGGCGACCTGCGCACGCGGATGGGCATCATCAGCAACACGTGCAAGAGCGTGAGGCGCGGCGGTCACTTCGTGCTGGTGGTCCCGGCGCTGGGGTCGGCGTTGCTCGCTGCGTTCAGGCAGGTACAGTGGGAAATGCGGCTCGGCACGGAGCCCGGTGAGCTGGAACAGCAAGCCGCCAGGCGCGGAGGCGCACTGGAGCTCGGCCTGGTGGAGATCGACAAGGTGGCCACCAAGCACTACCTGAAGGAGGAGATCGAGGTCCTGCTGGATGAACAGGGCATGCGCATTGAACGGATGCAGAAGCTCGAGTATCCGTGGACCACCGAGTTCGCGGCGCCGCCGCGATGGATGCGTGAGCCCTATCCGTGGGATTGGTTCGTGGTGGCGCGCCGTGTGCGGTGACCGGGCGGCTGCTGGCTCAGCGGGGCAATCGACGCCCCAGCACCAGGTCCATGTAGAAACCCGGCCTCTTCAGGCGCTCGCGCAGGTCCAGGTCGGTGAACATGCTGCTGATGGTATCGGCCAGCGCCGGGTTGCGATTCGCGCGGTCCACCACGAAGTCGAACAGCCAGGGCTTGTCCGCCAGCTGCTGGAGCCGGGTGCTGATGGCGAGCTCCTTTCCCAGCCGTCGCCAAACGCGTTCATCATGCTCCTTCAGCCGTCCCGCGGAAGCATCGCCGGAGCGAATCGCCTTGGCGGCCACCTCTGCGGCATGCACACCGCTGATCATGGCATGGCTGATGCCCTCGCCCGTGAACGGGTCGATGAGGTGGCCGGCATCGCCCACCAGGAGGTATCCGTCGCCGCTAAGGGCAAGGCGCTTGCTGGCCAAAGGAAGCCCCATGCCCTGGATGGCGCCTTCGATCTGCGCAGCGACGAAGCGATGTCGCAGCTGCGGATGCTCGGTGAGCAGCTTCCTGAGCATGGCCTTCAGGTCCGCCTTGCGGCGCGCTGCCACATCGCTTCGCAGACCTAGCCCCACGTTGGCGCGGCCACCGGGGAGCGGGAACACCCACAGGTAGCCCGGCAGCAGGTCCTTGAGGAAAATGAGCTCGATGAATCCTTGCGGGTCGAGCCCGGTCACTCCCGAGCAGTAGGCCCTTACGCCTGCCGCATGGTGGCGCGGGTCCATGGGAAGCTTGGCCACATGCCTGGCGAAGGCGGAGTTCGCGCCCGCTGCGTCGATGATCAGCTCGGCCTCCACCAGCCGTCCGCGCGAGGTGATGACCCGCCATCCGGTCGGCGTCCGCTCGAATCCGGTGGCGGCTTCGCCCTCCGCTATCGATACCCCGGCGGAGCCCTTCGCCCGCCGGAAGAGGAGATCGTCGAACCGCAGCCTGGGAAGGATGGCGCCAGGGGCCTCGCCAAGGCCGGTGGTCCGGGAGAACGGCACGCGGAGCGACCGGCCGCTCGGAGCTACGAAGACCACTCCCCAGCTGGGCATGGCGAGCGCATCGCGCTTCACCTGCTCGGCCAGTCCCATATCGAGCCGCTCGAGGCTCCGCATCACCTTGCCACTGAGGGCGTCGCCGCAAACCTTGTCGCGCGGGAACACGGCTTTGTCAAGCAGCAGGGCCGGCACTCCGAGGGCCGAAAGCCGGAGGGCGGCGGACGCTCCGCCCGGCCCCCCGCCGATGATGAGGATGCCCGTTCGCACAGTCTCAGCGCTGTGCGAGCCGGTGGTGGGTTGCTCGCTCATGCGGCTTCAGGAAGTCCATTGGCGCTGTCAGCCGCGCAGGGAATCGGCGCTGAACCGGTCCAGGAAGCGGACATCGTTCTCCCAGTACAGGCGGAGATCCGGAACCCGGTAGATGAGCTGCGCGATGCGCTCCACGCCCATGCCCAGCGCGAAGCCGCTGTACCTGTCCGGGTCGATGCCGCAGTTGGCCAGCACGGCGGGGTCCACCATGCCGCAGCCCATGATCTCCACCCAGCCACTGTGCTTGCACACGCCGCATCCGTTGCCGCCGCAAAGGGTGCAGCTCATGTCCACCTCGGCGCTCGGTTCTGTGAAGGGGAAGTAGCTCGGACGCAGCCGGATGGCGACTTCTGGACCGAACATGCTCTTGGCGAAGTAGTCCAAGGTCCCCTTCAGCTCGGCGAAGCTGACGCCCTCGTCCACGTAGAGCGCCTCCACCTGGTGGAACATGCAGTGCGCGCGGGCGCTGATGGCCTCGTTGCGATAGACCCGCCCAGGGGAGATGGTGCGGATGGGCGGTTTGCTGCCCTCCATCACGCGCACCTGAACGCTGCTCGTATGCGTCCGCAGCGCCCGTCCGCCCGGCCCGTCCACGAAAAAGGTGTCCTGCATGTCGCGCGCCGGATGGTCGGGCGGGAAATTGAGCGCACTGAAATTGTGGTGGTCATCCTCCACCTCGGGGCCCTGGCTCACGGTGAAGCCGATGCGCGCGAATGCATCCACGATGCGCTGGCGGATGATCGTAATGGGGTGCAGGGCGCCTGTCGGCCCGGTGAGGGCCGGGGCGGAGGTGTCGAATGCAGCGCGCTCTTCGGCCGTATGCGCACCGAGCCCCGCTTTCAGCTCCTCCAACCGTGCTTGCGCCCGTTGCTTGAGCTGGTTCATGCGCTGACCCAGCACGCGCTTCTCCTCTGCCGCAACCTGCTTGAACGACTCGAACAGTTCGGTTATGGCGCCGTTGCGGCCCAGCATGGCCACACGGAACCGTTCCAGCTCATCGGCGGTGCGGGCTTCGGCCTTGGCCAGTTCGGCTTCCAGCTGGTTGATGCGTTCGGCGAGGCTCATTCGAGTATGCGCATGAACATCCGTATATCCTGAAGCGGCCGGTCGCGGGCATCGCAGGCCGTCTTGGCGATGGCATCCACCGTTTCCAACCCCTCCACCACTTCACCGAAGACGGTATAGGCACCGTCCAGGTGGGGCGCCCCGCCCTGGGTGGCGTAGATACGCCTCTCCTCCTCGCTGTAGGGAATGGCCTCCGCGCCCTTTCGTGCGTTGAGGCGCTCCAGTTCAGGGCCCTGCCACGCCTTCCCCTGTACGATGTAGAACTGGCTGCCGCTGCTGCGCCGATCGGGATTCACATCATCCGCCAGCCGGGCCGCTGCCAATGCCCCCTGGCGGTGAATCAGCCCAGGAACGATCTCCGCTGGCAGCGTGTATCCAGGACCGCCTTGGCCGAGCGCCGCGCCAGGTGCAGCACGCCTGCTATCGGGGTCGCCCCCCTGCACCATGAAGCCCGGGATGACCCGGTGGAACAAGAGGCTGTCGTAGGCCCCGGCCCTTGCCAGGCGCAGGAAATTGTCGCGGTGGGTGGGCGTTTCGTTGAACAGGGCCACGACGATGGGGCCCAAGTCCGTGCGTATCTCTACGAGCGGGCGGGTGGGCGCCGCCGTGGGCTGCGCGTGCGTCATGGATTGCAGGGCCAGGGCGGCGAACAGGGCCACAGCCCACCCTCGCTTTTGCCGTGCGTGACGGCCCTCGCTTACATTTGACATCCGCAACGCCTTGGACAGAAGGCCCAAAAGTACCCCAATGACCTCATCCCTTCTCCGTAGCGCTCTTGCCAGCGCCATGGTGCTGGTCGTGGCCGCGCTCTTGCTCCCGGCCTGCAACAAGGACAAGCCCACCAAGGCCATCATCACCGTGAAGAAGGAGGATGGCACCGTGGTGCCCGATGCCTTGGTGAAGCTCTATGCGGACCCCGCGTATCCGTTGGGTGACCCCAACCGGCTCAACAAGGAGAGGAACACCGATGGCAGCGGCCGCGCGGAGTTCGACTATTCGGAATTCTACAAGAAGGGCCAGAGCGGATTCGCGGTGCTCGACATCCTCTGCACCTACGACACGCTCGTGGGCGAAGGCATCATCAAGATCGAGGAGGAGAAGGACAACGAGGAGACGGTGATCATCCTTCCCGCTGAGTAGCCGCGCGCCTCACGCCGCTTCGAAATAGGCCAGTACGGCCTCCTTCATCAGCCGCTCCTGCTCCTCGGGGCCCAGCGGCGGCAGTTCCCTCACACGTTCGAAGTGCGGCCACCCATCGGCATCGCGGCCCAGTTCGCGGTAGTACCCGTAGGGCATCAGCACCACGCAGATCGCGATGTGCATGAGGTTCACCTTCTCGTCCTTCTTGAACTCACGCGCTCCCTGGCCGAGTTCCTGCACGCCGATGAGGAAGAGGAGGGCATTCAGGTCCATCGTCCCCGCGTCGAAGCGTTTGGAGAGCGAAGCCACCAAGTCACGCCATCGTTTCTCGAATGCAAGGTCCATGGAGGAGGGGGGTCGGGGCGCGAAGTTCGTCCTCCGCGATTTCATCACCTTCACGGCCCATGAATGGATTGGACCTGGGCATTCTCCTCCTCTTGGCGTTTGCGGCTTGGAGGGGCTTCAGGCGTGGCTTCATCGTGGAATTGGCCTCGCTGCTGGCCCTGGTGGCAGGCCTCTGGGCGGCGGCACGGTACAGCGCAGAGGTCGCTTCGGCGGTCGGCATAGGAGCCGATGAAACGGCGCTCGGCTTCCTGGTCACCTTCGCTGCGGTGCTGGTGGGGGTGCATCTGCTCGCCCGCCTGATCACCTCGGCTGTCGACCTCGTGGAGTTGGGCCTGCCCAACCGCATCTCGGGAGCGCTGTTCGCCACGGTGCGCTCGGCATTCACCCTTAGTGTGCTGCTGAACCTGGTGCTGGGTTATTCCGATGGCGCCATGCCTCCCGCCGCGGTGCGCGAAGGCTCTGCGCTCCATTCTCCCTTGCAAGCCTTTGCCCCTGTGCTGGTGCCGGCCGTCGGCCAGGCCAAGTGGGTGCAGTGGGCGGTGGAGCGGATCCGCGAGGAAGCGGGCGGGGTGCCATCCGACCCCGTGCCCTGAGCGCTCATTCAGCGGCTGCGGCGCGGCTTGGGCGCGGGTCGTGCGGCCTGTCCCCGAAGCAGCGCCTCCATGAGCGGTGCGAGCCATGCCTCTGCCATCCACGCCACGCCCAGCAGCAGGAACGGCATGGCCGGATTCTTGAACCGGGCGTCGGTGGTGGAGATGCCGCCAAGGAACAGCACAGCGAGCGCGATAGCCGTTACCGCCAACAAGCCTGCCGGGGGGCGGCGGATGATCCACAGCCAGCAGCCCAGGCCGAGCGCCAGGGCCACCAGGCCAGAGTAGATGGCGGAGACCGCCTGCAGCAAGGCCGATCCGCTGCCGTCTCCGAAGAAGGTCTGGATATGGCCCCTTCCGGGCGCGAGCAGGATGAATGCCGATTCGCGCGCCTGCACCCGGAGCCACGCCCAAGGATGTGCCGCGAAGGTGATCCGCAGGTCGCCGCGCAGGGCCGTGAAGTAGCCCGTGACGGCCGTGGCGTCCTCCCAATCGGTGCTGGATGCCCGGGCATCCAGCGTGCTGCGGTAGGCGGTGGCCTGCGGGTCATGGGCGGCGTCGAGCACCTGCGGCACGTGGAAATAGGCCGCAGCCACCGGCCCGCTGTCGGAAAGGATGAATCGACCGGTCTCCCGCTGATTGCGGACCATCCAGGGCAGCACCAGGAGGATGGCGGTGCCCATGAAGACGGCCATGGCGGACACAGGCCTTCGCCACAAGAGCAGCCCTGCCGCGGCGGCACAGGCCGCGAGCGGTAGCCCTGTGGGGCGGAACCAGGCGGCCAGCGCGAAGAGCGCCCCCGCGACCGCCGCGTGGCGAAGGGACGGTGTGCCGGCCAGGACCACCACTCCTGCAAGGAGCGCTGCGGTGAAACAGGCCTCGGTGAGCACGCTGCCCGCCAGCAGGATATCCACGGGCTCCACCGCCATGAGCCCGGCTGCCGCCAGCGCGGCCCGGTTCGGGAACCGGAGGAGACCGGCCAAGCGATGGACGAGCAGCACCTTGGAAGCGGAGACCAGCACCTGCACACCGAGGACCGCCGGGATGGAGCCACCCAGCAGGTGGATGAGCGCCGGGTAGCCCGGCATGCGGGTGGTATCGGGGATATGGCGCGGGTGGAAGAGCGAGTATGCGCCGTGGCCGAGGCTCTCCGCGAGCGCGAGGTAGTAGCCGGGGTCGAACCGGAGCTGCCAGCCCAGCTGCGCGTGGTGCAGCACGAAAGCGGCGCGCAGCACCAGCGCCACCCCGAACAGGAGCCAGAGCGCTCGGCCGGTTCCCGTATTGGTGATGGGTGCCATCAGGCCTCGGCGGCGCGGGCGGAATCAGCGGCAAGGCCGCCTGTCGCGCACCGCACGAAGGTCGGGCATGTCACCCCTGAACCGCCGCGATTCCCGGCAGCACCTTGCCCTCCAGGTACTCGAGCATGGCGCCGCCGCCGGTGCTCACGTAGCTGATCCTCTCGGCGAGGCCGAATTGGTTCACCGCGGCCACGCTGTCACCGCCGCCCACGAGCGAGAATGCGCCCTTGCCGGTGGCTTCGGCGACCGCTTGTGCGATGGCCACGGTGCCTTGCTGGAAGGGCTTCATCTCGAACACGCCCATGGGGCCGTTCCACAGCAGTGTCCTGCTGCGCAGGATGGCGGCGCGGAAGGCGTCCACGCTCTTGGGGCCGATGTCCAGGGCCATCCAGCCGTCTGGCACGGCGTCGGCGGCGCACTGGTCGGTATTGGCCGTCTCGGCGAAGGCGTCGGCCACCACGGCGTCGGTGGGGATGTGCAGTTTCACGCCCTTGGCATCGGCCTCCTTGATGATGCCGCGCGCGGTCTCGAGCAGGTCGTCCTCCACCAGGCTGGCGCCGGTCTGGCCGCCCATGGCCTTCACGAAGGTGTTCGCCATGCCGCCGCCGATGATGAGCTCGTCGCACTTGCCGATGAGGTTCTGCAGCACCTCGATCTTGCTGCTCACCTTGCTGCCGCCCACGATGGCGGTCATGGGGCGTTGGGGGTTGCCAAGCACCTTGCCCACGCTGTCGATCTCGGCCTGCATGAGGTAGCCGAAGAGCTTGGCCGTGGGGAAGAACCTGGCCACGATGGTGGTGCTGGCATGGGCGCGGTGTGCCGTTCCGAAGGCATCGTTCACGTACACGTCACCGAGCTCGCTCAGCGCCTTGCTGAAGGCCTCGTCGCCGCCCTCCTCCTCGGGGTGGAAACGCAGGTTCTCCAGCACCAGCACCTCGCCAGGCTTGAGCGCCTTGGCCTTGGCCTTGGCATCGGGGCCCACGCAATCGGTGGCGAAGAGAACGGCCTTGCCGAGCAGCCCGCTGAGGTGATCGGCCACGGGCTTCAGGCTCATGGCCGGGTTCACCTTGCCCTTGGGGCGGCCCAGGTGGCTCATGAGGATGGCGCTTCCGCCGTCGTTGAGGATCTTGTTCACGGTGGGCACGATGGCGCGGGCGCGGGTGTCGTCCGTCACGGTGCCATTGGCATCCTGGGGAACATTGAGGTCAACGCGCACCAGCGCCCTCTTGCCTGCGAAAGAGTAGGAGTCCATCGTCAACATGGCCGCGAAAGTATCCCGCAGGTCCCGTTCACCGAGCGGCGCTCCGGCCTTCCAGTCCGACACGAGGCATCCGGCGCGCGCCTAGCTTTGCTCCGTGCTCTTCTCACAGGTCATCGGCCATGCGGCGCTGAAGGCGAAGCTGATCGGCAACATCCGCGAAGGCCGAGTGCCCCATGCCCAGCTCTTCGTGGGCCCGCGGGGCAGCGGCAACCTGCCCATGGCCATCGCTTATGCGCAATACCTGCTCTGCGAGGCGCGCGGTGCGGCCGATGCCTGCGGACTATGCCAGGCCTGCCTGCAGACGGCCAAGCTGGAGCACCCGGACCTGCACCTGGCCTTCCCCATCTTCTTCACGGAGAAAGTGAAGGCCTGCGAGCCCTTCGTGGCGGACTGGCGCACGGCGGTGCTGACGGAGCCCTACCTCGACATCGAGCGCTGGCGCGAAGGGCTCGAGAGCGAGAACAAGCAGCTGCGCATGGGGGTGGACATCGCCCAGGAGATCCAGCGCAAGCTGAGCCTGAAGAGCTTCCGCGGCGGCCACAAGGTCATGCTCATCTGGATGCCGGAGCTCATGGATCCCCCTGCGGCGAACAAGCTGCTGAAGGTGCTGGAGGAGCCTGAGCCCAACACCGTCTTCCTGCTCGTCGCCTCGGACCCGGAGCAGCTGCTGGCCACCATCCTCAGCCGGGCACAGCTCGTGAAGGTGCCGACCCTGCCCCCTGATGAGCTGGCAGAAGCCCTGCGCGAGCGGTTCCCGGAGCTCGGGGCGGAGGAGGCGAAGGCCATCGCAGCCCGCAGCGAGGGGGACCTGCTGGAGGCCATGGAGATGGCCGGCAAGGGCGAAGAGGAGCACTTCGTCTTCTTCCGCGACTGGCTGCGGGCGTGTTACAAGCGGGAGGTGCCAGTGGCTGTCGACCTGGGCGAGGGCTTCGCCAAGTTCGGCCGCGAATGGCAGAAGGCCCTGATGCGCTACGGCCTGTTCATCATGCGCCAATGCACGCTGCAATGGATGCAGGCGCCGGCCCTGGTGCGCGTGGCGGGCCAGGAGCTGGAGTTCGTGAACAACTTCAGCCGGCTGCTCAACGAGCGCAACGCCGAAGGCATCCGCCGCGAACTGGAGGCCGCCCACACCCACATTGAGCGCAACGCCAACCCCAAGGTGATGTTCATGGACATGAGCTACCGGATGATGGGGTTGCTGAGGGGGTGAGGGCTTGGCATGTTGAAGGTTGCCGGTTGAATCTGCGGTTGGGGGTTGCTCAACCCTGAACCAGCAGGGGATAGATGTGCAATGGCGGCAGCATGCAGCACTGCACCGTGCGGCCCGGTTTACACCGTGGGTGGCAAACCTCTACGGGCGCTAGTGCTTCTCAACCGAAGGTCATGGCTGCACGATGAGCCGCTCAGCTGGTAGCAGGCGCTGGCCCTCTTGAAGCAACTCGGCCACGTATGCGCCGGCGGGCAGCCCACTCGTATCCATGAGCACTTGGCCATTGCCACGGCTGATAGAAGCGCGCCAAGCCTCGCGCCCCATCATGTCCCGCACGATCAATTGCGCCTCCCCGCTCAAGTCGGGCAGATCGCAGGTGAAGACCACCCAGGCGTTGGCGGGGTTGGGCTTGATGCTAAGCCGCAGGCCTGGCTTGGCGCGCTCGCCCTCCACCACCCCCAACCCGATCTCCCCGCCATGCAACCGCGTTACCATGCGCTGTAGCGTGTCATTGGTGGTGCCATCGCTGTAGCCGTGGTAGGCGCCCCAGATGTAGTAATCGCCGCTGGGCGCGCGGGCGATGCCGCTGATTACACCATACGTGATGGTCATCAGGCCAAGCTGGTAGTCATAGTTCCCGCACCCGGCGCCTTCCAGGTAGTGTGTGACCACCGCGCCTGTGGTGTCGATGATGCATAGGCCACCGCGGATGTGTCCATCTACCGATGAGAAATCGCCGGCCAGGGCGAGCAGGCCGTTGCCAAGATCAAGCACATCCAGGACGCCGGCGCTGTTCGAGAGGTGGGCCGTGTCGATCTCGAATGCCAGATCATTATTGAACGCCGGGTCCAAGCTGCCATCGGGCATTAACCTCACCAGCTGAATGGTGTCGTTCCCGTTCTCCAGCCGGAACTCGCCAGCGATGTATGCCCGCCCATCGGGCAGGGGCAGCATGTCGTAGATGTAGCCCCACGGTATCGGCG
>ERZ761607.2014-NODE-2014-length-23277-cov-6.714882_pt1 | contig 23277 bp, 21 predicted proteins | sample MGYA00511164_ERZ761607 | MGnify/ENA primary metagenome ERZ761607 (study PRJEB28899, sample SAMN02445080) | bioreactor sludge metagenome | biome: EBPR sludge | place: Australia: Brisbane, Thorneside Wastewater Treatment Plant | collected 2011-06-22 ... | reverse complement strand
GCCGGTGAGCAGGTAGAGGATGCCGGTCAGCCATTTGCCCTGATACATCCGGTGTGCGCCGAAGATGCCGAGGAAGGTCAGCAGCAGCCAGGCGATGTTGTAGTCGATGGCGCCGGAACGGAAGCGCAGGTCAGCGTCGCGGTCCATGCCCGGGATCAGGAAGAGGTCGATCAGCCAGCCGATGCCGAGCAGGCCGAGCGTGAAGAACCAGATCGTCCCGGTGACCGGCTTGCCGTAGTAGAAGCGGTGCGCGCCGAGAAAGCCGAAGAGCCAGAGCAGGTAGCCGATGACCTTGCTGTGATTGTCCTGTTGCTGCATGTGCATTGCTCCGTATCGGTCAGGTTGCTTGCCGGGTGAATCGTCCACGGCGCCAATGAGCCATCGGCAGCGGGCAAGTATGAAAGGGGTTGGTGATTTCTGCAAAGCCATGGCTTGCTTTTTTTTTCGTACTGTACAAAAATACAGTCAATGGTTTTTGCGGAGGACGCCATGAAACTCACCCCACGTCAGCAGGAAATTCTCGATTTCATCCGGAACACCGTCGAGGTGCTCGGCGCGCCGCCGACGCGGATGGAGATCGCCAGTGCTTTCGGCTTCGCCTCGCCGAACGCGGCGGAAGACCACCTCAAGGCGCTCGCCAGAAAGGGCGTGATCAACCTCGAACCGGGGTCGGCGCGCGGCATCCGCCTGGTCGAGCAGCTCGGGCTGCCGCTGATCGGCAGCGTCGCCGCCGGCTCGCCGATCATGGCCGTCGAGAACGTGCAGGGCCGCTACGCCTTCGATGCCGGGATGTTCGATCCGCGCGCCGATTTCCTGCTCAAGGTGCGCGGCCTGTCGATGATCGACGCCGGTATCCTCGACGGCGACCTCCTCGCGGTGCACAAGACCAGCCAGGCGCGCGACGGCCAGATCGTCGTGGCGCGGCTGGACGAAGAAGTCACCGTGAAGCGTCTCCAGCACCGTGCCGGCTGCATCGAGCTGATTGCCGAAAATCCCGATTTCGAGCCGATCATCGTCAAGCCCGGCGAGGTCGAGTTCGCCATCGAGGGCATCGCCGTCGGCCTGATCCGCGGAGCCGTAGCGAAGCTCTCGTGAATGCCATGCCGTTGACGGTCGCTTTGGCGGAAGTGCTGGCCAGGGGCGATGTCTGGCGCGGCGATGCGCTGGCCTCGCTGCCGGACAGCGCGATACCGAGCGGCCATGCCGAACTGGATGTCGAGTTGCCGGGCGGCGGCTGGCCGCGTGGAAACCTGACCGAAATCCTGGTCGACCGCGGCGGTCTCGGCGAAATGAACCTGCTGCTCCCGGCCCTCTCCGCCATTTCCGGCGCGGGTGGCTGGCTGGCTTTGGTGGCACCGCCCTGGCTGCCGCATGCGCCGGCCTGGGCGGCGGCCGGCGTGGCTCTGGAGCGCCTGGTCATCGTGCGCGCCGGCCGGGAGGTCGGCTGGTGCGTCGAGCAATTGCTGGTCAGCGGCGGATTTGCCGCGGTGCTGGCCTGGCCGGGCGAGGGTATCGATGCCCGGGCCCTGCGTCGTCTGCAGATGGCAGCTGAAGGGCGGCGGGTTTTTGCCTGTTTGTGGCGGTCGACCGCAGCAGCACAAGCGCCGTCGCCGGCACCGCTGCGTGTGCTGCTGGATGCCGGCGACGGTCGCCTGGCCGTGCGCATCATCAAGCGGCGCGGCCGGCCGGCGACGCGGCCGCTGGTCCTCTCCATCCCTCGTCCCGGGAGATCGTCGCGTGCTCTGGCTGGCCCTGCACTTCCCCTTGCTGCTGCTCGAGGCCCTGCCGCAGCGCCAGTCGCCTAGCGCGGTCGTCGCCCGCGGGCGGATCCTGGTTGGCGACGGAGCGGCAGCGGCGGCGGGGGTTCGCGCCGGCCAGAAGCTGTCCACGGCGCTTGGCCTGCAACCCGGGCTGGCCGTTCTCGAGCGCGACGAGCCGCGCGAAAGGCAGGCGCTGCAAGCCCTGGCCTGCTGGGCCGGACGCTTCACGCCGACGCTCAGCCTGGCGCCGCCGGATGCCCTGCTGCTCGAAGTCGGCGGCTGCCTGCGCCTGTTCGGTGGTGCGCAGGCGATCGTCGGCGAGGTGCTGGCCGGTTGCGCGGCGCAGGGCTATTCCACCGGCTGGGCGGCTGCTCCCGCGCCGCTTGGCGCGCGCTGGCTGGCACGGCATGGCGCGGCGGCGGTGTATGCCGAGGCGACGGCCATGCAGGCGGCGCTCGCCGCCTTGCCCTGTGCTGTTCCCGGTTGGCCTGACGAGGTCGGCAGGCGGCTGGAATCCTTCGGCCTGATTCGCCTCGGCGACCTGCTTCGGCTGCCGGCCGCCGGCCTGCGCCGGCGCATCGGCAACGGGCCGCTCGACGACCTGCTGCGCGCCCGGGGAGAACTGCCCGACCCGCAGCCGCTTTTCGTCTTTCCGGAACGGTTTGCCATCGGTATCGACCTGCCGTCCCGGGTCGAGCATGCCGAGGCGCTGGTTTTCGCCGGGCAGCGCCTGTTCGCCGCGCTGGCCGGCTGGCTGCATGGCCGGCAGTTGCTGCTGCGCCGCTGCTCGCTGCAACTGACCCACGACGATGGCTCGCCGTGCGTGCTTGCGCTCGACTTCGCCGAGCCGTCGGCCGACGAGGGGCGCTTCCTGCGCCTGTTGCGCGAGCATCTTTCCCGGCTGCAACTCAAGGCGCCGGTCGAAGCCTTGCGCCTGCAGGCCGACGAACTGGTCGAACGGCCCGGGAGCAGCGGGACGCTGTTTGCCCAGGCGCCGGCCGGCGAGGGGGCGCTGGCCTGCCTGGAGCGCCTGCGTGCGCGGCTTGGCGGGCAGGCCGTGCAGGCCTTGGGGCAGGCGGCCGATTTCCGGCCGGAATGCGCAACGCGGCAATTCGATGTGGCCGTGGAGGCGCCCCGGAAGTCGCCGCCGGACTCGCCATCCCGGGCCGGGGAGGTGATAGGCCAGCGCCCGCTGTGGCTGCTGCCCAGGCCGCAAGTCCTGGCCGAACGCGGCGGCACCCCGCACTGGCATGGCCCGCTCAAGCTGCTGTCGCGCGCCGAGCGTCTCGAAAGCGGCTGGTGGGACGAGGGTGAGCACGGTGCGGCCGGCGACATGCGGCGCGACTATTTCGTCGCCCGCAACCCGCAGGGCCAGTGGGCCTGGATTTTTCGCGACGGCGAGGGCTGGTTCCTGCATGGCCTGTTCGCCTGATCCGCCATGTCGTTGCCCGACTACGCCGAGTTGCATTGCCTGTCCAATTTCAGCTTCCTGCGTGGCGCCTCGCATCCCGAGGAACTGGTTGAACGTGCCGTGGCCCAGGGCTACGCGGCGCTGGCGCTGACCGACGAATGCTCGCTGGCCGGCGTCGTCCGCGCCCATCTGGCCGCGCGGAAGGCAGGCCTCAAATTCATCGTCGGCAGCGAGATGACCATGGCCGATGGCCTTAAGCTGGTTTTCCTGGCCTGCAACCGGCATGGCTACGGCAACCTCTCGGCGCTGGCCACGCTCGCCCGGCGACGGGCCGCGAAGGGCGCCTACACGCTGCAGCGCAACGATCTGGAAGCGCTTTCGCCGAGCGGCGCCGTGCCCGACTGCCTGGTGTTGTGGCTGCCGCCCGGCGAGGCGGCCAGCGCGGAAGACGGGCGCTGGCTGGCCGCGCGCTTCCCCGGCCGCTGCTGGCTGGCCGTCGAGTTGCATGCCGGACCGGACGATTCCGCCCGGCTGGAAGCCCTCCAGGCGCTGGGCGCGGCAAGCGGTCTGCCTCTGGTCGCGGCCGGCGACGTGCATATGCACGTCAGGGCCCGCCGCCCGGTGCAGGATGTGCTGACCGTGCTGCGCCTGAAGACCACGGTCTTTGCTGCCGGTTACGCGCTGTTCGCGAATGGCGAGCGGCATCTGCGCTCCCGCCTGCGCCTGTCGCGCCTCTACCCGCCGGAATTGCTCGCCGCAACGCTGGAGATTGCCGCCCGCTGCACGTTTTCGCTGGATGAGTTGCGCTACGAATACCCGGAGGAAGTCGTGCCGCCCGGCGAAACACCCGCGTCATGGCTGCGCGCCGAGACCGGACGCGGCCTGTCGCGCCGCTATCCGGACGGCGTGCCGGCCGGCGTGCAGGAGCGGGCCGAGTACGAGTTGAGGCTGATCGCCGAGATGGCCTACGAGGCCTATTTCCTGACGGTGTATGACATCGTCCGCTTTGCCCGCGAGCGGCGGATCCTCTGCCAGGGGCGCGGCTCGGCGGCCAACTCGGCGGTCTGCTACGCGCTCGGCATCACCGAGGTCGATCCGGCGCGCTCGGCCCTGCTGTTCGAACGCTTCATCTCGAAGGAACGCGGCGAGCCGCCGGATATCGACGTCGATTTCGAACATGAGCGGCGCGAGGAGGTCATCCAGTACATCTACGCCCGCTACGGCCGCGAGCGGGCGGCGCTGGCGGCGGCGGTGATCACGTACCGGACGAAGGGCGCGCTGCGCGATGCCGGCCGCGCCCTCGGCTTCGGTATCGCCCAGATCAACGCCCTGACCGCGTCGCTGGCCTGGTGGGACAAGCGCGAGCAATTGCCCGAACGCTTCGCCGAACTCGGCCTCGACCCGGCCGCGCCGCGTGTCGGGAAATGGCTGGCCATCGCCGGCGCGCTGCGTGGCTTCCCCCGCCACCTGACCCAGCACGTCGGCGGCTTCGTCATCGCGCGCGGGCCGCTGGCGCGGCTGGTGCCGGTCGAGAATGCGGCGATGCCCGGGCGCAGCGTGATCCAGTGGGACAAGGACGACCTCGACGCGATGGGCTTGCTCAAGGTCGACATCCTCGCCCTCGGCATGCTGTCGGCGATCCGCCGGACGCTGGCGATCTTGGGCGATTCTTCCGGGCGACCGGTGAGGATGCAGGACATCCCGGCCGAGGACGCCGCCACCTACGAAATGCTCTGCCACGCCGACAGCATGGGCGTCTTCCAGGTCGAATCGCGCGCCCAGATGGCCATGCTGCCGCGCCTGCAGCCGCGCAATTTCTACGACCTGGTGGTCGAGGTGGCGCTGGTCCGGCCGGGGCCGATCCAGGGCGACATGGTCCATCCCTACCTGAAGCGGCGGCAGAAGAAGGAGCGGGTCGAGAAGATCTCGCCGGCGGTCGACGCCGTGCTGGCGCGCACCTTCGGCGTGCCGATCTTCCAGGAGCAGGTCATGCAACTGGCCGTGGTCGCCGCCAGCTTCACGCCCGGCGAGGCCGACCAGTTGCGCCGTTCGATGGCGGCCTGGCGCAGGAAGGGTGGACTGGAGCACTTCGAGCGGAAACTGTTGGCCGGCATGGCCAGCAACGGCCTGCCCGAGGCTTTCGCCCGGCGCATCATCGCGCAGATCCAGGGCTTCGGCGAATACGGCTTTCCCGAGTCGCACGCCGCCAGCTTCGCGCTGCTCGTCTATGCCTCGGCCTGGCTCAAGCGCCACCATCCGGCGCCATTCCTGTGCGGCCTGCTCAACAGCCAGCCGATGGGCTTTTACTCGCCGTCGCTGCTCATCCAGGACGCGCGCCGGCACGGCGTCGTCGTGCTGCCGCCGGACGCCAATGCCAGCGACTGGGACAGCCGTGTCGACCCGGACGGTGCCGTGCGTCTCGGCCTGCGCGAGATCAGGGGCCTCGCGCGCGCCGCCGGCGAACGCATTGCTGCGGTCGACCGCCGGCAAAGGCCATTTTCCAGCGTTGCCGATCTGGCGGCGCGGGCCGGCCTGCAGCGGCGCGATCTCGACCTGCTGGCCGCCGCCGATGCGCTGCACAGCCTGGCCGGCCACCGCCGGCAGGCGGCGTGGGCGGCGACGGCGGCCGTCGTCCAGGGTGACCTGTTCGACCGGCTGCCGCCGCCGGAAACAGCCACCGATCTGCCGGCGCCGGAGGAAGGCGAAAACCTGGTCGCCGATTACCGCAGCCTCGGCCTGACCCTGCGCCGCCATCCGCTGACGTTGCTGCGCCAGCGCCTGACCGAACGGCGTTTCGTCACGGCTGCGGCGCTGAAGACGGCGGGCCAGCGCACCCTGATCCGTGCCGCCGGCATCGTCGTCGGCAGGCAGCGTCCGGGGACGGCGACCGGCATCGTCTTCGTTACGCTGGAGGACGAAACCGGGCTGGCGAATATCGTCGTTTATCCGCAACTGGTCGACAAGCAGCGGCGCGAACTGCTCGGCTCGAGCCTGCTCGGTGTCTACGGCCAACTGCAGGTGGAAGGCGAGGTCGTGCACCTGGTCGCCCGGCGGCTGGTCGACCTGTCGCCCTGGCTCGGCCGGCTGGAGACAAGCAGCCGGGATTTCCACTGAGCGGATGCCGGCGTGACGCGGGATGCAAAATGGCGTCCTGCGGGATGCCGTCCGAAGCAACCCTGGCAGGGCTCGGAATCAGCAGATTTCAGCGGCGTTTCTTGATGCCCGTGGTTGTGGAATCGCGGGTAAGGACGATGGTGCTCCAGCCGGGATTGGCGGGCGCATTGCCGGTCGAGTCTGTGCCGTCCTGGTAGGCGTGGATGCCGGTGGACCCGTGGTCCGGTGAATAATCGCACGCGCCGAGGCCCAAGTGGCGGACCGGGACGTCAACCTGAACCTGCTCCCAAGTATTGGATTCCGGAAGATAGGCAAAGAGGTTGGCGGGCGGGGCGGCGGCCAGGCGGACCAAGATAACGTTTACCTTCTTGTCCGCGGTGACGCAGGGGAAGTGCATGCCATAGTCCTTGGCCGGCGGCGAGGACTGGGTCACGGTAAAGGTAAGGGGTGCCATTTTCACAAGCGAAGACCTGCCTACCGGACCCAACAGATCGTACCTGTAGAGATCATACTTGAGCGAGTAATTCTGGCCGCCGAGGCTGGTGCGGCTCGTCAAGGGGTCCACCGACAGGAAGTAAAAGTAGTTTCCGAGAATGCGGCCGTTATGTCTGCCGTTGAAGGTGGACGTGTAGATGTAATCGCGGGTATACCCGGGGGGAGCCAGAACCGAATCGAAGTTTCCCGCATTGATGAAGACGTAGCGCTGCTCATTGGGAGTGGGATTGCGTTTGATCAGGTACAGGTCGTTGGAAACACCCATTCCCGTGTAACTCACGCCGCTGAAGATAACGCCCATGTCGAGGGAGTCGTGCCAGGCCACCATCGAGTTCCATTTCTTGAAATCGGAGGGCCAGTTCTTGACGTCGGCGGCTTTTCCGAAGGCCGCGTTGTCGAGCGGGGGGCTCCAGCCCACGGCACCATAGCCCGGGGCGACATTGCGGTTCGCCCAGGCGGAGGCCACGTTGAGGACGTGGTTGCCGCCGCTCACGATCCAGATTTTGTTCGTGAAAGGGTTGTACACCATGTTATGGTTGTCACGGTCCTGAGGCGCCCCCGGCGCGTTCTTGGGATGAAGGTACTGGATGGTGTTCGTGGCCGGGTCGAAGGCGCGCAGGGAATTATCCTGGTAGCCGCCCGGAGAATAGTGGTTTACAAAGATGGCCAGAAATTTTCGGAGCGAGGGGACGTAGTTCGTGGAACTCCAGCCCTGCCCGACGTCGCTGACCACGTGGTTCCTGACGGTGGCCCGGATGGTCACCTCGCCATCCCTGGCCAGCGGTGCCGCCGCGGTCAGCGTCCCGGCTTTCTCGCCGGGGCCGACCGCCGACGTCGCCCCGGATGCCCCCTCGGCCGGAGACTTCTGGGCCGCCGGTTCGGTCGTCGGGATCACGATCAGCTTGCCATCCGCGCCACGGCGGATTTCGCCCCGGTAATCCGGCGCCTGCGGCAGACTGCCCTGCGCCTGGGCCGATATGCTCCCCGCCAGCAGAATGACGGGAATCAGGAAACTTGCCTTGGTGTAGAGCGATTTCCCTGGCACGGTCCTCTCCTTTCGGACGGGCAACCCGACGCCCAAGAATGAATGACGTTTCATTCTAGCCGGATTTCATGGCGATCCGGCGACCGGGCATGGATGAGAGTTTGGCGGGGATATGCATGAACGGCCCCTATCTGATGCCAACCGGCGACTACACTTGGCCGGCTGCCAATTCGATCAACGACGGACCACCGGCGCGGAGGGCCGCGCGCAATGCGCTGCGGAACGCGTCGTCGCCATCGGCCCTGGCATAGGCAAGGCCGAAGGTCAGCGCGGCGTTGCGGAAGCTGGTCCGCTGCGGTGTCCGCCAGCCTTGCGCGAACTCGGGCAGGGCGGCCTGCGGCAGATGATCGAAAATGCCGCCCCCGCCATTGTTGACCGCAACAATGACGGCATCGCGCCCCTGCGCAAGGGCAAGGCCGCCGAGGTCGTGCTGGCAGGTGAGATCGCCGAGCAGCGCGACGATACGTCCATGCACGGCGGCGATGCCCATGGCCGTCGAGATGTTGCCGTCGATGCCGCTCGCGCCGCGGTTGCCATGGAACAGCAGCGGCTTGTCACTGCTTCCGGAATGACTGTCGAGTTGCCGGATGGCCAGCGAATTGCCGACGAAGACGACGGCATTTTCCCGAAGCTCGTCGATCAGAACACCGATGTGCCCTCTGTCTTCCCGCGATGCCGTCGCTTCCCGCGCGGCAAAGGCGGCATTCCAGCCGTCAGGGCAGGGATCGGGCGCCACGGCGAGAAGTGCCCGGCAGAAGGCCAGCGGGTCCGCACGCAGGACATGCGTCAGGCGGTGCAGCGGATCGCTCCAGCGCGGGCAGGGTTCGACCAGCGCATGCACGGCGACCTCGCTCCCCAGAAAGGCTTGCAGGTGGCGGGTGACCGGATGGCTTCCGAAACGCAGGATCCATTCGGGCCTCGGGGCCGCGCCGGTCCACGTTTGGCCAAGCCAGGTGTTGTAGCGGACGCACAGATGCGATCGGTCATGCCGGCCGAAACGCAGATTGGACAGCGGCTCGGCCAGAACCGGACAGTCCAGGCGGGCGGCGAGGGCGGTCAGCGCTTCCGCGAGGTCGCTATTCATCGGCATTTCGCCGCAGACGATGACCCCCGGTCGGCCGGCAATGCCGGCGGACAGTTCGCAAATGGCGTCGGGACCGGGCGGCAGTTCCGGTCCGGAGACGACAATCCTCCTCGGCAAGCCGCGGGCCGGCATTTCGCTGGCCGGGACCAGCGGCTCACGAAACGGCTGGTTGATGTGCACCGGCCCCGGATGCGGCCAGGCCGCCTGCTCGTAGACCCGGGCCGCCAGCCGGTGCAGGTAGCCGGGTTCGAAGCCTTCGACCGGCGTGCCGAGAACGTGGCTGGCACGCACATGGGTCCCGAACAGCCTGATCTGGTCGATGGTCTGGTTGGCGCCGCAGCCCTGGAGTTCGGGCGGCCGGTCGGCAGACAGCAGGATCAGCGGGACGCCGGAGTGGCTGGCCTCGATCACTGCCGGCAACCAGTTGGCCGGGGCGGTGCCCGAGGTGGCCAGGACCAGCACCGGATGGCGGCTGGCCTTGGCGATGCCGAGAGCGAAAAATGCCGCGCTGCGCTCGTCGACCGCAACGGTGCACAGGAGTCCGGGCTGACGCAGCATGGCGAGTGCCAGCGGAGTCGACCGGGAACCGGGCGAGATTACCGCATGGGTCGTCCCGGCAGCCGCGAACCCCGCGACCATCGCCTGCGACCAGAGGAAATTGAGCGTGCCGGTGTCGATCATGGTTCCGATTGCCTGGAAAGCGCAGATTGTAGTCGCAACACGATCGTGGCCGGAGGATCAGGTCTCCCGCCGCCCCTGGCGACTGTGGGGTCGCGTCCGGCCTGTTTCCGCGAGTTTCCCGATTCGGCTGCCGCCACCTATACTCAAGACACCGCAATACAGCGAGGCGTCCACGGCAGGCAGGCCGACATGGGCAGTTTGAAGCGCTTCTGTCCGGAATTCGCGCCGGCAGGCGATCGTCGGCCGACGATCGCATTCTGCGGGCTAGGCATCGGCAATCCATGTTTGCTGATCGTCGCCTTGCTGCTGGCTCTCGCGGGATGCGCGACCACGGATCGCGCCCCCGAGGAGCCGCCGCCGGTCGAGATCCCGGAGAGCACCTGGTGGCGGGTCGACAACGACATTGGCGCCGCCTCGCAGGCCGCGACCGGTCCCGCGAGGAACTATGCGCGCAGTGCGATGGAAAGCTGGAGAGACCGCGTCCAGGCGCGGACCGAGACCGACTTCATTCCGTGGTTCACGGGGTACTGGACGCAGCAATGGCTGGCGATCAAGGTGGCCTGGTACAAGTTGGGCGCCGAGGAAGGAAGCGATCCGGCCGTCGAGCGACTGGCCGCCTATCTGCAGGAGCAATACGATGAGCGCGTGCTCGAGCCGGTCGCCAGGGAGGTCGATCCCGACGCGGTCAGGGGTGAGGCGACGTTGCTCTACATCCAGATTGTCGGCGAGCGGCTTCCGGGCATCCGGCGGCGCCACGGTGTGCCGCAGTCCCGGTTCGACCAGCGGCTCCGGAACATTCCGGCGATTGCGCTGGCGCCGCCACCGGCGCACAGCGCTTCGCTCTACCAGATCGTCAACGCCGACCCGATCGAAAGGCTGCCAGCCTATGTGGCCCTGATCGCTGGCTTCCGCAAGGCCGCCGGGGGCGCGGGCGCTGGGCCGGCGGAGGCGAGGATTTCGCCGGTGGCGAAACGGGCCAGTGAAAGCATGGTCGCGAGGCTCGGCCCCGCCGTTGGCGCCAGCGCTGCCGCGGCGGTAGTCGGCGGGGTCGCCGGCGTGGCGATTTCGCTGGGAGCGGCCGGCTTCGGCGCCATCGCGCACGAGAAGGAACGCCCGGAAATAGAAGCAATGCTTCGTGAAAGCCTCAACGCCGCGTTGAGCGACATGTGGCTGGGCCTGATGGAGGATCCCGCCAGCGGCGTGATGGCAGGAGTCAATCACATATCCGGACAGATCGAAGGCGCTCTCTCCAAAACCTTTGCGCAACCGGTCGACTTGAAGCTGCTGCCGCGGGAAATCCCGCTGTCGGAGGAACTGGCTCCAGACCACGAGGAAAGCGGGGAGGAAGCCACGCCTGACCGCCGTTAGACGGATGATCGGTACTGCCCACTCCGTCCATCGCGATTTCTGCCTGCCGCCGGCAATCGCAACCGCGCCTGCTCCGGATGCCGGCCCCAAAAGCAACCCGACGCCGCGCGTTGGTACTATCATTACTTCCACGGGGTGGCAGTCCCGGTACGACCAATCAAGGAGAGAAGATCATGGGAAGCAAGGACAAGAGGAAAGAGCCCAAGGGCAAGAAGCCGAAGCCGAAACCGGTACCTCTGGGAGGCTGAGACGGGACGGCTGCCCGGCTGCATCGGGCAGCCATGGTGAGGAGCTTGAATGACCAGGGCAATCGTATTGGCTACCTGTCTGGCGACACTGCTGGCCGCATGTGGTGGAAACGAGGTCGTGCGACCGACGGTCAGCGTGTCGATCGGACAGCAGTTGATCGACCTCAAGAGAGCGCGCGATGCCGGTGCGCTATCGGCAAGGGAATACGAATATCAGCGCAAGAGGCTGATCGAAAGCGTGGAGTGAACCAGTGAGAGGCCTCAGTGCGAAACTTGCCGTCGCCGGGATCGTTGCGCTTTCTACCGCCGCCGCCGCAAGCGGATGCGGCGGTGACACCTACGTCAAGGTCCAGGGGACGACGACGGTTTCCAAGGGCCAGGAGTTGATCGATCTTCAGGACGCGCTGAACGAAGGCGCCATCAACAGGGACGAATACGATCGCTTGCGCGCGATCATCCTCAAGCGGCAAAACTGAGTGCTGCAATTCATGACTCGATCGGGAAGGGCGGCATGCTCTCCCAAGACCAGCAAATGGAGTTCAAGCATGAGCATGTGCACTTGTCGCGTCAGCGGCGCAGCGGTCCTGATCGCCGGCTTGTTGTCTATCCCGGTTGCCCACGCTCAGCTTGGGGACCTCATCAAACAGAAGGATGGCGGCGGAATGTCCGGCAGCCTCGGGAACGCCGCCGGCCTGAGCGGTGCACTGTCGGGGCAGTCCCTCACTTCGGGCAGTCTCGGCAATGTCGCGGGGCTGCTCGAGTTCTGCATCAAGAACAATTATCTCGGCGGCAACAAGGCGGCGGCGGTCAAGGACTCGCTGCTGCGCAAGCTTCCGGGCGGATCATCCTCATCCGACAGCGGCTACAGGAGCGGTACCAGGGGCATTCTGGACGGCAGCGACGGTAGCAAGCTCGACCTGAGCGCCGGCGGCCTGAAGAAGCAGGCCACGAAGAAGGTCTGCGACATGGTTCTCGACCAGGGCAAATCCATGTTGTGAGCGGGTGGCGGGAAGGTGCCGGGAGGTCGGGTTCATTCAGGCTGCGGATCAACAGTCCTGGCCGGAGCCCCGGTCGGGTTTTCGTCCCCTGATCCCGCACCGTCGGCCAATTGGCGTTTCCGGCTGCGATAGAATTCCCGGAAGTAGAATTGCCGGCTGGAGGCAGATGGCCAATCCGGCGACAGGGCCGGCCGATAATCTCCGGGAAGGCAGATCGAGGATCGCCGGTGGCACTCAGGTTTCTTCTGAAAAACAATGAATTCAGATGGTTGCTGGCTGGCGGCCGCCATTCATAGGGCGGCCCTGATACTTTTGCTTGCCGCCTTTAGCAATGGCGCCTGGGCCGAATGGGTATTCATCTCGGAGAGCATCGGCGATGACAAGAGCTATATCGACCCGCAAACGATCAGGAAGGACGGGGACTTCCGCCGGGCGTGGGTGGTGACCGACTACAAGGCGAAGCGCAGGAATGGCGTGCGCTCGTTTCGTGCCTCGACCGAGATCGATTGCAAGGGGAAACGACTGAGGATTCTTTCGTACTCCGCGCATTCCGAACCGATGGCGACGGGCAGGGTCATGGGCACTGGCAAACCCAGGCCGCAATGGGCCAGGATCACCCCCGGAACGCTCGGATCGAACCTGCACAAGTACGTCTGCAGGAAGTGAACCAAGCGCCCGGATTTCTCGGACCGCACCGGGAGTTGCCTGTCCGGCGAATCGTCGGTACTTCCCAATCCTGGCCGCGACAGCCGGGGGGAATCCTGACACGCGTCCGGCTATGCGTCCGGCAAAAGCCAGGCCGCCGGCGGTGCCATTGCCCACTACTGACGGCAGCGCCGCGACAATCGCTCCCTATTCTGCGAGGTCGTTGCTCAAGCTCGCGGACTGCTGTCTCGCCGCCGCTTTCCCGTCCTGCCAGCGCGCGAACCATTCGCTCAGCGGGCGGGCGTCACCGAGGCTGGCGAGGTGGTGGTCGATGGCATCGTGGTTGCCCCAGACGACGTCGGCAAGGGAGCCGGCGGTGACTTGCGCCTCGATGTCGCTGCAAAAGAGTCCGCGATCGCGTTGCACGTAGAAGCCGTAACTGCGGCAGGCCACGGGTCGCTGCGCATAGACCGGGCAGGCGTTGGTGGACCGGTCCAGCAGCGGACAGACGATCGGGCGCTGCTGCCGGTTATCCAGGGCAGCCAGGTCGCGGCCGATCTGCCCGAGCCGCTCCGCCGGCAGCGTGGCCAGGCCTTGCAGCAGGAGGCGCCATTCCGCCTCCGTCAGTTGCGGGACATCGGCGAGGTGCCGACAACAAGCGGCGCACCCCCTGGCGCATGGCCACCGCGGTTGACCGGCGCGGATGGCCTGCACGCGCAGATCGATGTCGGCATGGAGGCGGGACAAGGAGATCGGTGATTCCATGAGGCTTTCCAGAAGGCGCGGGGGTCGCGCGATGGCGGTGGCAGCGGAACTTGCTACGGGGCGTCAGGGGGAGCCGGCGGCGCGGCCGTCGTGCGGCATGTAGCGCACTGCCAGATCGTCGATGTTGCGCAGACGACGGCTCAGTTCCCTGGCGAGGTTCAGGACCAGCAGCGAAAAAGTCGGCAGATCGGACTCGTAGATGCGGAACAGGTCGCCGTTGGACAGTGCCAGCGTTGAAACGGGTTCCAGTGCCCGAACCGATGCCGATCGGTTCTGCGTGTCGATCAATTCCATTTCGCCGATGACGTCGCCGACCCTGAGGACGGCGATGCGCTCGCCGAGCGGGGTGTCCGCTTCGGGGCAGGACTTGAGGACCTCGACCGAGCCGCTGCAGATCACGAACAGCGAATCGCCCCGGTCGCCTTCGCGGACAATCAACTCCCCGCTGGCGAAGTTCTCTTCACGAAGCAACGGCATGATTGCCCTCATCGCCTGATCGTCCACGCCGCCAAACAGCGGTTGCTGCTGAAGGAACTCGGCTGTCTGCACTGTCCACCTCCCGGGCCGCGAAGTCGATCAATCTCCCGTGCGGGATGATGCGCCACCGCCCGGGAAAGGAGAAGGTCCCGGAAGCGTCGACCGCGCAATTGACGATGGCCGAACCGCTCGAATGGCCGCATCAACCATCGAGTGTCCTGATCAGTTCGAACAGCCGCTTGTAAAACCCGGGATCGGTGATGGTCTCCTCGCCGACCTTGACCAGGGTGTCCTTGTCCAGGGACCACGGCAGCGAAAGCGATCCGAGGGCCGGGACGCTCACACCGGCGTTGCTCCCCTTGGATTTCATCTCGAACTGGGTTTCGAGTCCGCTCGCGTAGATGATGGTCCCCGGGTTGCCGGGCAGGCAGACGAGGATGATCGACAGCCTGGTGGCTTCATCGGGCCTGGGCCGGAAATACTTTTCACCGCGCAGGTTGCGCGGTTTCGCTTCTTCAACCTGATACCCCTGACTCAACAATGCCCGCCGGGCAATTTCACACGCTTCGTCAGGCTCCCGGCTGGTGAAGTACTGAAAGGGCGTCTCGCTCGGGAACGCCTCGGTCTGATATGAACGCGGAACCTTTGTCGAACTGCATCCGCCCAGCAGCGTTCCCGCCAGTGCGGCGATCGCCAGCGAACGAAAAAAGGGGGAAAGCGACCTGTGAAGAACTTTCATCGCCGCTATTTTAAGCAGTTGGGTCCATGGATTGCCAGTCTCGCGCAACGCGCGACGTGACCGGCAGGCCACGCTGGATGCGGGATTCATCGCGTCTGCTTATACTTGTTGTCGTGGAGGCCACCCCTCGAACCGGAGCAGGAAAAGCATGGACATGATCATCACTTCAAGCGCGTTCCCCCACGACGGCGCGATCCCGAAGGCTTACACCTGCGAGGGCAGGGACATTTCCCCGCCGCTGGCGTGGAAGGGAATTCCCGAAAGCGCCAAGAGCCTGGTCCTGATCGTTGACGATCCCGATGCGCCGGATCCCCGAGCGCCCCGCATGACCTGGGTGCACTGGGTGCTGTACAACCTGCCGGTCGCCATCTCCGGGCTGCCGGAGGCGGTGCGGTCATTGCCCGCCGGCGCACTGGAAGGACTCAATGACTGGCAGCGTGCAGGCTACGGCGGGCCCTGTCCTCCGATCGGGCGGCATCGTTACTTCCACAAGCTGTACGCGCTCGATGTCGTGTTGCCGGACCTCGGCCGGCCAACCGCCAAGGCGCTGGAACAGGCCATGAAGGGTCATGTCGTTGCCGAAGCCCGGCTGGTCGGCACCTACCAGAAGGGCGGTTGACCGCAGCGATCGACAGGCCCATTTTCCCGCGATTCCGCCTTGCGGCAGGGAGTTGTCGCGGTCAACGCTCAGGAAACCATGATTTTCGGACGTCTTCCACCTGCATCCCGCGACGGCTGGACGACGAGGCCGATCGTGGAGCGGACATTCCAGGCGCATGGTTACAGCGACATTTTGCTTCCATGAGGAACTCAACGAATTCCTGCCACCCGAACAGCGGGGCAGGGAGTTCACCGTTCCCTGCGCGCGCAATGCCACGACCAAGCACATGATCGAGGCGCTTGGCGTGCCGCATACGGAGGTCGAGGTGATTCTCGTCAATGGCCTGGCGTGCGGGTTCGACCGCCTGCTGAGCGACGGGGACCGCGTGACCGTCTACCCCCGTAGCGATTCGCTCACCGGCGAGCCGATGGTCCGCCTGCGCGAGTGGCCGCTGCCGGTAATCCGCTTCGTCGCCGATTCCCATCTAGGCGGGCTCGCCCGGCTGCTGCGCATGGCGGTTTTCGATACCTTGTATCGCAACGACTACCGGGACAGCGAGATTGCCGACGTCGCCCGCAATGACCGGCGGATCGTGCTGACGCGCGACCGCGACCTGCTCAAGCAGCGCGGCATCAGCCACGGCTGTTACGTGCATGCGCTGAAGCCGGCGCGGCAATTCGGCGAGATCGTGGCGCGGCTGGACCTGGCTCGCAGCTTCAACCCTTTCACGCTTTGCCTGGAATGCAACGCACCGGTTCGTGACATGGAAAAGAAACATGTTGTCAGACAGTTGCCGACGTCAGTTCAAGCGCGACATGAACATTTCACGATCTGCGATCACTGTGGCCGCGTCTTCTGGGAGGGGTCGCACTGGCAAAGCATGCGGGAGTTGCTGGACAAGGTGAGCCGGCCCTGCGGTCCTGCTTCCGGTGACTGCTGAAGCCAGCGATCGAACGCCGCGTCTGCGACCAGCCAGGCTGCTCAGCCCTTGATGCAGACCAGCGGCGCGAGCCGAGCGACCTTGCCGGCGAGCCCGGCGTGGCCGGAGGCATCGACCACGGCACCGACGTCCTTGTACGCGAGCGGGGCTTCCTCGGCGACGCCACGCCAGCTCGGGCTGCGAATCAGGATGCCGCGCGCCGCCAGATCGTCGATCAGCGTGCGGCCGTTCCAGCGGCGCGTGGCCTCATGGCGGCTCATGGCGCGACCGGCGCCATGGCAGGCCGACCCGAAAGCGCGTTCCCCGGTCCCTGCAGCTCCGGCGAGGATGTAGGATGCCGTTCCCATGCTGCCGCCGATCAGCACGGGTTGCCCGACCGCCGCGAATTCGCGCGGCAACTCGGCGTGCCCGGGCCCGAAAGCACGCGTCGCCCCCTTGCGATGCACGAACAGACGGCGCTTGCGGCCGGCAACCAGGTGAAGCTCTTCCTTGCAGGTATTGTGCGACACGTCATAGAGCAGCGGCAGCCCGACGCCGGGGAATACCTCGGCAAAGGCCTCACGTGCCAGGTGGGTCAGGATCTGGCGGTTGGCCAGCGCGCAGTTGATGGCGGCGCGCATGGCGCCAAGATAGCGCTGGCCGAGCTCGGACCTGATCGGAGCGCAGGCCAGCTCGCGGTCGGGCAGGGCGATGCCGGCGGCCGGCGCCGCCACCACCATCTCGCGCAGGTAGTCGGTGCCGATCTGGTGACCGAGGCCGCGCGAGCCGCAGTGGATGCTGACCACGACGTCTCCGGCGGCAAGACCGTAGGCGTGAGCGGCGGCCGAGTCGAATATTTCGTTGACCGCCTGCACCTCGAGGTAATGGTTGCCCGAACCCAGCGTGCCCAGTTCGTCACGCTGGCGCCTTCTGGCGAGTTCGGAGACACAGGCCGGATCGGCGCCGGCGACCCGGCCATGCTCCTCGATGTGTTCGAGGTCGGCAGCCGATCCGTAACCCGCCTGCACTGCCCAGCGCGCGCCCCCCTTGAGCATGGCCTCCATGTTCCTGGCATCGAGGCGGATGCTGCCGGTACTGCCGACCCCAGCCGGAATGCGCGCGAACAGCACATCGGCGAGGCGTGCCTTGTGCGCTGCGACGTCGGCGAGTGTGAGACCCGTGCGCAGGGTGCGCACGCCGCAGGAAATATCGAAACCGACTCCACCGGCCGAGACGACGCCGCCGTCCTCGGGATCGAAGGCGGCGACGCCGCCGATGGGGAAGCCGTAGCCCCAGTGGGCATCGGGCATCGCGTACGACGCCGCGACGATCCCCGGCAGGCTGGCGACGTTGGCCACCTGCTCGGCGACCTTTTCGTCCATCGCTTCCAGCAATTCGCGCGAAGCGAAGATCACCCCCGGTACCCGCATGCGGCCCGCGACCGGCAGTTCCCATTCATAGTTGCCGCGTCGTTTAAGTCTCGAAATGTCCATTTCCTGCCTTCATGTCATGGTTTCGGATACGGGCGCGACTCAGACGTCGACCACGCACTGGGCCAGCCAGCGGCCGTCAGCCTGGCGCCCGACCGCCAGTTCGCAGTACGAGGCGCCCTTGACCTCGGCCGCCGGCTGATGGCGCGAAATGTCGATCGGTTCACCCCAGGCGGTTGCCGTCAGATGGTGACCGTCGATGTCCACGGCGAATCGCGAAAAGAGCATGCGCCGCGTCGCCATTTCATAGATCAGCGCGTTCAGCCAGTCGACGAGCAGCAACTCGACGTCCGGCGCGGCGCATTCGATGGTCACCGCTTCGCTGTCCGCGATTCGACCCGGATCGCAGATGACTGACGTCATCGCGGTGGCGGCGCCGGCAAACGCATCGGCCAGGGTCAGGCCGCTGCCCCGGACGCCGACATCGGCCTCGTGGGCAAAGGTCTGCCACTCCATCAACGCACCCGATGCGCAAGTGCCAGGGCGACGAGCAGCACTTCGTCGGTTCTTTCTTGCCGAGGGCAGGAACGGGCGGGCATTTTCGGGCTTTCAGCAGGCGGCGGAAAGCCGGCGTGCAGCCGGAACGTCTTGCAATGCCGCCGGCAGCGCGTCCGGGAACGGGGCGCTGGTGTCGATCCGGAAGGTGCAGGCTTCTTCATCGGGCGTAATGGCTTCGCAGGTGCGCATCTGGTAGGCCAGCACCGCCTGGTCCGCCTCCGAGGCGTCGCCGCCGGCCGCCTGGCGGCTTGCCAGCCGGGACTGCAGGACCGCGTTCGGCGCCGTGCAGGAAAGGATGACGAAGGGGACTCCCCGTGCTGCCGCCAGTTCCCGGAAAGCCGTGCGCTGCCAGAACTTCAGGTTGGCTGCGTCCACCAGCACCGGATAACCGGCGGCAAGGATTTGCCCGGCGAGCTCGGCGAGGCGGTCATAGGTTGCCGTGGTCACCGCCGCGTCGTAGATGCCGTCGCCGACAGCGGAGCCACTGCGGGCGAGGGCGGGCAGGGTGCAAAGGCGCTTGCGCTCGACATCCGAGCGGATGCGCAATGCACCCAGTCTCTCCAGCAGTTGCTGCGCTAGCCAGCTCTTCCCGGAACCGGCGAGCCCGTGCATGAGCAGCAGCCTGGGGTTGCGCGACAGCGTCGCCCTTGCCGCACAGTCCAGGTATTGATCGCAGTTGGCAAGTTCCGCCGGCCTTTCCACGGGGTTTTCCTGACTGGCACGTATCGCGGCGACCTTGGCCCGCACCAGGGCGCGGTAGACAGTATAGAAGGCGAGCAGCGGCAGACCGCGGTAATCGCCCATCGCCTCCAGATAGCGGTTGAGCAGGCGATGCCCATAGTCGGCACGGCCACGCTCCGCCAGGTCCATGGTCAGAAAGGCGATCTCGTTGAGGACGTCGATCCAGCGCAGACCGGGGTCGAATTCGATGCAGTCGAAAATGCGCAATCCGGCGCCTGTCGCGACGATGTTGCCAAGATGAAGGTCGCCATGACATTCGCGGACCCAGCCGTCACGCAAGCGGGTCGCGAGCAAGTCGGCCAGCTGGCTGAAGCGTCGGCGGCTCCAGGCTTCCAGATCGGTGAGCCGGACGCGGTGGGCCGGGCCGGACAGATCTTCGCCGAGCTGGGCGAAGTTTTGCACCATCGGTTCCCACACCGCTTCCGGCGAGCCGAAGCGCTGGTCGGGCGAAGCCCGTTTCGCCCGTTCGTGAAAATCGGCCAGCCGAGCAGCGAGCTGGTCAATGACATCCGGGGAAAGGCAGCCCGCCGCCAGTTGCCGGTCGAGCAGGGCCTCCTGCGGGAAGCGAATCATCTGCACCGCATACTCGATGGCCTCGCCGTTCGCGGCGAAACGCGGCGCATCGGGGGAGCCGGTGATCGCGACCACCGCCAGATACAGTTCGGGGGCCAGACGGCGGTTGAGACGCAACTCCTCCTCGCAAAAGAAGCGGCGTCGGGCGAGGGTGGTGAAGTCGAGAAATCCCAGCGCGACAGCTTTCTTGATCTTGTAGGCATAGGCGCCGCTCAACAGCACGTACGAGATGTGCGTCTCGATTACCTCGATCTGCCCGGCCGGATGCGGATAACAGGCGGGATTCCTCAGCGCGGCGACGAGGCCCGCCTGTTCGCCAGCGACGTTGAGGCCATCCGCAGTCATGGCGACCCGTTACGCACGCCGGGGCAAATGCTCAAACGGCAAGGTGCACCGGGATCCGCCGCGGCCCGAAGGCGTGGCCGTCGCGGCCCAGGGTTTTGCCGAAGCGGCCGGCGATGGCGGTCTGGCAGTGCGGGCAGTGGCCTTCCGGGGTGAGGTCGTAGCGGCGGATGTCGTACCAGTCGCGCACGATGAGCGCGGCGTGGCAGCTTGGGCAGTAGGTCGTGCCGCCCTCGCTGTCGTGCACGTTGCCGGTGAAGACGTGATGCAGGCCGGCGTCGCGGGCAATGCGGCGGGCCTGCGTCAGCGTGGCCGGCGGCGTGGGCGGGACGTCGTCCATCTTCCAGTCGGGGTGGAAGGCGGTGAAGTGCAGCGGCACGTCGGGGCCGAGTTCGCGGGCGATCCAGGTGGCGAGTTCGTTGATCTCCTCGGGACTGTCGTTGCTGCCGGGGATCAGCAGCGTCGTGATTTCCAGCCAGCAGTCGGTCTCGTGGTGGATGTATGCCAGGATGTCGAGCACCGGCTGCAGGTGGCCGACGCAGAGTTTGTGGTAGAAATCTTCAGTGAACGCCTTGAGGTCGACGTTGGCGGCATCCATGACGGCGAAGAATTCGCGGGCCGGTTCGCGGTGAATGTAGCCGGCGGTGACGGCGACGTTGCGGATGCCCTGTTCGCGGCAGGCGAGCGCGGTGTCGATGGCGTATTCGGCAAAGATCACCGGGTCGTTGTAGGTGTAGGCAACACTGTCGGCGCCATAGCGTCGGGCGGCGCGGGCGATCGTCTGCGGGCTGGCTTCGTCCATCAGGCGGTCCATGTCCTTCGACTTCGAGATGTCCCAGTTCTGGCAGAATTTGCAGGCGAGGTTGCAGCCGGCGGTACCGAAGGAGAGGATGCTGCTGCCGGGGTAGAAGTGGTTGAGCGGCTTCTTCTCGATCGGGTCGATGCAGAAGCCCGAGGAGCGGCCGTAGGTGGTGAGGTGCATGGCGCCATTGACCATCTGGCGCACGAAGCAGGCGCCGCGCTGGCCTTCGTGCAACTGGCAGTCGCGCGGGCAGAGGTCGCACTGCACGCGGCCGTCGCTCAGGGCGTGCCACCAGCGGCCGGGGTAGAGGGTTTGTGACGGGTTCATGGTGCGGGTTCCTTCCATTTGGTGACAGTGTAGCGTTCCAGCATTACGTCCGGGCCCCAGTAGCTCGCCGGCAGCCCGGATTTCTGCTTGAGGTGTGCCATGAAGATGGCCGGGTCGGGTAGTTGCTCCCACACCTGTGGCAGGAAGGTCGAGCGATGGCGGCCGGCGCTGAAGATCACGCCATCACGGCCGGGGCGCAGCTGCGCGAGCGCGTCGGCTTCGCTGGTGAAGGACATTGGTTCTGCCGGAGTCAGCAGCGAAACCTCGACGCGGGTAAGAGGGAGTTCCTCGGCTGTCAGCGGTTCGAAGCGGGGGTCGCGGAAGGCGGCGCTGCGTGCGTTTTCCTGAACGTCGGCGAGCAGCGGGCGCCGCGCCTCGAGGCTGCCGATGCAGCCGCGCAACTGGCCGTGCTGGGTGAGGGTGACGAAGGTGGCGCCCATTTCGTGCAATTCGGGCAGGTCGACCGCAGCAGTGCCCGGCTGCCCGAAGCAGGCGACGATGGCATTGCGCGCGAGCGTGAGCAGTGTCGGTCCCAGGTCAGCCATGATCGGCGGCCTCGTGGAAGGCGAAGGCGGCATAGCCGACGACGCGCTGCCGGTCGCCGGCAGTGTCGCCGGAATTGCAGCGGTGGATCAGTTGCGGTACCAGGCCGCGCCGGCGGGCGGCGAGCAGCAGGCCGTTGACCGGGTAGGCGCCGCAAGCCTGGTCCGTGCGGATGTGGGTATCGAGCCGAAGGATGTGCTGGCAGGTGTCGCGGTCGATCTGGTTGGCGGCGGCATACGGCAGAAAATGCGAGAGATCCGAACTGATGACGATCAGCGTTTCCGGCCCACCCCAGAGCAGCCCGAGAACCTCGGCGATGGCTTCGGGCGTCGCGTGACCGACGGCGAGCGGAACGAGGGTGAAGTCGTCGAGCAGGCGCTGCAGGAAGGGCAGATGGACCTCCAGCGAGTGTTCCTCGGCGTGCGCCCGGTCGCTGAACACGATCTGCGGCAGCGCGGCGAGGCGGGCAATGGCCGCGCCGTCGAGCGGGACGGCGCCGAGCGGCGTGGCGAAGGCGTCGGTTTTCGGTACGGCGATTCCGTCGACGGCAACCCGATGGGTCGGGCCGAGCAGCAGCACGCGGCGGATCGTCGAATGCCACGGTGCCAGCGCCGCATAGGCCATGGCGGCGGTCGACCCGGAGTAGACGTAACCGGCGTGGGGAACGATCAGCGCCTTGGGTTGCGGCGCATCGGTCCGTGGCGCCGCGGCCAGCAGCTGGTCGACGGTGGCGGCGAGGGCGGCCGGGCTGGCGGGATAGAACATGCCGGCAACGGCGGGAGAACGGGTGATGGTCACGGTCGACTCCTCAAATGAGCAACAATCCAAGAGCCATGCCGCCGCCGATGGCGAGCAGGCCGGGCAGCGCATGGCGGGCAAGCTGGCCGCCGCCGATACTGACGACGAGGCCGATCTTGAAGGTCAGGTTGGCCATCAGCGCCAGCGTCACGGCGGTCACGGCATGGTCGGCCGGAACCTTTTCGAGGTTGTACAGACGCAGGGCGGACAGCACGCTGGCATCGGCGTCGGTCAGGCCGGACGCCAGCGCGACGACGTAGAGGCCCCGGTTGCCGGCGATGTCCTGGAGCCAGGCGGAAGCGAGCAGCACGATCGCGTAGAGGAGGCCGAAGGAAATTGCCGTCTTGAGTTCGGTCGGGTTCTTGACCGAGGGCATCGGCAGTTCACCGCCGGCACTGAGAATCTTCCAGCCGTGGAGCGTGAATGCGAGGCCCGGCACCAGACCGCAGGCGAAAACGACGGCGATCTTCCCGACCAGCGTCGGCGCCACGACGCCGGCCACAACGCCGAGACGAATCATGACCATCAGGTTGGCGATCAGAACCACGATCGCCGCCATGCGCACCAGGTGGCCATGGTCACGGGCGTGGCGCGAGAACATCATGGTCGTCGCCGTGCTCGACGCCAGGCCGCCGAAAATGCCGAGGAACGCTGCGCCATGCCGGGCGCCGATGATGCGCAGGGCAAGGTAGCCGGCAAGGGCGAGGCCGGAAATCAGGACGACCATCCACCAGATCTGGCGCGGATTGAGGGCGCCGTAGGGCCCGTAGTCCTGGCTCGGGAGAATCGGCAGGACGACCAGCGACAGCACGG